>Ga0335075_10009463_pt1 | contig 14864 bp, 15 predicted proteins | sample Lox_Sample_24_FD_206723 | JGI IMG/M metagenome (GOLD analysis project Ga0335075, IMG submission 206723) | Soil microbial communities from Loxahatchee National Wildlife Refuge, Florida, United States - Lox_Sample_2.4 | ecosystem: Environmental > Terrestrial > Soil > Wetlands | place: USA...
GACGTCGACGAGGCGCTTGTCCTCGCCGACCGGATCCTCGTCCTGGGCGAGGGCCGCATCGTCGCCGAACACCGCCTCGCCCGTCCGCGTCCGCGAACGGCCGCCGACCACGCCGAGGTGCGCACCCGCGTCCTGGCCGATCTGGGGGTGCTCGAAAGTGCGTCTGCGTAATGCAGTGGCCGCCGTCCTGGTGCTGACCGGAATTACCGCCTGTGCACCATCCACTTCGGACGGTCCGGCCCCGGTTCCGGCCCGGGTGTCGCCCGCCGAGCTGGCGAAAGTGACGCTGCGGGTCGGCGACCAGAAGGGCGGGGTGAAATCGCTGCTCACCGGATCGAATGGTCGACCTTCACCTCCGGGCCGCCGTTGCTGGAAGCGGCGTCGGCGGGTGCGATCGACCTCGGCCGGGTCGGCAACACGCCGCCGATCTTCGCCGCCGCGTCGAAGGCGAAGATCTCGGTGGTGAGCGTGGCGAAGAGCAACGTGGAACGGGAAGCCATCCTGGTGCCGCCGGATTCGCCGCTCACTGACGTCGCCTCCTTGCGCGGCAAGACGATCGGCGTGGCGAAGGGGAGTTCCGCGCACGGACAGCTGCTGAACACGCTGAAAAACACCGGTCTGTCCACAAAGGATGTGAAGCTGTCCTTCCTGCAGCCGTCCGAGGCGTACGCGGCGTTCACCCAGAAGCAGATCGACGCGTGGGCGATCTGGGATCCCTATACCGCGCAAGCTCAGATCGAGGCGCACGCCCGGGTCCTGGCCGACGGCCGCGGAGCGTCCAACGGCCTCGCCTTCGAGACCGCCGGCACCGCCGCGCTCGCCGATCCGGGCAAGAACTCGGCGATCGGGGATTTCGTCCAGCGGGTGGTGAAAGCGCAGCTCTGGGCCAATACTCATCCGGAGGAGTGGGCGGCCGCCTGGGCCGCCGAAACCGGGCTGAAACCGGAGGTCGCGCTGAAGGCGGTCTCCGCGGGCCGGGACCGGCCGATCCCGTTGGACGACAGCGTGATCGCTTCGGAACAACAGCTCGCCGACGCGTTCTCCAACGAGGGGACGCTGCCCGGGAAGGTCGGCTTCGCGGCGTTCGCCGACCGCCGCTACGGGCCGGACATCGAGGCCGCGAGGAGGAACGGATGAGCGTCACTCTGCACTGGTTCCTGCCCACCAGCGGGGACGGCCGGACCATCGTAGAACGCTTCCACGCCAACAAATCCCAGGGCCCGAGCGCACAGCGGCCGGCCGATGTCGAGTACCTGGCGCAGGTCGCCCGGGCGGCCGAGCAGCTCGGTTTCGAGGGCGTGCTCACGCCGACCGGAACCTGGTGCGAGGACGCCTGGCTGACCACCGCCGCGCTGATCCGCGAAACCCGGCGGCTCAAGTTCCTGGTCGCGTTCCGGCCCGGCGTCATCTCGCCGACGCTGGCCGCGCAGATGGCCGGCACCTTCCAGCGGCTGTCCGGCGGCCGGGTGCTGCTGAACATCGTGACCGGCGGCGACGCGATCGAACAGCGCCGGTTCGGCGACTGGCACGACCACGACGCCCGCTACGCCCGCACCGACGAATTCCTCTCCATCGTGCGCGGCGTGTGGTCCGGGAAACCGTTCGATTTCGAGGGCGAGCACCTGAGGGTCGAAGGCGCGACCACGCTCGCCGCCCCGGACCCGGTCCCGCCGGTGTACTTCGGCGGCTCCTCGGCGGCTGCGCTCCCGGTCGCCGCGCGGCACGCGGACGTGTACCTGACCTGGGGCGAGCCGCCCGCGCAGGTGGCGGAGAAGATCGGCAAGGTGCGCGCGCTGGCCGGCGGACGGCCGATCCGGTTCGGCGTCCGGCTGCACACCATCGCCCGGGACACCTCGGCGGACGCGTGGGCGGAGGCGCAGAAGCTGCTGGACGCGCTGAGCCCGGAGCAGATCGCGAAGGCGCAGGCTCAGCTGGCGGCCAGCGAATCGGTCGGGCAGCAACGGATGGTCGCGCTGCACCGCGGCGACGCCGGGACCACCGCGCGGGACCTGGAAATCCACCCGCACCTGTGGTCCGGCATCGGCCTGGTCCGCGGCGGCGCGGGGACGGCGCTGGTCGGGGACTACGCGGAGATCGCGGACCTGATCGAGGAATACCACGCGGTGGGCGTCTCGGAGTTCGTGCTGTCCGGATATCCGCATCTGGAGGAGGCGTACTGGTTCGGCGAAGGCGTCCGGCCGGAACTGGCGCGGCGCGGGTTGCTGGCCGAGGCTCCGGGGCTGCGAGCGGTGCCGGGGGAGCGGGCGGTGGCTGCGCAGTAGGAGTGCTGCTGCCGGTCCGAACCGGCAGCAGCACTCACCGGCAGGTCTCCCGGCAGGAGAAGGGGCACCGAGTTCCGGCGGCGCAGCGCGAGGTGCATCGTCGCGCGGCCGCCGAGTCGAGGTCGTCGTCCAGCGCCTTGAGAGCGGTCTCGTCGCCGGCACGTTGTCGCCAACTGCTTGGCGGCGGACTCGGCCCGGATGGTCGCGAGCATGCGGTTGAGTTCGTTCGCACTGGCCCGGTGCACGGCGACCACGCGCGGATTTCCACTGGCGGTCACGATTTCCGCGTGCACCGCCAGCCAGATCGTGCACCTCGCCGCCCGTTTCAGCATAACTTCCCACCGCCGCTGCCGATCGGCGTCCAGCCGGGCGGCCCGGTCTGTTCGGAATCGCTGGTGCTGCGGGTGGCCTACTGGGCCCGGCAGGTCCGGAGGTAGCTGAGGAACGAGGACTGCAGGCCGGTCACGTGCGTTTCGCGCAGGACGGCGCTGGTGACGGCCCCGTCGCGCGAGGTGAGGCGGTGCAGGAAGGCCGCCGTGTGCTTCGCGAGGCTTTGGTACACGGCCAGGTCTCCGAACAGCTCCTGGTCGTTGACGGTCACGTGCAGCTTGGCGGCAGGCAAGCTGTCGCCAAGCTCGTCAAGCTGGGCGAAAACCATGCTTTCCTCGCTGACGACGCCTGGGCTGCCCGCTCCGATGCTCTCGAAGAGCGGGCAGCCGCTGAGCCACGCGTAAAGGCTGAAAAGCCCGCCGTAGGAGTAGCCGAAGAGACCGTGGCCGCTCGGGGCCGCGTGGTAAGCGCGTTCGATTCGCGGGTGCAGTTCGCCGGCGAGGAAGGCCAGGAACTCGTCGGCACGGCTGTCGCGCAGTTCGGCGAGGTAGGCGTCGGCTTCCTCGCGGGTCATCGCGCCCCGTTCCAGCCCCAGCTCCACGGCGTCGACCAGTTCCTGGGCGACGGGTTCGCCGGGCGGCACGAGGTCCCGGTTGCGCAGCCGCGCCCAGTCCCGCGCTTCCTCGCCCGCGTAGCCGATGCTGACCTGGAGGTACGGCTGGATCGGCTGCATCGGATCCGCCTGGGTGACGATGAGCGGAGCCGTCATGCCCACCGCCCAGTTGCCGTCGAGCACGTACACCACCGGCGCCCGGGTCTTGGTGTGGTCGTAGCCCGGCGGCGTGGTGACCCAGATGCCGTAGGTGTGCCCGCTGCGGGACCGCATTTCGAAGTAGTCGGTGCCGGCCAGGCAGCCTTGCCACAGAGTGCTCATCGGAGGTCCTTTACCACGCGTCCGGCCCGGACGACGACAACGGCGTTCGCCGGGTCGGCGAACAGCCTCGGGTTTTCGAGCGGATTTCCGTTCCACAGCACGAGATCTGCCTGCAAGCCGGGCGCGATGACGCCGGTCTCGCCGGACAGGCCCAGTATCTCGGCGTTGGTCTTCGTGGCCGCGACGAGAGCTTCCATCGGCGTCTCCAGATCTGCGCGCAATGCGAGCTCTTCCCCTCGGCGGTGCTGGGCCGGACCGATGAGATCAGATCCGAGCCCGATCCGCACCTCGGCGTCCTTGGCGGCGGCGAGCGCCCCGGCCATCCGCTCGCGAACGCCCAGCGCCCGATCGCGGATCGACGCGTCCAGCCCGGCTTCGGCGGCGTCGCGCAGCAGATGCTCTACGACAGCGAAAGTGGGCACCAGGGCAACGTCGTGGGCGGCCATCAGGGCAGCGGTGGACTCGTCGATATCGGTGCCGTGCTCGACACAGCGCACCCCGGCCTCGACCGCGTTCCGGATGCCTTGGTTGTTGTGCGCGTGCACCGTCACGTAGGTGCCCCGTGCGGCGGCTTCTTGGACGGCGACGGCGATTTCTTCCACCGTGAACTGGGTGTCGGTCAGCTTGTCGTGCGCGCTGACCACGCCGCCGGTCACGCAGAGCTTCAGGAACGTGGCTCCGCGACGGAATGCCTCGCGCACGTTGCTGCGCAGCTCGTCCGCGTTGCCCGACATCATCGACAGGGCGGCCAGACCGGGAATGTGGTGGCCGCTCCACAGTTCGGTCGGCTCCCATTCGGCTCCGTAGTAGCCGTGCCCGCCGGTCTGGCACTGAACCGGGCCGCACGACAGCACGCGCGGACCCCGGACCTTCCCCTTGGCGATCGCGGTGACGACGCCGCCGTCGATCCCGCCGGTGTCCCGGACGGTCGTGAAGCCCGCGTCGAGAGTGGCGCCGGCGGTGGCGAAGATGTCCGCCGCGATCTCGGCGGCACTGAGCTGGAACGAGAATTGCGGCTGGATCGGGCTCGACAAGCCCAGGTGGACGTGGGCGTCGATGAGGCCGGGCGTCATGGTCAGCCCGGTGGCGTCGAAGCGTTCGCCGGAACTGCCGGGCTCGGCGATCAACCCGTCTTCGACGGCCACGGCGACGTCCTCGGGATCGCGGCCCGATCCGTCGACGACTGTCGCACCGACTATCTCGAAACGTCCCATGCGTCGTTCCCTCCGCCGTTGCCGCGTTCTTTTCCAATGGATAAACTGTGTGCGTGAGCCTGTCAAGCACGGAAGGCAACGGAGACGCCCGCGAACGTCTCCTGGCCCGGCTTCTCGACGCCTTCGACGGGACTCTTCCGTCGCCGGAGGTGTCGCTTCGGGAGGTCGCCGCCCGGGCCGGGACCAGCCACGCTCTGCTGCGCTACCACTTCGGGTCGCTCCCGGGTGTCTTGGCGGCGATGCTCGGAGCACAGCGGTCCCGGGACAACGAGGAGCTTTTCAAGACTGCCCGCCACGGCACCTTCGCCGACCTCGTCATGGCGATCTGGCAGACCTACACACGCCCGGAGCAGCTGTCGCGGGTTCGCGGTTTCTTTCACGTCACCGGGCTGGCCGCGTACCGGCCGGAGGACTTCCGCGAGTTCGTAGACTCGCTCGACGACTTGACCAGGATGCTGGCCTCGCTCGCGGAACGCGAAGGGCTCGCCGCCGGGGAAGCGCTGACCAGGGCCGCGGTCACCGTCGCCGCGATGCGCGGCCTGCTCTTGCAGGAGGTCTTGACTCCCGGGGCTTGCTCGGAGGAGGCCCTTGCCCTGATCTTGCGCCTGGGCGAAGGGACGTCCTGATCAGGTATCGGCGACGGTCCGGGACAACGCCAGCGCCACCGTCCGGACCGCCGGGGCCACCCGCTCGGTCCGCATCCGGGTCGCCCATCCGGAGATCGACACCGCCGCCACGGCGACTCCGTTCGCATCAACGAGAGGGCTCGCCGCACACACCACGCCCACCCCGGATTCCTCGCGCTCGAACGCGATCCCGTCCTCCCGGATCCGCGCCAGCTGCCGCCTCAGCAGCCCGGGCGCGGTGATCGTGCGCGGGCTCACCCGGGGCAGGCCGGCGTCGATCACCCGGGTCACCACGTCCTCCGGCGAGCAGGACAGGATCGCCTTCCCGACCCCGGTCGCGTGCGCCGGGAACCGGCCGCCGATCCGGGACGGCAGGTCCGGCGCGTCCGGGCCGCGCAGCACGTCCAGGTACACCACTTCGGTGCCCTCCAGCACCGCCAGGTGCACGGTGTTCCGGGTGGCCTCGCGCAGATCCGCCAGGTACGGCCGGGCGGCCTCCACCAGACCTCGCCGCCGGACCGCGAGCTGGCCGATCTCGAACAGCCGCAGGCCGAGCCGGACCGAGGTGCCCTCGCGTTCGAGCAGGCCGGTGTCCGCGAGGTGGCCGGCCAGCCGGTGCACGGTGGTCTTCGCCAGGCCGGTCCGCCGCGCCAGTTCGGACACCCCGAGCGCGTCGTCGCCCGGCCGGAACGCTTCCAGCACCGCGGCGACGCGCGCGGCGACCAACCCGTCGCCGTTCCGTCCAGTGGTACGCACAGGTTGAGTCTGCCGTATTCCGGCGAGCACCGTGCAGGCATGGCGGAACGCAAGGTGACGGCCGCGATCGTCGGCCCGGGCAACATCGGCACGGACTTGCTGGCAAAGCTCCAGCGCAGCGAGCACGTCGAAGTGCGCTACATGGTCGGCGTCGACCCGGCGTCGGACGGGCTGGCCCGGGCCGCCGCGCTCGGGCTGGAAACGTCCGCCGACGGCGTGGACTGGCTGCTGTCGCGGGTGGAACTGCCGCAGCTGGTGTTCGAGTCGACCTCGGCCAAAGCGCACCGGGCCAACGCGCCGCGCTACGCGGAGGCGGGCATCCGGGCGATCGACCTCACGCCGGCCGCCGTGGGGCCGCTGACCTGCCCGGCGGTGAATCCGCCGGATCAGCTGACCGACCGCAACGTCAACATGATCACCTGCGGCGGGCAGGCCACCATCCCGATCGTGCACGCGGTTTCGCGGGTGACTCCGGTGTCGTACGCGGAAATCGTCGCGTCGGTGTCGTCGCGGTCGGCCGGCCCGGGCACCCGGGCGAACATCGACGAGTTCACCGAGACCACCGCGCACGCGATCGAACGGGTCGGCGGCGCGGAGCGAGGCAAGGCGATCATCATCATCAACCCGATGGACCCGCCGATGATCATGCGGGACACCGTGTTCTGCGCGGTCGACCCGGACGCCGACTTCGCCGCGATCAGCGAATCCGTGCACCGCATGGTGAACGACGTCCAGCAGTACGTCCCGGGCTACACGCTCAAGGCCGATCCGCAGTTCGACCCGCCGCGGCCGGACTGGAGCGGCAAGGCACGGGTCGGAGTGTTCCTGGAGGTCGCCGGAAACGGCGACTATCTGCCGAAATACGCGGGCAACCTGGACATCATGACCGCCGCCGCCGCACGCGTCGGCGATCTTCTCGCCGCACAGGAGGTGGCCGCATGAGCACGGACGTCCGGCTGGTCGACACCACGCTGCGCGACGGCAGCCACGCGATGGCCCACCAGTTCACGGAAAAACAGGTCCGCGACACGGTCCGCGCGCTGGACGACGCGGGCGTCTCGCTGATCGAGGTGACGCACGGCGACGGACTCGGCGGCTCCACCTTCAACTACGGTTTTTCCCTGGTGGACGAACGGAAACTGATCGCCGCCGCGGTGGACGAGGCACAGCGGGCGAAGATCGCCGTGCTCCTGCTGCCCGGCCTCGGCACCGTCGCCGACCTCCGCGCGGCCGCCGATCTCGGCGCGGGAGCGGTCCGGATCGCCACCCACTGCACCGAAGCGGACGTCTCGATCCAGCATTTCGGCGCAGCCCGGGAACTCGGCCTGGAAACAGTCGGTTTCCTGATGCTGTCGCACATGTCGGCCCCGGAAGAGCTGGCGAAACAGGCCCGGATCATGGTCGACGCGGGCTGCCAGTGCGTGTATGTGGTGGATTCGGCGGGCGCGCTGATCCTGGACGACGCGTCGGACCGGGTCGCCGCCCTGGTCGCGGAACTCGGCGACGAGGCCCAAGTCGGCTACCACGGACACCAGAACCTCAGCTTCGGCGTCGCGAACTCGGTGCTCGCCTACCGGGCCGGGGCGCGGCAGATCGACGGTTCGCTGGCCGCCCTCGGCGCCGGCGCGGGCAACTCGCCGACCGAGGTCCTGGCTGCCGCTTTCGACCGGCTCGGGATCAAAACCGGGGTGGACAAAGACATTCTGATGGAAGCCGCGGAGAACGTGGTCAAGAAGTACCTGACCCGGCTGCCGGTGATGGACCGGTCCTCGATCATCCAGGGCTACGCCGGCGTGTACTCCAGTTTTCTGCTGCACGCCGAACGCGCCGCCGAGCGCTACGGCGTCCCGGCGCACGAAATCCTCTACCGGGTCGGCGAAGAACGCTATGTCGGCGGCCAGGAGGACATGATCATCGACATCGCCCTGCGGCTGCGGGACGAGCGGGCCGCCGCCCAGTGAGTTCAGCGAGTTCGGTGCGTTCAGGGAAACGCGTCGGCGCCGAGCACCAGCCGGACGCAGTGTTCGACCAGTCGCTCCCGGCTCGCCTTCACGGTGCCGTCCAGGTAGGCGATGAAGACGTTGCTGAGCGCGCCGACCAGGCCGATCGCCACCAGCTGGCGGCCGGTCTCGTCGCCGAGCGACAGCTGCTGCCCGACCAGCGCGGTGAACGCGGGCATCAGGTACATCCCGCGCTGGGTGAGCGCCGGGTCGGTGAGCGGGGCGAGCAGAAGGACCCGGCCCTTGCGCGGGTCGTCGACGATCAGCTCCACGAACGCGGCGACCGCCCGTTCGGCACGCGAGCGGGGATCGGCCACCCCGGACACCGCGTCCGCGAGCGCCTGCCGGGCCTGGCCGCCGACCTCGTCGTACACGGCGGAGACCAGGGTTTCCCGGTCGGCGAAGCTCTCGTAGAAGTACCGCTCGGTGAGCTTCGCGGACCGGCACACCGCGCGCACGCTCACCGCCGCGCTGCCCTGGCTGCCGAGCAGGTCGAGCCCGGCGGCCACCAGCTGCGCCCGGCGCTGCGCCTTGCGGTCGTCCAGCGTCGTGCCCGCCCACGTGCGGCCCGGCATACCCGCTCCCGTCCTGGTTGACTACGCCTGTTGTCACATCCTAGCCTGACAACGTCCGTAGTCACTTAGCCCGCACGCTGAGGAGCCGCGATGACCCGGGACGAACCGGAGCCGCTCGGGCCGGATTCGCTGACCTGGAAGTACTTCGGCGACTGGCGCGGGCTCTTGATCGGGCTGTGGGCCGGGTCGATGCAGAACATGCATCCCGGCCTGGGCGCGGGCGTCGAACAGCATTCGCGGTTCTTCGAGGAACGCTGGCAGCGGCTGTTCCGCTCGCTGTACCCGATCGGCGGCGTGGTCTACGACGGCCCGCGTGCGCACCAGACCGCGCTGGAGGTGCGCGGCTACCACGACCGGATCAAGGGCGTGGACGCGAAAGGCCGCCGCTACCACGCGCTCGACCCGGACACCTTCTACTGGGCGCATTCGACGTTCTTCGTCAGCACCATCCTGATCGCGGACCACTTCATGGGCGGCATCGGCGACGACGAGAAGCGCGTCCTGTTCGACGAACACGTCCGCTGGTGGCGGATGTACGACATGACGATGCGGCCGGTCCCGGAATCGTGGGAGGACTTCCAGCGGTACTGGAAGCACATGTGCGCCGAGGTGCTGGAGGACAACAAAGCCACCCGTGACGTACTGGACCTGCGCGGCATCGCGAAGCCGCCGTTCCTGCCGTGGCTGCCGGAACCGCTGTGGAAGCCGGTCGCCGCGGCGATCGCGAAGAACTTCGTCTGGCTGACCGTCGGCCTCTACGATCCGGAAGTGCGCGCTCTGCTCGGCTACCGGTGGACCGCGCGCGACGAGCGCCGGCACCGGCGGGTGGGCAAACTGGTCAATGCGGCGTTCACGCTGGTTCCGCGCGACCGCCGCTACCACCCGCGGGCACGCGCCGGCTGGCGCCGCGTCCGAGGCGAACTCGCCCCGGACACGCCGCCGGTGGAAACCCCGCGCCGGAACCTGCCCCCGCTCGCCGAGCGGGGAAAACCGGAACACTACTCACCAGACGTTCCGTGAGGGGAACCTTCACGGACTCAGAGTCCCTGAAGGTTCCCCTCACGGACTTGGATCAGGAGGGTTTGATGAAGCTGGGTTTTCACCTCGGGTACTGGGGGAGCGGGCCGATCCCGGGCGCGCGGGAAGCGGTGCTCGAGGCGGAACGGCTCGGGTTCGACTCGGTGTGGTCGGCCGAGGCGTACGGGTCGGACGCGTTCACTCCGCTGGCCTGGGTCGGCGCCGCGACCAGCCGGGTCAAGCTGGGCACCAACATCGTGCAGATGTCCGCCCGCACGCCGACCGCCACCGCGATGACCGCGCTGACCATGGACCACCTGTCCGGCGGCCGGTTCGTGCTCGGCCTCGGCGCGTCCGGGCCGCAGGTGGTGGAGGGCTGGTACGGCCAGCCGTACCCGAAACCGCTGGCGCGGACCCGGGAGTACATGGAGATCGTCCGGAAGGTGCTGGCCCGCGAGGAGCCGGTGACGATGGACGGCCAGTTCTTCCAGCTGCCGCTGCAGGGCGGCGCCGGGCTGGGCAAACCGCTCAAGCCGACCGTCCACCCGCTGCGCGCCGACCTGCCGATCTACCTCGCCGCCGAAGGCCCGAAGAACGTCGCGCTGGCCGCCGAGATCTGCGACGGCTGGCTGCCGCTGTTCTTCTCGCCGAAGTCCGACCCGTTCTACCGGGCCGCGCTGGAAGAGGGGTTCGCCCGGCCGGGCGCCCGGCACACCGGGCTCGACGGGTTCGAGGTGGCCGCGTCGGTGCCGGTGATCGTGCACGACGACGTCGAAGAGGCGGCGAGCTGGATCAAACCGGCGCTGGCGCTGTACATCGGCGGAATGGGCGCGAAGAGCGTGAACTTCCACCACGACGTGTTCGCCCGGCTGGGCTACGCCGACGTCGCGGACCGGGTGCAGGAGCTTTACCTGGCGGGCAAGAAGGACGAGGCGGTGCGGGCGATCCCGACGTCGCTGGTGGAGGACACCTCGCTGATCGGGCCGCCGGCGAAGATCCGCGAGGAATTGTCCGCGTGGGAGGACACCGTGGTGACGACACTGCTGCTGCGCGGCGACGCGGGCTCGCTGGCCAGGGCGGCGGAAGCACTGTCCTGACCGTGATTCGGTCCGAGCGGGCGGCACCGCGGGCGGTTCGCGTGCGTCGGAGAAGCATGCGCAAGTTTTTCGCCCTGCTCGCCGCCGTGCTGGTCGTCTTGACGGCCGCGGGTTGCAGTACCGAGGCCGACGACGCCGCGATGGCCGCGAAGTACCAGGCGGCGGTCTCGGCGCTGCCGCACGTCGTCCGCGTCGAGGCGAGCTACCGGACGAACGTCGGGATGGGCCGGACCGCGAGCCTGGTCCTGCACGCCGACACGGACGACGAGACCGAGCTGAAAGCGGTGCTGGCCGCGGCGTTCCCGGCGGTCGTCAAGGCCGCCGAGGGCGACCCGAACGTCAGCCTGCCCCTCCAGGTCGTCCCGGCGTCCGGCGGCGACACGGTCGGGCCGGAAAGCTTGGGCTACACCGGCACCGGAACGCTGGAGAGCTACCGCGAGTTCCTCGCCGCCCATCCGGCGCTCCGGCGGTGACCGCGCGGCAGCAGCGGACTGTCCTGACTGGACGCCGGTAGTCGGCCCGGTACCGTCGGCGCATCACGACGGTGGCACGATTCCTCCCGACCACTTCCCGGAACCGGCGAAGATCCATTAGGCATGCGTTCGTCGTTCCGCCTTCGAGGAGGACCCTTGGCGTCGCTGTCCCGCCGCACGAGATTCCGCTACTCGCTCGGCTCCTTCGTCACCGGCGGGTTCGGCACCGTGCCGGGGCTGCTCCTGCTGCCGTACCTGACCGACACGATGGCGGTGCCCGCGGCGGCGGCCGGGATCATCGTGTTCGTGCCGAAGGCGTGGGACGTGGTGTTCAACCCGATCGCCGGCCGGCTCTCCGACGCCGACCTGGCCCGCACCGGCAGCCGGCGGCGGTTCCTGCTGCGCGGCGGGATCGGGGTGGCGATCCTGTTCGCCCTGCTGTTCGCGCATCCCGGCTTCGGCAAGCCGGTGCTCGACGCGGGCTACGTGGTGGCGATGTTCTTCCTGTGCGCCACCGCCTACGCGTTCTTCCAGGTGCCGTTCAACGCGCTGCCCGCGGAGCTGACCGATTCCGCCGAAGAACGCACGAAGCTCACCAGCGTCCGGATCGGCGTGCTCGCGGTCGCGGTGCTGGTGTCCGGCGGCGGCGCCCCGGCGATCACCGACATCCTGCCCGGGGTGGCCGGCTACCGGGTGATGGGCCTGGTGATGGCGGTGATCATCCTGCTCGCCACGCTCGGCGTGTACTTCGGCCTGAAGGACGCCCCGGTCGGCTCGCTGCGGCCGAACACCGTGCGGCTCAAGGAACTGGCCCGCACCATCGCCAAGTGGCGGTCGTTCCGCTGGCTGCTCGGCGTGTACTTCATCCAGGCGCTCGGCATCGGCACCGTGCTGGCCGCGATCCCGTACTTCGCGCAGCACGTGCTCGGCGACCCGGCGTACCGGACTTACCTGTTCGTCGGGTTCGTCGGGCCGGCGCTGGTCACCATGCCGGTGTGGCCGCGGCTCGGCGCGCGCTGGGGCAAGCTGGCCGGGTTCCGGGTGGCCACCACGTCGTTCTTCCTCGGCCTGGTCGCGATGTACTTCGCGGACAAGCTGCCGTTCGGCGCGACGCTGGTGTTCGTCGCGCTGGCCGGCGTCGGCTACGCGGGCATCTCGGTGTTCCCGCTGGCCATCCTGCCCGACCTGATCAGCGCGGAGGAGGAGCGGACCGGCGAGACCCGGGCCGGGATCACCGCCGGGGTGTGGACCGCGTCCGAGACGCTCGGCCTGGCGCTCGGCCCCGGCCTGCTCGGAATCGTCCTGCAGATCGGCGGTTACGTGTCCAGCACCGGCACCGCGGTCGCCCCGCAGCCGCCGTCGGCGCTCACCGCGATCCTGCTCGGCGCGTCGGTGCTGCCCGCGGTGCTCATCGCGCTCGGCATCCCGCTGCTGCGCCGTTCGGTGCTGGAGCCGGCGAAATGACCGACGTCCTGGCGCGGCTGCGCGAACTCCGTTCCGGCGACCTGCCCACGCACGGCGGGCGCACGCTGGCCTACGTCTACGACAGCGGACTGTCCGAAGTGGACGAGATCGCCGCCGCCGCGCACGCGCTGGCCAGCTCCGCGAACGGCCTCGACCCGACCGCGTTCCCCAGCCTGCTGAAAATGGAGAACGACCTGGTGGCGCGTGCCGCCGGGCTGCTCGGCGGCGCTGAATCGGACTCGGCGACAGTCGGCACGGTCACCTCCGGCGGCACCGAATCGTGCCTGCTGGCGGTCCTCGCCGCCCGCGACGCCCAGCCGGACCTCGAGCGGCCGTCGCTCGTGCTGCCGGAAACCGCGCACGCCGCCTTCCACAAGGCCGCGCACCTGTTCGGCGTCCGGAAAATCGTCGTGCCGGTCGACCCGGAGACCTTCCGTGCCGACCCGGCCGCGATGGCCGCCGCGATCGACGAGTCGACCGTGCTGGTGGTGGCGAGCGCGCCGTCGTACGCGCACGGCGTCATCGACCCGATCGCCGAGATCGCCGCCGCCGCTTCAGCACGCGGGATCCGGATGCACGTCGACGCGTGCATCGGCGGCTGGGTGCTGCCGTACTTCGCGAAGCTCGGCGCGGAACTGCCGCTGTTCGACTTCCGGGTGCCCGGCGTGACCAGCATTTCGGTGGATTTGCACAAGTACGCCTACTGCGCCAAGGGCGTTTCGGTGCTGCTGCACGCGTCCGCCGAACTGCGCCGCACGCACTACTTCGCGAGCGCTGCCTGGCCCGGCTACACGATGCTGAACCCGACCCTGCAGAGCACCCGCTCCGGCGGCCCGCTCGCCGCCGCCTGGGCGGTCGTGCACCACCTGGGCGAGAACGGCTACCTCCGGCTGGCCTCGGCCGTCCGGGAAGCCGTCGGCCGGATTCGCGCCGGGGCAACGGAAATCCCCGGCCTGCGGATCCTCGGCGACCCGGATTCGACGCTGCTCGCGTTCACCGCCGCGGACGACGGGTTCGACCTGTTCACCGTCGCCGACGAGATGAAACTGCGCGGCTGGTATGTGCAGCCCCAGTTCGCCGAAGGCGGTTCGCCGGTCAACCTGCACCTGACGATCACCGCCGCGAACCACGGCAGCGAAGCGGAATTCCTCGCCGACCTGACCGCTTCGGTAGCCGCCGCGCGCGCAGCCGGCGCGGTGACGGTAGACCCGGACGTCGCGGCCTTCGTCGCCGCGCTCGACCCGGAAACGCTGACCCCGGACCAGTTCGCTGGTTTGCTCGCGGCCGCCGGAATGACCGGCGGCGACGGGCTGCCGGAGCGGATGGCGCCGGTCAACGCGTTGCTGGCGACCGCGTCCGCCCCGCTGCGGGAACGGCTGCTGCTGGAATTCCTGGGCGCGTTGTACACGCCGACCCGGACATAGCAACCGATCGTGCCGTTGAGGCGTCTACCCGGCATGGAAAGATCATCCAAGGCCCGAAGACTGGGCCCGGTCCTGGCGGTGCCGGTCTTCGTGCTCGGCTGGCTCCCGCTGGTCGCGGTGAACTACTACACGCTGGCCGTCGGCCTGATCCTCGGCCCGGACGCCCCCGTCGCCACCGCGATCGCCTGGGTGCTGGCCGCGGCCGGCGTCGCGGCGAGCGGCTGGCTGATGTGGCGGGGACTGCGCTGGCCCGGCCTGACCGGAACCGCCGTCCTCGCCGTCGCGGCGGCGGTGACGATGCTCGCGGTGGACTGGCTCCGGCTGTACGAGCAGACCTGGTACCCGACACACCAGTCGGACTACGCCGCCGTGCTGCACGAGGCGGAAAGCCAGGACCGGAACCGGATCGAGTTCGCCGAACGCGTCGACAACGGCCAGAGCCAGCCGGTGTGGTTCGTCCCCACCCTGACCGGCCGGCCGGACTGCCTGGTCGGATACGCCCACTTCGCCGGCGACCCGGCGAAGTACCGCACCGGCCGCCCGGTGGACCGGAACGACTACCTGAAAAGCAACTCCTGCGCCCTCCACCCGACCATCGACGTCGGCGACGGCTGGTGGTGGATGGAGGGCGAGCCGGTCGGCGAGACCGCAGGCTGAGACCCAGCCGAACGC
>Ga0335075_10009465_pt1 | contig 14860 bp, 11 predicted proteins | sample Lox_Sample_24_FD_206723 | JGI IMG/M metagenome (GOLD analysis project Ga0335075, IMG submission 206723) | Soil microbial communities from Loxahatchee National Wildlife Refuge, Florida, United States - Lox_Sample_2.4 | ecosystem: Environmental > Terrestrial > Soil > Wetlands | place: USA...
CGATGACACGGCCCTGGAACAGGCCATCTCTCGTGCCCGCGAGCGTGCCTCGACACTGCAAAGGATCGCTGAACTCGAAGAGGCTCTCTTCAGGCAGGGCGACGGCTTGGCCGAAGAGGCCCTGCGCGCCGAGGCGGCGGCGAACGATCCCGACGCAGCCGCCGCCCGCCTTGCCGAAATCGAGACCGAGCTCTCCGCGCTCGGCAATGAACGCGAAACTCTGAGTTCCGAGCGCACCAGAGAGGAGGCGCTTCTCGCCTCAATGCAAAAGGGCCACGATGCCGCGGCAAAAGCCCAGGAAGCGGAAAGCGCGCTGGCCGATGCCTGCATCGCCGCCGAACGTTATGCGCGGTTGCATACTGCCCGCGTCCTGCTCCGCGCCGGCATCGAACGCTTCCGCAAGGAACAGCAGGGGCCGTTCCTGCGCTCCGCCGGTGCGCATTTCGCCTTGCTCACCGCCGGCCGCTACCAGCGGCTCATCGCCGATCACGACGCCGAGGGCCGGACGACCCTTCTTGCCGTCACCGCTTCCGGTACCGAATGCCCGATCGGCGGGTTGAGCGAAGGCGCCCGCGATCAGCTCTATCTCGCCCTCAGGATCGCCGCGGTCGAGGCTTACGCCGCTTCAGCCGAGCCTCTGCCCTTCATCGCCGATGATCTTCTGGTGCAGTTCGACGACGCCCGCTCCGCCGCCGCCATCGAACTCCTCGTCCAACTTGGCAAGACCACCCAGGTGATCCTCTTCACCCACCACGATCACATCGCCGCCCTCGCCGCCCGTGAGCCCGTCACCCACGTCGTCACAATGCCGCCGCCCCCCTCGCTCACTTCCCTCGCGATTGTCTGAACCGGCCGAGCAGCGTTCCTCGAGCACTCTCGCGGCCTCATCCCAAGGCGACAGCTCCAACCCGCAAGCGACATTTTTGCCGTGCTGCGCTATGAACCGCGCACCCACGCCCATGAACGAACTCCGAACAGCGCCCGTCGTCCGCGCCGAGGCCCGCCCCACCTCCCGCACCGTCTTCGCGCCCGCCAGCGGCAGCGGCCGCTCCGCTGTCGCTGTTCTCCGTCTCTCCGGCCCGTCCGTCGGCCCGATGCTCGAAGCCCTCGCCGGCCGCCTGCCGGTGCCTCGCCGCGCCAGCCTCCGCACGCTCCGCGCGCCGCACAGCGGGGAAAAGCTTGACCGCGCGCTCGTTCTCTGGTTCCCCGCACCAGCCAGCTACACCGGGGAGGATTGTGCCGAACTCCATCTGCACGGCGGCAATGCCGTCCTCGAAGGAGTGGCCTCCGCACTCGTTGCCGTCGGCGCCCGGCCCGCCGAACCCGGCGAATTCACCCGCCGCGCCTTTCTCAACGGCCGGATGGATCTCCTCCAGGCCGAAGCAGTGGCCGACCTCGTCGATGCCGAATCATCCGCCCAGCGCCGCCAGGCGCTGGCGCAACTCGAGGGCAAACTCGGCGACATCTATCGCGGCTGGGCTGACCGCCTGCTCGCCCTGCTCGCCGACGCCGAAGCCGCCATCGACTTTTCCGAAGATGGCGTGGCCGATCCGGACAACGCTGCCGCCATCGCCGGTCTCCGCGCCGAAATGCGGGTTCACCTCGCCGATGAGCATCGCGGCGAACGCCTCCGCGAGGGCCTGACCATCGTCGTCGCCGGCCCGCCGAACGCGGGAAAATCCACCCTCGTCAATGCCCTCGCCGGCCGCGAGGTCGCCATTACCGCTCCCACTCCCGGCACCACCCGCGATGCCCTCGAAACCCGCATCGTGCTCGGCGGCGTCCCCCTCACTCTCGTCGATACCGCCGGCCTTCGCGAATCGTCGGATCCCATCGAGGCCGAAGGCGTCCGCCGCGCCCGCGCCCGCCTCTCGGCCGCCGATCTCGTCATTTCCGTCGCCGACGCCACGGCGCCCGCTCCCTTCGCCCTCGACGTCGCCGCCCCGGTGCTCGCCCTCGCCAACAAGACCGATCTCGCCCCGCCGCCCGCAGGAACCGACCTCGCCGTCAGCGCCCTCACCGGTGCTGGCCTTGCCGAACTCCGCACCCGCCTCGCCCGCACCGCCGAGCGCCTTGCCCGCAACGACGGCCCGCCACCGCTCACCCGCGCCCGCCACCGCTCGGCACTCCTCGAGGCGGAAGCCGCCCTCGCCGCCGCCGCCTCTGCCGCCGCCCCCGAACTCCGCGCCGAAGACCTGCGCACGGCACTCGCCGCGCTCGGCCGCATCACCGGCGCGGTCGGTGTGGAGGACATCCTCGATCGGATTTTTTCCACCTTCTGCATCGGCAAATGACGACCGATCCGCTCACACAACATGTCGATGTCGTCGTCATCGGCGGCGGACACGCCGGCTCCGAAGCGGCGGCGGCTTCCGCGCGCGCCGGCGCGCGCACTCTTCTGCTCACCCATGACCTCCGAAAAATCGGAGAAATGTCCTGCAATCCTTCGATCGGCGGCATCGGCAAGGGTCATCTCGTACGCGAAATAGACGCCCTCGACGGCCTGATGGGGATCGCCGCCGACCAGGCCGGCATCCACTTCAAGCTGCTCAACCGCAGCAAGGGCCCGGCCGTCCGCGGTCCGCGTGCCCAGGCTGATCGCGCACTCTATCGCCGCGCCGTGCAGCATTTGCTGGCCGTGACACCGAACCTCTCGCTCGCCGCCGCCGCGGTCGAAGATCTCGACCTCACGCCGGACGGCCGCCTCGCCTCCGTCATCCTCGAAGGCGGCGCCCGCATTCCCTGTCGCGCCGCGGTGCTGACAACGGGAACCTTCCTCCGCGGAGTCATTCATATCGGTCTCGAATCGACTCCGGCCGGCCGGATGGGCGAAAAGCCCTCCCTCGGACTCGCAAGAACCTTGGCCCGCCTCGGCTTGCCGCTCGGCCGCCTCAAAACCGGCACCCCGCCGCGGCTTGCCCGTAGCAGCATCGAGTGGGAGGCGCTTCAGTCCGATCCCGGCGATGATCCTCCCGAGCCCTTCAGCACACTGACCGATCGGATCGGGAACCCCCAGGTCGAATGCCGGCTCACCGCCACCACGCCCGAAACCCATGCCCTGATCCGCGCGAATCTCAGCCAATCCGCCGTCTATTCGGGGCGCATCAGCGGACCAGGCCCACGCTATTGCCCCTCGATCGAGGACAAGGTCGTCCGCTTCGCCGACCGCGAGCGCCATCAGATTTTCCTCGAACCGGAAGGCCTCGATGACCCGGTCATCTATCCGAACGGACTTTCGACCAGCCTGCCGGCCGCGTTGCAGGAGCGGCTCCTCAGGACCCTGCCCGGGCTCGAGCGGGTCGAGATGCTCCGTCCCGGCTACGCCGTCGAGTACGACTATGTCGATCCCCGTTCCCTCTTCCCCACGCTCGAATTGAAAGCCGTACCGGGGCTTTTCCTCGCCGGCCAGATCAACGGTACCACCGGCTACGAGGAAGCCGCCGCCCAGGGCCTGGTCGCCGGCCTCAATGCCGCCCGCAGCACCCAGGGCCGCGAACCGGTCGCGCTCGACCGGGCCAGCTCCTATATCGGCGTCCTGATCGACGACCTCGTGACCCAGGGTGTCATCGAGCCCTATCGGATGTTCACCTCTCGCGCCGAGTACCGGCTTTCCCTCCGCGCCGACAATGCCGATCTCCGGCTGACCGGGCTCGGCATGTCCTGGGGCGTGGTCGGGACCCGCCGCGCGAACGCATTTCGTGCGCATGTTGCCGCACTTGCAGCGGCCCGGAACGACCCTGATTTGATCCCCTCGCCCCGCGTGCAGGCCACTCTGGCCGCCGATGCTCTTTATTCCGGTTATCTCAAGCGCCAGGCAGCGGAAATCGAGGCCTTTCGCAGGAACGAAAAGGTCAGGCTTCCGGACCGGCTGGATTATCGCCGGATCGGCGGATTATCCGCCGAGCTGACCGGCAAGCTCGAGCAGGTCCGCCCTTCCTCACTCGGCGCGGCAGCGCGCATTCCAGGAATGACCCCCGCCGCTCTCGCCGCCCTCGCCGCCTTTCTTGCCAAGGGCGCCGCCCGCCTGAATGCTACTTAGGTCCGATCCGGATCCATGTTTCACGTGAAACGCGAGGAAATTCAGAGCGTTGCCGATTTCTCCCTGTCCCCCCTGATAATATCTCGCCTCCAATCCTTTGCCGACCTGCTCGCCCATTGGAACACCCGCATCAACCTCATCTCCCGCCATGATCTCGCAGATCTATGGCAGCGCCACATTGCCGACTCCCTCCAACTCATTCCATTCATGCCGGACGAGCTCTCATCCGCCATCGACCTCGGCTCTGGCGCCGGCTTCCCGGGCCTCGTGCTCGCCATCGCAACCGGCATCCCCTTTACACTGATCGAGACCGATCAACGCAAAGCAGCCTTTCTCTCCGAAGCCGCCCGCCTCACCAATGCGCCCGTTCGGATTCGAAACGCGCGAATCGAAGACGTCACATCCCCCCGGACTCGCCTCCTCACCGCCCGCGCCCTCGCCCCTCTCCCCACCCTCCTCACCTTTGCTGATACCTTCCTCGCCCCGGACGGCATCGCGCTGTTCCCCAAAGGCAAAAACCTCGAGCCCGAATTGACGCAGGCCTCGCGGCAATGGCACATGCGTCTGGATCGGCTCCCGAGCCGCACCAATCCCGAGGCGTCCGTGCTGAGAGTGAGCGAGATCAGGCGTGTCCGAGTCTGAACCCTCCACCTCTCGCCCGTTCCGCGTCATCGCCATCGCCAACCAGAAAGGCGGCGTCGGCAAGACAACCACCGCCACCAACCTCGCGACCGCCTTGGCCGCCAGCGGGGAAAAAACCCTCCTGATCGACCTCGACCCGCAGGGCAACGCCTCGACCGCCCTGGGGCTGCCGCGTCAGGCACGCGAGCATGGCAGCTACGCCCTTCTGCTCGACAACGATGCGGCCGCCGCCCTCTCCCGGCCAACCGCCATCCCGGACCTCTCCCTGATCCCCGCCGAAGAGGGTCTCGCCGGCGCCGAAATCGAACTCGTCAGCCTGCCACGGCGCGAATTTCGCCTCCGGGATTCACTCGCGACACTCGCCGCCTGCGCCTTCGTGCTGATCGATTGCCCGCCGGGCCTCAATCTCTTGACCCTGAACGCGCTCGTCGCCGCCGATTCCGTCCTGGTGCCCTTGCAATGCGAGTTCCTCGCCCTGGAGGGCATCAGCCAGATCATGCGGACGATCGAAATGGTCCGCCGCGGCTTCAATCCCCGTCTCCGCCTTCAGGGCATCGTCCTGACGATGTTCGACCGAAGAAACAACCTCTCCGAACTGGTGGCCGCCGATGCGCGTGGCTTCTTCGGCACCCAGGTCTATGAGACCGTCATCCCGCGCAATATCCGCATCTCGGAGGCCCCCAGTCACGGCAAGCCGGTGTTGCTCTACGATTTCCGCTCACCAGGCGCGCAAGCCTACGTGAAACTCGCCGGCGAATTGCTCAGGCGCGAACGCGAATCGAGGGAAGTCACAGCATGAACACCAAATCGCCGCCTCGCCTCGGCCGCGGACTCGCCGCCCTGATGGGCGAGGCGGCGGCCACAACGCCCGCCCCAACCCAGGGCAGCGTGCAATCCCTGCCCATCGCACACCTCGAGCCCGGACCATTTCAGCCCCGCGCCGCCATCGATGAGCCGGCCATGGCCGAACTCATCGGATCGGTCCGCGCCCGCGGCATCCTCCAGCCCATCCTCGTCCGCCCGCATCCTGCAGATCCGGCCCGCTACCAGATCATCGCCGGCGAACGCCGCTGGCGCGCCGCGGCCGCCGCCGGCCTTGCCGAAGTCCCAAGCCTCGTCCGCCCGCTCGCCGACGCCGACGCCCTCGCTGCCGCGCTGGTCGAGAACCTGCAGCGTCAGGACCTTAACCCGATCGAAGAGGCGGAAGGATATCAGCGTCTGATCGATGAATTCGGCCTGCGCCAGGAGGCACTCGCCGAAACCATCGGCAAATCGCGCAGCCACATCGCCAATACGCTCCGCCTCCTCAATCTGCCGGCACCCGTCCAGGCCGAGGTCCGCAAAGGCGCGCTCTCAGCCGGGCACGCCCGCCTCCTCATCGGTCACCCGCATCCGGAAGCGATCGCAACAGCGGTCATCGCCCGTGGCCTCAATGTCCGCCAAACCGAGGCACTCCTCCAGCCGCGCTCCCCGCGTAGCGCGCCCAACGGCTTAAAGGATCCTGAAACCGCGGCCGTCGAACGCCTGCTCACAGAACGGCTCGGCCTCAAGGTCGGGCTCCGCTCGGACGGCAAAAGCGGCGTGCTCGCCATCCACTACCGCACCCTCGACCAGCTCGACGGCCTCGTCCAGCTCCTCACTCGCGATTAGAGGGTGCTACCAACCCTGATGACGTATTGAAGAGGAAGAACCTTCTTTTTCTGAAGAAAAAGAAGCAAAAAGACTTCCCTCCGTATTTCGGACTCGGCGCCGCCCTCGGAACTCCGAGCGAAGGGATAAAAGTTTTCTGGTTCTCTTTTTCAAAAGAGAACAATCTTCCTGCCTCATCCCGCGCGCGCCGCAGTCCTCGCCAAGGATAGAACGAGGTGCCGGCAGAGCGTTGCGTCCGGCGTACCGGTCCGCTTGCTCTCCTTCTCGCCCTGGAAGAAATCCTCGAGCGCCGCAGCCAGTGCCGGCGCCGTCCAAAGCTTCAGTGCACGCGCGAAACTGCCCCTGCGCTGGAACGTAAGGGGCGGACGGCTTTCCTTCCTCTGCAGCCGCTCCAGATGCATCAGGCCGGTGCGAATCACCGCAACCGGCGTCGCCCCTGCCGACAGCGCGCGCTCGAGCGCCCGGTCCGCCAGGGCAACATCGCCCTCCGTCGCCGCAAACAGCGCATCATCGAGCGAAAGCCCCGCAACATCTCCAACCACCGCTTCCGCCGATCCCAGGTCCACCCTGCCACCCGGTCCAATATAAAGAGCCAGCTTCTCCACTTCCGCCCTGCTCAAGGCCCTGTCCGCACCCAGGCGGGACACTACCCAGGCAAGCGCCTCGTCATTCACAGCCACGTCCAGCGCGGAAAGCCATTCCCGAACCGCCCGAGACAGCTCTTCGCCCTCCTCCGGATAACAGGCGATCGCAGCCGCTTCCGGGTGTCCCTCAACGAGCTTGAGAAGCTTCGAGCGCGAGGCAACCAGGTTCGGCGCCTCGAGCAATATCAGCGCATCCCCGGGTCCCTTGAGCACCGCCGCGACCGCCGCGACTGCCCCCTCTCCCGCGTCGGCAAGCCTGACCACCCGCCGCCCGCCACCGAGCGCGATCGTCGCTGACTCGACCACGAGATCTTCCGCACGCCCGACAGTCGCAAACCGGAACGCGTCATCCGCGGCACCCAGCACCGCGCGAACAAGAAGCTCCGATCGCTCGGCGATCAGCCCCGCATCGCCGCCATACAGAAGCACGACCCTCACCCGCCCGGGGTCCGTCAGGAAACCCGCAACCCGCTGCCGCGCCAGCTTCACCGGGCAGCGACTTTCGCCTGGTTCCGGAAATACGCCGCCAGACGAATTACGATCTGATTGGCAATGTTGTCCGCGAAACGCTGATCGATCGTCGCGTTATAGAGGTCGGTATAGAAATACTGGTTGACGATGACGCTGTACCCATCCTGCGCAATCGCCACCCCTGTCACCAGCGATGGCGTTCCGGGCTTGGCGGAAAGCAGGCTCCAGTTCGCAGTCGCTATGAAGCGGGTGAAGCTGCTGCTGCTGTCCGGGTTGATACCGATGCTCTCGCCCGAAATGCCGTAATTCACGGACAGAGTATAGAGCTTCGCCTCGGAACTGCCCGCACCTTCGAGCCGCACTTGAAGAGCCTGGCGCAGCAATTGTCCGGGCCGGTCCGGGATCACCGCCACGAACACCTTCGCAAGGTCGGATTGGGGCGCCCCGCCTGCCACAGGCGCGTAGACCGGAGTGAACCCGCACCCCGCGAGCGAAACCAGGATCGCCACGAGGCATAAACCGCGGCCCATCCGGCTTCTCACCCGGAGACGACGAAATTGACGATCCGGTCCGGCACATAGATCTGCCGGACAATGCGTCGCCCCGCCAAGGCCCGAACGACGTTCGGCTCGGCGGCAGCGGCAGCCAGCACATCGGACTCCGGCGCGCCCGGAACGGCCCGGATCGCCCCACGCAGGCGCCCGCCCACCTGAACCGCAATCGTCACGCTCTCGGGCTCGATCAGCGCCGGGTCCGCTTCCGGCCAAGGCAGTTCCGCTACCAGCGAAGATAAGCCAGGATTCAACCGGGCATAAAGCTCTTCCGCGAGGTGCGGAACCAAAGGCGCCGCCAACCGGATCAGGATTTCCATCCCTTGCCGCCGGGCTGCTGCAACCCCAGCCTCCGCTGCCATCTGCTCGGCCTCCGCCAATGCCCGCGCCAGCTCATGAAGTCGCGCCACCGCACTGTTGAAAGCAAAATCTTCGAGAGACGCCGTCACTGAGACGATGGTCTGGTGAATGCGCCGCCGCAAGGCCTTCCCGCCATCCGAGAACGAATCAGGAACATCTTCTCGCGCCAACCCCGCAACGCCATCCGCCAGCCGCTGAAGCCGCTGCAGAAAGCGGTGCGCACCGGCCACGCCCGCCTCCGTCCATTCCATGTCCCGCTCCGGCGGGTTGTCCGAGAGAATGAACCAGCGCGCCGTGTCGGCTCCGTAACGACTGATGATGGCCGCGGGATCGACCGTGTTGCGATGCGACTTGGACATCGCCTCGATCCGCCCGACCGTGACCGCCCCCGCGCCTTGCCGCTCGACCACGCTGCCATCCACCTGCCGCACCACCTCCTCCGGATAAAGCCAGCGCCCATCGGTCGCACGGTAGCTTTCGTGCGTCACCATGCCCTGGGTGAAAAGACCGGCAAACGGTTCCGCAACCGAAAGAAGTCCCGCCTTTTGCATCGCCCTGGTGAAGAAGCGCGCATAGAGCAGATGCAAAATCGCGTGCTCGATGCCCCCGATATACTGATCCACCGGCAGCCAGTGATCCACCGCCGCTCGATCGACCGGCCCCTTCGCCCGCGGGCTGCAGAAACGCGCAAAATACCAGGCGCTGTCCACGAACGTGTCGAGAGTGTCGGTCTCGCGAACCGCGCCTTTCCCGCAGCGAGGGCAATCGACGTGCTTCCAGCTTGGATGATGATCCAGCGGATTGCCGGGCTCGTCGAACCGCACATCCTCGGGCAGAACAACCGGAAGCTCCGCTTCCGGCACCGCCACGACCCCACAATCGGGGCAATGGATCACCGGGATCGGGCAGCCCCAATAGCGCTGCCTGCTCACCCCCCAGTCCCGCAGCCGCCAGTTCACCTCCGCCCGCCCGAGTCCCCGCCGCTGCAGTTCCTCGATCATCCGCCGCTTCGCCTCAGCCCAGTCCAGCCCGTTCAGAAAACCCGAATGGACCATGGTCCCGGGACCAAGCCACGCCGCATCGCCGATCGCGAAATCCGCTGCATCCTCGCCCGGCGGCAGCACCACCGGCACGACCGTCAGCCCATATTTCCGCGCGAATTCGAGGTCCCGCTGATCGTGGGCCGGACAACCGAAGATCGCCCCGGTCCCGTATTCCATCAGCACGAAGTTCGCGATCCAGACCGGCCTTTCCTCCCCGAGGAACGGATGCATGACACGAAGGCCGGTGTCATAGCCGCGCTTCTCCGCCGCCTCGATCGCCGCCTCGCTGGTGCCCAGCCGGCGGCACTCCTCGATGAAGCGTTGAGCCCCCGCATCCCGCGCCGCCACGGCAGCGGCCAGCGGGTGGTCCGGCGCCAGTGCGCAGAACGACATGCCGAACAGCGTGTCCGGACGGGTGGTGTAGACCTCGACCGAACTGATCCCGCCCTCCGGGGCAGTCAGCGCGAAAGAAAGCCGCGCGCCCTCGCTCGCGCCGATCCACTTCTCCTGCATCGTCCGCACACGCTCGGGCCAGCGCTCGAGACCGCCCAGCGCTGCGAGAAGCTCGGGTGCAAAGTCCGTGATTCGAAAGAACCACTGCGCCAGCCGCCGCTTTTCCACCACGGCTCCCGAGCGCCAGCCCCGCCCATCGATCACTTGCTCGTTGGCGAGCACGGTCTGATCCACCGGGTCCCAGTTGACCGCGCTCTCCTTGCGGTAGGCCAGACCCTCCCTCAGAAGTGCGAGAAAAAGCTTCTGCTGCTGCCCGTAATAGCCAGGGTCGCAGGTCGCGAATTCCCGGCTCCAATCAAGCGAGAGCCCCATCCGCCGAAGCTCCGCCCGCATCGCATCGATGTTGTCATAGGTCCACCGCGCCGGATGAATGCCCCGCTCACGGGCAGCGTTGTCCGCCGGCAGGCCGAACGCGTCCCAGCCCATCGGATGCAGAACGGAAAAGCCCCGCGCACGCTTGTAGCGCGCCACCACGTCCCCCAGCGTGTAGTTGCGGACATGCCCCATGTGGATCTTGCCGCTGGGGTAGGGAAACATCTCGAGCACGTAGTATTTCGGCTTGCCATCCGCCGGCACATCGCTGGCGCGGAAAATACCGCGCTCATCCCACACCCGCTGCCAGCGCGGCTCCGCCTCCGCGAAATCGTACGCCGGCGGTTGCACGGAATCCGGCATCGGAAACTCAGGGCGTGCCGGTCTCGGCACGCAATGTCCGGGCGCGGTCCAGAATCCGGTTCTCGATATCCGAAATGGTCCCGGGGCTCACCGCCGCGTCCGTCCACTTCCCATCCGTCAGCACCTGGCGGAAGACCGAAAGCCTGAGCGCCCCGGCACTCAGCTCGCGCCCCAGAATGTAGCAATCCGCCTTGAACCGCTCACCCGGTGCCTGCGGAGGCTCCCACCAGTCGGTAATGATCACGCCCCCAAACGGATCGGCCGAAGCAAGCGGCATGAACGAGAGCGTATCGAGAGCGCCCCGCCAGAGATAGGCATTCACCCCGAGGGTAACACCCGCACCCGCGCCCGCGGTCCGATTGTTACCCATGACATCGAGCGAAAGCCCCTGCGGCCCAAACAGGCTCCCGGCCACATTCGACCCCGGGCCGACATTCTGCGGTGCGTATGTCTCGGGCGGAACCGGAGTCGAATTGCCAAACAGTCCGCAGCCGGAGAGTGGCAGCAGAAGCAGCAGGCCGGAAAATAAACGCAAACGAACTGCCATCGATGGTCCGACCTGCTTGAGCCTCTCCGCCCCCGCTGATCAAGCTCTGTAGCGGCTTGCGCCGCTCACGCCAAGGGTCGTCAAGGGTCGCCCAAGGCTCACAGAGTACAAAGAAAAGGCGGCAGAACTCTTCCCGCCGCCCTTCCCAAGTAGCTGGGCAGTTATGACTGTGACTTACCAGGAAAGCGCGGCTCCGAGAGCAAAAATATTCGCATGCGTGTTGTTTTGGTCGGGGCTCGGCTTGCCGGAATTGAAGTCCCAGCCGATCTGGTGCCGCTCGCCGTAGAGATAGGAAAGGTAGAGCGCCATCCCGGGGGCCAGCAGATAGGTCGCACCGGCCGCGAAACCGTTGTCGTTCCCCGTGCGCGCAACCCCCAACGCCCCGTTCGCAGGTGTCCATTCGTTCGGGTAGGTGGTCTTGAAGAACGAGGCACCGACGATGCACGGCCCCGCAGCGTACTGCCCGCCGACCATCCACGACAACGTGTTCACCCCGCCCCTGGGCTGCAGGCTGAAATCGCCGTTCATGTTGCCGTAGGTGATGTTGCCGCCGAAGGTGAACCCGGCATAGGTGAGCGTCGCCCCGAACTTGCCGACCGAAAGCCCGTTATACGTCGGCGCCGGCGCATTGATTGTCTCCGAAGCAACGTACGCCATACCCACATTGACGCCCACGCCATCGAACGTGTTGGTATAGCGACCACCGACATCGATCATGTTCTTCCGCCGGATGCTCGCCCCTGGAACCGGGCTGGCCGAGAGCGCGATGCAGGTGGAGGAAGCCGTGCTGCAGGATGAGCCCGGCGTGTCCACCAGGTTGGACGTGTTTGGCTCATAGGCGAGGCCGAACTCGAACCCGGAGAAGTCAGGCGAGAGATAGACAATCTTGTTGCCGGTATAGAGGTTGCTGACGTCACTGAACGCGAATACCGGATCCGTGTTGGACGGAACAAACTCGGGCAATATGCTGCTGTTCCAGGCGCCGTCGTCAAAGCTTTCGAACGTCCCGACCTGGAAGAGAGACATCGGGCCGTCCGTCATGCCGATGCGGAGTGACCCAGCCTCATCGGTTCCGACATAGCCATAAGCGCGCCGCCAGTAGAGCGTGTTGGTGGCGCTGGTCGATCCCGGGGTCGCTCCTCCTGTTTCCAGGGTGCTGCCAGGCTGCCTGATCTCGCCGACGAAGCCGTATTTCAGGCCGTTGGCCGCCGTCGCGTTGAAGCCCGGATAAAGCCGCATATAGCCCTGGAAGGACTGCGGATTGAGCTTGTATCCGTCGAACTGGTTCGCCGATGAGCCGCCAACCCCCGCGTACCAGACAAGGCGTCCGTTCAGGTGGACGACGAAGCTGTTGGGTGCGGTCTCGCCCTGCATGGCTACTGAGCTTGCCCCGCTCGGCGGCGAGGCCACCATCCCGTACGTCGGACCGGGCTCACCCGCGGGCGGCGGGGGCGTCGTTGTCACGATCTGCGCGTTCGCCGCTCCCGCGAATCCGATGGCAACGCCAAGCGCTGCGGCAGTGGTGAGCAACAGTCTCCGCATCCGATACCTCCTTACGTTGAACGGCCCCTGGTCCGCCCCCTGGTTGTCCACGCTCCCCTTTCGCCCCTGCCTCGTTCAATCCGGCAGAGGCACGCGCGTCCCTGGTGGCGCTGTTGCGGCGCAACTATGGCCCGCCGCGCTCTCGTTTCGCAACGTAACGGGGCATCTTTCCCTGGCATTTCTGAAACACTGTGGCAGATTGGCAACTTATTGGCGGAATAATTCGATTTATTCTAAATTCAAAAAACGGCAGAATGACAATGGGTTATTCGAGACCAGGCGGCACGGAAAGCCCTTCCCTTCGCCCTCACGCCGAGCCGAGGTGACCAATATGTGACATTTTTCAGGGCCATGCCGTTGGCGCCATGCCGTCGGCCCCGGGAGTCTGCGCCAGCGCGCGGAACGTCCGTGCGTGCGCCCGCTCGAGTTGACCGTCCGGAATGAGAAAGGGCGGCTGGAACACTCCGGCCGCCCTTCGCGGAAGTCCTGAACGAAGCGGCTTCAGCTTACCAGGAAAGCACCGAGCCAACCGCGATCAGATTGGCGCGCGTGTTGTTGCCGCCGCCGCCCACCACCAGCGAGCTCGGCGTACCCGCGTTGAAGTTCCACCCGTCCTGGTGGCGCTGGCCATACAGGTAGGAGAGGTAAAGCGCGATGCCGGGCGCGAGCTGATAGGTGCCGCCCGCCGCGAAGCCGAGGTCGTTCTCAGTGCGCGCAACCCCCACCAGCGCGTTGGCACCCGTCCAGTTGCCCGCCATGTTGGTCTTGAAGTAGCTCGCGCCGATCACGTACGGGCCCTCGGCATATTGCAGGCCGGCAATCCACGCGACTTCGTCAACGCCGCCCTTGGGTTGCAATCCCCAGTCGCCGTTCATCTGCCCAAAGTTCACGTTGCCGGCAAGCGTGAAGCCCGCATACGAAAGCGAAGCGCCGAAGACCCCGACGGAATATCCGTAATACTGCTGAACGGGCAATCCGCTGTTGTTTCTGACTGCTGAGGAGCCAACGTACGCGGCCAGAGCACCCACCCCAACACCATTGAAGGTGCCCGAATAGTTGCCCGCGATATCAACCATATTCTGGAACCGTCCGGCTCCGGATCCAGTCCCCAAGGTCGTCGGCCCGGCAATCAAGCCGTTACATCCCGCACTGGCAGTGCTGCAGCCGGGCGTGTCCCAGAGATTCGCCGTGTTCGGCTCATAGCTCGCGCCGAATTGGAAGCCGGAGAAGTTCGGAGACAGGTAAACGATCTTGTCGCCCGTCCACAGCGGATCGTCGTCGGCAAACGGGAACACCGGCTGCACGACGCCCGGAACCAACGCCGGCACGTCGCCGTCCCAGCCACCGTCATTGAAGCTTTCGGTGGTGTAATTGCCCTGCCACAACGCCGTCGCGTTCGGCCCCTGGCCGAAGCGGAAATCGCCGAATTCATCGGACCCGACATAGCCATAGGCCGTGTGCCACCAGAGCGTCTGGCCAGAACTGGTCGATCCAGGCGTCGCACCACCCGTTGTTTGGTTGCTGCCGGGCATACGGATTTCGCCGACAAACCCATATTTCAAGCCGTTCGCCGCGGTCGCGTTGAAGCCCGGATAAAGTCGCACATACCCGACGAAGGATTGTGGATTGAGCTTGTATCCGTCGAATTCACTGGCCGAGGACCCCGCCACGCCGGCGTACCAGTTGATGCGCCCGTTCAGGTGCACGACAAAGCTGTTCGGCGCCGTCATCCCCGACACCTCCGAGGACGACGCCGTCGTCGGCGGCGCACTGCTCTCGCCGAATGTCGGTCCCGCCTCACCGTACGGCGGCGCCGGATAGGCCACTTGCTGGGCGTTCGCCACGCCCCCTAAACTGATAGCGGCGCCGACCACTGCCGCGGTGGTAAGCAAAACTTTGCGCATCGATGCCCTCCGTGTTGTTCGACGGCCGCTCTTCGCCGCTTTCCGTCGGTGCGACTGCCTTGCTCAGTGACCCGGTCACTCTGGCAAAGACACCCAGCTCACCGCCAAGCAACGTGACGAGGCCGCACTATGGACATCTCCGCTGTCCGAGCGCAACCGGCCTGACACATAGGGCATGGCATTTTCGAAACACTGTGGCAGTACGGCAACATTCAGCAAACCAAGCGCCCTTCCCCTTCCAAAAGGGGAAAGTCTGTTTGCTTCTTTTTCTTCAGACAT
>Ga0335075_10009467_pt1 | contig 14859 bp, 11 predicted proteins | sample Lox_Sample_24_FD_206723 | JGI IMG/M metagenome (GOLD analysis project Ga0335075, IMG submission 206723) | Soil microbial communities from Loxahatchee National Wildlife Refuge, Florida, United States - Lox_Sample_2.4 | ecosystem: Environmental > Terrestrial > Soil > Wetlands | place: USA...
GCGATGGAGGAAACACGGACATTGAGGAAGTCGGAAATACACAACCTCGTCGCGACGGAGACGGGACGTTGTCGCCGACCGTGCCGTGGGCGATCATTTTGCGACTTTCTTTCCGAACCAATCCGCTCTACAATCAAGTATGCTGGAACCTAACGCGATCTTAATTTTTTCCGCGACTCGCAATACCGGACGCCTGCAACCATGCGTAGCTTAATCCCCGATGACGTGGGCACGACGCTGCTGTTGCCGATGCTGTCGGGGCCGGATGCCGAAGACGCCTGGCGTGTTTTCCTGGGCCGCTATGGACCGCTTATCGTCGAATGGGCCAAACAGGGAGGCACCTGTACTGAAAAAGGGACAGCGTACACTTGCGACCCATCGTGGCGCAAAAGTACACTGTCCCCTTTCTCCTTCTTAAGTCAAGAAGGCTATCGAGATTCTGGACGAAGCGGCCGTCTTGTTCCAGGGAAACCCCCGCCAGTCGCCTTCGGTCTGCTTGGCCGCTTCGTCGGCCCTCTTGGTATCGTCAGCGTCACTTCGGTGCGGCTACACCACCTCCGGGGATCGCCGTGTGCTTGAGCACGACGGTTGCGCGCTCGATCTCTTCGAGCAGTCTCTTTCTTAACTCTTGCGGAAGATGCTGCTTGGAAACCACGTACTCGTTAGCCTTCCGAAGGTGCTCGTCGGCCAGCTTGAAATGGTCGCCCTCATTTCTCGACTCCCACCGGCCTGGCAGAGTCGCCCCCAACACGATGATGGTCTCGCCAATGCTGGTGAGCGCCAGCTCCCTCAGTTCGACATCCATTCCCGGCACCGAAAGCAATTCCCGCCACGCCAAGTCCAACTCGCGTATGGTCTCCTTCATGCTGGGAAACGGTATCGCCGGATTCGGATGCGTGAGTACAAAGATTGCGTAGTAGATCTCACTGAGCACAGGCGCCCGCATCTCAGGCGGAAGAAGCCTCGCTTCCAACACCGCCTTGTAAGCCGTGCGAACGTGCCCTTCGGCCAGCCTTATATGATCGGACTTCTGGTCGGGCGCACTCGGAACTGGCGGCACCTTACCCAACACGTACAGTGCCTTGCGGACGTTCATAAGCGCCTTGCCCTTCAATTTATCCGCGGCATGCACCAGGTGCATTGCCTCGACCAACTCGTGGCGGACCTGCTCCAGATCGGGAAACTCCAACCCCGGATGGCGGAGAGAAAACATTGCTTTGTGGATCTCTGCGAGCACCGGCACCCACAGCTCGGGCTGCAGCGATCGGGGGCTGCCAAGATACCACGCGTCAAACATGCGCTTGTGGGCATCCCGAAGGTTCGTTTCTGCCCATCTAAGGTGGTCTTTCTTGTGATTGGGCGCCGCCAGCGTTGGCGTCTCCCCAAAACGGCGCAGTGCCTCGCGGATGCTCTCGAGCGCCACTTCCCTCGACTCGGCATGAAATTCGGCCGCCGCATGCATGTGACGTAACGCCTGGATCAAATCGCCGCAGGCATCCTTTCTGAAGGGAAACTGCTTGCCAGTAATTACGGGATATGGCAGGTTCGTGCCCGGATTCCCCTGCGAAGCCTGGCCCCCTTTCGCGCGCGATTCCGGGCCCCGTTTCGAGGGCGGCGCCGTGGCCGGTTTTATGGGCGGTGTCGGGCCTGGTTTCCCTCCGTTGTGGAGCGGGGCCTGTTCCATCATGCGCTGTCTCAGCTTCTTCTGATATTCCTCCCTCAGTCTCTGTAGATGCTGTTGGTAGGCTCTTTGCTGCCTCAACCACTCTTGCAGCATCAGTTGCTCCTTGCGATGCTGTTCCTGCAAGTGTTGTTGTATTTGCTGTGGCGAGGGCCCCCCACTTGGATGTGGGTGGGGCGGGTTGGCCGCGAGGAGCGAAGGCTCAAAGGCCCCTGTCGAGATGATGACGGCGACCGCGGCAATCAGCGCCGCAAGATGCCGCAAGAGGCGCGATCGTTTGTGGAGCGTGAATTCCTCCACTCTGTTGCCCAGACCGAACGTTTTCCGAACGTCCGCCGACGGATGCTTACCCCATTGGTCCGCCATGAGAAGGACTCCTTCGTTGGAACATCGCAATAGGCCGCTGCCACGTTGTTGAGGCAGCCCTCTGTTAGAGAAATTCCCTTTGGGAGACAAACATCTGACGAAACTTTGGTCTTCAATTCAGCAAAAGTGGACATTGAGGAAGTCGGAAATATACCACCGTGTCGCGGCGGAGACTGGGCGTTCTCACCGACCGTGCCGTGGGCGATCATTTTGCGACTTTCTTTCCGAACCAATCCGCTCTACAATCAAGTACGCTGGAACCTAACGCGATCTTAATTTTTTCCGCGACTCGCAATACCGGACGCCTGCAACCATGCGTAGCTTAATCCCCGATGACGTGTGTACGACGCTGCTGTTGCCGATGTTGTCTGCTCCGGGCGCCGAAGATGCCTGGCGCGTGTTCCTCAAACGCTACTGGCCGCTGATCGTCGAGTGGGCCAAACACGGCGGCGCCGGACGCGATGATGCCGAGCAAATCGCTTCCGAGGTTTTGCTCAAACTGTCGTGCGGCCGAGCGCTGGCGTCGTTCGATCGCTGCCGGGGGCGCTTCCGTCCTTGGCTCCGCTCTGTCGTCCGCCGCGCCGCCCTCGATTATTGCCGCGCGCTGGAAAAAGTTGCCGGCGGCGCGGGTCAGGGAAAAAACGGCGCGGACCCCCTCGATATCCTTTTCGACCCCACTAGCCTCGACAGTCTGGCGGACGATCTCGACGCCCGCCTGACGCACGACTTGCAAGCGGCGGAAGCCGCGATCGAGCGGGTGCGCCGGCGCGTCAAGCCCAGCAGCTGGGAGGCGTTCTACCGCACCGCGGTCTTGGGAAATGGCGCCGTCGAGACCGCCGATGACCTGGGGTTGTCCGTCTCGGCCGTGTACGTGGCCAAGCGGCGCATCGGGCAGATGCTCAAGGAAGAAGGTCAAGACGCGCTTGCAATAAGAACTTCTAACAAATGAACCGCTAAGACGCCAAGAACGCTAAGAAAAGAAAGAGAGACCAAACAGAAAAAAGAAAAAACGAGAACAACCGAAACGCGACTATTTAGCGATTTTTTCTTTCTTTATTATCTTGTTTTCCCTTGGCGTTCTTGGCGTCTTGGCGGTTCATATTGATAGTGTCTCTAAACGTGGAGGTGCAACGGTGCAGTCCCATCTCTCGGCCGAGAAGATAGCGCAGTTATTGAGCGAGTCGATGACACCGGAGGAGTCGACGGCCGGCGACGCTCACCTGCGCGTTTGCCCCGACTGCCGGACCAAGCTCGACGAGGCGACGGCGACGACTTCCGCCGTCTCCGTTGCTCTTGCCCCTGCCGTTCCGCTGCCGTCCTTGCTGTCCGCGGCCCCGCCCAACTTCGAGCTGATTTGCCTGATGGGCGTGGGCAAAACGGCCACCGTTTACCAAGCTCGTCAGCTGCGTCTGGGACGGGTCGTGGCCTTGAAGCTGCTATCCGGCGGCTGGCCCAGCGCCGCGGAAGCACAGCGGCGCTTTCAAGCGGAAATCGAGGCGGCGGCCAGCCAAAACCATCCGCACGTCGTCCAGGTGTTCGAGGTCGGCACGCACCAAGGACATCCCTTCCTCGTGATGGAATACTGTGCCGGCGGCAGCTTGGCCGAGCGGCTGCGGGATGGACCGCTGCCGCCACGCCGCGCCGCCGAGTTGATCGAGCTATTGGCCCGAACGCTGCACAGCGTCCACGCCAACTGCTTTGTCCACCGCGATCTGAAGCCGGCCAACATCCTGTTCGATGGCGAGGGCCGACCCAAGGTCGCCGACTTCGGCGTGGTCAAGCGTCTGGATACGGCCGAGACGCCAACGCCGGTGGGCAGCCTCCTCGGCACTCCTCCGTACCTTGCGCCCGAGCAGATCGACGGCTCCGCTCCGGCGGGTTTCCGCTGCGACGTGTACGCGCTGGGAGCGATCCTTTACGAATGTCTGATCGGCCGGCCTCCGTTCCGAGCCGACAGCGTCGCCGACACTCTATTCGATGTGCTGAGCCGCGAACCGATGCGGCCGCGTCTTGCCGATCCCCGCCTGCCGCGCGACCTGGAAACCATCTGCTTGAAGTGTTTGGAGAAGGAGCCGGCCCAACGCTACGGCAGCGCCCTGGAACTGGCGGAAGATTTGCACCGCTTCCTCAACGGCCAAGCCGTGCGTGCGCGGCCGGTGCGGCTGCCGGGCCGGACCTGGCGTTGGTTGCGGCGCAATCCGCTGCCGGCTGCACTGACCGCGGCACTGTTGCTGGCGATCATCACCGGCCTGGGTATATGCGGCCGATTCTGGTATCAAGCCGTCGCCAGCCGGGAGGAAGCGGAGACTGCCCGCCGCGAGGCCGAAGAGAACTTCCTGCGCACGCGCCGCTTGTTGCCGGACCTGGTGACGGCCGGCGACGGTCCTGCGCGGCAAGCCGCGGAGCGCCGGCGGATTCGCCGCGCCACTCTGGAACATGCCGGCAGCCTGTATCGCGAGCTGTGCTGCGCTCGGCCCGACGATGGCGAGCTGCGCGGCGAATGGGCCCATGTCCTCACAGCCCTGGCGGCGGCGACTCTCACGGAGGGACGTTACCAGGAGGCAGCGGCAACGACCGAGGAAGGGCTGGCGCTATGGCGGCGGTTGCGGGACGAAGCACCGCAGGAGCCGCGCTGGCGGGCGGGAACGGCCCAGGCGCTGCTGCACTTGGCCAGGGTACGCAAGCTGCTCGGCCGTTCGCGCGAAATGGCCGACGCCTGCCGCGAAGCCATCGCTCTCTTTCAGGGGCTGGCCGACGAGCGCCCCAACGAGACAGGTTCCCTCTTGGAGACGGTCGCCGCGCGCAAGTACTTATCGGACGTGCTGTTCAATGCGGAGAGGAATCTTGATGAATCGCAATCGCTATTGGAGGCGAGCCGCCGGCAATTGGAGTCGCACCGGGCGGTGGGGTTCGACTCCATCGAGGTGCGCTTGGCCCTGGTCGAAACGCTATGCGTGCTTGGCTACCGCTACCAGGTTCGCAGCAATGCTCAGGCGGCCACCCGTTGCTGGCGCGAGGGACGCCGGCTGAGCGCCGGCCTCGACATCGCCCTGCCCCAAGATCCGAGCGCCTGGTATTTTTCCACGGCCTGTGCGTTGCGGCTGCCGCACGGCGATCCGGACGCCTTGAAGCCCTCTCAGGCGATTCTGCCTCTGGAGCGCGCCATGCAGCTTTTGGAGACCGCTTATGTGCTGGATGCGGAAAGCGTCTGGGAGAGGTTGGCGCAGGTCGGCCGCTGTCTCGCGGATTGCTACCTCAATGCCGGACGGCCCGCCGACGCCTTGCGGATGGAGCGCCGAGCCGCTCAAGCGTTGCCGCCGCGCCCGGAGGGATTCCCGTTTTTGGATCTGGTGCGCCTGGAAGGGACAGCGTCCCTGGCGCGGCGAGAGGAAGATCTCGGCCAGACCGAGGCGGCGCGGCGCCACGCGCAAGAAGCCGCCGACGGCTTCGAGACATTTTGCCGAACCCATGCGGCAGACGCCGCCCTGCGGGATTTGGCCGTCGATTTCTTTCCACGACTGGCCGCATCGCTGCGCCATGCCGGAACCGCGGATCAATCGCGCCGAATCGTCGTCTGCGCCCTTGAGGCCGAGCAGCGCTCGCCCGACCCAGGCGGTGCGGCTCATTTGCGGCGCCTGTCCGAGATCTGGGTGCAGATGGCCAAATGCCGTATGCGCGACGACCGCGACGGCGTCGAAGCCGCCCTTCGTCAAGCCCTGGACGCTACTCGTCGTCTCGTCGCCATCCGTCCGGAGAATCGCTTTCTTCTGGACGATCGACTGTCCCGGTTGGCTCGCTGGCTCGTCGAGTGCGGGCGGCGCCGGGAAGCCGCCGCGTGTGTGCGCGAGCGCGAGCCTCTTTGGGCTGGAGATGCGGACGGCCTGCGCGGCGTATCACGCGGCTTCCGCGACTTGGCCGAAAAGATGAAGCCATCGTCGAGACGGTTGACGCCGGCAGAGCAGGAGGAGCAGCAGGGATACCTGATAGAGGCGGCGCGGCTGGAGAAAGTCGCCGACGCGCTTCGCCGCTAGGTGCTATGGACATGCCCTTAGCGGCGGCTACCAGTGCCATAGCGCAGGTTCAGATAGATGAACACATTGGAGGTGATCCAATACGCCAACAGAGGAGCGCAAGCCAGACCCAACAGAAGGCAGTGCGTCCCGCGCGCCGCTTCTTGCAACTCCTCCGGCAGATAAAACGACGGCACAAACAATGGTGCAATCAGCAAAAGAAACGGTGCCGTAACCAGCACGCCCAGTCCGATGGCCATCGTCTGATAGAGGAAGACTCGGCCCAAGTGCCCACGCAGTAAAACCAGCCATTTCCGCAAGCCCGACCAGACGGTGCAGTCCTCAACGACCAAAAGCGGCGGCAGCAGCCACCAGAAAAAGAACACCGGATACAACAGCACCTCTCCGACCATGCTCAACACCAAGGCCGTCCCGCCAAGGATCTGCTGGCTTCTGCTCCAGGTCGCCTCCGGACCTGGACCCAACCAGAACGGGAGCCAGCGCAACAGCACGATCAGCCCGCAGATGGCCCCGCCCACAATCAGCTTCGACGCGATCGCCCAGACGGTCAAACGCCCAAGTCCGGCCATTCCCTCGCGCCAGCGAGCCAGACGCAGACGAGCCAATTCGATGTACGTCAAATGCGCGATCAGGACAATGAGTGCATCGAAGACGAGCAAACACAACACCAAGAGCGGCCAGGCCGCGGTCTGCCAGCGGCCCTCATGCTCGAACCACGAGGCGCGCTCCAATGCGAGCAGAGCGCCCAGTTGAAGACCGGCAATCAGGCCGAGCAGCAGTTTTTTGGGGACCAGGGCGCTATCGAGTGCGGCCAGCAGCTCATCGAAGCAGCCGCGCACCCCAACCATGTGCAGACGTTCGGGATCCAAACGCGAGCCGACCGTGGCGGGGTGGTCGTCCGCGGCGTGCGTTGAGTTGCGAGATACGGTCGGGAGCGGCGCCCCGCTGCTCGCCTGGGTGAGATTGGCTTCGCGCCGCTCGCGCGCCGCCAATTCTTCCACCACGTCGGCGAACTCCTGCGTCCACTCTAACGACACCCATTCGTCGCTGGGCGAACGGCGAACCGTGCTGCCGAGTGGAATGCGGCGAGCGTTTAGTTCTCGGCGTAATACCGTGGTACTGGCGGCGCGGAGAACGTGACCGTTGGGGAAGCGAACGTACCAGAAATCGGCCTGGCTCATGACACAACCCGGTTCTTTTCTCCGGGAAGCCCGCCTCCGGTGCGAACCGCGGAGACCGACAAACGGTCGAGCAGCTTGCTATACCTATTAGCTTACGGCGAAAACCCTCCGCGCGCCAAGCGCCGAAGTCGCCTTGTGGCCGACTGCCGGTACGGTGTACAGTTTCGCCTTATCGTTTGCAACGCTTCGGCGAAGCGCCGCTAATCGGGTTCCGTGCAAGGATGCGCGACACATGAAGATTGCCAATTGGTTCGCTCTGGGTCTAGCGTTGTTCTTCGTAGCATTGAGCGTTCCTTACGCCATAAAGGCCTGGCGCAACGGCTCGGCCTTTCAGCGCTGGCAGCCGCAAATCAGCGCCCTCGGCGACGGTGTGGACATCGCCCAGCGCTACAATTACCCCAATCCGCCCATCATGGCTCTGCTGCTCTATCCTCTCGCACGTCTACCCGCTTCGGCCCAAGCAATTGGGCTGCCGGAGAAAATCGCCTCGATCTCCGCCGCCTTGTGCTGGTTCTACATCAAGGCCGGCCTTACTCTGCTGGCCTTTCGCTGGGCCTTCCAGCTCGTTGAAGATGAATCGCATCCATTCCCGTTGTGGGCCAAGTGCCTCACGGTCGTATTGGCACTTCGGCCCATCATGAGCGATCTGCAACACGGCAACGTCAACCTGTTCATCCTCTTTCTGATCGTGACCGCCCTCACCGCCTATCGCCGGCGCCGCGACCTGGCCGCCGGCCTCGTGCTCGGACTGGCCATCGCCTGCAAACTCACGCCGGCATTGTTCATTCCCTATTTCCTGTGGAAACGCTCGTGGAAAGTCTTGGCCGGCTGCGTCGCCGGATTGATCCTCTTCCTTTGGCCGGGCCTGGTGCCGGCTGCTTTTATGGGTTGGGATAATAACCAGAAACATCTGGTGAGCTGGTATTTCGACATGGTGCATCCTTTCGTCATCGAGGGCAAAGTCACCAGCGAGCATCACAATCAATCGCTTCCCGGCTTAGTGGCACGGCTGGCGACGCACAGTCCCTCGTTCTCCACCTACGTCAACAATGTCTACACGCCGACGCATTACGACAACCTGCTCGATCTCTCGCCGGCGCAGGCGAGTTGGTTGGTCAAAGGCTGTATGGGGGTGTTTGCCCTAATGGTCGTGTGGGTGTGTCGAACCCCCACAACGCCGCGCGACGGTTGGCGTCTCGTCGCCGAATTCAGCATCGTCCTCTTGGGCATGATGCTTTTCAGCGAACGGACCTGGAAACATCACTGCGTCACGCTCCTGTTGCCGTTCGCCGTGATCTGCTATTACTTGGCAACCGCCGCGCCGAGCAAAGGGCTTCGGGGCTATCTCATCGGTTCGCTGGCGCTGACAATGGCGCTCATGGCCGCGACCAGCAATACGGCCTCGGAGGGAGCGGCTCATCACGATCGGCTCTATCAGCTCTTCGCCAAGCAGGCCCAGGTATACGGCGCCTTCGTGCTGGCCTATTTCGTGCTGTTAGCCACTCTCATCGTGCTGCTGCGCCGCCGAAACAGCGCGGCCTCAGCGCCGGCCTCTCAGCTTTCCCGCGCCGCCTGAAAAAAATCGTTGCGATCTTCGTGGAGCCGCGTTATCGTTCAAGTAGCGTTCAGATGTTCCCCGCCCTGGACGATACCTCGATGTGGCCCGAACAACCGCAAATTGATCCCTTGCTTGAGGAAGCACGGCACGGCGATGCCCAGGCTGTCGAACGCTTGCTCACCGTCCACCGCGAACCGTTGCGCCGCCTGATCGGCCTGCGGCTCGATCCCGCCTTGGCCGCCCGCGTCGATGCCAGCGACATCGTGCAAGACGTGCTTCTGGAAGCGCATCGCCGCTTGCAAGATTACCTGAAAAATCCGGTCATGCCCTTTCACCTGTGGCTGCGCCACATCGCCAAGGACCACATCATCGACGCCCACCGACGCCATCGCCAAGCCCAGCGACGCAGCCTCGACCGCGAACAGCCGATCGTGCCCGCCGTTTTGGCCGATCACTCGTCCTATGAGTTGGCCGGACAACTGATCGATCCCGAACGGACGCCGGCCTCCGAGGCGATCCGCCGCGAGATGCAGCGCCGCCTCGACGCCGCCATCGCTGACCTCGACGAAGACGACCGCGAGATCATTCTCTTACGTCACCGCGAACAGCAATCGAACCAGGATGCGGCCCGCGCGTTAGGATTGAGCGAGGCGGCCGCATCGATGCGTTACCTGCGGGCCGTGCGCCGATTGCGCGAATTGCTGTTGCCCGGCGAATGATTTCGGTTAGCCGCGACCCGAAGGGGAGCGCGGGGCTGCCGCGCTCCCTTCGGGTCGCGGCTAACCGGAAAAGAAGAACACCCGGCGACCGCCGCCGGGTGTCTTCTATTGGGGAAGAGTTGGTGCCAGATTGAGAGAGTAGGCCGGAATCGGCGAATGGGCGTTCGCTCCACGATGTCCGAGGCAGGGACGGTTTTCCACCTGAGTGGCGCTATGGGTCGTCCGCACAGGCACAGATTGGGCGAAGCCCGGCCCGTCTCGTGTGCTTTGCTCGGGCCGTCCCTCTGTCCCTCCGAGGAACGCCGGGGCCGTTGCGACTTGCGCGCGAATTTTCTATTTTTGCCAAAATGGATTCGCCAAGGCCGAGCTTGAACACCGAAGGAGGTCCATCATGACCAGCCGTGCCCGAACCGAGTATCGCTACGAGAAGCTGACCTGGCCCGAAATCAACGATGCCCTGGAGTTGGGCAAAGTCTGCGTTGTGCCCTGCGGCGCCGTGGAGCAGCATGGGCCGCACCTGCCGCTCGACGTGGACCTTATCTGCCCCACCGAGATCGCTCGCGGCGCCGGCCGGGCCGTGCCGGAGAAGATGCTGGTATTGCCGACTGTCTGCTACGGCTACACCGGACACGTCATGGATTTTCCCGGAACCATCAACAACGATTTCGAGCACTTCATGCACCACGTTCTCGACATCACCAAATCGCTGGCTTATCACGGGTTCAAGAAGATCCTGCTGCTCAATGGCCACGGCTCCAACATGCCCAACCTCGACCTTGTGGCCCGCCGCACCAACCTGGAGACGGATGCCGAGTGCATCTTGGCGGGATGGTGGAACTTGCTGACGGTGGACAAGGAATTTCTGCCGCGGTGGCGACAGAGCAAGTTTCCCGGCGGCTGTGCCCACGCTTGCGAGCTGGAAACCTCGCTGTATCTCTACCTCGACGGCGACAACGTGCGGAAAGACCAGATCAAGAGCGGCGTCATTTCCTTCAACGAAGAGAATAGCTCGTTCAACTGGGTAGACCTGTTCGCGGCCGGTCCGGCGACGATCGTCTCCTGGACGAGCAGTTATTCCGACAGCGGAGTCCTCGGCGACGCGGAGCTGGCCACGGCCGAGAAGGGCAAACAAGCCTACGAGGAAGCGGTCAAGCAACTGGTGCGTTTCATTACCTGGTTCAAGGAGCGTCCCAAGGACCAACGCAAAGACCGTCATGCCCGCCCGCCGAGCATGCCGATACCGTGGGGGCAGCGGCCCGCGAAGTGAATGGGACGCTATTCCTTCTCTTCCAGCTCCTTGACAAGTTGCGCGACCAACTCGGCGTTGTCTTGCTGGCGCAGGTGGTCGATGCGCGAGGCCGGCACGCCGAGTTTCTGCATCGCGGAAACGATGCGCGTCCACACGCCTTGCCGCTTCTTGCCCGTACTCAGGTACAGCTCGCTAACCATTTCCCCCAGACGTTGAAGCTGGAGAATGTCTTGATTGTCGTAATAGCGCTTGATGATCTTCTGCTGATGCGGTGTGAAATCCGACATGGTTCCTCCTTTTTGAATGATTGATGATTTCAGATGGATGATTGAGGATTGATAGACAAATCCTCAATCGTCCATCTGAAATCATCCATTCGAGCGATGCGGGCTAGCACTTCCTCGATTGTACCCGCTCGCACCGTGAAATGTCCAATCTTTCGACCGGGACGCGGCCTTTTTCCGTACAGGTGAAGATGCGTTTTCTCATGGGCCAGGATCGTCCGCGTCTCCGGCAATTCGCCGATGATGTTCAGCATGCCGCACGTTTCGCGCGCTCCAGCCGCTCCCAGGGGAAGACCCAGGATGGCTCGCAAATGGTTCTCGAACTGGCTCGTTTCCGCTGCTTCGATGGTCCAATGGCCGGAGTTGTGAACGCGCGGCGCCATCTCGTTGGCAAGGAGACGTTCGCCCTGCTGAAAAAACTCGATCGCCAAGACGCCGACATAGTTCAACGCTTCCAACACGCGCGTGGCGTAATCGCGGGCCAACTGCTCCAGTCCTGGCGTCAGGTTCGGCGCCGGCGCCAGCGATAAACGCAGCATACAGTCGGCGTGATGGTTCTCTACCAGCGGATAGAAAACCATCCGCCCATCCCGGCCACGCACGGCCAGCTGCGACAATTCGCGGTCGAAACGGACATATCCCTCCAGCAACGAGCCGGAAGCGTCAGCGAGAGCGGTGTTCCCGTCGCTGACGCTTCCGGCTCGTTGCAGTGCCTGCCATGCTTGCTCCGCGGCGGCGCGTTCGCGGATGAAACATTGCCCCTTGCCGTCGTAGCCCATCCGCCGCGTTTTGAGGATGGCAGGATAGCCGACGGCATCGAGGGCGCTATCCAGTTCCGCTCGCGCAGACACAGCTACGAACGGGGCCGTTGGAATGCCGAGGCCGCGAAAGAACGTCTTTTCCTCCAGCCGATCCTGGCTGGCACGCAGGGCGGCAGGCGGCGGATAGACGGGAAGCCGGCGAGCCAAATGCTCCACCGCATCGACCGGCACATTCTCGAACTCGTAGGTGGCAACATCCAAGCCGGCGGCGAAGCGATCCAGCGCGGCAAGGTCGGTGAAATCGGCGCGGACAAACTCGGCGAGATCGCGGACGGGCGCTTCGTGGGCCGCATCGAGGAAGCGAAATCGCTGGCCGAGCGGATAGCCGGCCAGGGCTAACATACGTCCCAGTTGTCCCGCGCCTAACACGCCGATCATCCCGCGTTCTCCCGTGGGTCCGGATGGTCGAGAACGTTTTTCGTTTGCTCCGCCCGGTAGGCGTTCAGAGCGGCGCGAAAGTGCGGATGCTTGATTCCGAGAATCGCCGCGGCCAGCAAGGCAGCGTTGACAGCGCCGGCCCGGCCGATAGCCAACGTCGCCACCGGAACGCCGGCCGGCATCTGCACGATCGACAGCAGCGAATCGACGCCGTGAAGCGCCTTCGATTCCACCGGCACTCCCAGGACCGGCAGCGCCGTCTTGGCCGCCGTCATGCCGGGCAGATGGGCTGCCCCGCCCGCTCCGGCAATAAGGACTTCCAGGCCGCGCGCTTCGGCCGTCGCGGCGTACTCCAACAGCAAGTCCGGCGTGCGATGGGCCGACACCACCCGTACCTCGTAGGGAACCTGCAAGGCATCCAGCGTGTTGGCCGCGTGGATCAGCGTTTCCCAATCCGAACGCGACCCCATGATGACGCCAACCAATGCTTGCATCCGTCGTTTCCTCCGCGAAAACCGGCTCTCTCTGTTGTATCAAATCGAAGCGGCAAGCGACAAATTCCGCTGGGGAAACAGCGATATTACTCCGGCAAGGAAGTTGTTCCTGCCGGTCTGGCGAACTGGTTCTACGATTCTCCCGATGCCGCTCTGGCTCATCTTCGCAGCGAACGGCTGTCGCTTTATCCGCGCATGATCGATGTCGGCACCGGCGTTCCAGGGGAAGCGCGTGAATCGGCGATGGGCTGGTCAATCGCACGGATCATCCGATACATCTGATTCGTTTTCGTGGACTGCCCCTTGCCGAACCTGGCCTCTTGGGCCGCGGCGGGCTAGTGTATCGACACGAGCGGCTTGGGCTGCCGGGAGGGTCGAGGCGGGTCATCAGCGGGACTCTCGTTCGCAAGCGGTGGATGACAGCGGGAGAAATAAGCGATGCGCAAGTGGCTGCTGGGGTTAGCGATCATTGTCGGAGTGGTGTGGATCGGGAGCCGGACGCTGGGGCAGAGGTATCTCAGCGGCATCGTCTGGCCGGAGCCGTCGGTGGTGACGCCGGGCGAGGAAGGCAAGGCGCCGTCCGATGCCATCGTGCTATTTGACGGCAAGGACTTCGATGCCTGGGAGCGTGGCGAGGATGGGAAAGTGGACGCCGACGGCGGCTTCACGGCCAAGAAGGTCATGCGGACCAAGCGGAGCTTCGGCGACTTTCAGCTGCACCTGGAATTTGCCACTCCCAAGGAAGTCAAAGGCCGCGACCAAGGGCGCGGCAACAACGGTATCGGCTTGATGGGCGGCCGCTACGAGATTCAGGTGCTCGACAACTACGACAACAAGACCTATCCCGAGGGGCAATGCGCGGCCGTGTACAACCAGAGGCCGCCCATGGTCAATGCCTGCCGCAAGCCCGGCGAATGGCAGACCTACGACATCATCTTCACGGCCCCTCGTTTCGACAGCGAAGGCAAGCTGCAAAAGCCGGCTTATGTAACGGTATTGCACAACGGCGTACTGGTGCAGAACCACACCGAGATCCTGGGAAACACCTTCTACGATAAACCGACATCATATAGCCGGCATGCCGAGAAGCTGCCGTTGGTGCTGCTGTATCACGGCAACCCGGTTCGTTTCCGCAACATCTGGGTCCGCGAATTCCAGGAATTGCAAGGCAAGCCCGGCGGTAAGAAAGGACCAGAAGGGAAGTAACATCCCTGAAAGCCCTTACGAGCCGGAAGCGTAAGCGACGGCAGGGCATCCGTCGCTTACGTTTCCGGCTCGTAAAAATGTCACGCACTACTTGTGCCATTCGAGCGAACGGTCAGATCGATAATCGCCGTAGACTTCGTCTTGGGCAGAACGATATTCGGCGACGAACCGGGGCGCGACAGCGCGACGGCAGCGAACGGACGCAGAGCGCCCGCCGCCAACAGCGGAATGGCATAGCGCTCCTCCGGACGGCGAGCCATCATGCGCTGCACCACGGCGGCGACTTCCTCCGGTACGTCCGGCCGCGCCTCGCGCAGCTGCGGCCTTTCCGAATCTTGGTGCTGGAGCAATTTCTGCATCAACGAAACGCCAGGGAACGGCGGTTGTCCGGCCAGCAAGAAATAGAGCGTGCAGCCCAGACTGTAAATGTCGGCTCGGATGTCTACCAAGCAGGGATCGCGCGCTTGCTCCGGCGCGATGAAGTCGGCGGTGCCGATGAGCATGCCCTTTTCGGCGTCCATGTCTATCCCGGCCGGATTGGCGACGCCGCCGGCATCAACCCGCACGCGCGCCAGACCCCAATCGAGGATCTTGACCACGGGATCGACCGTGCGCCGATCAAAAATGGACTCGCCATTCCATGCTCCACCGGGGACGGCGAGGAAAAGGTTGGCCGGCTTGATGTCGCGATGCACCAGACCCGACTGATGGGCATGTTGAAGCCCCTGGGCCACTTGCCGGATGTAATCGCAAGCCTCCCCGATGGGTAGCGGCCCGAAGCGGCGGACGTAATGGTCGAGGTCCAGCCCCTCGACGAATTCCATGGCAAAATAGCAGATGTCGCCGACTTGGTTGGCATCGTAGGTGCGGATGATGTTGAGGTGCGACAGG
>Ga0335075_10009468_pt1 | contig 14858 bp, 11 predicted proteins | sample Lox_Sample_24_FD_206723 | JGI IMG/M metagenome (GOLD analysis project Ga0335075, IMG submission 206723) | Soil microbial communities from Loxahatchee National Wildlife Refuge, Florida, United States - Lox_Sample_2.4 | ecosystem: Environmental > Terrestrial > Soil > Wetlands | place: USA...
GTCCGCTCGTGGCAGCAACGTCAATACCTGACGGATCCGGCCGCATCGGCATTCTCGCTGTTACGCGCGGCGAAGGATGGTTCGCATCCGCGCCGCATCTCGCGCATGTGCCCCACGGTGCCGGCGATCTTTTTGCGGCCCTGTTTCTTGCGGCGCAGCTATCCGGAGCGCATTTGCGCGATGCGCTCTTTCGCGCCACCGCATCCGTCCATCACATCCTGACCGCAAGCCGCGATTGTGATGAGCTGCGCCTCATCGCCGAACAGGACGCGCTTATAACTCCGCCTCCTTCAGGCGAAGTGAGCATCGCGCAGATTTGACCACGAAGAGCACCAGGAACACGAAGCTCTCTTTCTGCCCTTTGTGTCAAAATTCCTAAGCGGCTTTGCGAAGCAGACTGCGGTTGATGACGCATTCGGCGATCTGCACCGCATTGAGCGCCGCGCCCTTGCGCAGATTGTCGGTCACCACCCAGAGCGCGAGCCCGTGCTCGACGGTTGGATCCTTGCGGATGCGCGACACATAGGTCGCATCCTCGCCCGCCGCTTCGACCGGCGTGATGTAGCCGCCATCCTCATGCTTGTCGACGACGAGCACGCCCGGTGCGGCGCGCAGGATTGTGCGCGCCCGCTGGGCGGTGATCGGCCGCTCGAATTCGACATTTGCGGCGATCGAATGGCCGATGAACACCGGCACGCGCACGCAGGTGGTCGTGACCTGGATGTCGGGATCGAGGATTTTCTGCACCTCGACCATCATCTTCCACTCCTCCTGCGTGTAGCCGGAATCGAGGAAGTCGGCGATGTGCGGAATGAGGTTGAATGCGATCTGCTTGGTGAATTTCTGGTGCTCGATCGGATCGGCGACAAATACCGCCCGCGTCTGGCGGAAGAGTTCGTCCATCGCCTCCTTGCCGGCACCGGACACGGATTGATAGGTCGCCGCGACCACGCGCGTGATTTTCGCCTCGTCGTGCAGCGGCTTCAGCGCCACCACCAGTCCGGCCGTCGAGCAATTGGGATTGGCGATGATGCCTTTCGGCGCGCCGCCATCGAGAGCGTCGGCATTGACCTCGGGCACGATGAGCGGAACGCCGCGATCCATGCGCCAGCAGGACGAATTGTCGATCACCAGCGCGCCCGCCGCGGCAATCTTCGGCGCCCATTCTTTCGAGACCGCCGACCCGGCCGACATCAGCGCGATATCGGTGCCGGCGAAGTCGTAATAATCGAGCGCCTTCACCTTCAGCGTGCTGTCGCCGAACGAGACTTCGGTTCCAATCGAGCGGGTGGAAGCGAGCGCCACCACTTCGCTGGCCGGAAAGGCGCGCTCGGCGAGAACGTCGAGCATTTCCCGGCCGACATTGCCGGTCGCGCCGACTACGGCGACCTTGTACGACATGCGAGAATGACCTTTTGCTTGAATCCCGGGACCGCGGGCGTCTCGCCCGCATTTCAAAGGCGGGCGAGACGCCCGCGGTCCCAGGCCAGCCTTTATCTCAGCGGGCTTTGGCTGTGAAGCGGATTCGCTATTTGTCCGTCGGCCAGACGAAGAGCAGCTTGGCCGCCCGGGACTTGTTCTGCTGATCTTCCCCGACGCTGCCGCCGAGCTGCGATTCATAGGCCTGCAAATGCGCCCAGGGGTCGTCGTCCTCCCCGATCTGGGCGTGAAGCGGTCCCATCGCCAGGCCGGGGACTTGCTCCTGCGGTGCCTGCGACAAGTCTTCGTGCTGGGGTAGAGACGGGTCCGCCATCGCCGAATCGGACGCCTCGGGCAGGTGGAACAAATGCAGCTTCCCGAGATCGAGCAGCACCGGGGGCTGTGGCACGGGCTTCACCGCGCCATGCGGCGCGGCAATCGCCGCCGTCGTCGCGAAGAGAAGGAACATGAAAACAGCATTGAAGCGCATCATGGCACGGCTCCCGCTCCGCCATTATGGACCTGTTGCGCTACCACTCCGCGTCATTTCGCACGGGAGCCAAGTTTTACGCCATTTTCCGGCGGCCGTCCATTCACAATATTGGGCGGAACACCTCCGGATATCGTGGCAGCCGGAGGGGCCGAACCCCAAATCTGGGTGCTTCCATCGGACAACGCCAGCCCCGAAGCCGGGACGTCGGCATCGCGTCAACGTCTGTTTAAGCCTGTTCGGAGCAGATTGGCACAGGACCGCTGAACGGCTCTACGCGTGACCACAATCCTCGAATTTCTTCGTAGCGGCGCGTTCGTCACCAGGGAGAGGATCGTGTTGTGGCCGGCCGCGCTGCTGATCGGCTTCACGGCAGCGCTTTTCTTTCTTGCCGCCACCGCCCACGGCATCAACGATTACAAAGGCCGGCCGCTCGGCTCGGATTTCTCCAATGTTTACGCAGCTGGCCGTTATGTACTGCAGGGTGAGCCCACCGCACCTTTCGACCCCGCGCGCCAGCACGCCGAACAGCAGGCGATCTTCGGTAAGACCACGCCGTTCATCAGTTGGCAGTATCCGCCCTTTTTTCTTCCGGCCGCGGGACTGCTGGCATTACTGCCCTATCTACCGGCTCTGCTGGTTTGGCAGCTGGCGACATTTGCACTCTATCTCGGCGCGCTGGCGTTGTTGCTCCGGGCCAGCTTTCCGCTCATTGAAACACAGCACAAAGCCTGGATTTTGTTGGCTGTCGTATTTCCTGCCGTCTTCGTCAACATCATTCATGGGCAGAATGGATTCCTGACGGCAGCTCTGCTCGCGGGCGGAATAGGCGCGCTCGACCGCAGACCGGTTCTCGCCGGCGTGCTCTTCGGGCTTCTTGCGTATAAGCCACAATTTCTCCCGCTCGTTCCGCTGGCACTGATTGCTGCCGCCAGATGGCGCGCGCTCCTCGCGATGGTCGTGACAGCCGCAGTTCTCGCCGCAGCTGCGACGGTCGCCTATGGCTCTGATCTCTGGCACGCGTTCTTCGCTTCGGCTCAATTCGCGCGGACAGGCATTCTGGAGCAAGGCCAGGTCGGCTTCTACAAGATGCAAAGCGTCTTCGCCTGGGCGCGGTTGTGGGGAAGTTCGATTCCGCTCGCCTACGTCCTTCAGGGCATCGCGAGCACAGCCGCCGCGATCTCTCTCGTAATTATCTGGCGAAAACCCGTGACATTCGCCGACAGGGGGGCCGCGCTTTGTCTGGCCTCGCTGCTCGCCACGCCCTACTGCCTCGACTACGATTTCATGGCGCTCGCGCCCGCGATCGCGCTGCTCGGCGCCCAGGGCATGGCGCGCGGCTTCCGCCCCTACGAGAAGTCGATTCTGGTACTGCTTTGGGCCGTTCCCATCGTCACGCGCGGCGCGGCTGCGGTTCTGCTCCTGCCGGCCGGCGCCATCGTGATGCTCCTCGCGGGCATATTTCTGGTGCGCAACGCGATGCGGACCATTGGTGCCAAGTGCAGCGTACTTCCTTCTTTTTCTGCCGCGGAACCGGAGGCGAGGGAGCTCTACGCCGCACGGACATCGAAGTAACGCCTCCACACCGCAAGTAAGTTTCGACATATGCCGCGTTCCAGCGCGCTCTCACCGCTGCCTAGTCCCCTTGCCGGGTTTCGGAACCTCTTAACGGAATAGAAATAGGCCCAAAGCTACCGGTACCAGATGCCGCCGGAACAGCCCATGCCTGCACAAAATACCGACGACGGGTCGTCGGCCCGCCTGGAGCGCATCGCAATGACGGCAATGGCCGGAATTGCCATCGCCTTCATTGTCGGGCTGACGATTTGCACCGCTCTGCGCATCTGGCCCTTCGAGCGCAGCGGCCATCCGGCCATGGTGGACTTTGTGATTTTCTGGGAAGCCGGACGCCTGGCGCTCCAGGGGACACCGCACTTTGCATATGTGCCGCACGTCCTGCATCTGGCCGAAGTGCAAACCGTTGGCCACGATGTTCCGGCCAGCCTGCAATGGTTGTATCCGCCGCTGTTTCTCTGTGTCGCGGTTGTTCTGGCCAGCCTGCCCTTTGCACTGTCCTTCGCCCTCTGGAACGGCGCGACATTCGTTACCTACGCGGGTGTCATGACCGCCATCACGAAACGTCCTGTTGTCGGTCTCGCGGCAGCGGCGTGCCCGTGGGCGGTCGATTGCCTGTATATCGGACAGGAGGGCCTTCTCACGGCCTCGATCATCGGGGGAACACTCTTGCTGTTGAACCGGCGCCCGGCGCTTGCCGGCCTTCTTCTGGGTCTGCTCAGTTTCAAGCCGCAGCTTGGGCTTCTATTTCCTGTCGCGCTGGCGTTCGGCGGATATTGGCGCGCCGTATTATGGGCGTCCATTGGTACGCTCGCCTGGACCGCCGGCTCCGTGGCCGCATTCGGCCCGGGAACAATGTTTGATTTCCTCCACAGCCTCACTTCGCACACTGACGGATTTCTGGCCAGGGACGAGATGGGTTGGTATAACTTGCAGAGCATGTATGCATTCGCGCGCGGTCTTGGCGCGCCGGGGATCGTGTGTTGGCTCTTTCAGGCGTTCGCAAGCATGTCCTGCGTTGTCGCCATCGCGGCGCTGTGGCGGAGCAACATGCCCTTTTGCCTGAAGGCGGCGGGATTGGCTGCTGCGATACCGGTCGCAACGCCCTATGTGCTCGTATACGATCAGACCGTGCTGGCCGTTGCGCTTGGATTTCTGATTTACCAGCGGCGCCTCGACATTCCCGAATGCGCCACCGTTGCATTCTCGATCCTGATAACGTCCTGGGCGTGGAGCAACAATTCGGCGGCGGCGCTCGCGAGCGTTGCCGTATGTGCTGTTGTCTCGCGGCGTATCCTGCTAGAAAAAAGAAGCCGAAGTCGGGGCACCAGCCTTGGCGGCGAACCGGGCTTACACCATGCGCAAGCTTACGCTGCGTAAATTTGGAATTCTTTATCCCGAGCTTGTCGAAGGATGCGTTTGCCCGACGAGTGCCGGCGCGATCGTCCCATTGATGCTTTTCCAGCTCACGATGCGAAGCCCTTCGCGCGCAGCGCACGCAGCGAGCTTTCGCGTCGGGTCGACCGCGAATCCGTAATCCGCAAATCTGAGCAGCGGCAGGTCGCTGTGGTCGTCCGAATAGGCGAAGATTTTCGGTCTGGAGCCTGAGACTTCGACCCGTTCTCTGACGGCTGCGAGCTTCGCCTCGCCGCGCAGATTTGGCCCGTCGAGCCGTCCCGTGAGTCGGTCCGACTGCCATTCGAGTTTGGTGCAGACGACTTCCGGGACGCCCCACAGCGCGGCCAGGGCCGGCGTGTAGATGTCGACGCTCGCCGAGGCGATCATGAGCCGATGGCCGAGGGTCTGGTGCCGGCGAAGCGCATCGAGCGTGCCGGGCTTGAGGAATTTCCGGCCGTGCCAGTGCGCGAACTCCGACGTCCAGATCTCAATCTCCGTGCGGGTACTGCCGCCGAGTATTGCGCGCACGAATTCCTGCTTCAGCCAGTCGCGCGAACGCAATCCGCAACGGAATTGCGCAACGGCGAGAGGAAGTCCGAGACAATGCCCGGTGCGGCGCGCGCGCCGCCCGAGTACGAATCTCAGATAGGCGAGAAACGTGTCGCCGCGCGTGAGCGTGCCGTCCATGTCGAAAATTGCGATCGCAGCCGCCATTATTGGCACGCGGAGACGCGGAGACGCGGAACGAATTCACCACTGGGGCGCGAAGAACACCAAGGATTTGGCGCGCGAAGCGCGCAACCAACTTTGTGCTCCCGGTGTCTACGGGGTGAAATCTGCACCTCCGCGCCTCTGCGTCTCCGCGTGCAAATACAATGGCGCGGCATCGAGCTAATTCCAGAACGTGCGCAGGTTCAGGGAAATGAGTTGCGGATCCATCAGGCCGTGCAGGAATGGCACGCGCACGAAAAACAGCACCGCGGCCATCAGGAAGGTGAAGCCGGCGAAGCCCATGAAGATGGCCTCCCGGTAGAGTTTCTCGGGCGCCTGCGCTGCCGAGTCGGATTTGAGACCGATCGCCAGATACCAGGTGAACAGCACGGCGAACAGCGGAAATGTCAGCACATACTCGATGCGGTACTTGATGAGAAACACGCCGATGAAGAAAGCCGAGCACAGCGCATAGAAGAAGGATGAAAGAAGCAGCGACTCTTCCGAGTAGGTTCCGAAGGAGCGACGGTAGAGTGCGGCCCGCGCCGGATCGTCGATTCGGCGGTACTCCGAATATCGCTTCACGCCCATGAGGAACGCGCCGCCCATCCAGTAGGCGAGAAGCGCGCTGGCCGGCGGCAGCGCAGCCTGCGTAACGGCAAACCAGCCGAACAGGAAGCGGATCGGATTGTTGATCGATTCGGAAAGAACGTCGAGATAGGCCCGGTCTTTCGACCTGACGGGCGGGACGTTGTAGATGATGCCCATCAGCAGCAGCAGGCCGGCGCTCAGAAAGAATGGCGCATTGATCGCATGCGCGACAAGAAGCCCACTGATCGCCAGAACAAAATATTGTGCCATGACGATACGGCCATCCAGAAGCCCCAGCGCGCCGGCTCTCGCGCATTTGACCGGATGGAAGCGGTCGAATTCCGCGTCCAGATATTCGTTGATCGTGTAATTGGCCGAAGCGATCAGGCACAGCGCCACGAGTGCGCCGGGCAGAGCGAGGAGCGATTCCGTATGCGGCGCGACGACCCAGGCGAAGGCCAGGCCCGGAATCATGAAGATATTCTTGATCCAGTGATCGGGCCTTGCAATGCCGATATAGGCGCGGAGGACCGGCGACTGCAGGATCGGGCGCCGGCTGTTCAGGCCACCTGTTTCAATATGATCCAATCGTCGCTGCTCCGCTCCCGTTCGGCGAAATAGAGTAGGCGGAACTGCTTAACAAATTCGGTGGCGATTCCCTTTCATCGGAGTTTTCTCACCCGCGGCGAAGCAGGTTCCGACAGCGAGTCCTGCACCCCTTTGTCCGGGGAAAACATTCGGTATCGCAAGGGCACGGGGTGCGCTTGGCGATTGGCAGCTGCGAGACCGTTCCGACTTGGAATTTTGAATGTCGGGCCAAAAGGTTCACGCGCGGTCCCGGGGGGCTCGGCCATGACGGTTGTCTTGCTTACTCCGCGTTCTCCGCGCCGCCACGTGCCCATTTCTGTTTGGAGACATCACGCGGTGCTTGTAGGTTATGTCGCGCCGCGGAGAGAAGCGACGAAAAGGTCTTGCAAAGATCCTCTAATACACGCGCAGGACGAGCAGGTCCGGGCCGTCATAGACTGCCCGATAGGTGCGCAGAAATTGGCTTATCGAAGGCAGCTTGTTGTCCCATGTATACAACAGGCTGTCGCCCCACCCGTACAAACCGTTTTGCGGCCGGTGGATGATGATATATTTTACGTGGGCCTCGCGGAGCTCCGCTTTCTCACGGCGCAGGTCGTAGAGGGGCAGCCGGTTCACCAGCGTCTGGCCCATTTCGCGCGTCGTCGCACCGCCCATTTGCGCTACGCCGTCGCAGGTCTGCTGGAGCATGTAGGCGTTTTCCTCCACATACCCGATCGGCAGATCGAGCACGCCAAACCCGCGTTCGCGATCGGATGAAATCGGTGCGAGCCCCCTCGAGCAGGCCACCGGCGTGGTCTCCAGATTCACGGGATAGAAATCGAGCACGATCAGCGCCGCCAGGAGGATGCCCGTTACGCGGGAAAGCGGGCGCACATCCTCGAACAGCGCCGAAACGGCAAGCCCCGTTCCGATGGCAAGAAACAGATAGGCGAACACGATCGCACGCGAAGGCGTTCGGATATTGGCGAAGAACGGGAGCTTGTCGAGAACCACGTCCGGAAGATGCAGCGGCGTCACGATTCCGGCAACGTGCAACGCCTCGCCGCTCGCGAGTACGCAGAAGAAGATCAATCCGAGCAGGACGTACAGATTGATCGAATTGCGCGCCAGTCCGCCACGCAGGAGGACCCAGCCCAGCGCAGCGCAATTGGCCACGCCCAGATAGACGACGCTCTCCGTGGGATAGCCCGTGAAGCGGGCATAAAGCGACCTGGACAGTGCTGAAAAGACATGCTCCGGGGGGAAAGCAAGGTAGGCCGCGAGATCCGCGACAAAGGTGTTGCCGCCCCCATCGTACACCGACGGCTGCGCCGCCATGACCATGGGAACGATCAGAGGCGCAAGTATCATCACTGTGCCGGCAAGGCACGCGGCCGGAGCAATCAGGAACCAGCCGCGCGGCCACTGCCCGTCACGTATCCGCTGATACAGCAGCTGGAAGCCAATGAAATAGGCGCAGTAGAACAGGTAGTACCAGCACGAAAGCGCGCTCAGCGCCATGGACAATATCGCGGCGCCCAGCCAGAGGACACTTCTGCGCTCCAGGGCGAGCAGCCACGCAAGCGCGAAGAACGGCAGGAATTCGATCGACGAAACATGGGCGTGATGGAGCGCGTGGGCGAGATGCGAGGGATTGAATGCAAAGACATAGCCGCCGGCCAGCGCGCCGGGCGTACTGCGAACGAAGTGGCGCACAAGATAGAATGCACCGGTCCCGGCCAGCGGAAACGACGCAAGGATGGTGATGTTCTGGAGCGCCACGAGCGTGTTGCGGTCCGCGCCGAATATCCGGCTCAGTCCGACGACGGCGAAAACCTGCGGGTAGGCAAAAGACTGATAGATAAGCGATGTTCCTTCCGGAAACCGGAGCAGATTCGTGAAGAAGAAATTGGCGTGGTCTTGCCCCGCCACGGCATACCAGGTGTTCCAGAAATCCTGCATATTGTCGTCCGGCGGCCCGAAGAGCGCCGAACCGGGATGCGCGATCAGCGGCCAGAAGAAAACAACCGTCACGAGCGAGAACAGCAGGAGGACCGCCACGAAACGAGCGATCCCTTCCAGACTCGCGGGTATCCCCATGCCGCTCAGGGCTTGCCCGCCATGAACATCTGCGCGCGGGGGCCACGCCGCTCCAATCCCACCTGCGGCGCCCGCAAGATCGTGCATGCTGGCGCCGAGGTCGTCTGATTGAATCGCGGACATTGCGTTTCAGTACGGTGACAGCCTTAACAAAGAGAAAATAGCTGGAATCGCGGCGAAAAAATCGCGGCTTAAGACGATGACAACCAGCGCTGCATTACCTCCCTTCCATGAGCGTTTCGCAGCCGCATCCGTCATCGACATCCCGGCCGCTGCCATTACCCGAAGACGAAACCGCCCGGGCTGCCATGACGGCGAGCCCCATGAACAAGCCGGCTCGCCGCGGGGCGATCCACTTTCCCCCACAGGCTTACTACCGATCCCCGAGCGCACCCGATAACAAACGCGGCCAACGTGTGGTTCGCGTTCCAGAGCATCCGAAGAAGCGCCCTCTGCCGGGCCGCTGTTAGAAAAGGGGGTCCGGAGTGGCGCAATTCACCGGAATCTGCAAGACGAGCGAGCCACAACCTTCGGAGATTCGTTCGACGTGCCCGCAAGGTAGTTCAGAAGGGGTGATACGCTTGAAGAACAGTCCAATACAAATCGGAAATCTGATACTGGCGGCGATCTCGGTGATCGGCCCCTCTTATGCTATAGCATTCTCCGTGCTGTGCGCGATGCACTTGATCCTATTCAACAGCACAGGCCATCCCATAGCCTTCGATTTTGCAGAATTCTGGTCTGCCGGGGAACTCGCTCTGAGCGGAAATGTTCTCGCGGCCTATGATCCGCGGCTGATACATGCGGCAGAAGTGGCCACAGTTGGGCATCCTTTCACAAATTTCATTGGATGGTTTTATCCGCCGTGGTTCTTCTTCGTTGCGGCGGGTCTGGCTTGCCTACCCCCGGCTTGGGCGTTTGTTCTATGGATCAATACGACACTGCTGTTTTGCTCAGCAACGGTAGCTGCAATTGCGCGACGCTGGGATGCTGCGTTGCTGGCGATGGCGGCACCTTGGGCAATGCTTTGCACGGTGGAGGGTCAAACCGGCCTTCTAACAGCAGCCATAATTGGTGGAGTGCTTCTGACACTCGAACACCGCCCCAGGCTGAGCGGAATTCTTCTCGGTCTTCTCACTTACAAACCTCATTTCGGTCTTCTATTTCCTCTCGTTTTGGTGTTTAGCGGGTACTGGCGTACGTTCTTCTGGGCGTTTGCAACTGCAATTATGATTGCATTAGCATCCGGCGCGGCCTTCGGGTTCGGCACATTTCCTGCGTTTGTTCACGCGCTGTCGGGTGCTGCCCAGGTGCACCTCGTGACCAAGCCGCCCTCGGCATGGCCCGCGCTTCAGAGCGTCTACGCCCTTGCGCGCGCCCGGCATCTGCCTTACGGCACCTCAATTGTTCTGCAATCCATCCTCAGCGCAACAGCTATGATCTCCGTGGTGTACGTCTGGCGGACGCAGATCGACTACGCTCTCAAGGCTACTGCTCTCGCTGCCGCCGTTCCACTCGTGACACCGTATGTCTGGGCCTATGACATGCCGCTCCTCTCGGTCACCCTCGCCTATTTCTACCGAAATAAACCGTTTGATCGTGTCGAGTGGTGGAGCATCGTTCTCGCCGCTGTTGCTGCGGCGTCCGCAATTCACTATCCGGGCGGCCTTGTTGCAAATCTGATCGTAGCAATCTTGGCCGTACGCCGCATCCGCATGGATTTAGCCACGCCAAAAACTTTGATGTCTCGCGACGACGCCGGGTCGCGTTGTAATTCAGTCAACCTTTCCGCGGCGGCGTCGGCATGAGTCACCAAATGCGGCACTCTAATGAGATTGGTCCGTTGCAAGAGACGAATCAGGATATTCACTCATTCGGTTATAAGCCATTCCGTCAGGGAACAGGCATGAAGCAGTGTCAGTTTCCAATCGGAACTCTCCTATTGGCAACTTTGGCAGGCATCGGCCTGGGCTACGCCATCGTATTTGCAGGTCTTTGTGCGACGGACACAATTCTGTTCGATAAGACAGGGCATCCGGGTCCGTTCGATTTTGCGGAGTTCTGGTCTGCCGGAAAGCTCGCCATGGGCGGGAAGCTTCTTGCCGCGTATGACCCGCGATTGATACATGCAGCCGAAGTCACGACGGTCGGGCATCCCTTCAAGACTTTCATCGGATGGTTCTACCCACCTTCCTTCTTCTTTGTCGCGATCGCGATGGCGAGCGCGGCTCCCGTCGTGGCTTTCGTACTTTGGACCAATGCGACCCTCCTGCTTCAGTCGGTAGCCATTGCGATGATCACGCGCCGCTGGGAGTCTGCTTTCGTGGCGTTAGCGCCGCCCTGGGCAATGCTTGGCACGCTGGAGGGACAGGATGGACTGCTGACAGCTGCCATTACTGGCTTCGTCCTTATTACGCTCGAAGAACGGCCGATGCTCAGTGGATTGTTACTCGCGCTGTTGACCTACAAACCCCAATTCGGATTGCTTTTCCCAGTGGCACTTGCCTTTGGGGGTTATTGGCGCGCCTTCTTCTCTGCCTGCGCTGGCATCGTCTTTCTGGTGTTGATAACCGGCGCAGTGTTCGGTTTTTCCGCTTGGCCAACCTTCTTCCACGCGCTTGGCGGCGCTACGCAAAGCCATCTCGTCACCAACGCTGTCGGTGTCTGGCCCGGAATACTCAGTCTCTATGGTTACGCACGCTGGCTGCACTTTCCTTACGAAGTTGCGGTTGCTCTGCAAATCATGCTGAGCGCCGCGTGCGCTATTACAATTGCCGTTACGTGGCGAAGCAAGATGAGTTTCGATCTGAAATCGGCCTGCTTGGTAACAGGCATTACCCTTGCCACGCCATATATCTGGGTCTACGACCTACCACTTCTGTCGATCGCGCTCGCATATCTTTATCACAACAAGCGATTTGATGCGATTGACTGGACTGCAATTGCACTGGCCAGCGTGGCAGTCGCGACCTATCCGTTCCACACATTTTCGTTGTTGCCAGGCGGTAACGTTCCCGCCGGGCTAGTGTCCGGATTCCTCCTGGCCGGAATGGCATTGCGCAGAATTTTGTGCTCGAAGCAGAAATGCGAGGCGAAGGATGCCTGTGGTCTGCCCAGTGAAGTCGCAGCCAGGTCCATTTGAATTACGCATTCGAGTCGAAAGAAGGAATCGGTTTCGTTGGAGGAGCAGCAGCGAACTAAGTAGGTAGCGCAGATGCCGCCAGCCGTCGCGCCACGGCCTCAGGTGCGGCGGCCGCTGGCGAAGGTCGACGGACAGGGTGGCGCGAGTCTGGTCGATCCGGATTTTCCTGAGTGCGGCTTTGACTATCATCTCGCTCGCGAACTCCATGCCCGTGCTGCTCAATCCGAGTTCGTTGAACGCTTCCTTTGTGATCGCGCGCAGGCCGCAATGCGCGTCATCGATGCGGGCGCAAAAAAACATATTCAAGATGCTGGTCAGCACCGGATTGCCGATATAACGGTTCTTCCAGGGCATGGCACCGTGCGCGATTCCGCCCTGGAATCGCGACCCCATGCACAGACCTGCGCCGTCGATCAACTGGCCAACCATCGCAACGCCGTCCGTAAAATCATAGCTGCCGTCGGCATCGCCCATCAGCAGATATCGCCCGAACGCGCCGTTACATCCGCCGATCAGCGCCGCGCCATAGCCCCGCATTGGTACATCGATGACGCGCGCGCCGAGTTTTCTCGCCAGCGTTTGGCTGCCATCGGTCGAACCATTGTCAGCAATGACAATCTCGCCGGATAGCCCGTAACGCTCTTCGATCCAGGACAGCGCCTCCCGGGCATTGGCAATGCAGTGGGGCAGGCTTACCGCTTCGTTAAGGCACGGCATGATAATCGATACATCGGGTACCCGCGGTGCCTTGTCTGTGGCGTCCCGATGAACGAGGGACAGTTGTTGCATGCCTGACATACCTGCCGCAGAGCGAATGCCGGCGAAACTAATGAAGAAAGGTTAGCCAAATCTAATCGAGCGATCCCGGTGCGGTTCCCTCAGGAAGCCGTCCGTCGCAGGTCCCGGTTAACAACATTATAAGTGGCCGGCGGCTAGAAACCTGACCATGGAGTCAGCTGTTAGCACCTCCGTTCCCGGCAAAGCGCCGCGCCGGCCGGGTCTCGCGCTTGCGATCGCATCGGGCCTCGGGCTTGCATATATCCTCACCCTGCTCGCAATGGTGGCGACGCACACCTGGTTGTTCGACGCGAGCGGCCGTCCACAGCGGATCGATTTTCTGTCATTCCAGGTCGCGGGCAGCCTGGCGCTCCACGGATCGCCGCTCGCAGCCTATTCGGCCTCCGCACTTCACGCGGCGGCGGTTGCAAGGGTCGGACACGAATTCCGCGAGATATTTCCCTGGCCGTATCCGCCGCTGTTCTTCTTCGTCGCCGTTCCGCTTGCCTGCCTGCCTTTCGCGGTCGCGTTCGTGCTTTGGGTTGGCACAATGGTCATGGTCTATGGCGCAATCGTAGCGGCCATCGCCAAACGCTATGCGGCGTTCCTGCTCTCATGGTCACCCCCCTGGGCGGTATTGGCGACGATGAATGGCCAGAACGGCTTTCTCACCGCTTCCCTTATCGGGGTTGTGCTCCTCAACCTTGAGCGCCGGCCGGCTGTCGCGGGATTTGTTCTCGGTCTGCTTAGTTACAAACCTCAATATGGATTTCTATTCCCGTTTGCGTTCGCCTTCGGCGGATATTGGCGCGCGTTCGGCTGGGCCTGCCTCGGCACAGTTTTCTGGACCGTGCTGTCCTGCAGCGTGTTCGGATTCGACACTCTGATAGCGTGCGTTCATGGCCTCTCGCATTCGACGGCGGACCTGCACGCCATGGCCGGAATTGGCTGGGACAAGATTCAAAGCGTCTATGGGTTTTCGCGCTGGTGCGGAATTCCGGAGAAAGCAGCTTGGGCGCTCCAGCTTTGCACCGCACTCGCCTGCGTCGTCGCCGTCGCGAGCCTGTGGCGCGAACAATATGCATTTTCATTGAAAGCCGCAGGACTCATCGCGCTAGCGCCGCTTGTGACACCTTATGCCTTCATCTACGATTTCCCGCTGCTCTCGATCGCTCTCGCCTGGCTTTATCGCGACGCTCCCTTCAACCGAACCGAGGCACTGCTGATTTCCTTTGCGGTGGTCTGCACGGGATTGTTTGTCCTGCACACATACTCAGCGGCCGGTCCGCTTGCATGCCTTGCGGTTGCCGCAATCGTGCTTCGGCGTTGTCAGCGTACATCGGCCTCGGAGTGCAAAACGCACCAGACCGATTGCTGGGCCAACGCAACACCTCCTTCTCTGGAGACTGCCGTCACAACCCGGGCCACCGGATGAGCAACATTGCTGCCCCAAAGCTCGACCGGCGAGATACGCGCGGGGGATTCCTGGCCGCGGCGACGGGCATCGCCTTTGGCTATGCCGTCGTTCTCGCGGTGCTTCTGTGTCAGCACGCATGGATACTGGCGCCTGGCGGACTTCCCATGCCATCCGACTTCCTCGCTTATCGCGCAGCCGGTATTGCGGCGCTGCGCGGGAACCCGGTATTGGCCTACGACCCGCATGCGTTTCATCTGCTTCAGATCTCCTTGGCGAAGCCCTTTTCCGGTTATTTCTACTGGAATTATCCGCCGTTGCTCTTTTTCATTACGGCTCCTCTGGCGATGTTGCCCTATGTCCCGGCATTCCTCTTATGGGTTGGGGCGACTGCCGCGGCATATGCGACCACAATGGCGTGTATTGCTCGTCGGCCGGAAGCCATTGCGGCCGCTCTCGCCTCTCCCATTTTCCTGCTGGCCGCGTATGTGGGGCAGAACGGTTTCCTCAGCGCCGCTTTGATAGGCGGATTTCTTTTGTGTCTTCGCGGTCGGCCGATCGCTGCCGGCTTTTTGCTCGGATTGATGATGTACAAGCCGCAATTGGGGATTCTGCTCCCCCTGGCACTGATAGCGGGAGGCCACCGGCGTGCGCTCTGCTGGGCGATCGTC
>Ga0335075_10009469_pt1 | contig 14858 bp, 16 predicted proteins | sample Lox_Sample_24_FD_206723 | JGI IMG/M metagenome (GOLD analysis project Ga0335075, IMG submission 206723) | Soil microbial communities from Loxahatchee National Wildlife Refuge, Florida, United States - Lox_Sample_2.4 | ecosystem: Environmental > Terrestrial > Soil > Wetlands | place: USA...
GCGAGGCGAACTGACCTGACCCACGTCCAGCCGCGCCCGGTCGCGCCCGATGCGGCTGCGGACCTGCTCGACATCGGCGTCTGCCTTGGCCTGTTCCCGCCTCAGGTCCCCCTCGCGTGCCTCCAGAGTGGCCACCTCGTCGTGCAGCGCCCGATCCCGCTGCTCTAGCTGGCTGAGCTCCGCATGCTCAGGCAGGTTACGACGGCGGTGCTCCAACCTGGCCAGCTCAGCGTCAAGATCGGCCAGCTCCAGTAGCCGCAGCTGCGCTTCGGGGGATGCTTTCACGCTCGCCACGTTAGCCTGCCGCGGAGGCAAATGTCGCGTCGGTGGCCCTCCAACCGAGTCCGCCGGGCGCCGGGCGCGACTCCCCAGAACCGCCCGCTCCCTCAGGGCGCCAGCCCGACCATCACGAGAGGCGATGAAGTTGGCCGGAGTGCCCCGGTGGCGGGCTCTACGGTCATCGCCAGGTGATCGCCGCGGGTCAGCCTGTCCACCACCATGGGGCCAGTCATTCCGTGCCGACCTGGGGGCAGCATGCCTGCCGGACTATCGCCTGCGGGCCCCATCAGCCACAACTCGTAGGCCTTCGATGCGGGAAGCCTGGCCAGACCGCTCGCGATGAACACCAGCGCATCAGCCCGGTGCGACATGACCACGGTTGCCCGGCCGCCAGTACTGACCTGCGCGGTCAGCGTCGTCCGGTCCGGAGCGCCGAGGACGGCGGCGATCGCGGCGTCGCGCTGCCTGTCAGCGCTCAGCCTGTTCTGCATCGAGGCCATTTGCAGGCCGAAGACGGTCGCTGTCACCGCTAGTATCACCGCCGCTCCGGCCGCCACTCTGGCCAGCCAGGGATGGGCGTTCAGGCCGAGCGACGTGACGTACCGCTGCCAGCTACGCGCCCACCGCTGACCCGCCCGCAGTCGGCCCTGCTGCCCGTCCACCAGCGGAGGTAGCTGCCTGATCCGCTCGGCAGCCTGCATCGTCTGTTCGCGCAGCTCTGGCTGCGGCGACACGGCCGCAGCGGTGGCTAGCCGCGCGGCGGCCTCCCGCAGCCCTCGCACGTCCGCCTGACACTGCTCGCAGCTGAGCAGGTGCCGCTCGAAGCTGGCCCGGTCGGCGGGTGACACCGCGTCCACGACGTAGGCGCCCACGAGAGTGTGCAGCCGTGCACCGCGAGTTCGCATCACTCCACCCCCAAGCAGTCCCGCAGCCGGATGAGGCCGTCTCGCATCCGCGTCTTGACGGTGCCGACCGCGACTCCCAGCAGCTGTGCCACTTCCCGGTAGCTATAGCCGCCGTAATAGGCGAGGGTCACCGATTCCCGTTGCAGGTCGGTCAGCCCGTCCAGGCAGCGCCGGACCCGCTCCTGGTCCAGCGTGCTCTCGACCGCCTCGGTCACGTCGTCATAGGCGATCGACGCGGTGGCAGCGCGCAGCTCGCGCTCGGCCGCCCGCTGCTCAGACCTCACCCGGTCCACAGCCCGGCGGTGGGCTACCGTCATGATCCACGCGGTCGCGGAGCCGACCGAGGGATCAAACCGCGCAGCCGTCCGCCACACCTCGAGCAGGACCTCCTGCATGACCTCCTCGGACTGCGCCGGATCGCGCAGTACGCGGCGCGCAATGCCGAGTACCGCGGGCGCCGCCTGGTCATACACAGCCCTGAAAGCCGCATGGTCGCCCCTGGCAACCGCCGCGAGGCAGACCTCAAGGCTCTGCCGCCCGGCGCGCTGGCCAGGGCCGGGCCGCGCGCCGTCAGCCGGGTCGCTGCCTACCAACTCCACATCCCTCTATTCGTTGCCGGACCGGTACCGGCTTGCCCCAGTCGGCTTAGCAGGCCGCTCCAAGGGGGCAATCCGCCCGTCGGGCTGTTACGAATACTGGTGTGACTTCATCGCAAGCCAGGTTCAGCCGGCCCGCGCTCACCGGCCTAGGAGCCCTCGTCGGAATTCTCACGGCTCTGGTGGCGCTCGGCGTCGCTCAGATTGTTGCGGGCCTGCTCAGCGCCCCGATCGGCGAGCCAGTCGCTGCTGTAGGCGAGCTCTCCATCGACCATACGCCACCCGCCGTCAAGAACTTCGCGATCAGGGAGTTCGGCTCGAGTGACAAGACCGTCCTGGTCTGGGGCATCCGCGGAGTACTGATCATCTTCGCCGTCGTGATCGGCATCCTGGCCGTACGCAAGCTCTGGCAGGGCCTGTGCGGGCTAGCGGTGTTCGGCGCTATCGGCGTATATGCCGCCCTCATCCAGCCCTCCGCCACCGCCACAGACGCGCTGCCGTCGCTGGTCGGTGCGGGCGTCGCCACCTTCGCGCTGACCTACTTCAGCGGCCGGGCCGCATCGCTGGCCCGGATGCGCGCACCCGGGCAGGCTCCTTATGCCAGCCCAGGGCGACCGGAAGGCGCGCAAGCCAGTGGCCCGGCCTGGCGGCCGGTCGAGGCAGACAGGCGCGGTCCCCTCGAGGCGGCGCCGGACCGGCGCAGATTCCTGCTCGGCGGCGCTGCAGTAGCCGGCATCTCGCTGCTTACCTACGCCGGCGGTTCCTGGCTGGCCGAGACCAGGAACGTTGGCACCATCCAGGCGGCGCTTAAGCTCCCCGCGGCAACCGTGGCAGCTCCGCCGCTGCCGACCGGCGCGAACCTGAACATTCCGGGGCTGAGCAGCTTCATCACGCCGAACAGCAGCTTCTACCGGGTCGACACCGCCATCGTGCTGCCGGAGATCGAGCCAGCCAGCTGGCAGCTGCGCGTCCACGGCATGGTGCGCAAGGAACTCGTGCTCAGCTTCGAGGACCTGATCAAGCGGCCACTGATCGAGGACTACATCACGCTGTGCTGCGTCTCTAACCCGGTTGGCGGCCCGTACATCGGCAACGCTAAGTGGCTCGGCGCGAGCTTGCGCAGCCTGCTCCAGGAAGCCGGCATCAAGGCGGGCGCGAGCCAGCTGCTGGCCACCTCGTCAGACGGCTTCACCTCCGGCACCCCGGTGCAGGTCGCGATGGACAGCGGCCGGGACTCGATGCTCGCGGTCGCGATGAACGACACTGCCCTGCCCGTCGAGCACGGCTTCCCGGTCCGTCAGGTCATTCCGGGACTGTACGGCTACGTCTCGGCGTGCAAGTGGATCGTCGACATCGAGGTAACAACGTACGAGGCTGCCCAGGCGTACTGGGTGCCGCGCGGCTGGGACTCACAGGCACCGGTCAAGACCGAATCCCGGATCGACGTGCCGACAGGGCAGAACCCGATCAGGACGGGAAGCCGGGTCTCCATTGCCGGTGTCGCCTGGGCCCAGCACAAGGGCATCGATGCAGTCGAGGTGCGTGTCGCGGGCGGGCCTTGGCAGCAAGCCAGGCTCGCCGCCGTTCCGGACCTCGACACGTGGCGGCAGTGGACGTACGAGTGGGACGTTAACGTCGCGCCTGGAACCTACCTGATCGAGGCCAGGGCTACGGACAAGACCGGGTACACCCAGACCGCCCTGCAGGAGCCCCCCGAGCCGAACGGCGCGACCGGTTACCCTGCCGTCAGCGTTCAGGTCGTCAGCTGAGCCTCAACGCGGCCAGCTGAGAGGCTCACAACAGCTGATCACGTACCGACCCGTACATGTACGCGCCGAGCCAGCGGCCGAGCTCGTCGAAGAACAGCTGGCGGCCTGCGCCCTCGGCGTGCTCCGTGCGCGCGTCGACCCCCGGCAGCCGCAGCCACGTCACGTGGCTGCCCAGCTGTGCACCCGCCGGCGTCGGCCGGTGCTGCTGCAGCGGCCAGCGGCTGATGCGCTGGCCGTAACGGCGGCCGGCATCGCTCAGCATGAGCCCGCTGACGACGAGCACGGGGCAGCTGATGCCGAGCTTCATGGGCCGGGCCGGCAGTTCGGGCTCATACAGCACTAGTGCATCAGCACTGCAATCCCCCGTCGGCTGGCCCTCGCTGACCCTTCCGCTCATCCACAGCGCCGCGGCGAGCGCTCCTCGTCCCTGCGCGGCCACGATCACCGAGCCGATCCCGTCGGCCTGGCGGAGCTGGGCGCAGGCGGCGTCAAGGTCGATGCAGGCGGCTTGCAGCAAACGGCCTCCAGGCCGCGCGCTCAGCCGGTGCGGCACACGCAAGCCGGCCAGATAGAAGTGGAAGGCGCGCTCGGTGAACCAGTCGGCCAGCTCGGATGGCACCGCGGGGTCTCCCGCCGCCTGCACGTGCAGCACGGCGCGGCGACTTGGCTGAAATGACCGGCGTCGGAACATAGCTACCCCGGGCCGCGCCACTTTCTGGGGGCCCGGCATCGCCTCGTACTCCCTGATGGCCTTGCCGCCGCTGGCTGCCCGGTATCCCTCGACGGCCCGGTATCCCTCGACGGCCCGGTATCCCTCGACGGCACCGTGACTCATGCTGACGCCCACGCGCTCCCCCGTCCCGGCTGCAGCGCCGGCAGTTCGCTCCGTCCGCCGCGCCAGGCCCACCCGGTTCCCCAACGGTGCACGGAACGTTACTGGCCAGTCTCGCACCGTGGTCAGCCAATCGCACGCTGAACACGCCATCGCGTCTGTGACGCCCGGCCGCCAATCCACTTGATCCTTGATCTGTGCTGGAATGGCACATTTAATGGCAGTGAACGTAGCTACGAGTGGTCGGCCACGTTTGCCAGCCGTCGGCTGCGGGCATCACCGCGCCGGCGCGCTACGCTCAACGGCGACGAGGCCCCTCCATGTATGAGATGGAGGGGCCTCGCCCTGCCTCGCGAGCCCTAGCTGCCGATCGCTCAGCCTGCAGCTGCCGTACGTCATCTGCAACGTGCCGCGTGGCGCACCACCGGTGTCAGCTTCCCGCCGTCCGCGCCGGTCGCCCAGCCCTTCCAGCGTTCCCTCGGTTTCCCTCGGGGCGGATCCCGTCTTCAGTGGTGAAAGATTTCTACTGCTAACGGAGTGCATCGCACAAGGCCTTTCGGCGAGAAGTTCAAGATTCTTTAGCCATCCACAGGACATCTGTTGTTTATCCTCCGTCCACGGCCGATTTCCACCGCACCGTGCACAGGTCTATCCACAGGTGTTGAGGAAGACTGGCACGCAACGAGCGCTGGACGCCGAACGACGCCGCGGGGCCTACGATGTCGCACAAGACGGAAACGGCGGCCGGCGGGAGACCTGATGACTGACGCGGACACCACGGGCGCCGAGCTGACCGTCGAACTCGGCGATGATTACGTGGCAACGCTCGAGATCAACCGGCCACCGAGCAACTTCTTCAGCGTCGCGCTCATCGAGCAGATCGCGAACGCCTGCGAGGAACTCGCGGCGAGCCAGCGCTGCCGGGCGATCGTGTTGTGCAGCGCCGGACGCGTCTTCTGCGCCGGCGCCGATTTCACCGACGGGCACGCGATCAGCAGGCCAGACGGCGGCCACCTGTACGACTTCGCGATCCGCCTGTTCGAGCAGCCGCTGCCCATCGTCGCGGCGATTCAGGGCGCCGCTGTTGGCGGCGGCCTTGGGCTAGCGCTCGCGGCCGACTTCCGAGTGGCCGCACCCGAAGCGCGCTTCGCCGCGAACTTCGCCTTGCTCGGCATCCATCAAGGGTTCGCGCTCAGCGTGACGCTGCCTGCCGTCGTCGGCCAGCAGAAGGCGCTGGAACTGCTCTATACCGGCCGCCGGGTCGCCGCACCCGAGGCGCACCTCATCGGCCTAGCCGACCGGCTAGCCGCGTCGGGCCGGGCACGCGAGCAGGCGCATGCGATGGCGGTCGAGATCGCTGGCTCAGCCCCGCTGGCCGTCCGCTCGATCCGTGCCACCATGCGTGAGCAACTGGCGATCCAGGCACGGACAGCAATGGAACGGGAACGCGCAGAGCAGGAGCGACTCATGCGGACAGCGGACTGGAAGGAAGGCGTGGCTGCGGTAACGGCCAGGCGGCCGGCGAACTTCACCGGCCGCTGACACCCCACGGCCACCGTCTCAATCGCTACCGGCAGAAAGGCAGGACCCCCGAATGCCAACCCTGGCCCGGCCGGGTGGCAATGTCCGTTACCAGGTCAGCGGAAGCGGGCGTCCGCCGCTGCTGCTGACTCACGGGTACGGCGCCACCTCCGCTATGTTCGGACCCAACCTTGCCGCCGCGAGCATCCGGAACCAGGTCGTGACCTGGGATATCCGCGGCCACGGGGCCAGCGACTACCCGGCCGACCCGGATCGCTACAGCCCGGCGGCGGCGCTCAACGACATGACCGCGATCCTCGCGGAGCTCGGCATTGAGCGGGCCGTGCTCGGCGGGCACTCGCTCGGCGGCTACCTGTCGCTTGACCTCGCCCTGGCCGACCCGGACCTGGTGGCGGCGCTCGTTCTCATCGATACCGGCCCCGGCTTCCGCAACGACGCGGCCAGAGACGAGTGGAACCGCCGCGCTAACAAGACGGCCGCCCGGCTGGAGGAGCAGGGCCTCGCCGCGCTCGGCCCGAGCGCCGAACTCCACGCCGGTGAGCACCGGGATGCCAGTGGCCTCATCCACGCGGCCAGGCAGACGCTGACCCAGTACGACTCGCACGTCCTCGACGGGCTACCGCGCATTGACGCGCCGACACTGGTCATCGTTGGCGCCGACGACGCTCCGTTCCTCGCCGCGGCCGATTACATGTCGGCCAAGATCCCGCGGGCGCGGAAGGTCGTCATCCCGGCCGCCGGGCACGCGCCAAACGTCTCCCAGCCCGAGCAATTCAACGCCGAACTGCGGAGCTTCCTTGATGAGGTTGCCGCTGCCGAGGGAGGGTCGTGACGCAGGAGAGCCCGGCTGGCCCCGAGCCTGAGCAGGTCGTTGCCGACCTCACGGACTGGGTGCGGCGGCACTGGAATCCGGCGATGACGCTGCGCGACTGGCGCAAGCTGCTGCTGGCGTCCGGCTGGGCGGTGCCGAGCTGGCCGGAACGCTGGCATGGCCGCGGCCTTCCCGCCTGGGCCGATGAGCTCGTGGGTAACGAACTGCTGCGGCTCGGGGCGGTCGGCATCCCGGTCGGCAGTGGCACGTGGCTGGCCGCGCCCACGATCCTGGCGCATGGCAGCGATGACCTGCGCGACCGGCTGCTGGCGCCGATCCTCACCGGTGAGCAGACGTGGTGCCAGCTGTTCAGTGAGCCGGGCGCGGGATCTGACCTTGCCGGGCTGTCCACCTCAGCCGTGCGCGATGGCGACAGCTGGGTGATCAACGGGCAGAAGGTCTGGAACACCAGCGCTCACCACGCGGACATGGGAATGCTGCTCGCCCGTACCGACTGGAGCGCGCCCAAGCACCAGGGCATCACCTACTTCGCCCTGCCCATGCGCCAGCCGGGAGTCGAGGTCCGCCAACTCCGGCAGATGAACTTCCACGCGTCGTTCAACGAGGTGTTCCTCACCGATGCACGCATTCCGGCCGACAACGTCATCGGCGAGGTAGGCCAGGGCTGGAAGGCGGCGCTGACGACGCTGGCCTATGAGCGCAGATTCTCTGCGCTGCGGCGCCCGGCATACTCGCTCACGCACGGCCGCGCGCTGGATGAGGCTCGCGCGGAGGCCGACGACCATTTCGCGACTTACTCGTGGTACCCCCAGCGAGCCGGGCGGCCCGACCTAGTGATCGAGCATGCGCAGGCCGCTGGGGTCAGCAACGATCCGGTCATCCGGCAGGCCATCGCCAGGCTCATCACCATGCAGCGGGTTGCCACCTGGACGGCGGAACGAGCGAGGGTGGCTCGCGCGATGGGGGCTCGGCCCGGTGCCGAGGGCTCCATCGGTAAGCTGGCAGCCAGCAATGTTGCCCGTGAATCCGCCCAGGTGCATTCGATGATCGCGGGTGCAGCCGCGCTGCTAACCGGACCGGACTCCGCCCTTGGCGGGGTGATTGCCGAGGTGCTGATGTCGGTGCCAGGCCAGTCGATCGCCGGCGGTACCGACGAGATCCAGAAGAACATCCTGGCCGAGAAGGTGCTCGGGCTGCCGGCCGAGGTCCGCGTGGACCGGGACGTGCCATTCAGCCAGATCAAGCATCGCGGCTAGGCGAAGCGGGCCCTCGCCTGCGCTCACCTGAAGGGACGTCATGACAACATCCGACCTCCCCGGCGGCACCTTCGGCGTCGACGGCCTCGAGTTCACCCGCGTCGGCTACGGGGCAATGCAACTGGCAGGTCCCGGCGTGTTCGGGCCCCCGAAGGACCACGACGCTGCCATCACAGTCCTGCGCACCGCCGTCGACCTCGGCATCCGCCACATCGATACCTCAGATTTCTACGGCCCACACGTCACCAACGAGCTCATCCGCGAGGCCCTGGCCCCCTATCCAGACGACCTGCACATCGTCACCAAGGTAGGCGCCCGTCGCGACGACAGCGGCGGCTGGCACCCGGCCCAGTCACCGGCCGAGTTGCGCGACCAGGTCCACGACAACTTGCGGCACCTAGGCCTCGACGCGCTGGATGTGGTGAACATGCGGGCAGTGGACGTCGGAAACCCGCAGTCCGGGCACGCGGACTCGATCTCCGAGCAGTTCGGTGCACTAGCCGAGCTGCGCGATCAGGGGCTGATCCGCCATCTCGGCGTCAGCACGGTCAATGCGGACCAGCTCGCCGAAGCTCGCGGCATCGCGCCAGTCGTCTGCGTACAGAACCTCTACAACATCGCCCATCGCGAGGACGACCCGCTGGTCGAGCTCACTGCGCGGGAAGGCATCGCCTATGTGCCCTACTTTCCGCTCGGCGGGTTCTCTCGGCTCCAGTCGGACGAACTCGAGGCGATCGCACGCCAGCTCGGCGCGACGCCGATGGCCGTCGCGCTTGCCTGGCTGCTGCAGCGCTCCCCCAACATGCTGCTGATCCCTGGCACTTCGTCGGTCGAGCACCTGCGCGAGAACGTGGCCGGCGCCAGCCTGGAGCTGCCGCCCGATGCTCTCGACCGGCTCGACGCCATCGGCCGCACGACGGCCTGATCAAGCTCGGGAGCCACTGCCGGGCCCTGGCCCCTGGCTCGAACGCAGAGGAAACTCAGAAGAAGCTCAGATGCACGCCCGAGCGGGCACCGGCAGGCTAGGGACATGATGACAGTCATGGAACCCATCCCGTCCGCGGCCGGCCAGCGGGAAGGCGGCCTGCAGCGAGCCGACGGCTCCCCGGTCCGGGTACTGGTCGTGGACGACGAGCCCAGCCTCGCCGAGCTACTCGCCAGCGTCCTGCGGTATGAGGGCTGGGAGATCCGCACGGCGGCGGACGGCAGCAGCGCTGTGCGGGCGGCGCGCGAGTTCGGGCCGGACGCGATCCTGCTCGACATCATGCTGCCGGACTTCGATGGTCTGGAGGTATTGCGCCGGGTCCGGGGATTCCTGCCGCATGTATGCGTGCTGTTCCTCACCGCCAGGGACTCAGTGCAGGACCGGGTCAGTGGCATCACCGCTGGCGGAGACGATTACGTCACCAAGCCGTTCAGCCTCGAGGAAGTCATCGCCAGGCTGCGCGGGCTGCTGCGCCGGGCCGGAATGGCACGGGCCAGCTCTGGCACCGAGCTCGTGGTGGCCGACCTCAGGATGGACGAGGACGCACGCGAGGTACGCCGCGACGGCGAGCTGATCGAGCTGACAGCGACCGAGTTCGAGCTGCTGCGGTTCATGATGCGTAATCCCCGGCGCGTGCTGTCCAAGGCGCAGATCCTGGACCGGGTCTGGAATTACGACTTTGGCGGCCAGGCCCACGTCGTTGAGCTGTACATCAGCTACCTGCGCAAGAAGATCGACTCCGGCCGCGAGCCGCTCATTCACACCGTTCGCGGCGTCGGGTACGTGCTCAAGCCCCCGGCCTGATCATGGCGCAGCACCTAACCGCAAGCTCGGCGGCCAGGGCGCGCCGGTGGCTAGCAGCCCGCACGCTGCGCGGTCGCCTTGTCGTCGGCCTGCTGGTGCTGCTCGCGCTGTCCTGCGCGTTGGTTGGCGCCGTTACCTATGCGCACCTGCAGTCGGTACTGACCAACAACCTGAACTCCGAACTCCAGCTCGCGAACATGCGGTACGTCGACTGCCTGCAGGGACCGCCGCCGGGGTCGCAGGACCATGACGGGGATGATCCGCACGGCGGGCGGCCAGGCAGCCCTGGTCCCGGACCATGTGCCCAGCAGCAAAATGCCGACACGCTCAACGCGGTGTTCAGCAACCACGGCACGCTGCTGACCGCGGACCTCGCGAATTCCGACGTCTGCCGGCTCTCGCCCGCCGACCGGGCGCTGCTCGTCAGCCTGGGCACCGGCGGCGCGTCAGGCAATCAGCTCTACGGCCCGCGGACGGTGGATCTGTCGGCCTACGGCGATTACCGCGTGATAGCGCGCGACACCAAGGCCGGTCTCGTGGTGACCGGGCTGCCCCTGACACCGGTGACCACCACCCTGCGGCAGGTGGCACTCGCGGAGATCGCCGTTTTCTCCGCCGCCCTCGTGCTGGCCGGCGTCATCGGCACGGCGTGGGTACGTGCGTCGCTGCGACCGCTGCGGCGCGTGGCGGCCACGGCTACCAGAGTCACCAGGCTCCCGCTGTCAAGCGGCGAAGTCAGCCTGCCCGAGCGGGTACCCGACGCCGACCCGCGCACCGAGGTCGGCCAGGTCGGCGCCGCGTTCAACCGGATGCTCGGCCACGTGGAATCGGCGCTTGCGCGGCGTGAGGCGAGTGAAACCAGGCTGCGCAGCTTCGCCGCCGACGCCAGCCATGAACTGCGCACGCCGCTCGCCGCCATCCGCGGCTACGCGGAGCTGGCGCGCCGCCACCCGGGCCCGCTGCCCGAAGACGTCGCGCACGCGCTCAGCCGGGTCGAGTCGGAATCCGCGCGGATGAGCGAGCTTGTCGACGAGCTTCTGCTGCTCGCCCAGCTTGACGCCGGCCGACCACTGGCGGCCCAGGCGGTGGACATGACCAGGCTGCTGATCGACGCAACCAGTGATGCCAGAGTCGCCGCCACCAACCACGAATGGCTGCTCGAGCTGCCAGAAACCCCGGTCGTGATCCGCGGTGATGAGCAACGGCTGCGGCAGGTGCTGGCGAACCTGCTCAGCAACGCAGCCCGGCATACCCCGGCTGGCACCGTCGTGACCGTCGCGTTGCGCAGCAACCCGCGACCTCCTGGCTCTGGCGAGCGGGGCACGGCGGTGATCAGCGTGACGGATAACGGACCGGGCATTCCGGCGGAGCTGCAGCCCGACGTATTCCAGCGGTTCGTGCGTGGCGATACGTCGCGGTCGCGAGCTGCCGGCAGTAGCGGTCTCGGCCTGGCCATCGTTCACGCTGTCACGGCCGCACACGGCGGCACCGCGAGCGTGACCAGCCGCCCCGGCCAGACCAGGTTCGTGATCGAGTTGCCGAACTCCGACTGACCTGCCCTGCTGACGGGGCTGCTGACGGCCGCCGTACTAGGGAATAGCGGTGAAGAACTCGTAGGCGATCCCGTCCGGATCGCGGACGTAGACGCCTCGGCCACCGCCAAGGTGGTTGATCTGCCGGTCGGTCAGCCGTGGCGCCGAGCCCCATGGCATTCCGGACTCCTTCGCAACCGCTAGGGCCCGGTCAAAAGTGGCGTCGTCCACGAGGAACGCATAATGGCCGGGTCGCCCGCCCGCTCTGTCGTCGAAGTCGAAGGTCAGGTCCTCGTTGATCCGCACCGGCACGAACGGCCCCATAGGCGCTCCGACTTCGAGGCCCAGTAGGTCAGCCAGCACCTGCGCGCCGCGCAGCTTGTCGCCGACGGGCACGATCGTGTGGTTGAGTACGACGGTCATCCGCGGTCTCCTTGGGTCGGTTGATCGAGCGGTTGCGCCGCGAGGCGCTCCAGGTAGCCGGCGAACTGGCGAGCGTCCTCGACCGGCCAGTCGGCGACGAGCTGGGTAAAGGTCTCCCGCTGCCAGGCGCGGGCAGATGCGAGCAACTCGCTGCCGCTGGCGGTCGCGCGCAGCTCAGTCCGGCGAGCGTCGGCCGCAGACACCGTCTTCGTGACCAGTCCCGCCGCAACGGCCGCCGCGAGCATCCTGCTGGCGTTGGACCGATCCAGGCCGAGCTCCATGGCCACGTCGCCGATGGCGGCCGAGCCTTTGGTAGTGCTGGCATCGATCGCCTCCAGCACCAGCACGTGCCCGACGCGAACGGCGTCAGCATCGCTATCACGCGCCGCGTCGGCGGCCCAGCGGCGCGACCAGAACCGGACCAGGCGGAACAGTGCCGGGCCGCCATCAGCGATCTCCGGACTGTGCCATTGAGGACTGGGCCAGCTATCTGTGCGCATCGCACAGATAATACATGCGATTCGCACGCAACGCTAACCGGCAATGTCCATTGCTTGCGGTGCCGATCGTCGCCGGTGTACAAACCAGGACGTGTTAGCGGGCGAGAGAGGGAGATGGCACATGGGTGACTGGGAGAGTGAGATCGGCGCCATCACGCTGCTGGTGGCCGACCTGGCCGAATCCAAGCAGTTCTATCAGGACGCCTTCGGCCTGGCAGCACAGCACGAGGACGCGGTCTCGGTGATGTTCCGGTTCAAGAACATGTATGTCTTCCTGCGCAAGGCGCCGGTTTCCGACGGGCCGCCGGCCGATGCCGTCCTCGAGCTAGCCCGGTCCGGCGCCGGCCAGTTCGCCATCATCGTCGACGATGTCGACGCAGTCAGCGCGGAGCTGGCCGCACGCGGCGTCGCGGTAATCAGCGGACCGAGTGACCGGGACTGGGGCATGCGCACAGTCACCTTCGCCGACCCAAGCGGCCACGTCTGGGAGATCGCGCAGCCAGTTGCAGAATCCTAGCGGGGCTCGCTGAAGTACCAGCGATGACCCTCGGGATCGTCGACTGTGTAGCTGCGGGCACGGCTGGCCCTCATCTCGACCTTGGACACGGCCGCGCCAGCGGCCTCGGCGCGCTCCCGGTGAGCTGGCAGGTCAGTGACCGTGATGCACTGCAGCTGGGTGACCGCACCGAGCGCCGCCGGTCCCCGGAAGTCAGGCCCTGGCGAACCCAGCATGATGACGCCGCCGTTGTCGAGCATGAGCTCCGCGTGCCGGACGGTCCCGTCGCTGTTGCGATCGCGGGCCCGCTCGGTGAACGAGAAGACCTCTATCAGCCAGTCCATTGCCGCGCCGGCGTCGGCGTAGAGCAGATAGGGGACGACTTGCGGGTCTGGATGGTCCTCGGGCATGGCAGCAAGGTATGCGTAATCGGCCATGATGTCTGCATGCCTCAGCTCACCGTCGCGACTTGCCAGTTCCCGGTCAGCGCGGACGTCGGCGCAAACCTCCGGCAGATCACTCGGCAACTGGGCGTGGCGGCTGACCGGGGCGCACGGGTCGCGCACTTTCCCGAGGGCGCGCTATCGGGCTACGCCGGGACTGATTTCGGGAGTTTCGCTGACTTCGACTGGAACGGGCTGCGAACGGCCACCGACGTCGTCGCCGAGTGCGCCCGCCGCCTCGGCGTGTGGGCCGTCGTCGGCTCTGCTCACCAGCTCAGCGGCGCTCACAAGCCACACAACAGCCTGTACGTCATCAGCGACGCCGGCGAGGTCGTCGAGCGCTACGACAAGCGGTTCTGCTCCGGCGACGCCGACGGCCGCACCGGTGACCTGGCGCACTACAGCCCCGGCAGCCATTTCAGCGTCTGGGAGATCGACCGCATCCGCTGCGGCGCGCTGATCTGCTACGACTACCGCTACCCGGAGCTCTACCGCCAATACAGCAAGCTTGGCGTCCAGTTCATGTTCCACTCTTTCCACGCCGCACATGCATCACCAAGCCGGATTGCCGAGATAGGCGCGGCCATCGGCTCGGCGTCGGCGCGGCTGAATAACGCTGCGACGCTCACCTATCCAGGTATCACCATGCCGGCCGCCATGACCACGGCCGCCGCTTGCAATCATGTGTGGATCAGCTGCCCGAATTCGTCGGCGCCGGAGAGTTGCTGGCCGGCCTTCTTCGTGCGGGCCGACGGCGTGACGACTGGGCGCCTGCGCCGCAACGTGGCGGGCGTCCTGATCTCCACCGTCGATACCCGCCAGGACCTCTACGATTCGACCGCGGCATGGCGACGCCGGGCCGTCGCAGGAACGCTGCACAGCGGAACCCTGGTCACCGACCCGCGTTCGGACGACCGCACCCGCATCTGAGGACAAACTTGGGCGATACGATGCCATGCGTGGAAGCAATGGTGCCCGCGCCGGACGGGGAAATTTGGGCTGAAGACACCGGCAGCGGGACGGAAGTCGTGCTCATCCACGGTGACTGGACGGACTCACGGCCGACGCAGCCGTTCAGCAGACTCGGGGACTTGCGAGCGGTGCTCGATCACTTCGCCATCCAGAACGCAGTCGCCGTAGGTCATAGCGGGGGCGGTGGGACCGCGCTAGGCCTGGCCATCCATAGTCCCGGGCGCACCCGAGCTGTGACTCTCATCGCCCCCGGCATTCACGATTATCCCTGGCCCGACAAGGACGCCTACCTCCAGGAATCCGTCCCGCTGATTGCTGCAGCCGACCATGACGGGCTCGTCTCGTTGGGCTTGCGGACTTGGGCTCCGGCCGGAGCCGATCCGGCGACAGCGGCCATGATGCGCGGTGCGGTCTCTTCATGGTTTCAGATCGGGGACCTTGAGACGCAAGACCCGCCTGGGTTCGGTCTGCTCGGCACGGTCCGCACACCAGCGGTCATGTTGCTCGGCGATCAGGAGTACCCCATGGTGACGGACGTCAGCCGGGCAATAGCGGCGCGTCTCAGCGGAACCGAGACGATCTTCGTGCCCAGAGCCGACCACCTGCTGCCGCTACGCGAGCCAGAAATCGTCATGAACGCCATCGCGAAAGTCGCGGGCTAGCGGCGCAAGGAGTCGTCGGGTCAGCGGCGC
>Ga0335075_10009470_pt1 | contig 14858 bp, 17 predicted proteins | sample Lox_Sample_24_FD_206723 | JGI IMG/M metagenome (GOLD analysis project Ga0335075, IMG submission 206723) | Soil microbial communities from Loxahatchee National Wildlife Refuge, Florida, United States - Lox_Sample_2.4 | ecosystem: Environmental > Terrestrial > Soil > Wetlands | place: USA...
TTCGTCGATCGAGCGCTCCAACCACCTCACAGCGCCAAGGCATGCCTAAGACCACTCTCTTGATCGTAGTACATGAAATACAACTAGGAAAGTGACTCTTCTAACTTCTCATATCTTCTTAAAACTGGATTCAATTGGAAACGAACGTCTCCAATTTCAACCTCGTTTCCTCAACGTCCTTCATCACCTCTACTTTCATGATTCTGTAAACAAAACAATCTCTAACTACAATGTAATGATCACCCAAGTCACCCCGGAATCCCAGTCTCGGAGTCTCTTGAGTGCTGCGTTTAGATTGCTCTTGGCCTAGAATTGGGATTTCTCTAGACTAATGGGATAAGTCACCTCCGGATCACCCTATGCGTAGGATAAGGCTACGTATGGTGGAGCCTGGTTGAATGGGTACACCGCGAGACAACATTGGATCTCATCATCATCCGGGCCGGTGAGGAGGAATTTTGGCACGTGGATTTCCTGCTGTTGTAATGGACCGCCCAAGGACTTGACGAGGTACTGTGCTCGTTAGCAATCTGCAGAATTACTACTCTGGGATATGAGATAAATATGGCGCTTCATGATAAATCTACTACTGTATTCTTCTGGGGAAAGTTTGAGCAGATGCCGGAAAGATGGAGTTGCTACGTAGGTGCAGATAAGAGCGCGTTGATGCTATTGAGGCCCGAAGTGAAATTTTTTCAACTCCCTCGCCTTAAAGTACTCGAGAAAGAGTTACGACAGCCACTGCCAGTCGTGGCTTCGCTTGCAAAAGAAAATCACTTCCATCATAATGCAGCCAAACTAATAGACGATGGGAGAGCGCGAAATTGTATTGGATCTGTCTTGTATTGGATTTGAGGCCGACATAATAATAACCGCAAAAGGTAGAATGGCTAACGAGCAAGTCAGGCCATTTGCCTTCTTCACCTCTGCGGCCCCACACAAGTCATAATTCTGCCCGGAAGTGCCGCAGAATCTGAAAAGGATTGTATATTGTTTGCCAGCCCAATTAAGGCAGGTAAAGGCCGAAAATGAGCAGCGGTATACTTGATCCACAGCATCTAAATATATTGAGACGTTCTGTGCTTGAATGCTTCAAGTCATTTAAAGCATACATATGATCCGATCTCCTCTTTCCCGTCTAGATGTTGACAAATGGCACTGAATAGTACTCAAAACTGACCGATAAGTAACCTCTGTACAGACAATTTATTCCAACCTTCACTCAAAATCACCTCGTTCTTGTCCTACTTAACGAACTCATAATAGCTTCTCATCCTAAACGCGTTATTTGCAAGCCATATCTCCTCTTTGAACTCAGGATACTCTTCTGCTGTTCGTGCGTGGTGATGCCGTTCTAGATTGCCGATTCTTTACCATACGAGATTAGTAATGAAATAGTTACTTTTATTCGCCAGGGACATATAAAGGGAGACGTACAGCTCTTGAGTGGACTTATTGGTTCGGGTTATAAACCACGCCATTGCTTTTGAGGTGTTTGGGATGGCATGCCCTGTGGCGCGCTTGTAGGCATCTTCGATTTGGCCCATGGTTTGGATATCTCGGCTGCCTGCGAGAACTTGATGTTTGTATTTTGAGGGGTCCTGATGGGATGATGGCTGTAGTTAGCATATCTCACATAGATTGGGAGCTGGAACTGCGGACTCTGAATATCCCAGCAGCAACATTGCCAATATCCTCAGCGGCCTATAAATGTCACTCAAGTCAGAGAAACAAATATCAAAGAGGCCTCACAATGAGTCCAATCTCAGTCCCTTTTCCCTGGCCAGCCTTCAACACCGAAACGCCAATCGAGCCTATAAAATTATCAAAGTTTTCTATGAAGAACCTAGGTTGTATTATACTCCAAGCAAAACCCAAGTCAGCACAAACTCACGCCACATGACCAGACACTTTCCCCCCAATTCAGCCCCTTTTCACCCAACTCCTTGCAATAAACCTCCACATCACGCTTCGTAGCATGGAACGTAAGCGGTGGCTCATATTTCAGCCCCGGCCTCGCAGCAGAGCTATACACAAAACCCTTAACAATATACCGGAGTGCCAAATCCGCAAGCAATCTTCCCTGCCTCTCATCGCCATCGGCGTTTGCCCCCAAACCTGAATACGCCAAGACGGCGAAAACACCCCAGATGCCTCCGCTGCCGTTGCTCTTTGCGTCTTCGAAATTGGCGGATATGGAGGAGGGGACGTCGAGGTCGCCTTCTGCGAGGGTGATGTTGGTGGCGGGATTGGAGGAGAGGAGATGGGTTGAGCTAGGGCTGGATGCGGAGCGGGTTAGGGCGTAGATGTGGAATTAATGATCTGTGCAAGGTGCTATGGGGTGGAGCAGCGCTTGAGTTAGGGCCGTGTCTTGCTACCTGGTTGCGCCAGTGACGAGGATGTTGCGCCGTGGAGGCTTGAGGTCGGAAGTTTGGTATCAGCCATCATGTGAAGGTGATGTGATCCGAGGCATGTCTTGGAGTTAGAAGAAGATGGACGTAGGCAGTTGCGAAGAATTATAGGGTGGAGTGTTTATGAATATGCGAATGTTGTGACGTAAGTACCAATTAGGAAAACCTCGGCCTCGAGGCAGCTTACGTGGGATATCAGGATAAGGCGCATTACGAATTCAGAAGTTTATAATATTTTCTCTTATGCTGGAATTATTTTGAGTAATTGACACCTGCAATATTAAAAGTTAGGATTATCTCTGCTCTAAAACAGGGTCGGGTGTTATTTTCATGCATTGGTTACATAAGGAGTCGTCATATATCGCCAACTATACCACCGAGCACTCGACCCTTGAGTTTTTATTGTGTTAATGAACTCAGTTAAAGACACCAGAATTATAGATAGCATTGCAGATTGAATTATCCAAGTTAGATCTAGTAATGCATTCATCGACATCATGAGTAATAAAACGATTGCACTAACAACTCCTTGATGAATGCGGTTAAGGTAAGCACTCGTTCTTTAAAGAATTGTATAACGAGTTTAGGTCAAGGATTTAGAGAATACGACATGTACACGAAAGCTTTTGACCTACTTGCTAACTCAAAATGGTTGACTTTATATGCTTGAGGAATATCTATACTGATCCGTTCCCAATGCTGTCCCGAAAATGATCCGCAAAATCAAATTGAAATTTGCGTTCTTACGCCGACGGCTACCTAGTCGTTCATAAAAAAATTACCAGTTAAACTGCTCTCCTACCGTCCCAGCGGCCGCATACTCGTCTTTCTCATCACTGAACGGCCACAAACTCGTCAATCGCCTTCTTCAATGCAGCCTCATTCCTCGGCACAAATCTCGCCCTATACCTATGAGGCATAGCCACCAAGCTCATCGGATCCATATTCCCCATCACTGGATGAGCATCCACATCATCGTACTTCTCTATCCGGAAGCAATTTATCAACCGTATGAAGATGAGATACAGTTCGCGGTTAGCGAGGATCGACCCCGCGCACATGCGATACCCAAGACCATAGGTGAACATGGGCGCATCGGGTTGTTCGAGCCAGCGCTCGGGGCGGAATTCGTCGGCGTCAAGGCCCCATATTTCGGAGTCTTTGGGGAATAGTTAGCCACATAGTCGATATTTGGGAGTGATTGAAGATTATAAACTTACCCATGTTGCAAGCCCACGCATTTAGGAATACGACGGTTCCTTTGGGGATGAGGACACCATTGTAAGTGATATCCTTCACTGATGCGCGTGGAAGAGCGAGGCGGAGGACGGTGTAATATCGTAGGCATTCGCGGACGAGGGCAACGATGTACGCACATTTTTGGTCGTCGAGAGGATCACAAAGGGGTTGGCCTTCTGAATAAAATTCCTTGATTTCCTTCCACGCTTTCTCTTGGATGTCTGGGCGCTGTGCTAGCAGTGCAATGCTCCAAGCCACAGTTGTAGTGATGGTATCCAAACCGCCGGAAAGCATAGTCAGACTTATGGACGTTAGTTCCTCCTTGTTAAGCTTGGCCTCTTCATCGAGGATAACATTCGCTTGTATACACGGCTTTTGTGTGCCTTTCCCCATTCGGTCATCGAGGCCATCATTCAGTGCTTTCAAGTAGACATCCCGCCGATCACGCATCTCTCTTGCCTTCACGGATCCATAACTGAATGGGTTCAGGCGAAGGAGAGGGATGTAGTCTTGTAGGTTCCCAGTCGTGCTCCGAAACCGACTGACTTCTTCTTCGACGTGGGTTATCTCATCAAAGAGCTTGTCCTCTTGTGAGTCCATTCGGATGCCCCAGTTTAGCGTAAGTGCTAGACTCAGGCTCAATCGCTGGATCATTGGCATAGGGTCGACAGCAATCGCGCCGGTATTTCCGTATTTGAGCAGTTCCTTGCAGAAATCCTTGGTTTCAACATCTAGATGAGAGACATATGTCTGCACGGATGGACGATTGAGCGCAGAAGCAGCGCCCTTCCTGCGCCGCTTTAATGAATCGCCGTATGGAGATGTGCCGATTGTTGTGCCAGCTGTGTTGGAAAGTACCTGAGATTCAAATTATCATCGTGCTCTTTAAAGCAAAATTCTGCTTGGCTTACCTTGTGGAAAGTATAGAATTCTGGTCTCGAGCTCAAAGCTTGAGAGTGCTGTCCAAATATAACTTTCGCAGCAGCAGCTGTATTGACCACCACAATCGGAATATTGCCCAATTGGACTTGGTAGACTCCTCCATACTTTTTCGACCAGGACCGGTACTGCTCAGCAGCGTTTGTACGTATCTGCCATAGGTTTCCAATCAATGGGAATCCAACTGGTCCTCCTAGATTCGGTATGCGAGCAGCGGCTCGGACGAATTCATTTATGATGATATATAGTATATAGGAACAACAATTGTAGCCGTTGCGAGGAATTGCAGGGGATGTTCTAGAGTTAGATACTCTGTCTGATGAAAGAAGCCGCTCATTGCCATATTTCAGACGACAACTTGCAGGAAAGCGGCCAAGTCGCAAGGCGTACTGTTGACCGCTAAGGCGTTTATATTGATGACTGTGAAGAACACATGCTGCCAGAGCACTGTATATAATGCAGACGAGCCAATGCATGAGCAAGCCGCGGAACATATTTCTTTTTTACAACCTGTAATTCCATTAGTTAAGAATCGCAAGTGACGACAATATCGATAGTTAGAGACGCGGAGTCATTCCGGAATCGGGAAAAATTCAAGAGGTACCTAGCAGAAGGAATAGCGCGGAACATTTCCCGCGCGTCTCCTCTCTGTTTATACCCCTCGGTGTATAACGATATCTTCTTTCTTTTACGGATCTCAATATACCAGCGGGTGTGATTTTGAGCTGAAAGCGACATCGCAAACATGTCCTCCACCAATCCGATCAACCGAATAACCCTTTTTAAAATCCCCGACGTGCTAAACCAAGAGAAGCTCCTTACAATCTACAAAACCCTGCAACAAAATGCTCAAAAGGTATTTCCAACCCTGTATCCTCCCTAAAATTATTCATTGACCATTCCCAGAACGGAAAACCCTACATCTTATCCATACTGCGGGCCATGCCTTCCCAGACGCGCGCGCACAAGGCTACACTGTAGCCGTGTTCTCAGTTTTCGCTTCTAAAGAAGATATGGAGTATTATGATAACGAGTGTGAAGCGCATAAAGCGTTGAAGGCGGTCGCATCAGGGGGTTATGATGGTTTATTTTGAGAGTATTTTTGATTAGATCTGGGGATTTGCAGGGTTTTGTTCTTGGAGCTCAGAAGTAGAAAAAAGAGAGGAATACTGCACAATGAGCTCTCGAGGGGGCAAATATAAATTCATCTATCAAGGCAACGTATTTGTTTGTCTGTGATTCACTCTTTTTTAAGTTCTTCTGTCTACTCGGCTGTTCGGCCTGCATTACTCAAAGGATCCGCATGCTGGGAAATCTCTTTCATCCGAGATCAAGATCTCAACGTGATTAGTGTTTTACCAAACTACAGCATCATTAGCTCTCGACTTTTAACACCAAGCGGACCAGTCTTACTTGACATGTACCGTCTTCGTCTTCATATACTCCATAAGACCATATTTACCCAACTCCTTGCCACTCCCGCTCTGCTTGAAACCGCCGAATGGTGTCTGGTAATTTGGGACAAATGGATAGTTAATGGAAACACCCCCGCTCTCGAGCGCAGCACTAACTCGAAGGGCACGGTTGAGGTCGTTCGTATAGACGCATGCTGAGTGAGGAGGTTCTGTTAGTGGCGCAGAAAACACAGGACAGATTGTTAGCTATTAGTCAACATAGAATTAGACTCACCGACTAGCCCGTACGTGGTGTCATTAGCCAGTTCAATAACTTCTTCCTCCGTCTTGAAAGTCTTGACGACCAAGACTGGCCCAAAGATCTCCTCTTTGTAGATAGGGCTATCGAGAGCAGGATTCAGGAAGATAGTGGGCTCGACGAAACAGCCTTTTTCGCCTTTTCTGGCGCCTCCCGTTATCAGTTCAGCTGACTGCTTCCCCTTTTCAATAAATGACATCACTCGATCGAACTGTTGCTTGTCGGCCAACGGCCCTAGATGAGTTGTTTTCTCCTTGGGATCGGCACCTAGTGCTTTTGAACTACTCTCAAACTGGCCTTTAAGTCCTTCAATAAAAGAAGGAGCGATATCCTCCTGAACGTAGACCCGTGATGCGGCAGCGCAGATTTGGCCACTATTGGCGAGAAAGCCCTGAGAGCAGCTGCCGAGTGCGGTAGGTATGTCAGCGTCATTGAAGACGATTGCTGGCGATTTGCCGCCAAGTTCAAGAACGACCTTTTTGAGGTTGCTTTTGCTTGCTTGCTCTTGCACTTTCAGCCCAGCCCCAAGAGAGCCTGTGATGCTTATTTTGGCAATCTGCATGTGCGAAGAGAGAAGGGCGCCGGTGGCAGCACCCCCGGAGACGATTTGGACAACTCCGGGTGGAAAGCCGGCATCTGCAAATAGTTGACCTAATGCTAGAATTCCTAATGGCGACTTTTCTGATGGCTTGAAGATGAACTAGAACTGTTTTAGCAGATATCCAGTTCGGATTGATCGAGGAGATTACTTACCGTGTTTCCAGCTGCTACCGCTGGGGCAATCTTCCAAGCTGCGTACAGAAACGAAGCATTCCATGAAGCGATACCAGCACAAACACCGAGTGGCTCATGTCGAATGATTTTGTAAACTCCATCGTCAGCATTGAATGATTCCCCTTCTATCTTATCCGCCCAGCCTGCGTAGTCTGCGGAACACATAAGTAATGCTACCGCTCTGAGATTGGACTTTACAGCATACATCGATAGCACCCAATCATATGAGGTATGTCAAAATCAAATAAATCCCTTATTGGCTTTCCCATTGCGGCGGATTCCAACAGTGCAAGCTTCTCCATGTTCTGTTCGGCCAAGTCTGCGAACTTGAGCATGCATGCCGAGCGCTGGGCGCCTGTGAATTTGCTCCATGGTCCACTCTTGAATGCTACTTTTGCAGCGTCAACTGCAGCATCGATATCTTCTCTTCCGGCAACGTGCACGTTGGAAGTAACAATGGAATCATCGTAAGGGTTGCGGGTCGTGAGAGTCTCCCCTGATTTGGACGTCACATACTAGTTGCAATTAATTATACATTCAGGGCAAGAAGATCTTCAATTTTATATATCTCAAGAAACTGACCTTGTTGTTGATGAAAAGCCGTGTCTCGATATCTTTCGGAGCAGCCATGATTAGATATAAAGCTTGCTTTTCGGAATTTGTGTGTCGAAGACTTCAAATGCGCAACTTACATTACGAATTGTTCTGGTGGATATTGCTGTCTGTCGGGCCTGCGACGCCACACATAAGCAATGTAGCTTACCGTCATGCTGATGATTCGACGACCCTTGTAATACCCAGCAACTGAGAGAGCATCAGCATTCCCACGCGCTAGCTTCCGGGGTATTCCGCACTTCCACTAAGGAGCGACACGTCGTTTTGCCTCTCGGGCACGCCCTTGAGTTCTTCTAGGATAATGTTCGGAATGTTTCCGCAGCGTCGCAGAGCTTCCATGTTCTCGAACAAGGGGAATTTTCCTTAAGTCATGGTATGGTAGGTCTCGAACTATAACTCGCTATGGCGGAAGCCCGATTTAGAAGCGATTACTTGAATTAACGAATGTGGATGGCTAATCTATGAGATTAGGTTAGGTGATAAGATCGTATATTCGTATTTTAGCTATTTTGACAATCATACAGCAAAATCCCTATACATCTAAGTTCCTTATGAAGAATGTAAAACCCCTCTCCTTAACGAATGAATCATACAAGTCTTTATAACCAAAAATTGACAGAAGCACTAAAAGGCTTCCATCACATACTCCGCTTCCTTTGTTGTGAACCCACTTTAGCACTCTTAACCGATGGTGAATAACTGACTCGGATCAGTGCTGCAAGGAGCCTGATCCAAGCGCCCGCTAGCATCTTCTACGAGACAGACTTGCCCATCCCCATTCTCAGGTTCAAGCCTCAAGGTCGTCTCCCCAGCGGTGAAAGTAAAAAGCTGCGAATTCGTCACCTGGCCGCTGCCATCAGCTCTCCCACCACAAGAGAACAGAATAACCGTATCACCAGCAGCGCGGCGATTGTCAAAGTTCAAACACCCATTCGTAAGACTGCTAACAATAAGCGTCGAATTCGCTACATTGTTATGCGCCCCGGCAGTGATGAAGTCGAATTGCTCATTCAAACTTCCATCGCACTCTTCGAACGTGATGGGGATCAGGTTCTGCCGGAAGTCGCCTGCTGTGGGGTCGATGAAGAGGCAGAGGCCGTTAGCGGACTTAATCTGGACGCCGGTGAACGCGAAGGTTGCTGTGTTGTCGAAGGGGTTGGATTGTGCGGCTGCGGATGGTTGGAGGACGCCGCCGGCGCGGGATACAGAGACAGGGATGGTGGGGTTTGCGGCATCGGTTATGAGTGTGCCTTGAGCAGCTGCGGCTGTTGTAACTGCTGCAGTCCCTGTCGTTGCTGCGGCGGAGGCTGCTGAAGAAGTTGAAGATGAAGTTGAAGCTGCGACCGGTGATGCTGCACAAGCTACCACTGGCGGTGTTGATTCTACAGCAGTTGCTGTTGTGCTTGGAGATGCAGATGAAGTCGTGCTAGCGACCGTGACACTTCCGTCGCCGAAAGTGAATTGTTGATTTGGGTCATTTGCATTGCAGGCCGCAATGCCGACCACATTTCCCTGAACGGTGAAGCATTGTCCAGGGGCATTTTCTGGGGTCAAAGCTAGTGGGCCGGCCCCGCCAGAAAATGGGAAGAGCTGAGAGTTTGTTACCTGGCCAGCTACATGTAGTGTTAGTCATGTGGATGTTAGATCTAGCAAGAGACTATACATACTACCGTCGGCGCGTCCGCCGCATGCGAAGAGAAGGACCTGGTCCCCAGCCGCACGGCGAGGATCAAAATTCATGCAAGCCTCGGTCTTACATAATACATCATAAGACAGGGTTCGTTTTCATCTTTAGGGTGAAGCATCACTTACCAACGAACTAACTACAAGCATGGCACCGGCCACGTTGTCATGTATTCCACTAGTGATGACATCCCATTGTTGCCCAGGGCTGGAATCACAAGCTGCAACCTGGATTGGGGTAAGGTTTGCACGGAAATCCCCAGACAATTCGTCAACGAAGAGACATTGTCCGGTTCCAGTCTGGATTATTAGCGAATGGCTGTAGCTTCTGCTGTTTCGAGTACTTACATGGATTTGCACGGCAGAGAAAGCACGTGTGGCTGTATTATCACGCTGTTGGGCCTGTTCAAAGGCAGCCGTATTGAGAGCTGTTACTGTTCGCTTATCTACAGCAGGAAGACCGGAGACGAGGCCGGCGGCCCCAAGAAGAACGGCATAAAGCGGGCTGATCATGACTGCGTCTAAGGAGTGACAAGAAGTATGACTGATGGAAAAATAACGTGATTTGCACCAGGCAAGAGAATGGAAACCCAACCAGTAGGGATGATGACGCGTAAGAACAACCTAAAAAGGAACGAGCAGTCAATGCAAAGGAGTGTATGTATGATCGGATGAAGATCAGACGGGACAGAGGTTAATGCGCCTTAGATATACTTGTATACTGTCCGCAGTTATTCTATGGAAAGGAGAATGCAGGAGAGATTTTTTTTTGGAGTTTTGGGGAAGGTCAAACAATGCTGTGATAATACAAGACGTTAAGTGTTGCACGACGTTTGAGGTGTTTTAAAGGCGGCGCTCTCGGACTTATTATGTAAGCTCCTTTTCCCCATGCTAAATGGATAGACGGATAGACGGGCTACTGGATAAGCTAAACGTAATTGAGCAACCATATAGCTATTCTTAGCTAGCTTACCTCTAATTAGGTTTAGACTGTTCGGTAACCCCCATCTGTCCGGCATCTCCTCAAATTTTTTAACTATGCTCAGTTGCATTATGATTGGCTGGAATTGTGATAAACGAAAGCGCCACGGGCGTTTACGCCAGGGGTTTTATAGCAGGGATGCGTAACAGGGGTTGCCGCCAAGAACTGAAAATTTGACCTTATCTGCTACAATTAGTGTTGGAAGGGAGCCGCTGACATTGTCTCCTTACTATCTTATCAATCTAAAGGGTCCAGATCAGGTAGCTTCAAGAGCGCCCGGACCGGCCATCTAGTCTCTGGAAGGGCTTGAGATTTCACGTTGCAGCCAGGATGTCGTCCGGTTCTAGCGCGGCTCGCTTTCAGTATCAGCTCAGATTGTCGTCTTATCAATCTAACAGGCTGGATAATCTGATGATTGCAGCTCCTGCGCTTGCCCTTTTGCATCACAGCCAACCGTGACCCGAATCGGTAAGCCAACTAAGACTCAGTCGGGCAATTTTCCCCCCTGTGGGTGATGTTTCGTCTCAACCCCACGAGATGAAATCAGGGTCTGTGTTATCTGATCAATCTGCCCTCAATGACTTGGTAGATAAATGCCAAGTACTGTACACCCTGAAATTTTAATTTGTGGCCCCATTTCCTAAAAGCGAGGCTTAAGCTGAGAGGGTCTCCACCATCTGCGGCGGTAATGCGTAGGGTTAAATAGGTTCTACCTGCCCCAAGCCCCACAACTGGTATCTATCCCTGCGGCGATCCGGCTTGAGGTTCCAGCCAAGAGTTTAATTTGCAGATTTGCCCTTCACGGCCTGAATGACATCTCAAGCTCACGAGACAGAAACAGTGTTTTATTATACGAGATAGCTAGGTATTTGACAAGCTGTCTGATGTTTCTGACGCTTACCCGTTAAACGCGCGATCTTAGCCAAGTCTCGTTCCTGCCTCTGATGGGCGGTACTGATTGAGGCAGAATACGACTAAGCAGCCACCAGGCCCGAAGTATCAGAAAGGAGGATTCACATAGAGCTGAGACAAGTCCTTCAGACGGTGCTCAGATCGGAAATATGTACCTCAGCGGCGCTGGTGTTGTCCACCACAGTGGTACTGGTAGGAACTGGAGAAAGCATTGAAAACTGACTCACGGACCACGAGTTGATTTGACCCTAGTTACTACTGTCAGTCAGCTGTCTCGGTGTCTTTCCCCTCATTGTCGCGGGAATGCAGGTTCAAGGAAGTCTGTAGCGATCGTGCATGAACTACTGAACACTATGACCATTTATTCTATCTGCTGGATACTACGAGTCAATTCTCCTATTACGTCAACATAATCAAGGATCTGGTGACGGAAAAGAGATCTTTATCTGCGACATCATGGTATCAGGGAGTATTTGTAATAAGCATTTCTTGATTCCGCGATCGGTGAACTCTACAATAGGCTTTTCAGCGTCATAGATCTCAAATCACACTACCTCCCCAATCCAACTCCTCCTCCGGATTCGAATGATCCCCCTCCTCCCACCCCTCCAACTCAAACAGTCTCGAAAACTCCCTCAACATCGGCACCCTCCTCTACCCTAGTAGCCTGCGTCTCCTTCCTTGAGACCCCATTCTTCTCTTGCCCCGCAGAATCGCCTCCCAATCCCGACACTGCCTATTGATGCCAAAGCCCCTGGCTGTCCCTCTACCCAGTCTAGCGTGATGTCGTCCGTGCTGGCTGTGCACATCAGGTGCTGCAATATGATGTTGAGACAGTGGCCTGTATGTACGCGATGCCGTTCTGGACGTACGCCGTCGGGGTATTTCGCGTCGTAGTAGTACTCCAAGTCAATTTTGCGGCGGAGCATGTCGAGACAGTGGAATTGGTGCGTCGTATCTAGCTCGCCGATGTTGGCGCCGGGGCCGAATCCAAATGATAGCGGGTATGGGGCTGTTTTGGATGGGTCTTTGCCTAATGCTGTTATTTCCTGGGTGCTGAGGACTCTGGGTGTTAGGTTTGCTAGTCGCTCCCATGCTGCGTCCACTTCAGGGTGATAGATGGAATTGTGTGTGTGTGTTGAGAAGGGTTCTGTTGACACCGACTGTGGAAATGAGAACCTCGACACGGTCAAGGAGGGGTGCTATAAAGTGTCAGCGAGTTATTCCAAAATATAGTCGAGGGCAAGAGCCTATAATAAACATTTGTGGCTTTAAACAGGCTATTCCTTGTTCTTGCGAAGTTGTCATTTTCGTGAAGACACGAGAATGTGAACGAAAAGGAGATCATCAAAACACATAATACCAAGTTACCAGCGAGGAGTAATTGATATTTCCTAATTCTTTTTATACTGTCGTTATTGTCGTACAGCATCATATCAGATGATCTCTTTATGCCACATAGCCCTCCGTAACGACTGCCATCATGTGACTGGTCCAAGGGTGAGTACACCTTTTCCCGAAAAGAGAACATAACTATGCACTATGTCCATGAAAGCTTTTAGTTGCTCTGGAATGTTAAGATTTGTCTCCAGCTAAAAGGAGTGAACTGGTCACTGAAAAGTGCTTCTTTGAAATCTACATTTGCCTTGACTACGGCGCAGAGTCTGTAATCTAACGTCAGCCTCTAATCTCTGAACCATCTGCCCGATTTTGATGTATGTTGTGCTAGATTGAATCGAGATGCCTTGCATCTTCGACGCAATCAGAGGGTCCAGCTCTCAGGTCTTTTATGTAAGAACTTCAGATTTGTGGGTTCCCTTGGATATCTCCTATATTTGCACCAAGTCATTTTATGTTATGAGCTATTCCTGAAGTATGGGGCATTTTGGTAGTGTTCAATGGCCGAACACGAAATAGGTGAGTTTGGGTAATCATTTAGATGATAAAATTGCCGAAAACCAAGTATCCAAAGAAGGTCCCAATATTCCATTATCCTCGCCAGTGTCATTGCATATGAATGAAGGGGCTACAAGGAGGCTGAAGCGTTGCTCGTGACAGCCTCTTTGGCTGAATATTATATTCTTCGGCCTTGCAGCATTTATGTTGGCCGTGTCTGTCGTTTCTACGTTCAGAAATTGCGAACATAATGAGCAAACTACCTTGTAAACCAAACCTCTGGACTATGATAGTCTGAATATCTCTATAATTTCTTCTGCTTATGGTTATAAGCTTATCATAATAACAGCACTTCTCCTCGATCTGATCGACATTCCCTTATTAACACGAGCAATGAACAACGCTGTCCTCGACTCTGAACCCGTCAACATCTACCGCCAACCACCCTCTTCAAAAGTCGACGCAGCCTGGGACAAGCTACTAACACTAAACCTAATCCCCATCACGTCCTTGCACTAGGCAAAGATCTCGCTTGAGCTGCTAAATTCCCCGAGAGCTTCGGTCTTGGCCCGGAAGCATATATAGGAATACTCGAGCTCTTTCACCAGATCTACTGCCTCCATAGCATACGCAAGAACCTACATTCCAACTTCCCCCACTACTTCGGAGAAAGCCTGGCAGACGAGGTCCACGATCTGCATGTGAACCATTGCAAAGGCGCGCTGCTGCAGGAGATGATGCGTTTGGCAAACGTTGATGTGTATACTTATATGTGGGTCGATGCGTAGGAGCACGCTATACCGGACTTCAAGATTAATTACAAGTGTCGGGATTTTGATGCCATTGTGGCTTGGCAGAAAGAGCATGGTGTGCCGCATGAGAAATGGGCAACTGCGAGGAAGCCAGCGGGCTGTGAGGCGCGTGTTATGACGCATAAGTTTAAGGAGTTGGGGTTGGTTTGAGAAACATTCGGAGGGCGGATCTTTTGATGGTGAGATTGTGAAGTGAGATTTTGAAGTGAGACTTTGAAGTGAGATTTGGATCATAAGCTTCGATGAATCGCAAATACCAGGGAGCTGAACTATCTGACAAAGAAACCAATGAGCTTGACTAACTTTCTCAAATGGTGTTCCTATAAGCCGCAATATATGTCATTTAATACTGCTCCCTTGGAGGCTATGGGCTCTGAGGCATCCAAATCTGAAATATACCATTCCTGCATCCCGGCGCCTTATGCGGAGAGGTACTGGCAATCTAGACAGTGTTGATACAACGAGTACCATCCCATGTTACCCATACTTAGGAAACCGATCATAGAAGAATCTATGCGGTACTTGTGGTAGTCATCAATTGATTGCCACATCTTGGATACGTCGTGAGCCGCAGGCCCCCGAAATAGTGAGGAATTGATGAGCAGAACAGGTCAAGGATGGATAGAAGATGAATATAGAGTACTCTCGGAGGAAAAGGACAATTGACAAAAGTCACTGTGCCGCTAGGAGAAGTATAAGCCTGTGGATTGGGAGGCGTTTGGATAGGCCTTGCCGGACTGGGTTCGACTTATGGCAAGCGCCTGAAAAGTTGCAGGAAAGCTAGTGAAAGGAGTTATGCCTTCGTCATCCATTCTGCAGATATCTTCCCTCCATCAATTGCGGTTCCATGCGGCCTGGATAAGTATGCAACAAAGGAGATAT
>Ga0335075_10009471_pt1 | contig 14858 bp, 11 predicted proteins | sample Lox_Sample_24_FD_206723 | JGI IMG/M metagenome (GOLD analysis project Ga0335075, IMG submission 206723) | Soil microbial communities from Loxahatchee National Wildlife Refuge, Florida, United States - Lox_Sample_2.4 | ecosystem: Environmental > Terrestrial > Soil > Wetlands | place: USA...
CACCGCAGGCGCGGCCGTGCTGCCGGGTGCGACGCTGCAATTCCCGCGCGACTACGGCAGTCATCCGCAGTTCGGCATCGAATGGTGGTACATCACCGGCTGGCTGCGCGATGCGCGCGGGCAGCCCTTCGGCTTTCAGGTCACCTTCTTCCGCGTACATCGCCCGCTGGATGCACCCAACCCCAGCGCCTTCGCGCCCGACCAGATTCTCATCGCGCATGTGGCCATCAGTGATCCGCGGCGTGGGCGGCTCTGGCAGCAACAGCGCGTGCGCCGCGCCGGACTCGGACTGGTGCAGGCAGCCGTGGGCGACACCAGCGTCGTCATGGACGATTGGAGCCTGCAGCGGCACAGTCGCGGCGCGCAGTCCATCTACCAGGCGAGCGTGGCGGCCGAGGACTTTGCGCTGCAGTTGACACTGACGGATGAGCGCGCGCCGCTGCTGAATGGCGTGCACGGCTTCAGCCAGAAGGGCCCCGCGCTGCGCTCGGCGAGCTACTACTACAGCGAGCCGCACCTGCAGGTGCGGGGCAGCCTCGTGCTGGGCAGCCGTCGCGACAGCGTCACCGGAGAAGCGTGGCTCGATCACGAGTGGGCGAGCGAATATCTGGACCCCCGTGCAGAAGGGTGGGACTGGGTCGGCCTGAATCTCGGGAACGGCGCCTCGCTGATGGCCTTCGAGATCCGCGATCGACAGGGTCACGACTACTGGGGCGGCGGCACGCTGCGAGATGCCCAGGGACAGGTGCAGATCCTCTCCGCCTCGCAGGTGCAATTCACACCCCTGAGGCGCTGGCGCTCACCGCGTTCCGGTGTCAGCTACCCCGTCGCCGAGCGCGTGCGCGCCGGGCAGCGCCAGTTCATCGTCCAGCCGCTGATGGACGATCAGGAGTTCGACGCGCGCATGAGCAGTGGGGCCTATTATTGGGAGGGGGCTGTGACGGTCAGCCTCCCCGCGCCAGAGCCGATCCTCGGGCCGCGAACTGGCCAGGGGCAGCCCGCCGCGCCCGTGGGACGCGGCTATCTCGAGCTGACCGGCTACGATCGGCCGCTGTCGCTGCGATAGCCGCGGCGCACGCGCAGGCCGAGTGCGCTGAAGCGCTGACGCAGGCGCGCACGCATGGCGGCCGCCGGGAACTGAGCCTGCCACCAGTCGAGGATGCGCTGCTCGATGCTGGCGCGGTCAAGTCCCGCGCTGACCAGGCAGTCCTGCCGCGAACCGTGTTCGATGAAGCGATCGGGAATGCCGATATTGAGCACCGGCAGGCGCACGTCCGCGTCCATCAGCGCCTCGTTGATCGCGCTGCCCGCGCCGCCGGCCACGACGTTCTCCTCGACCGTGACCACGGCCTCGTGCTCGGCCGCCAGCAGCAGAATGGTCTCGGTATCGAGCGGCTTGACGAAGCGCAGATTCACCAGCGTCCAGTCCTGCGCCTCCGCGAGCGCCTGGCAGGCGCCGACCATCGGCCCGACCGCCAGGATCGCCACGCCCTGTCCCACGCGGCGCACCTCGGCCTTGCCGATGGGATAGGCCGTCATCTGCGTTTCGATGTTGGCACCGGGTCCACTGCCGCGCGGGTAGCGCACCGCCGCGGGCTGCCCGCAAACGAGCGCGGTGTAGAGCATCTGCCGGCACTCGTTCTCGTCCGCCGGCGCCATGATCAGCATATTGGGCACGCAACGCTGAAAGCTCAGATCGAAGCTGCCCTGATGGGTTGCACCGTCGCTGCCGACCAGACCGGCGCGATCGAGCGCGAAGACGACCGGCAGATTCTGCAACGCCACGTCGTGGATGAGCTGGTCGTAGGCCCGCTGCAGAAAGGTCGAATAAATGGCCACGACCGGCTTGAGCCCGTCACAGGCCATGCCCGCGGCCACGGTGACGGCATGCTGCTCGGCGATGCCGACGTCGAAGTAGCGTTCGGGGAAGCGGCGCGAATACTCGACCAGGCCGGAGCCCTCGCGCATCGCCGGCGTGATGGCCACCACGCGCTCATCGACCGAGGCGATATCGATGAGCCACTGGCCGAAGACCTGCGAATAGGTCGGCCCGCTGCTCTTTTCCTTGTAGACGACCCCGGTGCGCGGATCGAAGGGACCCGGTCCGTGCCAGGTGATGGGATCGGCCTCGGCCGGCGCATAGCCCTTGCCCTTGGTGGTCACGACGTGCAGCAGCTGCGGACCGCGGCATTGGCGCAGATTGCGCAGCGTGCTGAGCAGCGCGGGCAGATCGTGACCGTCGATGGGTCCGACGTAGTTCAGGCCCATGTCATCGAAGATCGTCTCGGGCCGCATGATGCCGCGTACGAACGCCTGCGAGCCGCGCGCCAGCGCCAGTGCCGGCGGCAACTGGCGCAGCAGCCGCTTGCCGCGCGCGCGCAGATCCACATAGCGCTTGCTGGACAGCAGCCTCGCCAGATAGTTGGAAAAGGCGCCGATCGCCTCGGAGATCGACATGTCGTTGTCGTTGAGCACGACCAGCATGTCCAGATCGAGCGCGCCGATGTGATTGAGTGCCTCGAACGCCATGCCCGCGCTCATCGCCCCATCCCCGATGACTGCGACGACGCGGCGAGGCGTCGCGGTACGGGCCGCGGCGATGGCCATGCCCAGCGCCGCGCTCAGCGACGTACTGGAATGACCGGCCCCGAAGGCGTCATAGGGACTCTCGTGCCGAGCCGGGAACGGGGCGAGGCCCCCTTTGTGCTTGATGGTCGGCAGACGCGCGCGCCGTCCGGTGAGCACCTTGTGCGGATAGGCTTGGTGACCCACATCCCAGACGAGCCGATCATGCGGGGTTTGATAGATGTAATGCAGCGCGACGCTCAGCTCGACCACGCCCAGACCAGCGGCGAAATGCCCGCCCTTCTGACTGACGGCATCGATCAGATAGCGACGCAGCTCCTCCGCCAGTGGCAGCAGCTCGGCCTCGGACAGACGGCGCAGATCCTCGGGCGAGTCGATTGCGCTCAGCAGCGGGTAGGCTTCCATGGCTTGCATGGCTCGCTCCTGGTGTCAGTTGCGACGGGCCACTAACCAGTCCGAGACATGACGCAGCGGATCAGCCGCTGCTCCGAAAGGCGCGAGCGCCTCGCAGGCCTGCACGTGCAGAGCCCGCATGCGCTCGCGTGCGGCGCTGACACCGGACACCACGGCATAGGTCGGTCGCTGCTGGCGCGCATCCGCGCCGGCCGCCTTGCCGAGCGTGACCGTATCACCGGTGGCATCGAGCACGTCGTCCTTGATCTGAAAGGCCAGCCCGACGGCCTGCGCGTAGCGCTCGAGCGAGGCCCACTGCTCTGCTGGCAGCTCCGGCTGGCAGAGCGCGGCCATCAGCACGCTGGCGCGGATGAGTGCACCGGTCTTGCGCTGGTGCATGAGCTCGACCTCGGAGGGCCCGAGACGCCGGCCCTTGGCGGCCAGATCGATGGCCTGTCCGCCCGCCATGCCGAGGCTGCCGCTGGCCACGGCCAGCAGCTCGATGAGGCGCAGACGCACTGGCGCTGAGGCTGGCAGAGCCGCATCGCGCGCCAGCAGCTCGAAGGCGAGCGGCTGCAGGGCGTCACCGACCAGCATTGCGGTGGCCTCATCGTAGGCGCGATGGCAGGTGGGCTTGCCACGCCGCAGGTCGTCGTTATCCATCGCCGGCAGATCGTCGTGCACGAGGGAGTAGGCGTGGATCAGTTCCACGGCGCAGGCCGCGCCCTCGACCACCTCCTCGGAGAGCCCGATGCTACGGGCGGTCGCAAACAGCAGCACGGGCCGCACGCGCTTGCCTCCGCCGAGCACGGCGTAGCGCATGGCGGCGTGCAGCCGCTCCGGCATTGCCGACTCCGGAGGCAGCCGCGCCGCGAGCGCGCTTTCGATGCGTGCCTGCCAGGCCGCCAGCTGCGCGGCAAAGCCGCCGGGCGCCGCGGGCTGCACTTCGACCCGCGCTTCGACCCGCCCGTCGCGTCCCGGGACGACTGCCACGAGGTCTACGGCTCGCTGCCGACCGTGGCGTCGCTGCGCGAGGCGCGCTTGAGTGACTGCACCGGCACAGTCGTCTCGCGCACTGCCGGGGCGGCCTCGTGATGCATGCGCTCGTCGTAGACGAAGGGCACCTCTGGGGCCATGGGGCCCTCGACCGTCGGGCCGCGCAGCCGCACCGCCAGCGCCTTGAGCGGATGACGCATCGTGTCCTCGACGGCCGTGCCCTCAAAGCCACAGTGGGCCATGCAGTTGTCGCACTTGGGATCCACGCCCACGCCGTAGCGCTTCCACTCCGTGGTCTGCATGAGCTCACGGTAGGTCGCGACATAGCCCTCGTCGGCACGCAGATAGCAGGGCTTCTGCCAGCCGAAGATGGTGTAGGTCGGGTTGCTCCAGGGTGTGCAGTGATAGGTCTGGTTACCGGCAAGGAAATCCAGGAACAGGCCGGATTGGTTGAAGACCCAGCGCTGCTTGCGCTCGCGACCGCGCGCGAAGATCTCGCGGAACAGCTGCTTGCTCTCGGTGCGCCCCAGGAACACGTCATGCCGATGCGCGCGTTCGTAATGATATCCCGGCGAGATCATGATGCCCTCGACACCCAGGGAGGTGGCGAAGTCGAAGAACTCGGCGACTTCGTCCGGGTTCTCCTTGGAGAAGAGCGTGCAGTTGATCGTGACGCGAAAGCCGCGTTCGCGCAGCAGCTTGATGGCCGCCACGGCCTTGTCGAACACACCCTCCTCACAGACGGATTCGTCGTGGCGCTCGCGATTGCCGTCCAGATGAATCGAGAAGGTCAGGTACGGCGAAGGCTTGTACTCATCGATGTGCTTCTTCAGCAGGATCGCATTGGTGCACAGATACACGAACTTCTTGCGATCCACGATACCCTGGACGAGCTGTGGCATCTCCTTGTGGATCAGCGGCTCGCCGCCGGGAATGGACACGATCGGCGCGCCGCACTCGTCCACCGCGCGCAGCGCGTCCGTGACGCTCATGCGCTTCTGCAGGATTTCCTTCGGATAGGTGATCTTGCCGCAGCCCGCGCAGGCGAGGTTGCACTGGAACAGCGGTTCGAGCATCAACACGAGCGGATAACGCGCGTCTCCTTGCAGCTTGCGTGCCAGGATGTACTGGCCCACACGATATTTCTGGATCAGCGGTATACCCATGCGCGCATGCCTCCGGGTGACAGGATGTCCTCGAGATGATCGCGGCGGATCTGCTCCCATTCGAGCTTGAACCACGGCGTGAAGCGGTCGGCTTCGTCGGTCAACTGACGCTGCAGCTCCGGCAATGCGATCCAGCGCCAGTCTGCAATCTCCTCATGGTTCGCGTGCACGGCGGTGGTGCTGCGACCAAAGAACACCGAACACAGCTCATGTTCGGCGCCGTGCTCATCGTACTGAGCCTGGTATTTGAACTTGAATAGGAACTCGAGCGTACAGCGCAGCCCCAATTCCTCCATCAGCCGTCGGTGGATCGCCGTCGTCATGCTCTCGCCCGAACGCGGATGGCTGCAGCAGCTGTTGGACCAGAAGTTCGGCCACAGACGCTTGTGATCCGAGCGCTGCTGCAGCAGCAGCTCGTCGCGCGAGTTGAAGATGAACAGGGAAAAGGCCCGGTGCAGTACGCCGCGGCCGGCATGACACTCGGCCTTGCCCATCTGCCCGACTTCGCGGTCCGCATCGTCGACCAGAATGAGTGATTCTGCGGCGATCGAATCGACTAAATGCGGCTTTTTCCCTACAGTATTGCGCAACTCCGTCAAGCATTTTTCTCCGTTCGTATTAGTGGCCGACGTCAGCGATCCGATGCAAGCTTGCGCGCAGCGCGTCCGCCTACCAGAACGGTGCAGACGCACAGATAATACACAGTCACCATAACTTAGCCAGTTCTATCGATCGCGGTGCACGAAGTATCGGCCATTGTAGGGGTTTTGCTGGCAAGCGTGGCGGCTCTCTATGCCCTGCTCACCCTGGCCATCATGGCTTTGCACCGCCATGCCCGGCCGGCCTTTTCGGGGCCTGCGGCGGGCAGCCCGCCCGTCAGCGTGCTCAAGGCACTTTGTGGTGCCGAGCCCGGTCTCTACCAACAGCTACGCTCCTTTTGTCGCCAAAATTACCCAAGCTTTCAGCTGGTGTTCGGTGTGCGCGATGCCGACGATGCGGCGCTGCCCATCGTGCGACGGCTGCAAACGGAATTTCCGGCCCTCGACATGGCGGTGGTGGTCGATGCCACGCTGCACGGCTGCAACAACAAGATCAGCAATCTCATCAATATGCTGCCGCATGCACGCCACGGCTGGCTGGTCATGGCGGACAGCGATATCAGCGTACCGCCGGACTATCTGCGACGTGTGACCGCCCCGCTGGCGATTGCTCGTGTAGGACTGGTCACCTGCCCCTACTTTGGCCGTCCGGCTGCCCCGTCAGTCGCGCTCGAGCCGCAGGCCCGGCTCACGGAGGCTGGCCACTCCCCGCTGCCGCGAACCGCGCGCCTGGCCTCGCAGCTGGGCGCTCAGTTCATCAATGAGTGGTTCATGCCCTCGGTGCTGCTGGCGGCGGCGTTTGGCGCTCGCAACTTCGTCTCCGGCGCAACCATTGCCATGCGCGCCGAGGTGCTCGCGGCCATCGGCGGACTGCCCCGCCTCGCGGATCTGCTGGCCGACGACTATCGGCTCGGAGAGCTCGTGCGACGGCACGGACTGACCGTGCACCTCTCAGAGCTGGCCGTCGAGACGACGACTTCCGAGGCCGGCCTCGCCTCGCTATGTCGTCATGAACTGCGCTGGCTGCGCACGATCCAATCCTCACAGCCCCTCGGCTATGCGTGCTGCTTTCCAAGCTTCTCGCTGGCGCTGGCGCTGCTCGCCGTGCCGATCTCACATGCACAGCCGGTGACGTTGTGGCTTTTGGGCATCACTGCGCTTGCCCGTATCGTGCTACATTATTTTGTAACCAGCGGTGGGTCATGGCAGCGAACCCGGCAGCTCGTGCTGCTGCCGCTGCGCGAGGCACTGCTGGTGGCGTTATGGGCCTGGAGTTTCCGCCGGCGCGAGATCGTGTGGCGGGAACAGCGCTATGAAATAGGCCAGGATGGATCCCTGTACCGCGTCGGATGAGCGACGCACGGCATGCCCGGAGGATAGTCGGTGTCAATGATGAAGACCCTGTTTCTGCATCCACCATCATTCGATGGCTTCGATGGCGGGGCTGGCTCACGCTATCAGGCCAAACGCGAAATCCGCTCCTTCTGGTATCCCACCTGGCTGGCGCAGCCCGCGGCACTGATCGAGGGCAGCCGGCTGGTCGATGCGCCCGCCGATGGGCTCTCGATCGAGCAGGTGCTGCCGCTGGCCAGGCAATATGAGCTGGTCATCCTGCATACCAGCTCCCCCTCGTTTCCGACCGATGCAAAGACGGCCGAGCTGCTCAAGCAGCACAATCCGCAGCTGCTGATCGGCATGGTCGGCGCCAAGGTGGCCGTGGACGCCGCCGGCTCGCTCGCCGCCTCCCCCGCCATCGATTTCGTGGCGCGCGAGGAATTCGACTACACCTGCAGGGACGTGGCCGCGGGCCGGCCCCTCGGCGAGATTGCCGGCCTTTCCTATCAGGATGCCGATCGCACGATCCACCACAATCCGCCGCGCGTGCCGCTCACCGATATGGACGAGCTGCCGTGGGTGGCGCCGGTCTACAAGCGCGATCTGACGATCGAGAACTACTACATCGGTTACCTGCAGCACCCCTACGTGTCGCTCTACACCGGACGCGGCTGCCGCTCCAAATGCACCTTCTGCCTCTGGCCACAGACCGTCGGGGGCCATCGCTATCGCGTACGCAGCGTGCAGAACGTGCTTGAAGAAGTGCAATGGATCCGCGACAACATGCCGCAGGTCAAGGAGATCTTCTTCGACGACGACACGTTCACGGACTTCCGTCCGCGCGCCGAGGAGATTGCGCGCGGGTTGGGACGTCTCGGGGTCACCTGGTCGTGCAATGCCAAGGCCAACGTGCCCTACGAGACACTCAAGATCATGAAGGACAACGGCCTGCGGCTGCTGCTGGTGGGCTACGAATCCGGCAATGATCAGATCCTGCACAACATCCGCAAGGGCATGCGGGCCGACATCGCACGACGCTTCACGCGCGATTGCCGCAAGCTCGGCGTCATGGTTCATGGCACCTTCATCCTCGGCCTGCCCGGCGAGACCGAGGAGACCATGCGCGAGACGATGCGCTTTGCGATGGAGATCAATCCCAACACCATCCAGGTGTCGCTGGCCGCTCCCTATCCCGGCACCGAGCTGTACGCCCAGGCGGTGGCCAACGGCTGGCTCTCGGAGAACACGGCGGCCAACCTCGTCAACGACCGCGGCATTCAGCTCTCGCCGATCAGCTATCCGCACCTGTCGGCCGAGCAGATCTTCCACGGCGTGGAGACATTCTATCGGCGCTTCTATTTCCGTCCGCGCAAAATCGGCGAGATGCTCGCAGAGATGATGGGCAGCTGGGACATGACCAAGCGACGTCTGCGCGAGGGTGCCGAGTTCTTCCGCTTCCTGCGTGCGCATGAGGCCTGAACGCTTCCTGATAGTCACGGCCGATGACTTCGGCCTGCACGAGGCGGTCAACGAGGCCGTCGAGCTCGCCTACCGTGCCGGCACACTGTGCGCGGCGAGCCTGATGGTCGGCGCCGCCGCGAGCGAGGATGCGGTACGCCGTGCCCGCGAGCTGCCGGGACTGCGGGTCGGCCTGCACCTGGTGCTCACCGACGGCATGCCGACCTTGCCGGCGGTGGAGATCAAGGCACTGGTGGACTCCCACGGCCGCTTTCGCAGCCGCCTGGTCAGCGATGCGGCGCGCTACTTCCTCTCCCCGCGCGCGCGTCGTCAGCTCGAGGCGGAGATCCGCGCACAGTTCAGGGCATTTGCCGCCACCGGCCTGCCGCTCGATCACGTCAACGCCCACAAGCACTTTCACATCCACCCGACCGTCCTCGGGCTGTTGCTGCGCGTGGGGCGCGACTTCGACGTTCGCGCGGTGCGCCTGCCCTACGAGCCCGCGCAGCTGGTTCAGCCGCCCTCGCTCCTGGCCTCGATCTCCGGCTGGAGCATGACTCCCTGGCTGCGACTCATGCAGCGCCGGCTCGAGCGCGCGGGCGTGCTCTCTAACGATCATCTGCTCGGCATCCATCACAGCGGGGCGATGAGCGAGGCGACGCTGCTCGAGTCTCTCAAGCGCCTGCCGCGTGGCGTCACCGAAATCTATCTGCACCCGGCGACCGAGTCGGGCGCAACCATCGCCCGTTCCATGAGCGAGTACCGCCATGCCGATGAGCTCGCGGCGCTGCGCAGTCCGCGCATTCGCGCTGCGCTCTCCCAGGCGCGCACCGTGTGCGGCGGCTATGGCGATCTGGTGAGATTGCGCAACCAGCGCTTCGCAGCCTAGCAGGGCCCATGCGCTACATTGCCTACGGCGGCGATGGCAGTGCCGCCTCGCTGCACATCGAGCAGGCGCCTGCGCCGACGCCGGCGAGCGGCGAGGTACTCATCGAAGTGCACTGCGCCGGCGTGAACCGCCCGGACATCATGCAGCGTCAGGGTCGCTACCCGCCACCGCCGGGCGCCTCACCCATCCTCGGGCTGGAGGTGGCCGGTATCATCACGGCGCTGGGCGAGGGCGTGAGCGGGTGGCAGCTGGGCCAGCCGGTCTGCGCGCTCGTCCCGGGCGGCGGCTACGCCGAGTACTGCGTGACACCGGCTGGTCAGGTGCTGCCGATACCTTCCGGCCTGGACATGGCGCAGGCGGGGGCACTACCGGAAGTGTGGTTCACGGTCTGGGCCAATCTGGTCGGCCTCGCCGCCCTCACGGCGGGAGAACGACTGCTGGTGCATGGCGGCTCGAGCGGTATCGGCCTGGCTGCGATACAGCTGGCACGCGAGCTGGGGGCCGAGGTCGTGGTGACGGTGGGTTCGCCGGAAAAGGCGCGCTTCTGCCTCGGCTTCGGCGCGCGTGCGGCCATCGACTATCGTCGCGAGGATTTCGTCGCGGTGGTCGGGCAGCTGTACGGTGGCGAGGGACTGGATGTGGTGCTCGACATGATTGGCGCTGCATATCTGGCGCGCAACGTGAGCGTGCTCAGGCGGGATGGCCGTCTGGTATTCATCGCCTTTCAACAGGGAAGCCGTGGCGAACTGGATCTGCGCGAGATCCTGGCGCGGCGCCTGCGTCTGACCGGCTCGGCCATGCGGCCGCGCTCCATCGCCGAAAAAACCGCGATCCGCGACGCCCTGCGCCAGCGTATCTGGCCGGCGCTCGAGGCGGGGCGCGTGCGCTCGCACGTGCATGCCACCTTTCCGATGGATGAGGCACGTCGAGCCCATGAGCTGATGGAGCGCGGCGAGCACATCGGCAAGCTCGTGCTGCAGATAAAAAGCTGAGCTGCGCTCAGGCGGCACCGCGCTGTATGGCTCCGCTGGCGCGAAACCACTCGATCGCGTCGCGGAACGCCAGCTCGGGGGCACGCGCCTGGTAGCCGAGCTCGCCTGCTGCCTTGCTGCTGGAGAAAAACATGTGATGACGCGCCATGCGCACGCCATCCACGCTGATGCGCGTCTCGCCTCCTGTCAGCCGCGCGAACGCCTCGGCAACATAGGCCAGCGGCAATACCAGGGCGTGCGGCAGCCGGATGCGCGGCGCGGGCCGGCCGACGAGCTGCGCAATCATCTGCAGAATCTGCTGCAGCGTCAGATCCGTGCCGCCGAGGATGTAGCGCTCACCGATGCGGCCGCGCTGCCAGGCGAGCCGATGCCCCTGTGCGACGTCATCGACGTGCACGATGTTGAGGCCCGTGTCGACATAGGCCGGCATGCGGCCCGTGGCCGCATCGAGCACCAGACGCCCCGTGGGCGTGGGCTTGATGTCCCCCGGGCCAACGGGCGTGGACGGATTGACGATCACCACCGGCAGTCCGTCGCGGGCTGCCTGCTGCACCCACTGCTCGGCCAGAAATTTCGAGCGTTTGTAATGCCCGATCATATCGGACAGCTGCGCGACGTCGCTCTCATCCGCGGGGCTGCCGTCCGCGCGCAACCGCAGCGTCGCGACACTGCTGGTATAGACGATCCGCGCGATGCCGCTCTCCGCAGCGGCCGTCAGCAGATCCCGCGTGCCCTGCACGTTGCTGCGATACAGGCTGTCCGGCTCACGCGTCCAGAGCCGGTACTCCGCTGCCACGTGAAACAGCGCCTCGCACCCGCGCAGGGCCTCTCGCAGCGAGGCGGGCTGGCACAGGTCCCCCTCGACGCTCTCCACGGCGAGTCCCTGCAGATTGCGCCGATCCGAGCTTGCCCGCAGGAGCGCGCGCACCTGCCAGCCCGCCTGCAGCAGATTGCGGGCAACGGCGGCCCCGACAAAGCCGCTGGCCCCGGTCACGAGGGCCCTCACGACGTGGCCTCCAGCGCGCGCGCCGCGCCTGCCAGGCGTGCACACTGGCTCAGTGTGCCGCGGGCGCGCTGATAGCGCCGTCCCATGCGCATCAGTCCCGGCCAGGCGGCCGGTGCACCCAGCATCGTGAGCCACGATACCCAGGAGGCTGCGCCCGCATCGGTGCCGACGATGGAGCGCAGCACCGAGGGCAGCGCGTCCTCGGCCGTGTCGGCGATCACCCGCAGCACCATGAAAGGTAGATTATGCAGGTTGGCTACCACGCCCACCGCGGCGCTCTCCATATCGACCGCGACCGCACCGGTCTGCCGGAACAGGAGCTTCTTCTCGCGCGCCTCGCAGATGAGCTCGGTGCTGGTCAGCATGGGAGCTTCGATCACCGGTGCCTGGCGCATCAGCGCCGCAGCCAGCCGCGCGCGCCACAGCTCCGCAGTGCGCAGGCGCGCCTGTGCAGGCAATGCGGTCGGACGCATGCCGGGCAGCTGCAGTGCCAGCGGCTGGGCGCAGATGACCTCGCTGGCAAGCACGATGTCGCCACAGCGCAGCGAGGGATCGAGCGCCCCGGCAACCCCGAAGCACAGCAGGGCGCCGGCCCCCTCGCGCACCAGACGCTGCGCGGCGCGCGCCGCGCGCAGGCAGCCCATGCCGCTTGCGAGCACCGACAGGTGCATGCCGGCCGCAGCGGAGCGCAACCCAGAGCCGCGTTGCGGCAGGCAGCGTGCCTCCGAGCGCAGAGCGGCCACGATTCCCGTGACCTGTACATCGGCACCGGGCACGCGTCGCCCTCAGGGCGGGGCTGGGAACGACCGCTGCCTGCGGCGATAGCTGGCGAGCGCCCAGAGGGGGAAGTAGACGCAGTAGCCGTGATACTTGAGGTAGAAGACCCGGGGAAAACCCGGAGCGGTGTAGCTGGCATGATCCCAGGCGCCGTCGGGCTTCTGTGTGCGAAGCAGGTACTCGATACCGCGGGCGATCGGCCTGTCATCCGGGCAGCCCACCGCCAGCAGGGCGATGAGCGCCCAGGCACTCTGATAGGGCGTGCTGGCAAGGCCCGCACCAGCCAGCGCCGGATCTGCATAGCTGTCATTGCTCTCGCCCCAGCCGCCGTCGGCGTTCTGCCGCGACAGCAGCCAGCGCACGGCGCGCGCCACACTGGGATCTTCAGCCGTGAGGCCGGCGGCGGCGAGCGCCATCAGCACCGACCAGGTGCCGTAGATGTAGTTGGTACCCCAACGTCCGAACCAGGCGCCGTTGTCCTCCTGCTCGGCGCGCAGATAGGAGAGCGCCTGCTCGAGCGCGGCACGATCCGCTGCCCGGCCCTCGCGCGCCAGTGCGGTGACGACACGCCCGGTGACGTCGGCGGTGGGCGGATCGAGCAGCGCGCCGTGATCGGCGAAGGGGATGTGATTCAGATAATAGTAGGTATTGTCGACATCGAAGGCGGCGAAGCCGCCGCCCTTGCTCTGCATGCCCGCCAGCCAGTCCAGCGCCTGGACGATGGAGGCCTCGGCACCCTCGGCCTGCCGCTCGTTCTGCATCGACCAGACCACCACGGCGGTGTCGTCGAGATCGGGGTAGTAGTCATTGCGGTACTGAAAGGCCCAGCCGCCGCCCGCCAGCTTCGGACGGCGCACGCGCCAGTCCCCCGGATGCGCATTGAGCTGCAGCGGTCGCAGCCAGGCCAGCCCGCGCGAGGCGGCTTTGAGCGAGGCCTCGCTCTCCTCCTCCTGCAGCGCCAGGGATGCCAGGGCCGTGTCCCAGACCGGTGACAGACAGGGTTGGCAGTAGGCACGCCGCTCCTCGACGATGAGCAGTTTGCGCAGCGCCCGCTCGGCGATCTGCCGGTGCGGGTTGTCGCGCGGATAGCCCAGCAGCACCATGACTTCCAGCGCATTGACCATCGCCGGAAAAATCGCTCCCAGACCGTCCTCGCCATTGAGCCGTGCGATGACCCATTGTTCGGCGCGCGCAATGGCTCGCGCGCGGATGCGCGGCGGCACCCAGGCGTCGGCGATACGGCCCACCCGATCCAGCAGCAGGAACAGACGGTTGATGGCCCCGCCGCGACGAAAGTAATGTCGCTCGCGCTCGGCCGGCACGACGAACAGCTCGGCGATGCCGACGCCGTCTGGATTGATGGCGCGCGCGCGCATCGTACAGAGCACCAGCAGCGGCACCATGACCGTGCGCGACCAGTAGGACACCTTGTCCAGGTGGAACGGAAACCAGCGCGGCAGCAGCATGATTTCCACGGGGATGTAGGGCGCTGCGCGCCAGGGGACCTGGCCGAACATCGCCAGCAGAATGCGCGTAAAGACGTTGGTGCGCGCGGCGCCTCCGTGCGCGAGGATGGCGGCGCGTGCCTTCTGCATGTGGAGCGCCTTCGGGCTGTCACCCGCAATCTTCAGCGCGTAGTAGGCCTTGACACTGCAGCTCATGTCGAAGGCACCGCCATGATAGAGCGGCCAGCCCCCATGCTCGGCCTGCCGCTCGCGCAGGTACACCGCCAGCTTTGCCTGCAGCGGCGCATCGATTTCGGCCAGAAAGTGCATCATCAGGATGTACTCGGCCGGGATGGTGCAGTCGGCCTCGAGCTCGAAGGACCAATGCCCATCCGCGTGCTGCTGCTTCAGCAGCGCATCCCGTGCCCGCTGCACGGCGCGGTCCAGCTCGGACGCGCCGACGCCGCCGGGGATCGCCGACTCCAGTGCCCGTTCAACTGCCATGGGAACTCAGCCGCTCGGCGCCGAGCGCAGGCTCGCCTCGCGCTCCCGCTCCCACTGCTGGCGGATGGGAGCATGCAGCTCGTCACCGCCAGGCGTGTTCGACTGCGTGATCAGGGGCAGGTCCCTCGCCGCAAACTCGAACAGACGCGTCAGCATGCGGTTGCTGCGTACCGTCAGATTGGAACAGGCCGTCACCAGCATTACCTCCCGGCGGGAAATCTTCACCTGCGCACCGGCGGTAAAGCGCGGATTGTCCTTGATGGAACGCAGCGTCAGCAGAGCCAGACCGATCGACCAGGCGCAGAAGCGCCGGATTCCGGTCTCATGGGTGGGGATCAGCAGGGTGAAGGATAGCGCATGGCGCAGGTGCCCGTGAGCGATGCCGATGAGCTCCTGAAGGCTGTCGCGAAACCCCTCCTCGTCCCGGGCACGCAGCAGATCGAGATCAAAGCCGCGCCGGGCGAACACGTCCTGCGGCAGCCAGCAGGCCCCGCGGCTGCGATCCTCCCACTGATCCTTCAGGATGTTGGTCATCTGCAGCCCCTGCCCGAAGGAGGGGGCCAGACGTCGCAGCGTCGCCCCGTGCTCGGCAATTTCGGGGGAGTAGGCGCAGAACAGGTCGGTGAGCATCTCGCCAACGACGCCCGCGACGTGATAGCAGTAGCTGTCCAGGTCGGACAGGCGCGGCAGGCCCTGCGTGCTGGCGCTGCGC
>Ga0335075_10009472_pt1 | contig 14856 bp, 12 predicted proteins | sample Lox_Sample_24_FD_206723 | JGI IMG/M metagenome (GOLD analysis project Ga0335075, IMG submission 206723) | Soil microbial communities from Loxahatchee National Wildlife Refuge, Florida, United States - Lox_Sample_2.4 | ecosystem: Environmental > Terrestrial > Soil > Wetlands | place: USA...
GGCTGATGGCGGCGACCCGCTGCGCCCGGCTCCGCCGCGCTTGCGATCGCCGCGGCTGATGGCGGCGACCCGCTGCGCCCGGCTCCGCCGCGCTTGCGATCGCCGCGGCTGATGGCGGCGACCCGCTGCGCCCGGCTCCGCCGCGCTTGCGATCGCCGCGGCTGACGGCTTGTGAGCATGATGTAACACGGGCGAAACCTGCCAGCGTGTCATTTCGAAACAAGCACTGCGCATTGTCTTGACAGCGTTGTCAGCGGCTTATCGGTCGCACCCGTCGCTTGGCGCGGCCTTACCGAAGGAGGTTAGGGGCAGTGGACCAATTCCCCACGATGGGAGTGCCAGACACCGGCGATACCGCCTGGATGCTGGCGAGCTCCGCGTTGGTGCTGCTGATGACGCCGGGCCTGGCGTTTTTCTACGGCGGGATGGTTCGCGTCAAGAGCGTGCTCAATATGATCATGATGAGCGTCATCGCCATGGGCGTCGTCACCGTGCTGTGGGTGCTCTACGGCTACTCTCTCGCCTTCGGTGACGACGTCGGCAACGTCGCAGGAAATCCGACCCAATACTGGGGCCTCAAGGGCCTTATCGGGGTCAACGGTGCCGCCGCCAGCGGCAGCACGCCGGCGACCCACATCGCGCTGGCCGGCACCCTGCCGCAGACCGTCTTCGTCGCCTTCCAGCTGATGTTCGCCATCATCACCGTGGCACTGATCTCCGGGGCAGTGGCCGACCGGTTGAGGTTCGGCAGCTGGACGATCTTCGCCGCACTGTGGGCGACCGTCGTCTACTTCCCGGTCGCGCACTGGGTGTTCTGCGCCGACGGCGTCACCGGAGCCCACGGCGGCTGGATCAACAACAAACTTCACGCGATCGACTTCGCCGGGGGCACCGCGGTCCACATCAACGCCGGTATGGCCGGCTTGGTGTTGGCGATCGTGTTGGGTAAGCGCCAAGGCTGGCCGAAGAGCCCGCAGCGACCGCACAACGTGCCGTTCGTGATGCTGGGTGCGGGCTTGCTGTGGTTCGGCTGGTATGGGTTCAATGCGGGTTCGGCGACTAGCGCCAACGGCGTCGCCGGTACGACGTTCATCACCACGACCGTGGCGACCGCCGCAGCGATGCTGGGCTGGCTGCTCACCGAGCGCATCCGCGATGGGCACGCGACAACGCTCGGCGCGGCGTCGGGCATCGTGGCCGGACTGGTCGCGATCACACCCTCGTGTTCGTCGGTCAACGTGCTGGGCGCATTGATCATCGGTGTGGTCGCCGGGATCGTATGCGCGCTGGCAGTCGGTTTGAAGTTCAAGCTGGGATTCGACGACTCCTTGGATGTGGTCGGAGTCCACCTGGTCGGCGGGCTGCTGGGCACACTGCTGGTAGGGCTGGTTGCAGCACCGCAAGCGCCTGCCATCGCCATGGGCGGTGGCAACACGTCGGCGGGCTTGTTCTATGGCGGTGGCTTCGCACAGCTGATTCGGCAGACTATCGGCGCGTCGAGTGTTCTGGCGTTTTCGGGTATTGGCACACTTGTCATTGCGCTATTGCTGAAATACACCATTGGGCTCCGTCTCAACGCCGAAGACGAAGTCACGGGTATCGACGAGGCTGAGCACGCAGAGAGTGGCTACGACCTAGCGGTTGTCGGCAGCAGTCCGGTTCATGTCAATTCGGCTGAAGAGGGAAAAGGAAATGAAGCTGATTACCGCGATCGTGAAGCCGTTCACGCTCGAGGACATCAAGGCCAGCCTTGAACAGGTGGGAATTCTGGGGATGACGGTCAGCGAAGTTCAGGGGTACGGCCGGCAGAAGGGGCACACGGAGGTTTACCGGGGCGCTGAATACTCCGTCGACTTCGTGCCGAAGGTGCGCATCGAGGTCTTGGTCGAAGACTATGACGCGGACAAGGTCCTGGACACCATCGTGCGGTCCGCGCGTACCGGTAAGATTGGCGACGGCAAAGTGTGGGTCAGCGCCGTAGAGACAGTGGTGCGGGTGCGCACCGGTGAACGCGGGGCCGACGCAATCTGATACACGCCGTATGAGGACTCCTCCGGAGTAGCCGATGCGACCTGGACGGGAATGAAACAGCGCGGAACAGATTCACCCGATCCGGTCTTGCCGGGGGCCGCGGCCGGCAAGAGTGATGGCGCCGCAGGCGATCTACCCGCTGCCCGGGAAGCCCTGCTGGCCCGCGATCCGAGTGAACTTGATTCGGCCGCATTGCGCAAAGCGTGGGGAGAGCTGCACGAAACCTGGCTGATCGCGAAGGCAACCGAAATCGGCATCACGGCCGGCAGCGGCTTTTCGATCGTCGCGACCGGTTCACTGGGCCGTCGGGAGCTGGTGCCGTACTCCGACCTGGACCTCTTGCTGTTGCACGACGACATGCCCGTCGACAGCGTGCGACAGGTCGCCGATCAGCTGTGGTATCCGTTGTGGGACGCAAACATTCGTCTCGATCACGCCGTGCGTACCGTTGCCGAGACGGTGCGGGTTGCCGGTGCGGACGTGTCCGCCGGCCTGGCCATGCTGGATGCCCGGCACATCGCCGGCGATGAGCAGCTGTCGGCCCGGCTGATCGACGGTGTGCGGGCGCAGTGGCGGACTGGAATCCAGTCTCTCTTCGGCGAACTCGTGGACGAGACACATGCCCGGTGGCGGCGAGTCGGCGAGATCGCCCATCGCGCCGAACCCGACCTGAAACTCGGCCGCGGCGGCTTGCGCGATGTTCAGTTGCTCGACGCGCTGGCCATCGCTCACCTGGCCGACCGCCTGACCGTGGGCCGGCCGGAAAACCCGCTGGGTTCGCTAATCGACGCTCACCTCACCTTGCTCAACGTGCGCACCGAACTTCACCGTGTTTCCGGTCGCGGGCATGATCTGCTGTTGGCCCAGTTCGCCGACGAGATCAGCGCAGCCCTGCACATCGGCGACAGATTCGACCTCTCCCGAACGTTGTCCGACGCGGGCCGCACTATCAGCTACCGCGTCGACGCCGGACTTCGGACTGCGGCCAATGCCCTACCGCGGCGCGGGATTTCGGCGATGCGGCGGCGGCCGCGTCGACCGCTCGACGAGGGCGTGGTTGAGTACGCCGGGGAGATCGTGCTGGCGCGCAACGCCCGACCGCAAAACGACCCCATGCTGATGTTGCGAGTGGCGGCGGCGTCCGCCGCCACCGGACTGCCCATCGCAGTGGCAACGCTGACCCGGCTGGCCGACACCGCACCCGAACTCCCGACGCCGTGGCCGCGCGAGGCGTTGAACAACCTGCTGGTCTTGCTGGCCGCCGGCCCGGACACGATAGCGGTGATCGAAACGCTCGACCGGACCGGCTTGTGGGGCCGCCTTTTTCCGGAATGGGCTGCGATTCGCGACCTCCCGCCCCGCGACGTCGTCCATATCTGGACGGTGGATCGCCATTTGGCCGAGGCTGTTTCTCGGGCAAGGATTTTCACCACCCGGGTAGCACGTCCCGACCTGCTTATCCTGGCTGCGCTGCTGCACGACATCGGAAAAGGTCGCAGCGTCGATCACAGCGTGCTCGGCGCCGAATTGGCCACCCAAATCGGCACCAGGTTGGGTTTGTGGCCGTCCGACGTCGAGACCCTTTCCAAGCTGGTGCGCCACCACTTGTTGTTGGCGAAAGTCGCGACCCGGCAGGATCTCAACGACCCGCAGACCATCGCCACTGTCTGCGAGGCGTTGGACGGCGATCCGGTATTGCTCGATGTGCTGCATGCGCTGACCGAGGCCGATTCGCTGGCCACTGGTCCCGGGGTGTGGAGTGATTGGAAGGCATCGCTGGTAGGCGACCTGGTACGCCGCTGCCGGATGGCGATTGCTGGCGAGCCGTTGCCTCATGCCGATCCGCTTGATCCTGAGTATCTTTCGCTGGCGGCCGACCACAAGGTGCATGTTGAGCTGCGGCCCGGCAGCAGCCAGCGCCTCTACCATGCCGTGGTGATCGCCCCGGACCAGCGTGGGCTGCTATCCAAAGCAGCCGGTGTGTTGGCCTTGAATTCGTTACGCGTGCATTCGGCGTCGGTGAACATTCACGAGGGTGCCGCGATCAGTGAATTCGTGGTCTCCCCGCACTTCGGTTCGCCACCCGCCGCCGGATTGTTGCGTCAGCAACTGGTCGGCGCTCTGGGCGGCGAAATTGATGTTTTGGCCATGCTCGAGCAGCGCGACCGGGAACCCCCTCGTGCTCCCGTGCGCGAAGCGGCGACCGCGGTCCCCGCACACCATTCCACCGCCCCGCCACGCATTGCGTGGTTCGACGGCAGCGCCGGCACTTTGATCGTCGAAATCCGCGCCACCGACCGCGTCGGCTTGCTCGCGCGACTCGCCGGCGCACTGGAGCACGCCGGAGTTGACGTCGCGTGGGCGAAAGTCAGCACGCGGGGATCGATGGTGGACGACGTCTTCTGCATTGCGCCGCCGCCCGGGGCGACTAAGGCCACCTCGCAGGTGCGAGCGGCGATCGAGCGCGACCTGTTCGCCGTGCTCGGTGCGGCGGCGCCGACATAATCCAGGCGCTACAGCTGGCCGATGAGTTCGGCGGATCAGGGCAACCACTGCTGACGGCAGTGTTGTCCAAAGATACCCGCTGGCTGGCAGGTAACCCGAAGGTGGGACCGAGGCGGCGGGTCCGGGTTGGGCGCGTATACCAGGCGTGGGCAGGTGTAGACCGCGTTGGCGACGCAAGGCGGGTCGTCTGCGTGGGCTGGTCCGAGCAAACCGCCAACGCCGCTGACGATCGCCAGCATCCCGGTACTCGCGATCGCTGCCCGCTGCGCTAATTTCGTCATCGGTCGTCGCGGCCCCATATACGGACTGTAGTTCACAAAAGTAGACTTTCGTAGTTAAAAAAAGAAATTAGTCGCCGCGATGTTGCAGCACGCCTACCGAGCCGAGACATCCGGCAGTGGTGCTTCCGTAGCTGTGGCCGACCCGTTGCCGCCGGGGAGGTGGACGAGGCCTTCGGCTACCGCAAATCGGCGTACGACAAGGGGGTTCGCGAGGGTAGGTTGGTCACCGCCGATAAGTTCGGCAGATTCAGGGAACCAGCCGTTGGAAGCAGTGTTGTCCCGCCATACCCGCCGGCTGGCAAAAGACCTGAACGTGACGCGGCGGCGAATCCGGCTTAGGCAGGTCTGCCAGGCGTGGGCAGGTGTCCACCGCGTTGGCGACGCAAGGCGGGTCGTCTGCGTGGGCTGATCCGAGCAAACCGGCACCGCCAACGCCACTGATGATCGCCAGCATCCCGGCGCCTGCGATCACTGCCCGTTGCGCTAATTTCCTCATCGCTCGCTTCGGCTCCATAACAGGACCATAGTCTATAAAAATAGACGTTTGTAGTGAGACGGAGAAGTTGGTCTCGCATTGTTGCAGGACGTCTACCGAGCTGAGGTACTGTCTATTCGTGGACGACCGCGATAAGGATCCGGCAGTGGTGCTTCCCTACCTTGTGGGCCGACCCCTGGCCGCCACCGAGGTGTACGAGGCGTTCGGCTACCGCAAATCGGCGTACTACAAGGCGGTTCGTGAGGGCAGGTTGGTCACCGCCGATAACCTGATCCGAGCAGGTAAATATCTGGAGTTGAACCCGATCGACTTGCTCGTCCGGTTCGGGCTGATCGACCCTGAGACGGTCACCGAATACCTGGCATCCACACGTGCCCTACCGAGACTGCGCGACCTTCGCCCCGACCCCAGCAAACCGCCGGTCTGACGGCACAGGGAGGGGGTTCGGTTGGGAGAATGATGTCCGCACTCATCATCGTCACACTGGCTGCTGTGTTCTGCAGCCTGTGGATCCGCCGGGATACCTGGCGCTCCCGTTGGGAAGCCGGCGCGAGTCTCAACATCGCCCTCCAAGGTTCCGCGGTGCTGCTCATGTCGCCTTGGGCATCGGCGACTCTCGGGCCAGTCCTGCACCACATCTTCCGGCGATGGAATGTCGAAGATCTCCTCGGCCACATCTGCCTGATCGTCGCTGCGACAGCGATAATCGGCCATGGGTTGGCCCGGCTGGGCGACGCACGCCAGTCGCGCAGACTCTTTCGCCGGCACATCGCAACCCCGTTGTGGCTTGGTGTTCCGGTATTGGTGGCGGTGTTCATAATCGCCGACGAGGGCTATCACCCTGACCTGTTCCCGGCCCACGTCAGCACCGTCTGGTTTGGCGCCTACTGGATCGTGCTGGGGGTCCTGCTCGTCTATTTGTTCGGCTACGCCGCCAGAGTGATGCTGATCGTGCGAAAGGACCCCCGCTCAACGGCGACGGCCAACCTTTACTTGATCTCGGCGGCCTTCGGGGTGGCTGCGACCGTGATACAGGTGACCACGGCCGAGGCCGGCATTGATATCACCCTGCCCGTCTGGTTGTGCGCATGTCTGGGTGCGATCGGTTTCGCGTACGGGTCCGCACGATCTTGGCACGCCAAGACGGCGTGGTTCACAGACAGCAGCAAGGCACCGCCGCGAAACGACCGCTGAGCGTGCCGGTTGATGGTGTTTCGGTTGCTTGCTGTGTTAGGTGGGTCGGGGGACGTCGCGACGGTCTAGCCAAGGCCGTGCGTTTGTCAGCCATGCGTGAATTCGTTGGGCGACGGCGACCCATCCGCGTTCAAGCATCATGTTGTGTCCCATGCCGGGAAAGAATTCTGCTTGCGTCCGGTAGGCCTGGGCTGTGGCGCGCACCTCGGCGTGGGTGACCATGCCGTCTTCGCCGGCGCCGAGAACCAGCATGGGAGTGGTCACCCATTTGGTTCGGACGCGGCGGATCATCGGGTCGACCAGGGAGGCGCGCACCGCCTCGGATTGCACGCTGGCCGCGCATGATTCCACGATGTCGGCCGGTGTGTGCACGCTGAAAAGGTGCTCGCGCACCAGCGGCGGGGTACCGATGAACCCGGTCAAATTGCCGACGGGCAGCGACCGCAACGAGATCCACGGGTGGCGGCTCCAGATGCGCGTTGCCAGTCCCAGCACACCCTGCGGCGGTACCGAAGCGACCAGGACGGCTGCTGGGGCCTCGCGGCTTTCCAGGTAGCGCTGCACGACGAAGCCGCCCAGGGAATGTGCGATGAGCACGGGTTGGCCGCCCAGGTTGTCGGCGGTGGCACGCACATCGTCGACGTAGTCGGCGATGGAACAGGCGTGAAAACGCTTCGTGGCGGGGCTGGCGCCGTGGCCGCGCAGGCTCACGGCGACCGCGCGATAGCCGGCATCGGCAAAAAAGTCCAAGAAGTTGGCCCAGCACGATGCGGAATGCCAACCACCGTGGACGAAAAGCAGCGGCACCGGATGCGCTTCGCTGCAGGATCCCTTCTCGATCACCTCGAGCATGAGCTGATCATCCGTCAATAACTCGCCGAGTGTGCGGCCAGCTTCACACTCGCGCTCCTCAGCCCGCCGCTTACCCGGCGAGCATCGTCGCCCGGCTAGGCTGGGCGGCGTGTTTGAATCGCTGTCCGACCGGCTGACCGGCGCCCTGCAGGGGCTGCGAGGCAAGGGCCGGCTGACCGACGCCGACATCGACACCACCACTCGCGAAATACGGCTGGCGCTGCTGGAAGCCGACGTCTCGCTGCCGGTGGTTCGGGAGTTCGTCGGCCGGATCAAAGACCGTGCCAAGGGCGCCGAGGTGTCCGGCGCCCTCAACCCGGCGCAGCAGGTCGTCAAGATCGTTAACGAGGAGCTCATCGGCATCCTCGGCGGGCAGACCCGTCGGCTGGCGTTCGCGAAGACGCCGCCGACCGTGGTGATGCTGGCCGGCCTGCAAGGCTCCGGTAAGACCACGCTGGCCGGCAAGCTCGCGGTGTGGTTGCGCGGCCAGGGCCATACTCCGCTGCTGGTGGCCTGCGACCTGCAGCGCCCGGGCGCGGTCAACCAGTTGCGGATCGTGGGGGAGCGGGCCGGTGTCACGGTGTTCGCGCCTCACCCGGGCACGTCGGCGGACGCCGACGCCACACAGCAGGCCGGTCCCGCTGACCCGGTCGCCGTGGCCTCGGCCGGACTCGCGGAGGCCCGGGCCAAGCATTTCGACGTCGTGATCGTCGACACCGCCGGACGGCTGGGCATCGACGAGGAGCTGATGTCCCAGGCCGCGGCCATCCGTACTGCGATCGACCCCGACGAGGTGCTGTTCGTCCTCGACGCGATGATCGGCCAGGACGCGGTCACCACCGCTGAAGCGTTCCGCGAGGGTGTGGGCTTCACCGGCGTGGTGCTGACCAAGCTGGACGGTGACGCCCGCGGTGGCGCGGCGTTGTCGGTCCGCGAAGTCACCGGTGTGCCAATTCTTTTCGCGTCGGCGGGTGAAAAGCTGGAGGACTTCGACGTCTTCCATCCGGACCGGATGGCCAGCCGCATCCTGGGTATGGGCGACGTGCTGAGCCTGATTGAACAGGCCGAGCAGGTTTTCGACGCTGAGCAGGCCGAGGCCGCGGCCGCCAAGATCGGGTCCGGCGAGCTGACGCTGGAGGATTTCCTCGAGCAGATGCTGGCGATCCGCAAAATGGGGCCGATCGGCAATCTGCTGGGGATGCTGCCCGGCGCGGGCCAGATGAAGGAGGCGCTGGCCGCCGTCGACGACAAACAACTCGACCGGCTGCAGGCCATCATCCGCGGAATGACGCCGCAAGAGCGCGCCGATCCAAAGATCATCAATGCCTCGCGACGGCTGCGCATCGCCAACGGGTCCGGCGTGACGGTATCCGAGGTCAACAATCTGGTCGATCGGTTCTTCGAGGCCCGCAAGATGATGTCGTCGATGGTTGGCAGCATGGGCATACCCGGTTTGGGACGAAAGTCGGCGACCCGGAAATCCGCGAAAGCCAAGGGCGGCAAGGGTAAGAAGGGCAAGAAGCGCGGGCCGACGCCGCCCAGGGCGCGTGGACCGCTCGGCGCGGGGATGCCTGGCATGCCGGCCGGATTCCCCGATCTGTCGAACATGCCGCAGGGTCTGGACGAGCTGCCGCCCGCCCTGGCCGACTTTGATCTGTCCAAGCTGAACTTCCCGGGCAAGAAGTAGCCGCACCCGTGCGTCTGCACGTCCGAGGGGTGGGCCTGTCCGACCAGGAACCGGTCGAACTGTGGATCGTCGACGGCCGGATCAGTCGCGAACCGGTCACCGGTGCTGACACGGTTTTCGACGGTGGCTGGATCCTGCCCGGGCTGGTCGATGCGCACTGTCATGTCGGGCTCGGTGATCACGGCGAGATCGAACTCGACGAGGCCATCGCCCAGGCCGAGACCGAACGCGAGGCCGGTGCGCTGCTGCTGCGCGACTGCGGCTCGCCGACCGACACCCGCAGCCTCGACGAGCGCGACGATTTGCCACGCATCATCCGCGCCGGACGGCATCTGGCCAAACCCAAGCGGTATGCGCCCGGCTTGGCGATCGAGTTCGAAGACGAGTCGCAGCTGCCCGACTTGGTGGCCGAGCAGGCGCGCCGCGGCGACGGCTGGGTGAAGCTGGTCGGCGACTGGATCGACCGCGACGTGGGCGATCTGGCGCCGCTGTGGTCCGACGAGGTGCTCAAGACGGCGATCGAGGTGGCCCATGACCACGGTGCACGTGTCACAGCCCATGTCTTCGGCGAGGACGCGCTGCCCGGACTGATCAACGCGGGGATCGATTGCATCGAACACGGCACCGGGCTCACCGACGACACCGTCGAGTTGATGGTCGAGCACGGCACCGTCTTGGTGCCCACCCTGATCAACATCGAAAACTTCCCCGGCATCGCCGATTCCGCGGCCCGCTACCCGAAATACGCCGCGCATATGCGCGACCTGTACGCCAAGTGTTATCCGCGGATGGCGGCAGCGCGGGATGCCGGCGTACCTGTGTATGCCGGTACTGACGCGGGCAGCATGGTCGCCCACGGGCGGATCGCCGACGAGGTCGAGGCGCTCAAAGGCATCGGGATGAGCGCGGACGAGGCGTTGGGCGCCGCATGCTGGGATGCTCGTCGTTGGCTGGGCCGGCCGGTGCTGGATCACGGTGCATCGGCAGACCTGTTGTGCTACAAGGACGATCCGCGTCAGGGTCCGGCCGCGCTGAATCGTCCCGACCTGGTGATGCTGCGCGGACGGACCTTCTGATCGACACCGGCGTCGTCGACTCGTGAGGCGGCGAACCGACCGTTAAACCGCCGAGGGACTTTGCGTGTTTGGCAACGTGGTGTCACCCAGTTGGTCTGTCTGCGAACCCGATTCGCGGGCCAGCGCGATCGTGGCCGACGTCATCGCGCCAACCGCTAGTGTCAGTATCAATGCTCCGGCACCGTGTACGACCAGATGTTCCCCGAGGATCACAACGCCGAGGAGCACCGCCACGGCGGGCTCACCGACCAGCATGATCGGTACCGACGCTTGCAACGCGCCAGCGTGAAACGCGGACTGCTGCAACACGGTAACCGTGGCTGCCAGCGCAACGAGCAGGTAAGGGGCGGGTACGGTCAGCAGCCCGTGCCACCCATGGACCGCCAAGCGGTGAGTGCTGACTTTGGTTAGAACAGCGATCATGCCGAGCAGCACGGCGACAGCGACGGCCAAAAGCACGGCGCGCACTCGACCGACTGCGCGGCGGGCCGCCACTACGCAGATGATCACTATGGGGACTGAGCCGGCCAGTGCCACGCTCCACGCGGGTACCGGAGGTCGGTAGTGGCCTTCGCGCGGCTGGCCCACCAGGACGAAGACCGTAAGCGCTGCGGTCAACACCAACGCCCAACACCAATCACTCACGCTCACACTGTGATTGGAGAACTTGGCGCTGAGCGGAAGCACGAACAGCAGCGAGGACACCAGCAGTGGTTGCACAAGCAGCAAAGATCCATGCGCCAACGCAAGCGCCTGGAATAGATATCCGGCGATCGCGCCCACCGTTCCCGCCCACCACAATGGCTGGCGAGCCCACGATGTCACGATCGCGCCCGAGGGCTCCCGATTGGCCGCTTCGGCGTGTATTGCCTGCTGCCGGACGACAATGCCCACTGCCGCGCACAACGCCGCCAGCAGTGCTGATCCAATCGCCACCGCATGCGAGGCCAGCCACTCCACACGTCTAGCTTCCCCGCACCGCTTAACTCTTAACCCGACCGGGCCGATGTCACACCGATGACGCACCCGCGGCGCCCTTCACCTAAACGTTATCTAAGATCCCTTACCAATTCCTTATTTTATTGGGTAGGGTCGCGGGTCAGTGAGCCTTCCGGCGATCGCAGGAGCGGGGCATGAAGCGATTCGATGTGGTGATTGTTGGTGCGCGATGCGCTGGATCGCCGCTGGCATTGATGCTCGCGCGGCAGGGTTTGAGCGTTTGCCTGGTTGACCGTGCCCAGTTTCCGTCGGAGACCCCGTCGACTCACCTGATCCAGCCATGCGGAGTGCAGCTGCTGGACCGACTCGGCGTCCTCGATGCGGCCCTGGCGGCCGGAGCGGTCCCGCTCGATCGCGTCACGATGGTGATCGACGATGTCGTCCGTATCGAAGCGACGCTTGATGAAGCCGATTATCGACAGTCCAGCCTGTGCGTTCGGCGCGTCACGCTGGACGGGTTGCTCGTCGACGCCGCGACCGCGGCGGGTGTGGACGTTCGCACCGGGTTGCGTGTCACCGGTCTGATACGCGAGGACGGTCGCGTGACCGGAGTGGACACGGCTGCCGGTCCCATCCATGGGCGGCTGGTGGTCGGCGCTGATGGCCGCCATTCCACGGTTGCCTCCCTGGTCGGTGCTCGCGAGTATCACGTCGCGCCGGCCGGAAAGATGTTCGCCTGGGCCTACTTCGAAGGCGTGCACAACCGGGAAGGGCGCGCGCGGATTGGGCGGCGCGGGGCGCGGGCTTTCCTCGCCGGCCCGACCGACGGTGATCTCTACATGGCCGCGCTCGGAATTGATATGGCAGACCAGCCGCAGTTCCATACCGATCGTGACGCCAACTTCAAGGCTGGTATACGGGCGTGGCCGGAGCTTGCTGATGTGATCGCAGCCGGGCGCCGTGTCGGCCCAATCCGGGTTCTCACGAACTGGTATGGATACTTCCGGGAGGCCGCCGGTCCTGGATGGGTGCTGGTCGGCGACGCCGGGCACTTCAAGGATCCAACGCCAGGGCAAGGCATCGGTGACGCATTCCGCCAGGCCGATCGGCTGGCCCTTGCTATCGAGGATGGACTGGGCAACACCAGTCTGGATGCCGCGATGCAGCGCTGGTGGCGCTGGCGCGATGACGACGCCTACGAAATGTACTGGTTCGCAAGCGATATGGGTGCGCCGGGTGCCGCATCGCCGTTGACCACGCGATTAATGCGAAGTGTTGCAATGGATCCCACGGCCACGCTGATGTTCTTTCATGTCCTCAACCACAAGGTCCGCCCGTCGCAGCTGTTCACCAGGCCCAGGGCGTTGCGGGCCGCGGCGCGGGCGCTGCTCGATAGGCCTGACCAGTTGATCGCAACGCTCAAGGAAGTTGGGAGTGTGGGAAAGCAGAACGCCCGACGGGCCCGGCAGCGACGCGTGGTCCTGCAGACTTGACTCCTTCGAGGTTGTGGCACGGCAGTCGCCTTGCCGATCTATTCGGCAAGGCGACCGTCTTGGTTCACCGTCTCGTCAGATGCAGATTCCCAACGGGCACAAAGGCGGCGGGCCCCAGCCGGGTGCGCCCCAGCCGGGTGCGCCCCAACCGGGTGCGCCCCAACCGGGTGCGCCCCAACCGGGTCCGCGCCAACCGGGTGCGCCCCAACCCGGTCCGCGCCAGCCGAGGCCACCGCCGCCGGGTCCGCCGGGACCGTGCCAGCCGCCGGGTCCGCCCGGACCGTGCCCGCCGCCTGGTCCGCCCGGACCGTGCCCGCCGCCGGGTCCACCGGGACCGTGCCCGCCGCCTGGTCCACCGGGTCCACCCCAGCCGGCTAATTGCGCGTGCTGGACCGCACCCGGAGTTGGCTGTGGAGTCGTAGCGGCGTTGGCGACACCATCCATTCCGATTGCCGAAAAGCCAAGCGCGCCGGCGATGCCAACCATGCCGACGATTTTCTTGAGAGTCATGGCGATTCCTTTCTTACTCCTTTTCGCCCACCGCTCACGGCTGGGTTGATAAGAGAATCTGACAAGGCCCTTGTCAAAACATTGCGCTGCAGCTCACAAATGTTTTACCGCCGCGGAAGAGGGCGAGCTCGCGGTCTCTGTTAAACAATTGAGTATGCCGATCCCCGAATTCGTCGTCGAGCTTCGTCGGCACATCGGACGAGCGCCACTGTGGTTGCCGGGTGCGACCGCTGTCGTCATCCGCGATCAGCAGGTGCTTCTGGTAAAACGCTCCGATAACTTGGCATGGACGCCGGTCACCGGCATTGTCGAACCGGGTGAGAACCCGGCTGACTGTGCCGTACGAGAAGTGTTTGAAGAGACCGGTATCCACGCGATTGCCCGACGATTGGCCTGGGTGCACGTGACCCGCTCGATAGTCCATGCCAACGGTGATCATGCTCAATACCTCGATCACGTGTTTCGCATGGACTGGGCTGCTGGAGAACCGTTCGCCGCGGACGATGAAAGCCTGCATGCTCGCTGGTTTGATCTGTTGGAGGTGCCGCGTATGTCTGATGACATGCGTCGGCGTATCGAGCTGGCGAGTGATGACAGTCCCAGTGCACCCACGGTTTTCGACACCAGTAGATGAAGCGCGCCATCGACTGACGACGCAGCGGCCCAACTCGGCGATAATCAGGCGAGCCCTTTTCCGAGGCCCATCCGTTCATCTCGGATAACGCCGAAGTCTCCAGCCTATGGTCGCTGAAACTTGATCGTGGACACCTCGTCCTCGTCCGACTTCAATCAAGGTCATGACACGCAAAAAACCGACACACACGGTCGACAAGCTGGCGGAGTTCGTGGTCAGTGCCGACCATTCTGACCTGAGCGGGCACGTCGTGGCGACGCTGAAACGAAACGTCCTCGACAGCATTGCCTGCGCCATCGGCGCACTCGACGGAGAACTCATCCCCGCCATCCGCGCCCACGCCGAACAGTTCAGCAGCCGCCCGACCGCGACATTCGTCGGCGGCGGACGTGCGTCGGTCGATCAGGCCGCCTTCTTCAACGCGGTGCTGGTGCGGTATCCCGATCTGCTCGACACCTATCTGACTCCTGGCGGTCTGTGCCATCCGGCCGACAACTTCGGTGCCGTTTTGGCCGTCGCCGAGCACGTCGACGCGAGCGGAACAGACTTTCTGCTGGCTCTCGCGATCGCCTACGAGATCCAATGCCGTTTCAGTGCAAAGGTTCCCGTAATGGGGCGTGGCCTCAACCACGCGCTGCAACTGGCCATGTCGGCGGCGGCCGGCTCGGCTAAGCTACTCGCGCTCGACGTCGAGCACACCGCGGACGCCATCGCGGCCTCCGCCGCGGACAACGTGTCACTCGCCGCTGTGCACGCGGAGCCGGTTTCGGCCTGGAAAGGTATCTCGCCGGCCATCACCGGGATGCGCGCGGTCTACACCACGGTGCTCGCGGATCGCGGAATCTCTGGTCCCAGAGGAGTTTTCGAGGGCGCAGGCGGCCTTGAACGGTTGTTCGACCAGCCGATCGACTTGCGCACATCCGACCGGTCGCTGACCGCCGTCGAACAGACCTACCTCAAGCAGTACTGTGCACTGATTCACGGTCAGGTAATCATCGATGCAACGTTGGCGCTTCGCGACGAGCACGGCGTCACCGGTTCCGACGTCGCGACGGTGACGCTCGAGGTCTTCCAGGGCGCATTCGACATCGCCGGCGGTGGCGGTTACGGCAACAAGGACCACCCGTCGACCAAGGAGCAGGCGGATTACAACCTCAA
>Ga0335075_10009473_pt1 | contig 14849 bp, 14 predicted proteins | sample Lox_Sample_24_FD_206723 | JGI IMG/M metagenome (GOLD analysis project Ga0335075, IMG submission 206723) | Soil microbial communities from Loxahatchee National Wildlife Refuge, Florida, United States - Lox_Sample_2.4 | ecosystem: Environmental > Terrestrial > Soil > Wetlands | place: USA...
TAGAAAAATTCAAATATCGAAGCTGGTATTTCCGGAGTCGGAGAGCAGGTACTTGAACTACTCTCCTTAAGCTTACTTAATAGTGGTCCGAGAAGGTGGCGAGAGTGCAGTGACGGCTCGGCGACGTTCGAACAAGCAGATCTATTCAACAAAACAAACCCAGAGTCAAATGAGTGACTATTAAAAGTTGAAGTGAATGTCGTATGAACTAACAGATTACTATCCGTCCTGAGGCACGACTTGCGTGGAGGTTTTTGTGATGTCCAGCTGAGTGCCAAGGCCGAAGGCTGGGAAGAGTAAGCGGTGGTTGGGAGTCGTCGTAAGATGAGGGCAATCATAGGCAATGGGGCTATAATGACCTACAAGCTCGAGCCGCGAACTGAACAATGAAAAATGTATGAAAGACAGCAGAAAGGGAAGCAAAGCAAGCGCAGATTTCTGAAATGCTGACAGACCGGGCCTCGTCCAAGGACGGAAGCTCGGGCCACCTTTGCGATGTCGTATGGTCAAGCTACTAGCCTTAAACATTTTGGCGGTGCTACGAAGTCGGAGTTGTGTACCAGGACGTAAATTCTTAATCTAAGTGCTACGTTCCAGTTCGAATGCTGGTATATACGAAGGAACTAACTGTCATGGAAAGAGAGACTCAGTTTTACGGTTTCAAACGGATTGAATTTTGTCGAAAAAGTGCCATTACCCATTCTTTCCATCCATCGAGTAGTAGCTCTGGACTGCAAACCCTCCGCTCGATGATGAAGATATGCCTGCGCGCAAAGCCTTTCGAAAAGCAACTTCCATCAATGGAGATATCAATGCTGTCACTCAACCCACGTAGGGGTTTATCTGTCGGTGGGTGAAGACTCTGAGGAGCCTGCGACGGCGTCGGAATCCTCGTCGACTGCATTTTCTTCAGACCAGGACTCTTCATCTGCGATTCTCACCGACTGTTTCGCATCATTTTCAACCAAGTCATCTGATACTTCAGTTGAACTCGATCCGGCCACGGCACGTCTTCGCAAATGATTTGATGCATGGGCAAAATATTTGCGATAGGCGTCGTCATCTTTGAAGAAGCAAGAAATTGAATTTAGGAGCGGTGCACCGCTCATATTGGCAATCGTATGCGGGCCGAAGAGAAATCGAATTTCTTCATCATCATAGTCGTAATCACACCAGCTGTTTCTGAAAAACCACAACGTTAGGAAATCATTCACGTTTGACGGTATTTGTGTGCAACATACTGGAAGAACGCACAATATTGCGTAGGTGCGTCGATAATGACACCTCTCGGGCTTTGTACCCAGCCGCCACCAACGTCGACCCGAAACTGACTCATGCAGGAACCTGAGACTGAGCTGAGGGGCCTGCATTTTCCGTCGGAGACTCCATTGGAGTTTATCACATCGTCACAAACAACAAGAGCCACTGGTTGGCGTGGAGGCGGTATAGTTTTCGATAGAGTTGCTATTCCGAATGTGATAAAGACTAAGCATTTGCGCTGCATCTTGATGCGATGGTATCGACGTGGAGTTTTCGAAGACTGTAGCGATGCACAATGTCTGTCATGGACAAAATTGTAAATTTGAATCTGAAAAAATTGAGTCCCATCAAATTCAGAGAAGTAGTGGCCTGGGCTGTTGAAAACAGACTCCGTTGGTGGTCGTTACGAAACCGAGTTGCAAATCCTTGGGAGGCATCTCTGAGAGAGGCGGAACTAACAGATAAGTGTTCAGCGGCTCTGGAAAACTCATAACTGGCCCACAGTACCAGCTGTATTCGTAAGTCGAGCGCTCCGTTCTCGTTTTATATTTGCCGAAATAGCTTTGCGGTGCCCATGGCTCTTGGTATGTTTCTCCCAATCCACTGTCGTCACAGCCGTAACACCACATATTGAACAAGTCCGACGTTCCCATAGATTCCGATCCACGCTAACATCATTCACCTTTGGAACCAAATATTCCGCTGCGGTCTCAGACAGAGTAGTTGGGTCTGGAAGTCGTTCTTCGCGCAAGAACTTTGCGACAATGTCGATGGCTGGATTCAGTACGTTATCTGGCCACTTGCTCAAGTCGGATCCATCCAAAAGGAAAATATTCCTCATAGCGTTGGCTCTCGCAAGTGCATTGAGAAGTTTGATTCTAATCCATCTAATTTGTCGATTTGAATATCGTCTTGTCGCGGCTTGGGTTCGTTCAATTGCGTAGGCTTTCATCTTTAGCAGCTCAGATTCGGGAAGCTCTGCCTCATCGACAAATTTTTGATACTCCCTAAACTCTTTATAGCCAATGGAAACCCAAATACCGCGTGTCAAATCTACCGTTAAGCCGGTGGCTTCCATCTTTTGTCGAAGATCCTCTAAAGTTTGAACTTCTTCCTGGAGGCCGCTTTGAATCATCTTCTGTACTCTAGTATCTAGACGCGGAAATAGAGCCTCTTTGGAGGCGTGTATCCAGAAGATAAGCGTTTCGTAACGAAGGTCTGGTTGACAATTCAACATTTGATCTTCATAAGTTTTCGATGCGGATTTTCCAGACCTTAAGAAAATCTCCAACGAACGCTGAATCTTCCTGCGATCATTAGGGTGCCATCTATCCGCCATTACTGGATCTACTTCGCGTAGCTTGGCAAGTATCACATCCGTCGGCTCGTCCAGGATGGAAAGATCAACCGACTCCTGTTCGTCTCTTCGAGTTTCGTCCTCGTCATCACTAACCAGACGTCCATCGAACAACAGAGCTTGTGTATAATAGTGTGTACCACCGACAAGTATGGGTATCTTGCCTCGACTCTTAATTCCTTCAATCTCACGGACAGCTTTCTTCACGAAATTTCCAACTGTCCATGTAGGCTCGTTCAGACTAATGCAGCCCAGGAGATGATGAGGAACACCCTTGCGATCTGAAACTGGCAGTTTGTTCGTAACAATAGGAAGGCCATCGTATAGCTGCATCGCATCGCCATTGATAATCTCTCCATTAAATCTTGTCGCTATCTCAACGGCAAGATCTGATTTTCCTGTTCCTGTCGCGCCAACTATAGTAATGAGTGGTTGTGCGGGCTTCTTTGTGTGCATCGACATGCTTCGAATAGATCTGGACGCAAATCTGAACATCCATGGAATGGTATCCAAGCTCTTTTCAGAAGGTCTTAAACTTCTAAAGTGTACAGTCAAGATCATTCGCAAAGGCAAAGTTTTGTGTCATTGTGTGATTCATGCTAGAGTAGTCAGGCTTCAAGGCTGCGGTACACTTCTGCGATGAACGTCGTTTTCCGTCCATCATCTCGTATGACTTCCCCGTCGCACCATGTAGCTCATACTCTAACAACTACAGGCGTCAAGCTCGCCAGAAACCTACTAACGCTCAAGTGCACAATGACCGCGAACACTTCCGCCAACGGCGAGCTGGCACCCTCCATTAAGGTCGAGAATCTCTCTTACTCCTTCCCTGATGGGTCTTCAGGCTTGATTGACGTCTCCCTCTCCCTTCCTCCCGGCTCTCGCACGCTTCTCATTGGCGCTAATGGTGCTGGGAAAACTACACTCCTCCGTTTACTGTCAGGAAAACGCATGGCACCGGCCAGGACGGTTGCTCTTGCGGGAGTAGATCCGTTTTTGCATGGTTTGGAAGGAGTTACATATCTCGGCGTGGAGTGGGTTCTGAATCCTATTGTCAGAACTGACATCGCGGTCCCAGAGCTGCTGGCCAGCGTAGGTGGTGATGCATATAGCGAGAGAAGGGATGAGTTGGTCAAAATCTTGGACATTGATGTTGAGTGGCGGATGCACGCGGTTTCTGACGGAGAACGTCGACGAGTACAACTTGCCATGGGCCTGCTTAGACCATGGAAGATCCTTTTGCTCGATGAAGTGACTGTGGATTTGGATTTACTCTCCCGGTATAACTTCTTGCAGTTTCTGAAAAGAGAGACCGAGAGCAGACCGTGCACGATCGTTTATGCAACGCATATCCTTGACAACTTAGCAGAGTGGCCGACGCATTTGGTTCACATGAGTCTTGGGAAGGTGAAGAAGTGGGGTGCGATTGAAGATATTGAGATCAAGGCTACGGCTGGGAAGTCAGGGAATAGCAAGCTCGGTGACATTGTAATGCAATGGCTTCAAGAAGATCTAGATGAGAGAGGTCCAAGAAAGGGATTTGGGAGCGAAGGGAAAACATATCAATCATATGAAGGATTGGGTGGTTATGGCCACGAAGGTACGAAGCATTAGAGAAAGATGGATGCAACAGAAGCATTCAACACGGTATTGACCTGCATATGATACCCATTCAACACCGGGTTTGGCGTTGCATTGCGAGTTTTATGGGCAGACAGGAACATCAACTTAATAATCTCGAACGCTTAACACGTTCGGTAGATCTATCTTAGAGCTACATATTTCTCACTGTCAAGACCGTCACATTGTGGCCTCTCAACGGAACTTGCTTTGCAAATATGCTTCACGCAGAGATATTAGAAGTCTGAGCAGAGTAAAGCTTTCTTAATTCAAAGATGCTATATGTACAAGTCCCACCGAGTCGCTCTTTTACGCAAACCAAAAGCGGATGCGCCTTGGACAGTGCAAATGCAAAGACGTGCGCCTTAGATTCTACAATAGTCCATGCCTACCCCACGCTAGATATCATTGCCTGCGTTAACTTGAAGTTATGGACACATCCGAGGTCTAAAGCAGACATGGTAGCTGAAAGTGGTAATACAGAGGAAAGAAATGGAGCTTGCAGGGTAGTCACCACCGCTGCAGAGAAATTATAGTGTGGTAAGGAACCAGCAGAGTTGAGAGTTGATAACGTTTAGAACGGTGGAGGAGGAAGGTCTGTCATCGTCTGTTGCTGTTCCATAAGTTCTTCTGGAGCATTTTCGATTTGTACTGCGAGGCCGACTTTGGCTTGGTTCTGTACAAATTAGTAATTTGATTTACCATGGAATCGCCAACTTTCTGTACCTTCATGTGGTCAATCTCACCAGCGAAGGTAACTTGCACAGCTGGTGCAACTCTCTTTTCCAACAAACAAGCCAACCGTCCTTGACTGTCTCCTTGGGCCCTGAAGGTGGACGCGCGGAAATCGTACTTCGCTCCCAAGGTAGCAATGCCTTCCCTTCTCGCGCCCATTCCCATCATTCCGGGACCAGCCATCGCCGGCGCAAACTGCAGGCTCACATCGACACCAGCTTCCACTTTCTCTGCTATGCGTCGCCAGTACGATCCCTGTATGCTACCTGCGCCAAGTACTCGCGCGCTGGCGATCCAATCTGTGCCTTTGTACCTCGCCGCGTAACTGACAAGAGTCTCAGGGCCTTGATTCATCGCTGCTCGCTGCCACATTGCACTAACACCAAGCGCAAACCTGGGTGTTATGCTCTGTAGGTAGTCGCCAACAAAGATACCGGTCAGGCCGCCTTCGAGCACGGAAGGGTTGATCGCTTTGACGTTTGCCGTAAAGTCTGCGCCCTGATAGTCGTTTTCAATCTGCAGCATTGCTTGCTCTCCGCCTGGTTGTAACTGTACAGATGTCTTGGTGACGAGAGCGGAGGTCCATCGCCAATTGAAAACGCCACGAAGTGCGAATTCGTTGTCAACGCTTCCCTGACAGAAGATCTTTGGGCTTCCGTACATGGCAGAAAATTGGTACGGAGCCAAGGCTTGCGATCCCATGGACAACGAGTGGCTTATCTGAAATAGAGGCGATGTGCTGAACATCTTTGTGATTTCAGCGCGCAGGCCGGTGAAGGTGTAATTGTTGAGGAAAACATCTCGCTCAACTTCTTTTGCAACATTGTCGATGGAACCTGGGTTACTAAGGCCGAGCGCTTCTCGTCGATCCTGGAAGTTGAGGTACAAATCTGTTATTCTTTGAATGACGACATTGGATCTGAAGAAGTCGAGGGCGTCCGTTTGCTTCTCGGCGACGGACATGGTGATGGATGAGGTTGGAGGAAGTAAGGAGAGGAAAGGAGGGTATGCGGCTCAACGCGGGGGCGAGCGAGCTCTAGAATGAATGGATAGAAGATTAGGAGTCGGAAATGAAAGCTCGAAGAGATGTTGAGGTGGTCGGATGGGATGGAGAAGGCGACTCAGCTTGCGAACGACTTGACGAATAATTCTTCGTTTGGCGGATGAGAAAGATTTTGCTTATATAATCAGCCGCCCAGGGTCGCATTGGAGAAACTGCTGAAAGTTCATTTGCCATGAGCGATATTCAGCCCAACGCTTCACTGCCTTGACCTTAAGATTGCAAAAACGTCCAAGTCTTTGTCTAGAAGATTGTGGGCAACTTGAGTCCGTAGTGAAGATTGTTGAAGTGGTATCTCGCGTCACGAAAGACACATCTCAAGCCTACATCATATCACAGTGATCGACTTCGTTCCGATAGCCGGATCTTCTGCGCCTGCGGTCTCCGATGAACTAAAAGCTGATCTATTCCGTCTACTTCTCTTTATCTGTTGCGGAGTTCACAAGGTCCCCCCATCTTCATTTGACCTCGTGTTCGAAAGGCTGAGTAAAGATGGACACATTATTGTATGTGAACCCTTGTCATCATGTTATGTGATGTCACAGCTCGTTTATCTCCAGTTTGTTTCTAGTAATAGGGTGTTTTGAATTGGAGATTGGCGCGATAAAGGGCGTAACACAATATGGAGAGCTAACTGTTGTCTATAGAACTGCAGAAGTCGCTGCCAACTCGCCTCGCTTTCGTAGGAGATCCAGTACATTTGTCGACGCAATTCATGACTTGCCCGAAACCCAAGAACTTGCACCAGCACAGCTTTATAGCACGGAATCAGGACGTCTCTTCCATTCAGGCCGTATTGTCATCGTTACCGTAGGCTTACCGGCTCGCGGGAAAACACACATCTCTGTCGCTGTAGCGCGCTATCTGCGATGGCTTGGCGTAAAGGCTCATGTCTTTCACCTTGGCGATTACCGGAGGGCGACCCTGGGTCGTGGTAAGGATGTACCAAACGACTATTTCTATGTTAATGCGTCGCCATCGTCTGTTTTACTAAGGAATAAAATCCTCAAGAAGTGTCGAGAAGACATCTACCAATTCCTAGAGCATGAAAATGGGCAGGTGGCGATATACGACGCTGTCAACCCTTTGTCCGCGGGTAGAAGATCGCTCGCGAAAGAATTCCAAAAGCATAGCATCCAAACACTGTTCATTGAATCACAGTGTACGGATGAGCGTGTTATCGAAGCCAACGTTCGAAGTGTCAAGATCGGATCACCTGACTACATGGGTTGGGACCCAGACAAGGCTGTGAAGGATTACCTTGCGCGGATTGCTGCACGGATACCACACTTCGAGACAATGGAAGAATCTGATCTTCATTGGATAAAGATGATCAACGCTGGAGAGCGTGTTGTTGTTAACAACTGCGCATTCGGTTACCTATCACAGCGCATAGTGTTCTATATCCTCAACTTACACATCAAGTCCAGGCAAACATACTTCGCGAGAGCTGGCACAACTACACAAGAGGACTCATACAAAGTAGACGCATCGTTGTCTGAAGAAGGCCAGGATTATGCAAAGAAAATGACCGAAACACTGATCAAGCATCGAGAACAAGAGCGTCAGGCTATCATTGATCGTGGTGGCCCTGACAATCCACTTAAACCTCTGACTGTATGGACTTCAACGAGACGACGCACAGTACAAACATCGAAATACCTCATCGAAGCGGGCTACAAAGTCCGTCAACGCACTCAACTTTCGCAGATGAATCCAGGTGTTTGTGAGAAGATGTCCGAAGAGCAAATTCGTGCCGAGTATCCGCTTGAGGTTTCCAAGCACGAAGCTGATCCGTACCATCACCGCTATCCCAGAGCAGAATCTTATCACGACCTTGCTGTCCGCCTTGAACCTATCATTCTCGAATTGGAGCGGGAGCAGAACGACTTGTTGATCATTGCGCATGAATCGGTTCTGAGAGTCCTTTACGGGTATCTAATGGCATGCAACGCAACTGATATTCCGAAGTTGGATTTTCCGCGAAATGAAATCATTGAGGTAGCTATTCGAGTGTTAAGGCACTAGACTTGACTAACTGAGATCAGATCATCCCTTCATCCTACACCAACGTTGCGAAGCGCATTCACATTCCGGATCTTCCAGAGCAGATAATTCCTGGAAGTCCCGAAGACCTGCAGATTCCCATTCCCCCCTCATCGGTTTCAAGTGGTGCAATCAGCCCCTATACGGTTGGTAGCCCAACTGGTGTTTTGACGCCGCAAAATGGAGAGGTAGGAGAGACGCCACAGCCAGATCAGATTATCGGAAAGACAAGTGGCATTCCCAGCGGTCAACAACCTGGCCAACCAGTACAGCCTCTGGCGTTGAGAAAGACGCATGTCAATCCGAGTTCATGAGTTCTCCAGTTGTTTGTCAGTTCAAAGAATGATGGAAAGTCACGAGTCACAATAGACAGAGTAGAGCAAGCGGTGATAATAAAGTTGGATGATTAAATGCGTTTCGATCAGTTGGCTGAGATATCCACGCTTACTTCGTTTCTGCTTGTGATTATTTCGAATCTCAAGGCCTAGCCATATCTTATGTACATGCAATGTGATTGCCTATGGCTTCGCGATCTCGGCCTTGCGTATGGCTTCTTCACAATACTCCCAATACTTCTTCCACTCCTTTTGATCCGCACCGTGGGGTTTCAACTCCTCCTGCACACTTCCCGTGTAGGCCATCCACGTCCATGGAGTAGGCCACAGTGAGTACTTCGGGACCCAAAGCACTCCGTGTATGCCTTCTTCTTCAACTCTTTTGGTCGCACTCACAAGCGTTTGTGTCTTCGCTGCATCCTCGGTACTGTGACTGATTAGAAAGCCTAGGAATACAATGCGCTTGAATATCTCGGCCCCTGAAGGACTGATGAACGCGTGGTCCCAATTTCCCAGTCCCGTCTTACCAGCCTGTCCGGGATGTACAGTGTTGACCAAGACGTTTTCCACGCCTTCTTCTCGCAAGCGCCTATCTAATTCCATGGCGAAATACAGCACCCCCAATTTCGAGTTAATGTATCGCAGTAACGACTTGGACATTAAGGATAAGGCCGAGCCCTTTGTCTCCATTGGTGTGGTGAAAGCATCGTAATCGAGCTTTGAAAGGGCCTTGTATCCATTTGATGCAGTGATCGTGATTCGCGCAGTTCCATGAGCATTCGCGGAGTCTTTGACAGTTGGTACAAGCGCATTCACAAAGACAAAATGTCCCAGGCAGTTTACAGCAAAAGTCTTGTCGAATCCATCCGCACTAAGGGTATTCGATGATGAAACTGTCGCAGCGTTGGCTATCAGGATATCTAGACGTTTGAGCTTGGCTTTGAGTGCCTCAGCGGAAGCTTTTGCTGTCTTGACGCTAACGAGGTCGAGTTCATGGAAATACACTGGACCGGGAGTGTATTTCTTAAAGGTATGGTTTTTGATACGCAAGAGCGCATCTTGTACTCCCGCTCGTTCACGTTCCGTATCAGGGGCGCAGTCATAAACTGTTGCGCCAAGCAATGACAGATATACAACCGTGCAGAGACCAATTCCTGAAGTGCCGCTTCAATCATTCAAGCCAGTTAGCATCATCCATATCATTCCGGTTATCCGCAATTATGTCCCAGGCTTACCCTGTAACCACAGCGATTTTACCTGTTAGATCCTCTAACGAACTCAAGAAATCGTCTTCCTTCATGATAGATGAACGTTGTGATCAAGAGTTGCGAAGCGAAATACAAGTTCTGGATATCAATGGAGGAGAGAATACATTAGGAGATGTCTGCCCGTCAGATGAAACGAGCGGAGAGCTTACTGCCATTAGACTTATATATAGCAAATAACCGCCAAATTCCGTTTCCGCTTCCGGATCTGAGCAAGGTTGTTTTAAACTTGATACACTCTCTGACTAAGCAGTTTTGAGTCGTGGCAGTGCAGTCTTCAGCTTCCTTGGGTATCCTGACAGAGTATCCATCTCGCCGTAACCTTTCGTGAATCCGCTTTCTAGTACGTTGCTGATGTAAAGCTCGTCATGGACGCTGTCTCAGGCATAGTCAGTTTCCTATCACTCAGTATAACCATTTGCAACGGGCTTGTCCAGTACTATCAATCATGGTCTTCTAGAGACAAGGCTGTCAGCGACCTCCTCCAAGGGCTCACGAATTTGCACCTTACTCTCGACCTCTTCCGGGAACCATTCGCAGAATTGTCAGTTGAAGAGATAGGAGATGAAGCTTTGGGTCACATCGCCGCATTGGAGCACGTTCTGAGATCTAATGTCCAGAAACTGGAGAAAATCCTTAGGCTGTGTAAAACCGAAGATGCACCAGCCAACATACAGGAGCGCATCCGTATTTTCAAGATGAAAGCAATATACCCTTTCAAAAAAGAGACCCAGCAGGAGCTTAGACGCATTATCAGCGACCTACAAGGGACTATGTCTCTCAGCTGCAGTGCGCTTCAACTGTACGTACGCCATAGTATCTAAGTTTTGCAGAAGTCACTAATGAATACTGCTTCCAAGAAACATAGAGACTAAACTTCTCCATCAGCATAACGCTATGTCAAAAGTGTTGACTAGGATTGAGAGCCTATCCCTTCGGAACTCATGCCTCATAGAGAGCGCAGCTAACACCACGCATGCAAAACTCAATCAACCACAGTCTCAAATAGGTAATTTGCATGGTGATTTCCAACCTCGCTCATCAAACTTATCTACTCTGGCACTGTCGGGGCCACCTGTGTCAACATTGCTCTCAGAAGTCAGCCAGCAGATTGCCTCCCAATCGGCCGAACAATCTCAAAGCCTCGCAGCGCTAACCTCAATGATGCAGTGTAACTTTGTTGAACTTCACAAGGCCTTGGCTCAGAAACAGGCACTTTCGAGTCACGACTACGCCCCGTTAGGACTTCCGTCATATCTCAATCAGGGAGTATACGTTCCACTATTAGATTTCCAGGCGCAGGCTTCACCGCAAGGTCTTTGTCGACAGCACCAACGAAAAAGACGTCGCCTGGTACACCTTGGACTGGTAGAGCTTGTCCGTGAAGAGCTTGGCGGAGGTTCTCATACACAGAGCTGCCCACTCTGTAATTCAGCGAGCACTGAAATCTCCTACTTGATCAAGATCAGGCCGTGGAAGATGCTGCTGAAAAGGACGATGGAAGCTGCATTTATTTGGCAGAATGCTCATGGCTACAGTTCGATCTGCACGAGGTTAAATATCCGATCATTCACGAATCCGGAGTCTCCTGCTTTACGGCTTCTAAATATTTGTGGCTTTAGAGCGTTTCTAGGTGAAGACCTGGAACCGGAACCCATTATGTGCGAACTCAAGAAGTTTTACGGTGATAGACAAGCGTCGCCGTTCGACGTTAATGACAATGGATTTAATGCTTTGCGCGTAAGTTGTATTTGACGAAAACATCTGGGCATTAGAACTGATTGAGCAGTTATCATTTCGCGCAATTCGATATTTAACGGTGCAACGTGCTGATCAGTGGATGAAATGTATCGTTCGTGGGCTTGTGGAGGCAGGAGCGCTCTGGTCAGAACCTGACAGCTTCGACTTGTGAGTAACGCCAATTTCGTGTACTCCGTTTCTAGTCCTCCTGCCCTCGTGCGACTTTCCTGGAAGAGGTTCGCTAAGCAATTCAAATAGCACCTTTTGGGTCAGGGACTCTTTGGGGCATTCAAATTTAACAGTAATAAAGCTCGCTGTTGATTTGGGTGCTGAATCAGTACGGACGCGGGATATTAAAGCATATTCCCCTTGGGATAGATTGAGAATATCGAGAATATTTCGAGCTTTTCCTGAAGTTTTCGACTGTAAGAAATAATGAACGTAAATTGCGTTAATTAATCCGCCTAGCTAACCTGCAATAGCTTCACAGGCAGGACCACTATGTGAAGCCGTCCTAGCTCGCTCTGATGAAAGAGTCAGGGCTGTACTGGGTCATACACCTGCAAGTCTTGAAGAAAGAGTTGCCAACGGATTTCATGCTCTTCATCTCGCAGCGGATTGGCCTCAAGGTATTCGAATTCTCCTGGCGATGGGCGGCCTATCACTTATCAACGTGACCGATAAATGGGGAAGCAGCGCTTTTGACCATGCCGCCACCGCCTCTAACGCGGAGTCAATGATGCTGCTTCTCAATGCGGGATGCCTTGCGATTGATGAGAGTGCCGTATTTTCAGGACTTAATCCGCCATCAGCTGCACTTGCAGTTCAAGCTCTCAAGGCGAGACGACAGGTGCTTTGCACTCTAGCACGGCTGCACCTCTTACCACATCAATTCGTTGTTCCTACCGATAGGATATTAGACGAAGGCGCAGGAGAACTGATGCAGTCTTTGCGTCTTGCAGGAATTACGATCCCACAATTTCTCATTTCTCTCAAGTACCCAGGCCCAGCATGGAACGTTTTCCTTTGCAGCCCCGGCTCCGTCTATCATAACGAATTTCTTACTGTGTCAATAGCCGACTTACTATGGAAAGAGGGATTTCGGGATATTGATGCGATGGACGTAGGTGGGGTCACTCCGCTCATTAAACACAGTACGTCCGGAAATTTTAGCCTAGCCGACTGGTTGATATCGAAAGGAGCAAAGTTCCAAATTGGATGTTCCTCAAGATGTGCTCTTGCGGAGTCATCTTGTTCAGCCACGATATCCCATTACATTGCGTCAGGTTTGCCGCACCCCTGTCTACGAGATTACCCTTTCGAATTTGATGGGTTTGACAATCGGTTGTCGAGAGAACTCAGGATGAATCTTGAGAGCGCGCAATGTCTTACTTCAGCTCTCGAAAATCTATCTCGGGATGAGTGCAAATGTGCCTGCTCTGCTAGTGGATGCACTCCTCTTATCATCAGCTTGAAGATTCTTACCCGCAATAACCGCTTTGAGAGAGTTATGCTTTGGTCCCGCCACATTCTTCTGGATTTTGTTCAACAAAGGCCTCTGGAAATCATTCGATTTGCAACATTTGATGCCCTTGAGCTGACTCACACTTGTTGCACCCGCAGATATCCGTATCGCTGGCCGCATTGCTGGCAGTTCCATCCCCTGTGTGAAGACGATGACATAGAGGAAATTCAAGCTGAGGAAGGTTTCATTATATCAAAGTTTATGTTCGTGTTGAATGAGCTGGAACGGCTTTATGAGCAGTTCAGAATACCTTTGGCGGACTTTTTCCATGCATACTGGAAGGATATCATGCTACAAGCATTGTCACAGTCAGAGACGCTAGATGAAGAGGAGCTGGCAGCGCTACGAAAAATGGGTGTGAAGCTAGTGGACGACGTGGACAAGAAGTCGGGGAAACAACTTGAAGTTGACGAGGAAGATGATTTGGGTTCATTTATGCGCACTCCAACGCCCTATCCGATTATCAACTACTGGCTTCATTTCTTTGAGAAATGAGATATTTGAGATAACTTAGTGACAGAGGTCAAGAACGTACTTTCGCGCAGTTTACCGAAGCGGGCTGCCTGCCCATCTGCGGCATTTGTAAGCATGTGCTGTTTGGCTTCTATAATGGCATTCTTGTATCCGGCGTATCGTTGTCGAACAGGTTCCGGAAGAAAGTGGACTTGAAAATTCTCTTAGCTGAGAATATTCAGGTTGGAAACATTCGACACGCATACAAACGCGGTTGACCCTTCCCTTCGCAAATCATGGTTTCATACCTAGACTATCTGGTTATCTAGCACACCGAAATATGATTCTATCCCTCTTAGAATATAATTTCGCAGTTTCATTCTACCAGAGGGATTTTTGAAGAAGAAAAGGATCTCAAGCACCTCATCTTTCCAAAGTAAAGGGCCTTAACTCTCCATCTGCACGAGGCTCGATTACTCAGAGAATGTTCTTAAGTTACATGCCTAGTTTCGGAAGACATTGTCCGCTGTCGGCTCGCCAATGGCTTTATGTATTTGGAGATTATTGGATTGTAACCATTTTCAATTTAGCTAAAACTACGCATTTCGTAGAGACAGAATGGCTATTTACAAGAATTGAAGCGATATATGCCTCCCATCACCCAGGCATCTTGACATCGAATCTACCTTTGTCGTCGTGCGTAGGATTCAATCGTGATGAAAGCATCCAAGTGAACTGCATCCTATATGCTTCACTCGACGATACTAGCTACCCACTCTGCTCCATCCGCTGCATCTCCATTCAGCCCATACTCGAGGTGAAGGGGATCGACAATGGGTAGGTCATCACAGATCAGGTCTCCAGTCTCGCAATAGTATTTAAAAGGTATTCCGTAGGTGGTCTCGGTATGGAACGGATCTCCCCAAGTAACCTGCCACAGTAATTAGTATGCTATGTCAAAAGAACACTTTCTTTCATTGAGCTCATACCACAGCCTTAATTTGACTAATAACGGGTGATCCTGCCTCTTCTAATGCATTGAGAGTGTTGTGAGTGACCTGCGCCCCTTGGCTTTTAAGATTTTATCGTCAGTTTCTACGCTGAGCTTGTGTGGAAGTAGAAAACCATACCTATATCCAGAGAGCACTATCGTGCCATCTGGGCAATCAGAAGCATATGCATCTGCTAAGGCCTCCATATCAGCAGTGCCAATTGGATCACCGCCTTCAAGGTAACCTTCGATACTCGCTGGATAGGTCACCCCTACGACCTCAACTCCAGGAATGAGATTCACCAATGCAGCTTCGAAGAATGGACCGACAATGGCTCCCAGGGGAGGTAGTTCTATTGTCCCACGACAAAATATAACGTAAACTGGTGGACAGCTCGATCTAGAGCGCAGAGCTTCATCCAACGGAGCTGCTGTTACCAACAGAGTGAAAATTAAGGCAGG
>Ga0335075_10009474_pt1 | contig 14848 bp, 17 predicted proteins | sample Lox_Sample_24_FD_206723 | JGI IMG/M metagenome (GOLD analysis project Ga0335075, IMG submission 206723) | Soil microbial communities from Loxahatchee National Wildlife Refuge, Florida, United States - Lox_Sample_2.4 | ecosystem: Environmental > Terrestrial > Soil > Wetlands | place: USA...
TTTTCTAGCCGTTTTTGCCGATCACCGCTGACAGCGACAAAAGAACTGAATGTGCTACTGGATCCGGACCTCAAACCTGACCTTTGATCAAACCTGACCTTTGGGTCGTGGGATCAGTTTTTTCGGCGATCCGGTATCGACCCCGGCACTGCTCGATTGGCTGCTGAACCACTCGACTGTGGTCAGCACTGGGCGAGAGATATTAACTCCTCAAGACAAACTCCGCACCGGGTTGTTTAATTTTCTACAATGGCAATGAGCGGACAAGCGGCGCCGGCATTGGCGCCAGTACCAAGGCGTGCCCAGACTGGTCTCCCCCTCCCCTGCGGACTATCTGGAGAAGCCCCGACAATGACTGCCCAGCTTGACTAGAGGATCGGTTTGCCGCCGGTAACACCGACCATGGTGCCGGAGACATAGCTTGCCTCGTCGCTCGCAAGCATCACATAGATGGGCGCCAGCTCCCGAGGCTGGGCCGGCCGCCTGATCGGATATTTCTCGCCGAAATGCGCGACCGCGTCGGCTGGCATCGTCGAGGGAATCAGCGGCGTCCACACTGGCCCCGGCGCCACGGCGTTGACGCGAATACCGCTGTCAGCCAGCAACTGAGCGAGCCCGCCGGTGAAGTTCTGGATCGCCCCCTTAGTCGTTGCATACGCCAGAAGATGCGGGCTGGGGCTATCGGCATTGACCGAGGCGGTGTTGATGATCGCGCTTCCCGGCGGCATATGGGGAGTGGCGGCCTTCACCAGGTAAAACATCGCCGAAATATTGACTTTGAAGGTGCGTTCCCATTCCTCGTCGGAAATCTCCTCTGGCGCGCTGAAGCTCATTTGATGCGCGGCGTTGTTGACGAGGACGTCGATGCGGCCGAACGCCTGCACCGCCTTGTCAACCAGCGCGCGGCAGTGAGCGGCCTCACCGATGTCGCCGGGCGCCAACAGGCACTGGCGTCCGGCTTCTACCACCAATCGCCGCGTTTCCTCGGCATCCTGATGTTCATTGAGATAAGAGACAAGAAGGTCCGCTCCCTCGCGCGCGAAGGCGAGTGCCACAGCCCGACCGATGCCGGAATCTCCACCTGTTATCAGTACTTTCTTGTCGCGCAGGCGGCCGGACCCTCGATAGCTCTGTTCGCCATGATCAGGCCGGGGGCTCATTGCCTCGGTCGCGCCGGGGATCGGTTGCTGTTGCGGCGCAAAGGGTGGGCGGGGAAAGTCGTCCATCGGAGCGTCTCCATTAAACCGGTGGTCTGCCAAGCGAACGCCAAACAACGCCGGCAGTTCGCCCGTTGCTGCAAGCAATGAAACTTTCGCAGCGCCAGTTCAGGTCAGGGAAGCCGCGACGCCGTCTATTTCTCGCGCCGGTCTCTGCAGCCGCGGCCCCCGCCCGGATTGAGCAAAGGGTGCGTGCCTTTGATTTCGGTTGAAGATCACATCGGTTGAAGATCACGCTGGATGCAAGAAGTCATGGCTTCATCACCACCTTGATGCAGCCATCCTTTTTGTCCCGAAAGGTTTTGTAGAGTTCTGGTCCCTCTTTAAGGGATGCGCGGTGGGTGATAATAAAGGATGGATCGATCTGACCTTTCTGGATGCGCCCCAGGAGCTGTGGCAGATAGCGCTGCACCGGAGTTTGAGCCATGCGGAAGGTAAGGCCGCGATTGATCGCCGAGCCCATCGGGATCTTGTCGAGCAAGCCGCCATAGACGCCGATAAGCGACACGGTGCCGAAATTGCGGCAGCACTGGATCGCCTGACGCAGCACATGCAGCCGGTCGGTGCCCATAAAGGTGGCGACCTTGATGCGGTCCCAACGCGGGTCGAGACTGGCGCGGGCGTCGGCTTCGATGCCTACCGCATCGATGCAGGCATCCGCGCCGCGGCCATGCGTCAGTTCCTGGATACGCTCGTATATAGAGACGGTCGACTATAGAGACGGTCGACGCCATGCGTCGTGGCCAAATCGGCCTCGACAGCCGCGACGGCGATATCATGTCGTTTGAGGATTTCCGCCGCCTCATGCACCGCTGGCTCATCCGCGGCGATCAGCAGATCAAACCCGTTCTGGGCGCATTGCTTCGCCAACTCGAAGGCTATGCCGGTGGAGGCGCCGGTCACCACCGCCAAAGGGCGCATTTCCGCCATTTTTGCGATCTCCATTTCAAACAGGCAAGGCGCTGTCCATGCTGGCGGCCGTCCATGACTGCAATTAAAACGAAAACAGCCGATTGACGTTCCTCGAAATCAAGCCACTGGAAGAAACCAATAATCCGCGTATTTTAATCAGGTATAATAAACGATCATAAACTTAACGAGCTTCCTGCGTATCCTCCCCGGCCTTGGGAGAGTCCGGACAGGAGTCTGGGGTGGAGCGGAAATATGGTCGGGTCGGCGTCCCGTGGCAGAAGGGCGCGTCATGCTGTTAACCCAATGGCTCGGGCAGCCCGCGGCAGATTTCGTCCGGGTACGGCCACGCTAGCGAGCGCGCCCTTGGTACGCATATCTCCTCTCGTCATGTCCGCGAAAGCCGGCAGCCAGAGCAGCAGACATCCTGCCTGCCAGGGCCGGCTCTGGACCCCCGCTTTTCGCCAGCAACGCGGGAGTCACGGGCGGGGGTGACAAAAGGATGGCCGAGCGGAATTATCTGTCTCGTTCACATCCAACGAATAAGCCGCGGCGGCGCCGGCGGATAGCTGGATCTCTTTTTCGACGACGGCGTCAACGCCCTCTGACCTTGGCTCTCGCACTCTCGTGACTGGCCCGCGACAGGCGATCGCAAATGCCCGATGGCGGCGCTTGGGTTCGTACTTGTCGCCGACGCGCCGTCGGCGGCCAAGCTACGCCAGCCACAGCCGGCGAAGCGGTGCGAATGTTCAGCGCAGATCCGCCGGGTCAGGACAGGTCGGTCAGACGGCCTCCGCGCGCCGAGGCAATTTCCACCCCGGCCGGACGAAGTGGCAGGTGTAGCCGCCGGGAATACGCTCCAGATAGTCCTGATGTTCGGGCTCGGCTTGCCAGAACTCGCCGGCAGGGACGACCTCAGTCACGACCTTGCCCGGCCACAAGCCGGAGGCATTGACGTCGCCAATAGTGTCCATGGCCGTCATTTTCTGATCCTCGCTCGTGTAGAAAATCGCTGAGCGATAGCTCGTCCCGATGTCATTGCCCTGCCGATTGACTGTCGTCGGGTCGTGGATCTGGAAGAAAAACTCCAGGAGGGTGCGATAGGATATCACCGCCGGATCGAAGAGGATCTCGATTGCTTCGGCGTGGGTCCCGTGATTGCGATAGGTTGCATTGCGCACGTCGCCGCCGGTATAGCCGACCCTTGTCGAGATGACGCCCTTCTGCTTACGGATCAAGTCCTGCATGCCCCAGAAGCAACCGCCAGCGAGAACAGCGCGTTCTGTAGTCATTTCACCTCCTCCACTTGTGGCAGATAGGCGCCATAGCCTGCGGCCTCCATGTCGTTGCGGTGCACGAAACGAAGCGAGGCCGAGTTGATGCAATATCTCAGGCCGCCTCGATCGCGCGGGCCATCATTGAACACGTGACCGAGATGGCTATCAGCGTGTTTCGAGCGCACTTCGGTGCGGACCATGCCATGCGATGTGTCGCCAAATTCCGCCACATTGGCCGGCTCGATCGGCTTGGTGAAGCTCGGCCAGCCACAGCCGGATTCGTACTTGTCCGAACTGGCGAACAGCGGCTCGCCTGAAACGATGTCGACATAGATGCCGGGCTCCTTGTTATGCAGGAGCGCGCCGGTGCCGGGACGTTCGGTGGCGCTTTGCTGGGTGACGCGATACTGCTCCGGGGTGAGCGCAGCGATTGCCTCTTCGGACTTGCGATAGATGGTCATGGAAGACTCCTTTCCCTGCTACGGCACGTCACCGACGACGCCAAGCTGACGATGGTTCTCGATCGCTTCGCCAGGCCGCAAACCCTGCGCCGTGCCCGGCAGGTCGTCAATTTCGGCGCCAGCCTCTGGGCTTTGCCGCTTGCGGCTGATGAAACCCGAATATGACCGGCACAGAAAAATATCTGTGTCACCGGATGTCCCGGCGTTAGGGCCTATTGTCATTTGCCATCCCTCGGGCGGCTTTGACCAGGCTGAGCCCGGCCGCAATCTCGTTCGCATCCGACGGCATCCAGTTCATGACCGCGACAACCGGCCAGGAACTCGCCCGGGGTAAGGACCTCGATCCCGATCGCATGACGTTGCAAGAGCAGATGACGATCGCTGGTGACCAGTGGCCGGTTGGCCGCCGCGCTCAACGCTGCGAATTTTCGATCGTCCGGATCGGCGACAAGCATGAAGGCGTCAGGGTCGACAGGTCCGTCGAATTCTCCTTCCGACCGAAACAGATCGGCGAAGTCGTTCCAGTTCAGGCGCGGTATCCGGCGCAGGATCTTCTCGGTCTCGCGCCGGGTCGGCTCGTTCCAAATCAAGCCGAGGCGCCCTCCGCGGATTTTCGCGAAAACCAGCGCAGAGGCGCTGCGCGGATTAAATCCGGCCGCGACAAACACGTTGGTGTCGACGACAACACCTTCCATGCACTCCCGACAAGCCATGCACTCCCCGGCAGGCGATGATCGGACGCGGCGCGGGGCGCGCAGACCGGCGAGATCGAAACCGCGGCCCGATCCCTCTATCATCCCCTTGAGTCTGGCGCTTGTCGACGACCTTCATGCGCCATCGCGAGCGTCGAGAGCGGCTCGCGGACGCCCGCTTCGAGCCGATATCGCAATCACCTGCGAGGTTGAACGCGCGAATGCCGGACGCGGCTGCAGATCGCGCGCGACAGAGTGGGCCCGATAGCGACTTGAGCCACCGCGCCGCGGAACCGCGACAAACTGCGAGCGGTTTACGCGAGTAGTGCAACAGCAGGAACGACATTCAATGACGAAGCTCCTACTCGCCGGTGTGGCGGCTGTCGTTATGATGGCGGGCGTCGCGTCCGCGCAGACCTATCCTCCGGCACCGCCGCCGCCCGGGGTACCGGTAATCCCACCCCCTCCAGGGACAATAACAACACCAGTGGCGCCCGCACCCGTCCCGGTTCCAGGTTCGTCGTCGACCACCACGACGACCCATGGAGTGGACGCTTACGGGAACCCGGTCACCCAGAAAAACACCTACCAGGAAGGAGTCGCGGGCAGTTCCGAAACCCAGACGACGACAACCACGAGCCCGTGGGGCGGCGATACGACCACGCATACCACGACCACCAACCAACAGTAGCAGCCGCGGCTGCTACTGTTGTCGCGGATCGAAATCGCAATGAGCAGGTATCTGCTGGCTGTCTTGGCCGCGGTTGTGTTGCTGGCCGGTGCGGTTGCTGCCCAGACCCGCGCGGTATCGCTGGCGCAACCCGGGCATTGGGTAGCGACGACCGGCTACGGCGTCGACGAATACGCGCACGCCGGTGGACTTCGGAGTGTGGCCAACCAAAAGCTTGATCTCGCGGAGTTCAGGGCGTCGTCTCGCTGATGGCACCGGCGAACTCCCAATCCGGTATTTGCCGATTGGGACCGCAGCGCTCGACCAAGCCCATCGCCGCAAGGAGGCGGCAGTCGAAGCCGCGGCAAATCGCCGGGCGGTGCTGATAGACGGTGCAGCCCTGCGCGCCGAGGTGAATGCAGGCTCCATCCGAACGCTGTCGAAGCACCAGCTTGCCGTCGGGGTCCCGCTCGGTCAGCAGGTGAGGCAGGTTTCGGCGATCACGCTTCTCGTCTATGACGATGCCAGGGTAATAGCAACAGGCGGTGCATCCATCACACGGAACCGGCCCTGCCTCGCCGCGTCCCCATGCGGCAAGGAAGTCGCGTTTATTGGAGCCTACCGCGCGTTTCGGCTGGTTCATTTCAAGTCTTCTTGCGGGGGTTGGGTTGAAAGGTCGTGGCGATGCCGGTGATGCGGCCGCTCAGACCGGTCGGGGCGGGCGACCGTCAAAGACGTGGCCGGGACGGCTGCCGCTATTGGCGCAATGGCTTCCGGTTCCCCCGCTACCGCCATGGCAGATCATCCTCGCCTGGTCGTCAGCCGGTCAAGAAGCCTGGAATGTCAGGCTCGCCCGGGCTGACCGCGGCCGCCGACCGAGCGCGACGGATAGGCCGCCGCACCCGCCGCTTCGGGCTCGAGGCTGGCGATGGCGCGGCCGCGCGTCTCCGGCAACAGCAGCAGCATCACGATCATCAGCGCATGGGCCAGGGTCGAGAACAGCGCGATCGCCGTACCCAGCGGCATGACCACCGTCGCAAAGCCGATCGCGGTCATGAATACCGAGCCGATGGCCCGGCCGGCATTATAACAGAAGCCCTGGCCGGTACCGCGAATGTCGGTCGGGTAGAGCTCGGTCATGAACGGACCCATCGGCGCGAACTTCATCAGGATCGCGGTGTTCAACGGGATCCCGAGGAAGAGGAGACCGGTGTTGCCGACCGGCACGTAGAGGTAGATGAGCACCATGGCGATCGACGCGACGGCCGAGATCATGAATGTCGCCTTGCGGCCGATCGCATCGGCGAGATAGGCGCCGCACAGGAAACCGATCAGCGATCCCACCGCCAGCACCGCGACATAGAGCCCGGTGTGGGTATTGGTCAGATGGCGCACCGTGCGCAGATAGGTCGGCATCCAGAACCCGACGGCCCACACCCCACCCTGCGCGCCCATGACCATCAGCGACACTTTTATCGTCAGCCACAGATAGGGCCTGCGAAACGCCGAGAGCAGATGGCCGATCCCGGGTCGCGCGCCGCTGTTGCGCCGCCCTTGGTACGTCTCCGATTCCGGGATGCTGCGGCGGATCCACAGCACGACGAGGCCGGGCAGGATGCCGACCCAGAACAGCGCTCGCCAAGCGATTGCGGCGGGCAGAACAGCAAAGAGCCCGGCATAGACGAGCGCTGCGAGGCCGGGCCCGAAGGCGGCGCCGGTTTGAACAAAGCCGACGCCGCGACCGCGATATTTGTCGCGGATGACCTCACCCATCAGCACCGCGCCAGTGGCCCACTCGCCACCGAACCCAAGCCCGTGCAAACCGCGCAGGATGAACAGCTGCTCAAAATTCTGGGCGAAGCCGCACAGAAAGGTGAAGACCGAATACCACAGGATCGCGAATTGCAGCATGCGCACGCGACCAAAGCGGTCGGCGAGCGCGCCGGCGAACCAGCCGCCGAACGACGAAGTCACGACGGTGACGGTGCCGATCGTTCCGGCCACCCCGGTCGAGATGCCCCAGACGACGATGATCGTCGGCACGACATAGGCGTACAGTCCCTGGTCGAAGCCATCCAAGGTCCAGCCGCCCCAGCAGGCGAGCATCGTCCGGCGTTCCCGCGAGGTCAGATCGCGCAGCCAGGCCAACATCGCGTTTCCTCTCCCGGGATGATTGGTCGATTTATCAGCGACCCGATCTTAGACGCTCAATGCCGCCGCGGCATTCGCTAATGTGCCGCGGCAACCGGCGCCGGCCTGCCGCCGGAGTGGGGTCGCTCCGGCCCACCGCCCGCCGTGCGGGTCAGGCGCGCTCGACATAGGCGTCGAGCACGTTCTTGTCGCCGGCGTGCTCGAAACGGATCGCCAGCTTGTTGTCTTCGACCGCGATGATCGCACCATAGCCGAATTTCTGGTGAAAGACGCGGTCGCCGACTGAAAAGCCGCCGACCCGGCGGACCTCCATGCCGCGCCGCGGCGCCGGTGCGCTGCTAAGGAGCAGCGGCCCGCGACGCTCAGCTGCCCAAGGAGTGCCGGTCGATTGGCGCGCCGGCGGCGCTTGCGCCGCATCGACCGCAGCGCTGCCCCAGCCGACACCAAACCCGGCGGCGCGTAGGTCGAGACCGGGTTCGGCGATGAACTCGACGTGCTCGGCCGGCAATTCGTCGACAAACCGCGAGCGGATCGCACTTTGCCATTGGCCGTGTATCCGGCGGTTGGCGGCAAACGACACAAAACCGCGGCGCCGCGCGCGGGTCAGCCCGACATAGGCGAGGCGCCGCTCCTCTTCGAGGGCCGCAAGCCCGCCTTCCTCCATGGCCCGCTGGCTCGGAAACAGGCCATCTTCCCAGCCCGGCAGAAACACTGTGTCGAATTCAAGCCCCTTGGCGCTGTGCAGGGTCATCAGATTGACCATGTCGCCGCCCGCATCGGCGGCATTGTCCATGACCAGGCTCACATGCTCGAGAAAGCCGCCGAGATTTTCGAACTCGGCCATCGCCACGACCAATTCCTTCAGGTTTTCGAGACGCCCGGCGGCGTCGGGCGAGCGATCGTTCTGCCACATCGTGGTGTAACCCGATTCGTCGAGCACGATCTGCACGAGATCGGTGTGCGAGACGCGATCGGCTTCGGCGCGCCAGCGGTCGAGTGCTGCGACAAACAACCCGAGCGCATTGCGTGCCGCCGGCCGTACCCGGTCGCCCGACACCAGCATGCGCGCCGCCTCGATCAACGGCAGGCGCTCGTCCCGCGCCACGGTGTGCAACTGCTGCAAGGTCGAGCTGCCGATGCCTCGACGCGGTGTATTCAGGATGCGCTCAAACGCCAGATCGTCGGCCGGCTGAGCGACAAGGCGCAGATAGGCGAGCGCATCGCGGATTTCCTGGCGCTCATAAAAACGCGGGCCGCCGAGCACGCGATAGGGCAGCGCCAGGGCGATAAACCGTTCCTCGAATTCGCGGGTCTGAAAGCTGGCGCGCACCAGGATCGCGATCTCGCTCAACGCGTGCCCCTGGCGCTGCAATGCCTCGATCTCGTCGCCGACCCAGCGCGCCTCCTCATCGCCGTCCCACACACCCCGGATCACGACCCTGTCGCCCTCATCGGCCTGGGTCCACAGAGTCTTGCCGAGCCGTCCGCTGTTATGTGCGATCATACCGGCGGCGGCGGCGAGAATCCGCGAGGTCGAGCGGTAATTCTCTTCGAGCCGGATGATCGTCGCACCCGGGAAATCGCTTTCAAAGCGCAGGATGTTGCCGATCTCGGCACCCCGCCAGCTGTAGATCGATTGGTCGTCGTCGCCGACACAGCAGAGATTGCGCCGCGCCTGCGCCAGCAGCCGCAGCCAGAGATATTGCGCGACGTTGGTATCCTGGTATTCGTCGACGAGCAGATAGCGGAAGCGATGATGATACTCGGCGAGAATGTCGGGGTGGCCGGTAAAGAGCGCCAGACCGTGCAACAGCAGGTCGCCGAAATCGACCGCGTTGACGGTGGCGAGCCGCTCCTGATAACGCCCGTAGAGGTCGATCGCGCGGCCCTCGGCGAGCCCCTCGGCGTCGCCGCGCGGCACCTTCTCGGGGCCGAGACCGCGATCTTTCCAGCGCTGGATGACGCCCAGCAGCAGCCGCGCCGGCCAACGCCGCTCGTCGATGTTCTCAGCTTGCAGGATCTGCTTGAGAAGGCGGATCTGATCGTCGGTGTCGAGGATCGTAAAGCTCGATTTAAGCCCGACCGCTTCGGCGTGGCGGCGCAGGATGCGCGCCGCGATCGCGTGAAAGGTGCCAAGCCACAACCCGTCGGCGGCACGGCCGATCATCGCCTCGAGCCGCTCGCGCATCTCGCGCGCCGCCTTGTTGGTAAAGGTGACGGCGAGTAATTCGGCGGGAAATGCGCGGCGGGTGGCGAGGATGTGAGCCAGCCGGGTGGTCAGCACCCGGGTCTTGCCGGTGCCGGCGCCGGCCAGCACCAGCACCGGCCCGTCAACCGACTCGACCGCGCGCCGCTGCGCCTCGTTGAGGGTGGCGAAATAAGCTGCGGATGGCGCGGTCGGGCGCGAGGCGACGATAGCGGGATCGGACATGTTCCCTCAATATAGCAACCCCGCTCCGGTGATGCAGCGCCCTGCATTTTCCCCCCGGATGGCAAGCCGGGTCCGAGGCAGCGCAACGGCGCACCGCGCGAATCAGGGCCAGCGGCGCGCCGTCGCGATCCAAGCAAGCCGGGCGATGACGATCGGCAGGTTGAACGACCCGGGGATTATCGCCGGTTGCCGGCGACGCCGCGCGACGGAATGAAACCCGACGGTTTTGTCATTCGGGAAAGCCAGCCGCCGGGCTTTGCGATAAACCCTGAAAGCGGACCCAAACAGCGCCGGAAAATCGGCATGAGCACCCAGCCACACCCGTTGCGCATCGGTACCCGCGGCAGCCCGATGGCGCTGAGCCAGACCCGGCTGGTGCGCGATCGCCTGCTGATGGCCCACCCCGAACTCGCCGCCGCCGGTGCTGTCGAGATCGTGACGATTCGCACGACCGGCGACCGGGTACAGGACCGGCCGCTTGCCGAAATCGGCGGCAAAGGATTGTTCGCCAAGGAAATCGACGAGGCCTTGCTCGACCGCCGCATCGATCTTGCGGTGCATTCGCTCAAGGATCTCGAGACTTGGCTTCCGGACGGAGTCGAGATTGCCTGTGTCCTGGCGCGCGATGATCCCCGCGACGCCTTCCTGTCGCCAAAAGCCGCAAGCCTGGCAGCGCTGCCGCAAGGTGCGGTTATCGGCACCGCGTCATTGCGGCGGCAGGCGCAATTGCTGCGGCGCCGCCCTGATCTGAAGATCGTCCCGTTGCGCGGCAACGCCAACACCCGAATCCGCAAGCTCGAAGCCGGTGAGGTCGACGCCACCCTGCTCGCACTGTGCGGCTTGCAGCGCATTGGCCTCGCGCATCTTGCGACCGAAATCCTGTCGTTCGAGACCATGCTGCCCGCGGTCGGACAGGGCGCGCTCGCGGTCGAATGCCGCACCGCAGACGACGCGGTGCGGCGATTGCTGGCCCCATTGCACGATCTCCGCAGTGCTGCTTGCGCCGCTGCCGAGCGCGCGATGCTGGCGGTGCTCGACGGATCATGTCACACGCCGATCGCGGCCCTGGCCGAGACCGAGGGCGATCGGCTGACGCTCGAAGGATTGTTGTTGATGCCGGACGGGAGTGCGGAACGGCGCGCCCGGCGCGCCGGCAGCTTGGCCGAAGCCGCGGTTATCGGCAGCGCGCTCGGTGAAGAATTGCGTCGCAGCGCTGGCCCCGAATTCGGGCTTTCGTAGAGGTCGTCAGATCTTTTTTGCGCCGAGGCCATCGCCGCCGGCGCAGGCCTGCGCATGCAGCCACTCATGCAGCGTGTACGGCCCACGGTAGACCTCGGCATAGAGGCCGACCGGCCAGGTCAGGACAAAGACAAGATTGCTGACCGCATCGGTGTTGCGGTTCACGCATGGCCCCGAACCCAAAAATCCGATCGCCAGCAAGACGATCCCGATAATCAGGTAGAGCCCGACCAACGCTTTCATCGTTCCTTAAGCCGATCCATGGCCGCTACCAAGCATGTGACATCCGGCGAGCTATCGAAAGCGGTCCCCGGACCGAAACGCAACAGTAATTCTGCCGGGGAGTTGCCGGACTTCGCATTCCCGGGATTGCGGCGCTGCCGGCGCGGCGATAGGTTGGCGGCCGATAGGAACCCTTTGTGTGCGATATCTCAGCACCCGCGCCGCTCAACCGCAAACCGCTACTCGCTCGTTCGAGGAGGTATTGCTCGCCGGGCTCGCCGAGGATGGCGGGCTGTATGTGCCCGACCATCTGCCGGTGCTCGACCGCGATGCACTTTGCGGCTTTGCCGCCCTACCCTATGCCGCACTGGCGGCGCGAATCATGCAGCTCTTTGTCGGCGACGCATTTTCGCCCGATGCGATGGCGCAGCTCACACAACGGGCTTATGGCGGGTTCCGCCATGCGGCGGTGACCCCGCTGGTGCAGCTCGACCACCGGCTGTGGCTGTTGGAGCTGTTCCACGGGCCAACCCTCGCCTTTAAGGACCTCGCCCTGCAGCTGGTCGGCTTATTGTTCGATGCCGCACTGGCCCGTCGCGGCGAGCGGGTGACGATCATCGGCGCCACCTCGGGCGATACCGGATCGGCCGCACTCGAAGCTTGTCGCGATCGTGCCGCGATCGACATCTTCATCCTTTATCCATATGGCCGCGTCTCCGAGGTGCAGCGCCGGCAGATGACGACGCTCGTTGGCGCAAATACGCATGCGATCGCGATCGAAGGCACCTTTGACGACTGTCAGGATCTGGTAAAAGCGCTGTTTGCCGATGCACAGCTGCGTCAGGCGCTTAATCTTGCGGCAGTCAATTCGATCAACTGGGCGCGGATCGCCGCACAGACGGTGTATTACTTTGCCGCCGCGGCCGCTCTCGGTGGACCACAACGGCGGGTGTCGTTCAGCGTGCCAACCGGCAATTTCGGCAATGTCTATGCCGGTCATATCGCGCGCCATATCGGTCTGCCGATCGAGCATCTGGTTATTGGGACCAATCGCAACGATATCCTGGCTCGCTATATTGCCACTGGCGAGATGGCGATCGCCCCGGTCGAGCCGTCCCTGAGCCCGAGCATGGATATCCAGGTTTCGAGCAATTTCGAGCGCTTGCTGTTCGAACTCAAGGGACGCAACGGCGCTGCCGTCGCCGCGGCGATCGCCAGTTTTCGCCGCACCGGCGTCCTGCCGCGCTCGGATGCGGAGTGGCGCGCGGCACAAGGCTTGTTTTCCGCTTACAAGGTCGACGACACTCAAACGATGCAGATCATCACCGAAACCTATGCGCGATCGGGAAGGCTGATCGATCCGCACACCGCGGTCGCGGTCGGTGCGGCGCGCGCCGAGCTGACAACTGATCGCGGCGACGCCCCGATGGTGGCGCTCGCCTGCGCCCATCCGGCAAAATTCCCCGACGCGGTCGAACGCGCGACCGGGGTTCGTCCCGAGTTGCCGGCGGCGCTCGCCGATCTCTTCGAGCGCCGCGAACGGATCACGATTTTACCCAACGATCAAGGCGCGGTGACGCGCCACATTCGCGCCCTTGCCCGGCGCAGCGAGAGGACCCCATGACGATCGAGCTTTCACGGCTGGGCAACGGCCTGCAGATCGCGACCGACCGTATCGACAGCGTCGATACGGTCTCGCTCGGCATCTGGGTCGATGTCGGCACCCGGCACGAACCGGCCGAGATCAACGGCGTCGCCCATTTTCTCGAACACATGGCGTTCAAGGGCACCGAGCGGCGCACCGCTCTTGCGATCGCCGAAGAGATCGAGGCGGTCGGCGGGCATCTCAACGCCTACACCTCGCGCGAGAGCACGGCCTATTACGCCAAGGTGCTGAAGGAGGACGTGCCGCTGGCGCTCGATATCCTCGCCGACATCCTGCAGCACTCGACCTTTGATCCCGATGAGCTCGAGCGCGAGCGCACCGTGATCCTGCAGGAGATCGGTCAGGCCAACGACACGCCCGACGACATCATCTTTGATCACTTCCAGGAATGCGCCTATCCCGACCAGGCGATGGGACGGCCGGTCCTCGGGCGTCCGGAAATCATCCGGCGGCTTGGTCGTGACGAGGTTACCGCCTATCTGGGTGAGCATTACGGGGCGCGGCGCATGGTGATGGCGGCGGCCGGCAACCTCGACCATCACCGCATCGCCAAACTCGCCGAAAAGCTGCTCGGCGACATGCCGGCGGATCGCCCGGTGACCAGCGAACCCGCCGATTACATCGGTGGCGAGCGCCGCGAACAGCGCGATCTCGAACAGCTGCACCTGGTGTTGGGATTTCCCGGGCTGACCCTCGATGATCCCGATTTCTATGCCGGCTCGGTGCTGACCACCGCGTTCGGCGGCGGCATGTCGTCGCGGCTGTTTCAGGAGATCCGCGAACGGCGCGGTCTCGTCTACACAATCCATTGTTTTGGTCACAGCTATCGCGACGGCGGGTTGTTCGGCATTTACGCCGGCACCGGCGAAGACGAGGCGGCCGAACTGGTCCCGGCGTTGTGCGAGGAGACCCGCAAGCTCGAAGACGGGCTCAGCGCGGTCGAGCTGGCGCGCGCCAAGGCGCAGTTGAAGGCCGGCCTGCTGATGTCGCTCGAAAGCACCTCGACGCGCTGCGAACAATTGGCGCAGTACCTGTTGATCCACGGCACGCCGTTTGATCCGGCCGAGACTGTCCGCCGCATCGAGGCGGTTGACGCGGCCGCGATCGGCCGGGTCGTAGCGCGCTGGCGCAGCGGGCCGCCGACCTTGACGGCACTCGGGCCATTGCGCCGGCTTGAAGATTTCGACCGGGTCCGGGCGCGGCTCGCCGCGTGACGGCTTTTGCGGTCATGGCCCCGCAGCGCAAATCTTTTCCTCGTCTGTTTCTGGCGCGCGCCGACCCTTTCCGGCTCGTCGGCGAACGTGTCTATCTGCGCGCCCCCGAGCGCATCGACTGGGATGCCTGGGCGAGCCTGCGCGGACAGTCGCGCAACTTTCTCGAACCCTGGGAACCGAGTTGGCCGGCCGATGCGCTGTCGCGGTTGAACTTTCGCTCGCGCATCGCCCGCTATGCCGAAGATTGGCGGACCGACCAAGCGTACAACTTTTTCATCTTTTCACATGATGACGCGCTGATCGGCGGTATCGGCCTGTCGAATGTCCGGCGGGGGGTTTCCGAGACCGCAAGTCTCGGCTACTGGATCGGCGAACCCTTCGCACGACAGGGGTTTATGACCGCGGCGCTGCCGCTGGTCCTCGATTTCTCGTTTGAGCGGCTGCGGTTGCACCGTGTCGAAGCCGCATGCCTGCCAAGCAACGTGCCGAGCCGCGCGCTGTTGACGCGTACCGGGTTTCAGCAGGAAGGCTACGCCCGGCAATTCCTCTGCATTGCCGGCAAATGGCAGGACCACCTGCTGTTCGCGATCCTGCGCGAAGACTGGCGCGGCTCGTGATACGAATTTGATATTTGCTCTCGTACCGCTGGATCGAGAGTGCGTCGCCCCATTTGTCCTCGGGCGGCGCTCGCCGCCGGGC
>Ga0335075_10009475_pt1 | contig 14846 bp, 14 predicted proteins | sample Lox_Sample_24_FD_206723 | JGI IMG/M metagenome (GOLD analysis project Ga0335075, IMG submission 206723) | Soil microbial communities from Loxahatchee National Wildlife Refuge, Florida, United States - Lox_Sample_2.4 | ecosystem: Environmental > Terrestrial > Soil > Wetlands | place: USA...
GCTGCTGAGCGCGTTACCTATGTGTGGAGGGTGAGATCACGAGGCCGACTGGCGCCATGCCTGTCTGGCGGTCGGCCGCAGTGACCGGACATGGCCGGGACGGCGAGGCGGGCGAACTCGACGCTGCACAAGAGGTGGCGGCGTTGTATGAGGCCCACGCGCTTGCCCTGATCCGGCTGGCCTACATCACGCTCGGAGACCAGCAAACCGCTGAAGACGTCGTGCAGGACGCCTTCTCAGGGCTCTACCGCGCCTGGCACAGGCTGCCCGACCGCGCAAACCTGCTCGGATACCTGCGGGTCTCGGTCGTCAACGGCTGCCGTACGGCGCATCGCCGCGCACGTCGCAAGCCAGCGGCGCTCGCCGAACCGGACGGCGCGTCGGCCGAATCGGTGGTACTGGCGGGCGAGGAGCGGCGCGCGACGGTCGCGGCGCTGAAGCGGCTGCCACCCAGGCAGCGAGAGGCGATCGTGCTGCGCTACTACGCCGGGCTGCCGGAACAGGAGATAGCCCGGGTCATGGGAGTAACCCGCGGCACGGTCAAGTCCACGACGGCCAGAGGGATGGCGACGCTGGGCCGGATTTTGCGGGAGGAGTCGTGACCAGACTTGAAGACCGGCTTCGCCGCGACCTGCAGGCCGAAGCCGAGCACGTCACGCCGCTGAGCGTCCCTCGGCTGCGCTTGGAGAAATCCACGAGGTTTCGGCCCGCACCCAGCCGCATAACCCGGCGGCGCCGCCGGCGACTGGCGGTGCGCTGGGCGGCCGGAGCGGCAGCAGCGCTCACCGCTGCCGCCGTGGCCCTGCCGACTCTGGTCCTGACTGGTCCGCCAGCCGTCACTGCCGCATACGTGGTCAAGCGCGCCGACAGCGCGCTAAGCGCCGCCGGACCCGGCAAGATCGCGCAGATGACCACTGCCAGCAGCGGCGGTGTGACCGCCGCAACCACGACGGAGGAGTGGTCCTACGGTGACCAGTGGCGCGCGGTCACGTACTCGCTGACAGGGCATCCTCGATCCGACGAGGGATCCAGTACCGCATCCTTCTACACGGCAGTCAGCTACCGGACGCAGACATGGGCACACGAGCCCGGCAGCGCGGCTGCGCCGGTACCCGATTCACGCGGCTGTGAGCGGGTTGCCGCTACCCTCCCGCTGCTACTCCAGCCCGGGTTGCCAGGAACCGGCTTCTCGGCCAGTTCGCTGCCCGAGACGGTGGCCACAGAACTGAGATCCGCGATCTCCTGCGGGGCTCTGATCATCGCCGTCGGCCGGCAGCGTGTCGACGGGATCGAGGCCATCAAGCTGACCAGTCGCCAAGACAGCCCGATCCCGGAGACCATCTGGGTCAGCGCGGACACCTATCTGCCCGTGCGTGTGGTCGCCCGCTCGGCCGACAAACCAGGAGCGCCGTGGGAGACCGCGGACATCAACTGGCTCCCGCCGACCGCGCAGAACCTGGCCAAGCTCACTGTGCCCATCCCTGCTGGATTCCGTCAGGTCCCGGCTGGGCTGTACTGCGCGAAACCCAGGTACGTCTGCTGAAGACATGCACTTCAGCTGCCGGGGCCATCCGCGGCCAGCACCCACCGGCGATCGCCGCACCCCGCTCGCAATCCCCGTTATCTCAGCCGCAAAGGAGAGTGCATCATGGACGCCCGAAGAAACGTGCCTGCGCTTGCGGTCCTGGCCGCGGCGGCCACTCTTGCGCTGGCCGCATGCGGAGGCTCAGCGGACTCCCCGCATGTCGCCAGCCTGGGAAACAGCGGCTCCCCGGTCGGCGGCAGCGCCGCGGCCGCGGCGCCGAAAGGCAACGCCACCAAGCTGGCGGACCAGTGGGCCGCCTGCGAGCGCAGCCACGGTGATGTAAATCAGGCCGACCCCGTCATCGGCATCCACGATGTGATCTACATCACCCGCCCTGGCCCAGGGGGAGGTGGCGGGATGGTCGGGGATCCCCACGATGCCACCGGTGAGTGCAGCCAGTACCTGGTGGCTGCCCAGATCGCGTTGCGGAGGGCCGACCCGGTCCAGGACCCGCTTGGAGTGACGAACACAGCCGTCATCGTGAGGTTCGCCGGCTGCATGCGGGCCAACGGGATCCCGAACTATCCCTACCCCTCGGGCCCCGATGACAGCCAGACCAACTTCAATGGCACCGGAGTCGACCCATACAGCCCGTCGGTCCTGCGAGTCAACGATTTGTGCGGCAAGAAGCTGAACCTGCCAGCGTGGTGGATCAACGGCTGGGGCCCGCCAGGAGACATCGTCGTTTCCGACTACGGACAGCCCTTGCCAGGCGCTCCGGGCTACAAGGGCCCTCCCCCCGCCTGCGCCTTTGCAGCGAACCCCTGCGGCACAAACGGCGGGTCCGGCGCCAGTTCCGGGAAGGGCACCGGTGACTGAGTTCTCCACCAGGCGGATCGCTGCCGTCGCCGCGATCGTCGGCGCCCTCGTCGGGGGGGCGGTGGCCGGCGGTGTGGCTGTGGCAGCCGCCAGCAGCGCTGACAACAACGCTGCCTCATTGCCGGACGGCGCCAATGGCTCGGTTACCGCCGCGACCGTGGTGCGGACCAGCCTCACCACCGTGGTTCAGGACGGCGGCTCGATCGGCTATGACGGCTCCTACACCGTCGCCGCCCTGGGCGGGGGCGACAGCGACGTCTACACCTGGCTCCCGCAGCCCGGCGACGTCATCAAGGAGGACCAGCGGGCCTACTCGGTCAACAACGAGCCGGTACCGCTGCTCTACGGGTCCATTCCGGCCTGGCGGGCGTTCGAATCCGGCATGTCGGACGGTGCCGATGTGGGCGAGCTAACCCGCGACCTGATCGCCCTGGGCTACGGCGACGGCCTGACCCAGAGCGACTACTACTCCGCGGCGACGGCCGCGGCGGTGGAACGCTGGCAGACGGCGCTCGGCCTGCCAGCGACCGGAGAGATTCCGCTGGGCGGGGTGGTGTTCGAGCCCGGCCCGATCCGGGTCACCTCGGCCACGCCGTCGGCCGGCGTCCCAGTCGCAACCGGAGGCGAGGTGGTGCTGACGGCCACCGGCACCACCCCCGTCGTCACAGTCGGCCTGCCGGTGAGTCAGGAGTACCTGGTCAAGCCCGGTGACTCGGTGCAAGTGGTGCTGCCCGACGGCACGACCACGGTCGGCGGGCACATCCAGACGGTGGGCACCGTTGCCAGCTGCCCCGGCGGGGGCGGCGCTGGCACCGGCACCAGCGCGGCCGGCCAGTCGCCGTGCTCGTCCATCGGCAGCGGCAGCAACTCCACTCCCACCGTGACGCTCACCATCACCATGGACTCCATGCCCGCGGAGGCCACGCTGGACCAGGCGCCGGTCAACGTCAACATCACCACGCAACGGGCCGACAACGTCCTGGCGGTGCCGGTGAACTCGCTGCTGGCCCTGGCTGGCGGCGGGTATGCAGTGCAGGTGGTGACCGGCAAGACCAGCCACCTGGTCGCGGTGACGACCGGCATGTACAGCAACAACCTGGTCCAGGTCAGCGGACCGGGGATCACCGCGGGCATGCGGGTGGAGGTGGCCTCGTCGTGACCGCGGCCAGTCCGCTCCCCTTCATCGTGGCCGCCGGGCCGGCGCCGGTGCTGGAGCTGGCCGGCGTGGTCAAGGAGTATGCCGGCGACCCGCCGGTCGTCGCGCTGGCCGGGGTGGACCTGCGGATCGGCGCCGGGGAACTGGTCGCCATCATCGGGCCGTCCGGGTCGGGCAAGAGCACGCTGCTACACGTAATGGGCACGCTGGAGCGGCCCAGTCAGGGAGTGGTGCGAGTCGCGGGGGAGGACACCTCGGCCATGTCGGATGCGCAGCTGTCGGGGCTGCGGGCCCGGCGGCTGGGATTTGTGTTCCAGCAGTTCTTCCTGCTCGACGGGCTGTCCGTGCTCGATAACGTCGCCGACGGCCTGCTGTACAGGGGCTGGCCGGCCGCCGAGCGGCGCGCTCTGGCGGAGGAGGCCATCGAACGGGTCGGCCTCAGTCATCGGCTCCACCACCGGCCTAACCAGCTGTCCGGCGGCGAGCAGCAGCGCACCGCCATCGCCCGCGCGGTGGCCGGACGCCCGGCCCTGGTGATGGCCGACGAGCCTACCGGCAACCTGGACAGCGCAACCGGCGCAGCAACCCTCGGCCTGCTGCGCGAGTTGCACGCCGATGGCACCACCATCGTGGTCATCACCCACGACCGCGACGTCGCCGCCGCCACCAGCCGGCACATCCAGATCCGCGACGGAAGGATCATCGGTGATACGCCAGCGAGTTCGTGACAGCGGCAGGTCCCGGCTAACCGGCCCGGACCTGCTCCGGGCCGGCAGCCTCGGGCTGCGTCACCGCCGCGTACGGGCGGCTTTGTCTGCGCTGGGCATCAGCATCGGCATCGCCGCCATCGTCAGCGTGCTGGGCATCTCCCAATCCTCGAAGACAGGCCTGCTGAACGAGCTCGGGCAACTCGGCAACCTGATCAGCGTGCAGGCCCAGAACACCGTCTCCGGGCAGCAGACCGAGCTGCCCGTCACCGCCGACGGGATGATCGCGCGGATCGGGCCAGTCACCGGCGTCACCGAGATCGGCGACATCAGCGCTTACGTGTACCGCAACCCGCTCGTGCCGGCCACCGACACCAACGGCATCGGCCTGGCCGCTGCCGACCCAGCTTTGCCCGCCACCCTCGGTGCGACCCTGGCCGACGGCACCTTCCTCAACGCCGCGACGGCGCGCTACCCGGCGGTGGTCCTGGGCGCCGAGAGCGCCAGCCTGCTCGGCATCGCCAACCTGGCCCACCCGACGGACGTGTGGATCGGCGGGCACTGGTTCACCGTGGTGGGCATCCTCAACCCGGTGCAGCTGATCTCCCAGATGGACAGCATGGCCTTCATCGGGTTCGGAGTCGCCGAGCAGTACTTCGGCTTCGACGGCCACCCGACGCAGCTGTATGTGCGCAGCGTCTACACGCAGGTCAGTGCAGTGGCCGCCGTCCTGCCCTACACCGTCAACCCGCAGAACCCCGCCGTCGTGGGGGTCAGCTATCCGTCGGACATCCTGAAGGCCGAGGTGGCCGCCAAGGGCGCCTACAACGGCCTGTTCCTCGGCCTCGGCGCTGTCGCGCTCCTGGTCGGCGGGGTCGGCATCGCTAACGTCATGGTCATTTCTGTCCTCGAACGCCGCTCTGAGATCGGCCTGCGCCGAGCCCTGGGCGCCACGCGGCACCACATAGCCGAGCAGTTCCTTGCAGAGGCCGTGCTGCTGTCGGTCCTCGGCGGCCTGGCCGGCACCATCACCGGCGCGCTGGCGACCCTTATCTACGCGGTCAGCCAGCACTGGCAAGTGCAGATCCCCGAGCTCGCCCTGTATGGCGGAGTCGGCGCTGCCCTGATCATCGGCGCGATCGCCGGCCTGTACCCCGCCACCCGAGCCGCCCGCCTGTCGCCCACCGAAGCGCTGCGCATGGTATAAGCGCGCGACTGGACTACGCGGACTCACCCGGCTTCACACAGCACATCGCGCGCCCAATTAGAGAAAGGCACCGGCGCTGCAGCAGCAAGAACAGGCGAACGCCGCTGGAACGCGGTGAAACGCGCTGGGACATGATCGGTTGCGCGCGACGCGCTGACCAGCGCGATTCGGGAACACGGACGCGGTGCGGACGCGGCACCGATCACGCGCGGCCGCATCTGAAGAAGTGCCAGGTCAGCGGCCATTCCGATGGGCAACAGGAAACGGCCTGTAAAACCGTCGGCTCAGCCTACGTTGGTTCGAACCCAACACCTGCCACCACCAGCGGAAATAGCCCGTGACCTGGGCAGATCCTAGTCTTCGGGCTGTCCGGCTACGGTCGCACCGCGTATCAGGAGATGCCGTCGCAGGGCATCATGGCGCAGTGGTTACGGACACATGGCGGACAGAATCGGGGGCCGAACTAGCGGTCCGCCGAACCGCTTGTTTCCCTCCTTCAGGGCTCCCGGGCGGCACGCCAGCTGCGCCGGGTCAGAGACAGCCGTGCCGGCCGGCACGCGCTACCGGGAAGGCGACCGCGGCCGCGAGGGGCCCCGCTTCACGCCGTCGCTCTGGCGGATGGTTGCGCCACCCTAGCCTGCCCTTCCTAACTGTGTGGGCAGGGTGAGCGTGACGCGCAGGCCGTGCGGGCTGGCCGGCGCGGCGCGGAGGGTTCCGCCGTGCGCGGCGGCGGTTTCCGCGGTGATGGCTAGTCCGAGGCCTGAGCCGGAGCCGGAGCCGTCCGATCGCGGCCGGGCGCGGTAGAAGCGCTCCAGGATGTGCGGCAGGTGATCGGCTGGGACGCCGGGGCCGTCGTCGCTGACCTCGATGGTGACGCAGCCGCCGGTGGCGGTCACGCTGATGGTGCCCGTGGTGTCTGCCGGGGTATGCACGAGCACGTTCATGAGCAGGTTGTCGATGGCGCGGCGGAGCAGTTCCTCGTCGCCGGTGACTTTCACGCCTGTGACGATCCGCACTTGCCAGCTACGCTCGGGGTCGGCTGCCCGCGCCCGCTGGGCGCACCCAGTCAGCACGGCGGTGAGGTCGACCGGTTCCTCGGCCTGGCAGGGACGCTGGCCGAGCCGGGCGAGCCGGAGCATGTCGTCGACGAGCTGGCCCATGCGCCGCGTCTCGACGACGATCCGGTCCATCACCTCGTCTGTCTCGTCAGGGCTGCGCAGGGCGCCTTGCTGGGAGAGCTGGGCATTGGCCCGCAGCGCCGCCAGCGGCGTGCGCAGCTCATGGCTGGCGTCGGCGAAGAAGCGGCGCATCTGCTGCTGGCTGGCCTCGAGCCGGGCCAGCATGCCGTTCAGGGCCGAGCCGAGCCTGCCCACCTCGCTTCGGGGATCGTGCGAGGCCACCCGGTCGGTGAGGTCGCCGCCGGTGATCCGGTCGGCCTGCCTGGCCATCGCCTCGATCGGGCGCAGCCCGCGTCGCATCACGAAGAAGACGCCAAGGCCGATGAGCACCACCACCGCGAGCGAGCCGACCACGACGATAGCCTCAACCCGGCCGGTGGTCTGCGTGACCTGGGAGAGGCTGGTGCCGACGACCAGCCAGCCTCCCCGGACCGGGGCCGTCAGGATGCGGAACCCCGCTGTCCCGACTGACGTGGTGCGCAGCCCGGGCTGGGCCAAGCTCCTGACCACATTGGACTGCAGGATGACAAACTGGTGGCTGCCCTCGGTGTTGGCGCCCATTTCAAGAATCATCGCGGCGCCCCGCCGCGGCACGAAGGCGATCTCGAAAGCACCGACCAGCGCTGGCGGCCTGGGCCTGGCACTATGGGGCTGGCTCTGCGGCCGGGCCTGTTGCCGCCTGGCGTCCCCCCCGGCGAAGGGGATCTCACGCGAAGGAGTGGCCGGCGAGGGAGCCGGAACACCATCGGCTAGCAGCGATTTAAGCTTCGGCTCGGTCACGGTGAGCGCCAGGTCCAGGCTGTTGTCGGTCTGGATCAGCAGGTAGCCACGCGTCATGATGACCGCGCCCACGTCGAACGCTGCGAGCGCGAGCAGCGTGACAGCCACGACGCCCGCCATCACCTTGAGGCGCAACGAGACGCCGGGCCCCCGGCTGAGCAAGGCCCGAACCCGGGCGCTCCGGCTATGACTCATCCGGACTCGCCTGCCTCTTGTCCGGGCTGGCCGGGCGGCCGGCCGCGGCCTCAGGCTGGTCCGCGCTGTCCTGACTTCGGACTTCTCCTGGGGTTGGCTCGTTGTCCGGGCTGGGCAGGCGCAGGCTGAAACCGACGGCGCGCTGGGTGTGGATCAGGTCCGGCCCGTCACTGGCTAGCTTGCGCCGCAGGTAGGTGACGTAGGTGGACACGACCGTGCTGGATCCGCCGAAGTCGTAGTCCCACACCTGGCTGAGCAGCTGGGTGCGGGTGAGGACCCGGCCGGGATTGAGCATGAAGTAACGCAGCAGCCGGAACTCGGTCGGCGACAGCCTGATAAGCCGCCCGCCGCGGCGGACCTCATAGGTGTCCTGGTCGAGCGTGAGGTCCGCGAACGACAAGACCGGCTCGGGGGGCGCCGGGCGGGTCCGGCGCAGCACGGTGCGAACCCGCGCGGCCAGTTCCTCCAGCTCGAACGGCTTGGTCAGGTAATCGTCGCCGCCGATGGCGAGCCCGGTGAGCTTGTCCTCCCGGGAGTCTTTCGCGGTCAGGAAGATCACCGGAACCTGGTTTCTGTCCGTGCGCAGCCGGCGGACCATCTCGAACCCGTCGATGCCCGGCAGCAGCACGTCGACGATCAGCAAGTCGAACGGCTGATCCCGCGCCACGCGGAGTGCATCCGTCCCGTTCTCCGCGGCGGTCACCTGGAAGCCGAGGAAGCGCAAGGACGCGACGACTGCCTTCAGCAGGAACGGCTCGTCCTCCACCACGAGCAGTCTCGGCTCATCTGGTGCCATCACGTCATCGCAGCATACGGCGGTGAAGGCCGTAGGTGAGAACCGTGTGAGTTTCAGGTGAGCATCACCCGGACCGCGTCGGCCGGACGGAACGGCGGCGGCTCAGGTTCACATGAAACTCACCCGCGGATCAACCGGATCCCTGAGCCAGGCGGCCCAGGGTGTAGCCATGCCCGGGGCTCAGACGCGGGCCCGGTTCGCACAAGGACGATCAGATGACCAAGAACAGCATGCGCAGCCGCCCGGCCGCGTGGCGGCAGGCCCTGGTAGCCGCCCTGGCCGTCATCGCGGCTGTGGCGGGGGCGACCCTGCTGGCCGCCTGCGGCGGCTCGCACCCGGCGGCGCCGGGCAGCAGCCCCGGGCAGCCGAGCCGTCGGCAGGTGGATGCCTTCGCGCAGTGCATGCGCAGCCACGGAATGACGAACTTCTACCTCTCCAGCCCGAACAGCAAGAACCCAGACCCGGGACAGCTAGCCATCGGCTTCTTGCCCTACGGGGTGGTCTACGGCATGGACGTCAGCTCGCCGCAGTACCAGTCGGCCAGCAGCGCCTGCGGGCACCTGCTTCCCGGCGGTGGGTTCGCACCCCCGGTGACCGCGGCCCAGCTGCGCAGCATGGACCGGGCAGCCGCGTGCATGCGCGCCCACGGATTTCCCGACTACCCGGACCCCGTAGTGCAGAACGGGCATCTGGTCCCCAACCCGCTGCCCAGCGGCATCGACATCAACTCGCCGCAGTATGCGGCAGCCGTCAGGGCCTGCGGTAATCCCGAAGCGTGACCAGGCAGCCAGTGACCAGCGTCCGAGTCGCAGAGCGGGGCTGATGCGGCCGCTACGTGAACGAGAGCCATGCGCCGTGCGCCGCGCGGAAGGCCGGTCTAGCGGCCGCGGCGTCCGGCCCACCGAGGAAAAGGGAAAAGGATGGTACCGGTGATGAGCACTACCGGGGCAGCTGACCGGGCCGGCGGCCCGGTTGTTCCAGGCTCGGCGGTGCCTGGCGGAGTGGAGCAGGCGCCCGAGCCGCTGGGTCCGCCCGGCGACGACCAGCCATGGGCGCGTGTCCCGGCGGCAGAGGTGCCGCCGGCAGCCCGGCACCGGCGCAAGCGGGCCGGCTGGGCCGCCGTCGTGATGGTGGTCGTGGTGCTGGCGGCCGGGCTGGGGGCCGCGGATGCGGCCGGGGTGCTGACGGCACCGAGGCCGGCCGCGAGCGGCAACGCCGATGCGACCAGCACCGCGACGGTCAGGCGGGGCGCGCTGACCGAACAGACGCAGGAGAGCGGGACGCTGGGCAGCGCCGGGTCGTATTCGGTGGTGGTCCCCGGGTCGCCGAGCTCGGGCAACACCGGTTCGTCCGCGGCTGGTTCGGGAGCGCAGACATTCACCTGGCTGCCGCAGCCTGGCGCGATCATCCGGCAGGGGCAGGTGCTGTATGAGATCAATCAGACGCCGGTGGTCTTGCTGTACGGGAGCGTCCCGGCCTACCGCGACCTGGCGGAGGGCATGACCGGCAGCGATGTCCGGGAGCTCAACGCCGACCTGGTCGCCCTCGGCTATGCGACCGCTGCCGCCCTGGGCCCGGGATCCGGCTGGGACTACTTCAGCTCCGAGACGGCCTACGCGCTGGGGAAGCTGCAGTCGCACCTCGGGCTGAGTGTGACCGGGTCGCTGCCGTTGGGCGAGGCAGCGTTCCTGCCCACCGCTATCCGGGTGAGCGGCCCGGGCACCGGGGTGGTGCCCGGCGCGTCCGCCGCCGCCGGCTCGGTCGTGCTGACGGGCACCTCGCTGAAGCCGGTGGTGACGGTCGACATGGACGCGTCCCTGCAAACTGAGGTGGCAGCCGGGAACAAGGTTTCGATCACGCTGCCGGACGGGACTGTGACACCGGGCGTGATCTCACGGATCACCGCCGTGGCCGCATCTTCCTCATCCGCCGGCGGCGGCAGCTCGTCACCCGGCTCCGGCAACTCTGCCGGCGGCGGCCCGGCGATGATCACCGTGCTGGTGTCGCTGACCCACCCGCAGGCCGCCGGGAACCTGAACCAGGTCCCGGTCGAGGTGACGATCACCACGGGCAGCGTGATCGGGGTGCTGATCGTCCCGGTGGATGCGCTGCTGGCACAGCCGCACGGTAGGTACGCGGTCGAGGTGACCGGGCCGGGAGGGCATCATCTGGTGAGCGTGACCCCGGGCCTGTTCGACGACGCGGCCGGCACGGTCCAGGTAACCGGGAACCTGACACCCGGCCAGCACGTGGTGGTGCCGGGATCATGAGGTCCGCGATGACCCTGCCTGTCGGCGAGCGCCCGGCGCCGGCTCTCGCGCCGGAGCCGGTGCTGGAACTGCAGACGGTCAGCAAGATCTACCCCGGCAAGCCGCCGGTAGCGGCCCTGCGCGGCGTGACCCTGTCGGTGACGGCCGGGGAGCTGGTGGCGGTGCTCGGGCCGTCGGGATCGGGGAAGACCACCCTGCTGCACCTGGCCGGCACGCTGGACCTGCCGACCTCCGGGACCGTCTCGGTGGCCGGCACGGATGTGAGCACGCTTGGCGACCGGCAGCTGGCCGGGCTGCGCGCGGTGCGCATCGGCTTCGTGTTCCAGCAGTTCTTCCTGGCCGAACACCAGGTGGCGCTGGACAATGTGGCCGACGGGCTCCTGTACGCCGGGGTAGGCCTAGCCCGGCGCCGCGAGCTGGCCGCCGCGGCCCTGCAGGCCGTCGGCCTCGGCCACAGGCTGCGGGTCCGGCCGACGCAGCTGTCCGGCGGGGAGCGGCAGCGGGTGGCGATCGCCAGGGCGATCGCCGGCCGCCCGGCGATCGTGCTGGCCGACGAGCCGACCGGCAATCTCGACCAGGCCTCCGGAACGGCGATCCTGGACCTGCTGGGCGAGCTCAACCGGGCCGCCGGGACCACCATCGTGGTCGTCACGCACGACCAGCACGTCGCCGCCCGCACCCGCCGCCAGGTACGGATGCTGGACGGGCGGATCGTCAGCGACACCGCAGCCCAGCCGGTGGTTCGTGCCGCCGGTCGCCCGGCGGCACGAGCGGTTGATGAGACCGGGGAGCGGCTCGCTGCATCGCCGAGTCAGACGGAACGAGGACTGCGATGACGACGACCGTGCACGCAACGAAGTGCGATCGGCCCGGCCCGGCGCCGGCGAGGCTGGCGTCGACCGACCTGGCCCGGCTGGCCGTCGTGGGCATCCGGACCCGCAAGCTCCGCGCCTCGTTGTCCGCGCTGGGCATAGCAATCGGAGTCGCGGCGATCGTGGCGGTGCTGGGCCTCTCCTCATCGTCCGCGGCCGGGCTGAGCGCGGAGATCGCCGCGCTGGGCACCAACCTGCTCACGGTGCAGAGCGGGCAGAACCCGTCTGGCAGCTCCGCCGAGCTGCCGTCCGAGGCGCCGGCGATGATCTCCCGGCTGCCCGGCGTCTACCAGGTGCAGTCCACCGGGGCCACCGACGTGAACGTCTACCGCTCCCCGCTGGTCCCGTCGGTGGACACCAACGCGCTGTCAGTAGACGCCTCGACCGTGGGCCTGCCCCGCACTACCGGCACCAGCGTGGCCCGCGGCCGGTTCCTCAACGCCGCCACCGCCCGCGAGCCGGTCTGCGTGCTCGGCGCGGCCGCCGCGCAGCTGCTCGGCATCGACAAGGTGTTCGGCGGCGAGCGGATCTGGATCACCGGGGTCAACGGCAGCGGCGGCATGTGGCTGTACGTGGCCGGCATCTTGCGCTCGGACGTGCTAGCCCCCGAAATCGACTCCTCAGTACTGGTCGGCTTCCCCTTCGCCCAGCAGTACCTGGGCTTCGACGGCCACCCGTCCATGATCTACGTCAAGGCGACGGACAGCCAGGTGACCGCCGTTGACAACCGGCTGGCCGAGCAGGCCAACCCGGAGAACCCAGGGAACGTCGACGTGTCCCAGCCGTCCGACGCGCTCGTCGCAGCGAGGGACGCCAAGAGCGCCTTCAGCACGCTGTTCCTCGGCCTCGGCGCGGTGGCGCTGCTGGTCGGCGCCATCGGCGTCGCCAACATCATGATCATCGCAGTGCTCGAGCGGCGGTCAGAGATCGGGCTGCGCCGCGCTCTGGGGGCCACCAGGGGGCACATCCGTACCCAGTTCCTGGCCGAGGCTGTCGTGCTGTCCCTGCTCGGCGGCGCGGCCGGGGTCATCGCCGGCGCCGCCGCCACCGCCCTCTATGCCCAGCAAAAGGGCTGGCCCGCGGTGATCCCCGCCGAAGCCTGGGCCGGCGGCCTGGCCGCCGCGCTTCTCATAGGTGCCCTCGCCGGGCTGCTCCCCGCCATCCGCGCCGCCCGCCTGTCCCCAACACAAGCCCTCTGGAGCCTGTGACCGTGCACCACGGCCCCGAAGTGCGGTACCCAGGGTCGAGGAGGCGGCCTGCGCATCTGCTGCGCGCCGACGAGGCACACTCCGAAGGCGCGTGGCAAGTGGCGGACGGGTCACGTGCTTCACGTGCCTGTAACCGGCGTAATGGCAGGTCGGAGGCCGGTTCCGATGACCTGAAAGCAGCGGTGCCGCCACCGGCGCCCTCCCGGCCGGGGCCGGGCCGTGTGCGGAAGACTTAGCCGCCCGGCGGCCTGACCTGCTGCGCGAGGCAGTGCGCCCCGCCGAGGTGCCCGGTGAGGCCGCGCTGGGGTTTCCGCTGGCGCGTCAGGAAAGGCGATGCCGGATCCACCAGAAGGAGATTCCGGCCAGGATGAGGGCGTGTGCGAGGTAGAGGGCGAGCTCGTACGACTGGGTCAGTAGCGGCTTGCGGGCTGATGGGTGACGACATCGCGGATGCGGAGCTGTTCGACGCATCGTTGAAGCTGAGCGGCGAGCGCTGCATCACTGGGCAGCTTCCCGGTGGCGGGGTGTTGGGTGAGGTTGAGGCACGGCGATGCGCTTGGTCGGCGCGACCCGCGGCGCGGCGGAGTCGCGGCCGGCGTGACCGCCACCGCAAGCTACGCCGCCACCCAGCACTGGAGGGTCGTCATCCCCGCCGGGGCTTGGGCAGGCGGCGCGCCGCCCTGCTCATCGGCGCGCTTGCCGGCCTGCTGCCCGCCGTGCGCGCCGCCCGCCTGTCACCAACCCAGGCCCTCTGGTCCCTTTGACCGCTTGCTGACCAGCACCAGGTTGAAGTTCGTGGCCAGGAAGCCATCGCCTTCGGTGAGGTAACCCGCAGCGCGGGCGATCTGGCCGTCATGGCCGCAAGCGCCTGCCAGGCGGTCTACTTGATGATCTGGATGTCGCAGCGCGCTCCGGGCGCGGCTTTGATGCGCTCGTCGCCCGTGACCAGGACGGCGCCGGTCAGCTCCGCTAGGGCCACGTATGCGGCATCGTAGGGAGTGAGGTTGTCGCGCAGTTCCCACATGCGGGGGAGCAGCGGCGATAGGTGCCATCGGTCGACGGGCAGGACCATCAAGTCGACGATGAGGTCGGCCGCCGCGGCTTCATCGAACTTCCCGCCGCGGACCAGGCCCCGGAGGGCGCTGAGCACCTCGGCATCGAAAATCGATGGCACCTGGAAAACCGCGTCGTCTGCGGACAGCAGGTCAGCCGCCGGACTGCCTGGCTCGGTCAGCGCAGTCACGGCGACGGATGCGTCGAGAACGTACCCGCTCACGGTTCCTGCCGGCGGTCCCGGGCTGCGCGCACTGCGGCGACGGCGTCGTCCATCGTCACCATGGACCCAGTGGCCTTGGCCCGGGCCTGCGCCCGGCTGACGATCTCGGCCATAGTCGGCCGCTCGGCCAGCTTGCTCAGCTCGCTCAGCAGGTATGCCTGCATTGACTGCCCGGCAGCAGCGGCCTTCCTGGCGAGCTCGTCCCGGACCGGTTCGGGGACGTCTCTGATCTGAATCAACGCCATGCATTCATTATGCATAATGAGTGCATGTCTTGTCGACTGCGGGCGTCGGCCGGATCCGGACATCTGGGGGCTGTCGACCGAGCCCTCAGACTGCACGCGCTATGACGGTGCGTGGAACTGCGGTGAGACTCAGCGGAACCCTGCGGGACAAGATCCAGAATGTGGGGGCCCTGACCAGGCCCTTTCCGGTCGCACGGACAAATAGCGGACAGAAAGCGTTGCCTATCCCGCCGGCAATCGGAGAATCTGCAGGTCAGTGGCTATTCCGATGGGTGGTCAGGAACGGGCTGTAAAACCGTCGGCTCAGCCTACGATGGTTCGAACCCATCACCTGCCACACTCTGCGAGTATGCCCGCTAGCTGGATTTTCCCGGCTGGCGGGCTGTTTCGTTTGTGTGCCGGGACGTGCCGCCCTGTGCCGGCGGGGTGCCGCTTTGTCCGGGGAAGAAGTCTTACCCCGGGCTACCGGCTGTTGTACTTGCACTCGCCTGGGCGGTCGCGGGGATGGCGTTGTCGATGAGGACGGCGGCGATGGCGGCGGCGGTCGGGAAG
>Ga0335075_10009478_pt1 | contig 14845 bp, 14 predicted proteins | sample Lox_Sample_24_FD_206723 | JGI IMG/M metagenome (GOLD analysis project Ga0335075, IMG submission 206723) | Soil microbial communities from Loxahatchee National Wildlife Refuge, Florida, United States - Lox_Sample_2.4 | ecosystem: Environmental > Terrestrial > Soil > Wetlands | place: USA...
CGGTCACCGGCCGGACCGGGCCGGTCAAGGCCGTCGTCGAGCAACTCCGGCGCCAGGGTCGCCATGTTCGAGGTCGCCTCGTCGATCACACGCCGCTGCAACGGCCGCCGCTCGGCCTCGTAGGAATCGAGCAGCCGCGGCCCGCCCCAGCCTGCCAGGCTGGCGGAGAGCTTCCAGCCCAGGTCCACCGCGTCGCCGATGCCGGTGTTCAGGCCGTGGCCGCCGAACGGCGGGTTGAGATGGGCGGCGTCCCCGATGAGGAACACCCGCCCGCGGCGGCACCGGTCGACCAATTCCATCCGCGCCGTCCACGGGTCGGTGCTGACCACCTCGACCGGCAGCTCGCGTCCGAGCGCTCCGCTGATCAGGCGGGGCGCGTCGAAACCGGCCGCGCGGCCGTCAACGCCGAAGGCGATCAGCCACCACAAACCGTCGCGGTCGATCGGCCCCATCATTCCAGGAGTGTGCCGGTTCAACAGCCAGGTCTGCACGGCGGGCGGATGCGGTGCCGCGCGGACCAGCTCCTCGCTGCGGAACACCACCCCGGTGTTGGGGCGCAGCGCGGTTGACCCGACGTACCGGGCGCCGATCTGCTCGCGGACGACGCTGCGCGCGCCGTCCGCGCCCACCACGTACTCGGCCATTACCGGCACCGCGGTGCCGGCCGGGTCGAGCAGGGTGGCCCGCACCGGACCGAGTCCGCTCGTTTCCAGGGCCTGCAGCCGCCAGCCCACCCGCAGGTCCACCGCCTGCAGCTCGGTCACCACCTCGCGCAGCACCTCTTCGAGCACGTACTGCGGCATCTGCTGGCCGCGCTCGGGGGAGTCACCGTCGTCCGCGAGCCCGAGAACCCCGGTGAACCGGGTGATCTCCTCGCCAAGGAAGCTGGTGCAGAAAGAGACATCCTGCGACCAGGACACCGGCAGCGGCGCCACCGCACGGAGCCGTCCGGCCAGGCCCCACCGCCGGGCGTGCTCCATGGTGCGTGCATTGAGTGTCTTGGCCCGCGGCCGCAGCCGGGTCGGCTGCGGCCGCGGCTCGACCACCAGGCACTCGACTCCGCGCAGGCCCAGCTCGATCGCCAGCGCGAGACCGACAGGGCCCGCGCCGGCGATCAGCGCTGGTGTGTGGCGACTACTCGACGCCGTGGTCATGCGACGGGAGCGGCCTGACCACGTAGCGCCAGGCACTCCTGGGCGAATCCCAGCTGCATCAGGTCGAGGGCGGCGCCCATCAGGTGGTGGTCGATCGAATGGCCGGTGCCGGGCAGCACCGGGGCGGACACCGGGGCGGTGAACCGGCTTTCGTAGTCCGCCCGGGCCTCCGCCGACGAATCCCACAGCGCGTCGTACGCGGCGAGTACCGTCAGCACCGGCACCTGCACCGCCGCCGCGACGGCAGTGAGCCGCTCCCGCGCCCACACTGGAGCGCGCACCAGCTCGACGAACGGGGTGGGTGCGTAAGAGCCGTGCGCCGCGTCCCTGGCGGCCTCGGTGAACGAACCGGCGGGGCCGAACATCACGCCGTCGCGTTCCGGGACCGGAAGATCGACCACTCCCGACAGCGGCAGGCTGCCGAGCGCCTCGGCCGCGCCTCCGGCCGGGATCCGCGCACCGTTACCGCTGGTAGCTACGCCGATCAGCGGCCACCGCGGGTGCCGGGCGGCGATCTCCAGGCTGATCATGCCGCCGATCGAGTGCCCGACCAGCAGCACGGCATCCGCCGGCCACACGTCGAGTGCCTCGGCGATGACGCCGTCGAGGATCTCGGCTTGCCGGGCGAAAGTGTTCTCCTCCTCCGGCAGCAGGGTGCTCTCCCCGTAGCCGGGGCGGTCGACGGTGAGCACGGCGAACCCGTTGCGTCGGGCGATGTCGAGGAACGATCCCGCCGGGCTGCCCGCGACATTGAAGTACTCGCTGGTGTAGGTGCCGCCGTGCAGGGCTACCAGCAGCGGCAGCCCTGGGATCGCGGCCGCCGGGGTGTGGTAGCCCACGGCGACGCTGCCGCTGTCGGCCGCGATGAGCCTGCGTTCCATAAATCCTTCTTTCTAGCGACCCGCTATGGTCATGGCGGCGTCGACGATTGAGCCGGTGTCGATGTGGTGAATGCGGTAAGCGTCATCGAGCCCGGAGGACTGGCCGAACTCGGTCACGCCGAGGCAACGGATACGGTCACCGCGGACGCCGGCCAGGAAGGCGAGCGTGTGCGGATGGCCGTCAAGCACGGTGACCAGCGGCGCCGGATGACCAGCGGGGAAAAGCTCGTCGACGACGCCGCCGCCGACGCCGGCCTCTCGCCGGCTGCGCTGCTGGAATGACCGGAAGACAAGGTCCGGACTGGTCAGGCAGACCACGCCCGTGTTGACGCCCGCGGCGGCCAGCGCCGCGGCGGCGGCGACTACTTCCGGCAGGATCGCGCCCACGCCGACCAGGGTGACGTCCTCGTCTGTGACGGGGTGCGCGGCGGGTAGCCGGTAGCCTCCCGCTACTGCCTGCTGCCGCCGGCGTTCGGCCAGCGCGGGCTCGGCGGGCACCTGAGCCAGGGCGGGGTCGACCGGGCGGGTGCTCAGCCGGAAGTAGGACGACGTGCCGCCCGGCACGCCGACGCGCTCCATGGCGTAGAGCAGGCACCACTCCAGGTCCTGGGCGAACGCGGGTTCCCAGGCGATGCAGCCGGGCTGTTCGAGCCCGATCGAGGGGGTGGTGACCGACTGGTGCGCGCCGCCTTCCGGCGCGAGGGTGACGCCGGACGGCGTGCCGACGAGGATCGACTGCCCGCCGGAGTAGATGCCGTAGGACCAGGGCTCGAGCGCGCGGGAGACGAACGGGTCGTAGAGCGTCGCGACCGGGATGAGGCGCTCGCCCCATCGGGACCAGGTGGCACCGAGCTCGCCGAGCAGCGACACCAGGTTGACCTCGGCGATGCCCAGTTCGATGTGCTGGCCGTTGCTGACCTCGCGCCACCGCAGCACGCGCTCGGAGTCATCGGCGAACCAGTCATGCCGGTCCCGCACCGACCAGACCCCGGTTTTGTTGATCCAGCCGCCGAGGTTGGTCGAGGAGGCGACGTCGGGGCTGCAGGTGACCACGCGCGCGGCCGCTTCCGGTGCGTCGTGCGCGAGGTCGGCGAGGAAGCGGCCCAGTGCCGCCTGGGTGGAGACCGGTTTGCGGTGCGGATGTCCCAGCGAGGCCGGGACGGCGACCGGACGGGACGGCGTCACCGGGTCCCGGTGCAGCTGCCGTGCTCTGCGCTCGCACAGCTGGCCGGGGGGTGTGCCGGGGTCGAAACGCTGCCAGGGCCGGGCTGTCTCCATCCCGGAGGCGTCCGCGAGGGCCTGCATTTGCGCGCCGGTCAGCAGCGCGGAGTGGTTGTTGGGATGTCCCTCCGTCGGCAGGCCGCGGCCTTTGATCGTGTAAGCGAAGACGACCGTTGGACGGTGGGAGTCGATGCTACGGAAGGTGTCAACGAGCAGGCCCAGGTCATGGCCGCCCAGATCGCGGATCGCCGCGGCCAGCTCGGCTGGGTCGATGGTGGACAGCAGGGACCTGAGCTGCCCGCTTCCGTTCGCCGCGACGATGCGGTCGGCGATTTCGGCCGGGCGCACCCGCAGCATCCGCTGGTACTCCTCGTTCGGCATGGTCTCCAGCCGGGCGCGTAGCTCAGCTCCGCCGGCGCGCTGGAAGATCCCGCTGATCAGGCGTCCCCACTTGACGGTCACGACCTGCCAGCCGGCCGCGGCGAACATGCCCCGCAGCCGCTCGATCTGGATGTCCGGCACGACCCGGTCCAGCGACTGCCGGTTCAGGTCCACGACCCACAGCAGTTCCCCCAGGCTGGCCACCGCCGGGTCGGCGACCGCTTCCCAGATGGCGCCCTCGTCAAGCTCGGCATCGCCGAGCAGGCTGATGAAGCGGCCCGCCGGCGGAGAGCCGGGAAACTGGGAGGCGACGTAACGGTGCGCCACCGCCGCCCAGAGCGCGGCCGTCGCGCCGATCCCGACCGAGCCGGTGGAGAAGTCAACCGTGTCCGGGTCCTTGAGCCGGGAGGGGTAGGACTGCAAGCCGCCCTTGGCCCGCAAGGTCGGCAGGTAGGACTCGTCCAGATCGCCGAGCAGGTAGTTGACCGCGTGCAGCACCGGGGAGGCGTGCGGCTTGACCGAGACCCGGTCCAGGGGCGTGAGTTCCGCGAACCAGAGTGCGGTCATGATGTCGACCATCGAAGCGCTCGACGCCTGATGGCCGCCCACCTTGACACCCGAGTGGTTGGCACGGCCGGCGTTGGCGGCATCGACGATCGCCGCCGAGAGCCACAGCACACGGCGGGCGACCTCCCGCAGCACGCCCTGGTCGTATGCCGGGCCTGCTGCCGCGGCAGCAGTGGGATCAGCGCTGGCGGTCATGGTGGTTCCTTCGTTCGGACGTGCGGCCTGCTGTGATCAGCCCACGGCGGCATGCTCGCGGCCGCGGATGATCTCCTCGTAAGCGAGCCTGACCTTCCCGGCCAGGGCCTGCGCGGCCGGCGCGTCACGGCCCTCAGCCAGCAACCGCAGCAGCGCCCACCCGCGCGACTCCGGCGGGACCTCATCGCCGCGCGCGGCGACCAGTGCGTGGAAGTGACGGTAGTTTTCCCCGAAGGACAGCAGGTACACCGCAGGCGCGCCGGTGATCCGCTCGACCGCGCTTACCAGGTCATGGGCATGACGCCCGAACGTCGCGGTCTCGGCCTCGTCGAGGCCGGTGAGCTTTTCGGCATGACGGCGTGAGCGCAGGAAGAACCAGCCGGGAACTTCGTAGCCTGGGGGCACCTCGGCGGCCCACAGCTCGTCGAGGAAAACCCGCGACGCGGGATCGGCTTCCTCCATCGAACAAATCAGGCATTGATTGTCGGGCATGTTTGCTCCACGGTTACTCTGCTGCTCAGCCGCCCATCAGCACGTCGAGCGGGTTGGGGAGGTCTGCCTTGAGCGCCCATGACCGGTCCGACAGCTCTTCGACGCTCGCGCCTGCTCGGCGGGCAGCCAGCAACTCCTCGGGGTCGAAGGCGGGGCCTACCGAGTCGGCGGCGTACTCGGCACCGTTCATGTAGGCGGTGGCCTGGTCGGGCTCGGCGAACCGGTCGATCTGCAACTCGACGAAGTTGCGGTCCGGGTCCTGGTAGTACATCGAGGTGGTGACGCCGTGGGCGATACAGACGGCGGGGGTGATCCCCTTATCCCGCAGCATCGTGTAGCGCTCGAGCAGCGCGTCGATGCTGTCGAAGGTGTATGCCGAATGGTGCAGGGAGGCGGTGGTGGCCGACTTGGCCTGAAACTCGACCGGCGGGTGCAGCAGCGCGACCCGGTGGTGCTCATCATCGAAGGTGAGGAACGTCAAGGCGGCGTCCTCGTACACGACGTGGGCGTCGAGGACGGTGCAGTACCAGTCGCGCATCGCCTCGTGGTTGGCGGTCTGGAAGACGTTGTGGGCGAACTTGGGCTTGGACATCTCGATCTCCTCTGGCTTCTGCGGAGGGCTCAGGCGACGGTGAAGGTGATGGTCATCTCTCCGATGACCTCGGCGTGAGTGACGAGGCGGTCGCCCGGCCGGAGCGTGACCTTCGGGTCACGGGCCCAGCCGATTCCGGCGGGCGTGCCGGTGAAGATCAGGTCGCCGGGCAACAGCGGCACAACGGCGGACAGCGACTCGATCAGCTGCGGGACGGTGAAGATGAGGTCATCGGTCCGCCCCTTTTGCATCTGCTGGCCGTTGAGGGAACAGCCGATCTCGATGTTGTCCGGATCGGCGAACTCGTCGGGGGTGACCACCACCGGCCCGATAGGAGAGAAGCCGGGGAAGGACTTGCCCAGCGAGAACTGCGGGGTCGGCCCGCGGAACTGCACCAGCCGCTCGGACAGGTCCTGGCCGAGGGTCAGGCCGGCGACGTGCGCCCACGCGTCCCGGCTGGCGATGCGGTGGGCGCGCGCGCCGATCACCACCACGAGCTCGGCCTCGTAGTCGACCGCCTCGGAAGGCAGTTCCACGACCGCGGCGGGACCCGTTACCGACGATGGGAACTTAGCGAACACGACCGGGTCGGATTCCGGTGTCCCAAGGCCGGCCTCGGCGGCGTGCGCGCGGTAGTTCATGCCGATGGCGAACACCTGACGCGGCTCGGGAACCGGCGCGCCCAGTTCGGCCGCGGTGTAGCGGGCGGCTTCGGCAGTCAGGATCGTCGCGGAATTCGCCGCGTACCAGGCGCTGAACTGCGCCCACCGCTGATAGATGGCCTGCGGGTCGGGCGAGAACCTGCCCGCGCTCACCGTCGCCACGTCGATGGCGCCACGCTCGCCGACCAGCGCGAGGCGGCTGTTGATGGCGGCCAGTCGCATCCTGTCCCCCTCGTTGGGCTCCCAGCGTGCTGTGGGTCACACCGTAAACCTGATATGTGATAACAGTCAAGGCTTGATATCTTTGATATCGTCACCCAGAACAGCCTCGACATCAGCGGGAGCGGACATGACGGTCGCCTCGGCCAGTTCCGGATCGGTCCGTCCCATCGAGACGCGATCTCTGTCGGAGCAGGTGACCAACGAGGTCCGCCGCTCGATCCTGGCCGGCGACCTCCCGCCCGGGCAGGCCTTGTCTCTGCGCCGGCTCGCCGAACAGCTCGACGTCAGCTTCATTCCGGTGCGCGACGCGCTCCGCGTGCTCGAGGCCGAGGGGCTCGTGGTGAATCCCCCGGGGCGCAGCGCCAGCGTAGCCCCGCTGGACCTCGAGGAGTTCCACGCGATCTACCGCGTCCGCCGGCTGCTCGAGCCCGACCTCGCCCGCCGCTCGGCGCCGCAACTCGCCGATGCCGAACTCGACCGGCTCTACCAGGCCGCGGCGGAATTCGGCGGCGTCGAGCGCAGCATGGACGACATCTACGACGACCACCGCGCGTTCCACCTCGCACTGCTCGCGCCGGCCGCCTCGGCCTGGGACATCCGCATCCTGACGATGAGCGAGCGAGCGAGCGAGCGGTACGTACGGATCGGTTTCGGGCTGCTCGATCCGGACCCCAGTGAGCACGAGCGGCGGCGCGAGGCGCACCAGCTGCTTGTCCATGAGTTCCGCCAGCGCGACCCCGAGATCGCAGCCCGGGTCCTGGATGAGCACCTGGCCCACAACGAGGACCTGGCCCATAACGCGCTGTCCCGGTCCATAGCCCGGTGACCTCGGCCCCGTAATCCCCTCAGCCGAAAGAGCGACGCTAGGTGAGGGTGGCGACCAGGTAGGCGACGCCGAACGGGTCCGCCGCGTACGTGATCTCGGTGGGCGGGCTCGCGCCGGCGAAAGCGCCGGCCAGGACCTGCCAGGCGGCGCGGCCGGTCGCCATCAGGTCGCGGGCCAGGTCCGGGTCGATCCCGGCGAGCGCCGCCATGTCGCCGTCGCGCACCGCCTGCTGCACCGCGTCGTCGAACGGGATCGCGCGCTCGTCGAGGTAGCCGGGCGCGGCGGGACCGCGCCGGGCGCTGCCGTCGCCGACCGCGAGCAGCGCTATCCGTGGAGCCGCGGCCGCGAGGTCGCGGCCTAGCCGCAGGCAGTCGGCCGACGACGCGGACTCGTCGACCGCCTGCAGGATCCGGGGACCGGTGTAGCTGGCCTCGTCGAGCAGCAGCGCGCCGATGCCCAGCGCCAGCGGCAGGCCGGGCTTGCCGCGCGGACGTGTCGCCGGCCTGTGCGGCACGGCTGAGGCAGTTGGGGCAGCCGCGGCTCGAGGTGGCATGGCCTGAAGGCCCTCGATGTCCGCGGGAGCCGGGACAGGCGAGCGCGGGAACGCGGCGGTGGTGGGAGCCGGCGCGGGCGGGTACGGCGCCCGGGGCGGCGCGGATGACAGAAGCGGGGCGTAGCCGGAGAGGTCTAGGCGGTCGTCTGGGTTCCAGGTTGCTGTTTCCTGGGCGGCGCCGACGACGGCTATTACATCGGGGGTGGCGGCCAGCAGGTGGGCGATTGCCGCTGTGCAGGCGGTTCTTAGGTCGGGGAGGATGTCGGCGCGGCCGGTTAGCTCGGTGGCTAGCAATGGCGGGGACGGGCAGAGCGCGGCGGCGACGATCATGCGAGGCCCCGGACGGCCCTGGCCGGCGGGAGGTCGCCGCGGATCGCGGCGACCATGTCCAGGGCCTGCCTGGTGGCCTTTACGTCGTGCGCGCGGAAGATCCGCGCGCCGAGCCGCCTGGTCAGCTCCAGGGAGTGCCAGGTGTTCTTGCCGAAGTCGTGCGCCGGGTCGATGACGATCCGGGCCGGGTCGACGCCCGCCTTCAGCGCCCGCTCGGCGAGCCCGAGCACGCGGTCGGCCACGTCCGCCATGACGTCGGTGAAGTACGGCCGGAACGGCCGGGTGCGCGGCGTCAGCGTGCCGACGTGCGAGCAGACCAGGCCGGCGTCGAACTCCGCGGCCACGTTCGCGAGCAGCGGGTCCCAGCCGCTCCACGTGTCGTTGAGCAGGTCGGCGCCTGCCTCGCAGACCGCCCTGGCGGGCTCCTGCCGCCAGGTGTCCACGCTGATCACCAGGTCCGGGTAGGCGGCGCGGACCGCGGCGACGAACGGGACCACGCGCCGGATCTCCTCGGCGACCGTCACCTCGGGGCCCGGCTTCGCCGGGATGCCGCCCACGTCGAGGATGTCGGCGCCTTCGGCCACGGCGGCGTGCACCCGGTCGAGGGCGGCGCCGGTGGCCCCGGTGTCTCCCGGCCGGTAGAACGAGTCGGGGGTCCTGTTCACGATCGCCATCACCAGCCGCTGCTCCGGCGGGAACTGTTTCTTCCCGAGCCGCAGCGGCCTCGGTTCGACGTCGCCCATGTGTACTGAGCTTAAGGCGGAGTTACGGGGGGATCTGCCCCCGGGCAAGAACTGCGAGGCGGTGGTTAAGGACTTCTTAGGAGAGTTGTTACCGAATACAGAGGGTCCACGGGCCCGTTCTGGACAATGGGAGCAGAACCACGTGGCATCCTTGCGCCTATGGCAGGCCGGCACCAGGGAAGCGCATCAGTCCCCAAAGTTCCTGACGTCAACCCCTGGTTCTGGACGGTTAAGATCCTCACCACCGCGATGGGTGAGGCGGTGTCGGACTTCCTGGTCAAGACGTACAACCCGTACCTCGCGGTGCTCGCCGGGTTCATCGTGTTCGCGGTGGCGATCACCTGGCAGTTCCGGGTGCCGGACTACCGGACGTGGCCGTACTGGACCGCGGTGGCGATGGTGGCCGTGTTCGGCACGATGGTGGCGGACGCGATGCACGTGGGGCTTGGCGTCCCGTACAAGGTGTCGGTGACGGTGTTCGGCGTCGCGCTGGCGGTGGTGCTGTTCACCTGGTGGCGCGTCGAGGGCACGCTGTCGATCCACAGCATCGTGACGCCGCGCCGCGAGATCTTCTACTGGCTGACGGTGTGCTGCACGTTCGCGCTCGGCACCGCGACCGGCGACCTGACCGCCACCACGCTGCACCTGGGGTACTTCCTGTCCGGCGTGGTGTTCTCGCTGGCGATCCTCGTCCCGCTGGTGGCGTGGCGGCTCGGGGTGAACCCGGTGCTGACGTTCTGGGTGGCCTACATCCTGACCCGGCCGATCGGGGCGTCGTTCGCGGACTTTTTCGGGATGCCGAAGACGTCTGGCGGGCTCGGCATCGGGCACGGGCCGGTGTCGCTGGTCACGCTGGTGCTGGTGGTGGCTTCCATCGCCTACCTGGCGAAGACCGGCAAGGACCACCCGAAGCCGCAGGTGCAGCCGGACTACCAGTACGCGGTGCGGCAGGTGCGGCAGGGCTAAGCCCGGCGCAGCACCTGCAGGCTGCGCGAGGCGAGGACCACCTTGGCGCCCGCCTTCTGCGGCTCGCCTGATCCCTTGTGGTCCGCGGTGTCGAACTCGGTCACCCACTGCTCGCCCCAGACGCCGCCGGGCAGCACGAAGTTGACGTCCTCGTGATGGCCGTTAAACAGCAGCAGGAAACTGTCGTCGGTCAGCTGGTGCCCGCGCTGGTCGGGGTCGGGCAGGGCCAGGCCGTTGAGGAAGACGCCGAGGGACTTAGCGAATCCCGTGTCCCAGTCTTCGTCCTCCATCTCCACGCCGTCCGGCCGGAACCAGCCGATGTCCGACAGCTTGGACCTCGAGCCGATGATGGGCTCGCCCTCGAAGAAGCGGCGGCGGGTGAAGACCGGGTGCTCCCGCCGGAAGGCAACCAGGTCGGCGCAGAATTCCAGGAACTCTTCGTCCGCGTTGTCCCAGTCCAGCCAGGAGATCTCGTCGTCCTGGCAGTAGGCGTTGTTGTTGCCCCGCTGGGAGTGGCCGAGCTCGTCGCCGTGCCGCAGCATGGGCACGCCCTGGCTGAGCAGCAGCGTCGCCATCATCGCGCGGCGACGGCGGCCGCGGATCGCGACGACCTCGGGGTCGTCGGTCGGGCCTTCCGCGCCGCTGTTCCAGGAGCGGTTGTCGTCGGCGCCGTCGCGGTTGTCCTCGCCGTTCGCCTCGTTGTGCTTGTGGTCATAGGAGACGAGGTCGGTGAGCGTGAACCCGTCGTGGGCGGTGACGAAGTTGACGCTGGCGTGCGGGCGGCGGCCGGTCCGGCCGTACAGGTCGGAGCTGCCGGTCAGCCGGTAGGCGAAGTCGCCGAGACTGCCGTCCGCGCCGCGCCAGTAGTCGCGGACGGTGTCCCGGTACTGGCCGTTCCATTCGGACCAGAGGGTGGGGAAGTTGCCCACCTGGTAGCCGCCCTCGCCGAGGTCCCACGGCTCGGCGATCAGCTTCACCTGCGAGACCACCGGGTCGACCTGGATGAGGTCGAAGAACGCCGACAGCCGGTCGACGTCGTGGAACTGCCTGGCCAAGCTGGAGGCGAGGTCGAAGCGGAACCCGTCCACGTGCATCTCGCTCACCCAGTACCGCAACGAGTCGATGATCAGCTGCAGCACGTGCGGCTGCCGCATGTTCAGCGTGTTCCCGGTGCCTGTGGTGTCGAAGTAGTAGCGGCCGCCGTCGGCCAGCCGGTAGTACGCCGGGTTGTCGATGCCCTTGAAGGACAGCATCGGGCCGAGGTGGTTGCCCTCCGCGGTGTGGTTGTAGACCACGTCGAGGATGACCTCGATGCCGGCCTCGTGCATGGTCCGCACCAGGTACTTGAACTCGGCGACGACCTGCTCGACGCCCCACGCCGAGTAATCGCTGTGCGGGGCGAGGAAGCCGATGGAGTTGTACCCCCAGTAGTTCCGCAGGCCCTTGTCGATCAGGTGCTGGTCCTGGACGAAGTGGTGGACCGGCATCAGTTCGACCGCGGTGACGCCGAGCCGCTGCAGGTGCTCGATGACGGCGGGGTGCGCCATCCCCGCGTAGGTGCCCTTCAGGTCGTCGGGGACCTCGGGGTGGCGCATGGTGAGGCCCTTGACGTGGGCCTCGTACACCACGGTCTCATGCCATGGGATGCGCAGCTGCGAGTCGTCGCCCCACTCGAACCACGGATTGGTGACCACCGCCTTCGGCACGAACGGCGAGCTGTCCGCGTCGTAGCGTTCCCTGTCGTCGCCGCCGAGCGGATAACCGTAAACGGCGGGGTCCCAGCGGACCTCGCCGTCGATCGCCGTGGCGTAGGGATCGATGAGCAGCTTGGCCGGATTGCAGCGCAGGCCGTTCTCAGGGTCGTGCGGGCCGTCGACGCGATAGCCGTAACGCTGGCCGGGGCCGATCCCTGGCAGGAACGCGTGCCAGACGTAGCCGTCGACCTCGGTCAGCTCCACCCGCTCTTCCCTGGTGCCACTCTCGTCGAACAGGCATAGCTCAACCCGGTCGGCTACCTCGGAAAACAGGGTGAAATTGGTCCCGATGCCGTCGTACGTGGCGCCGAGCGGATATGGCCGTCCTGGCCACATTTCGCGTCCCATGGTCTCCATCTGCCCTAGTGCGTCCGGACATACCACGGACCCCGACTTTTCACTTATTTTAGGGCAGGCGGTTACGCACGGAAGCCAAAACGGTTTTGTTGGCGGCGGTCAGTTACGCTCCGCGACCACTGGTCAGCCTACAGCGTCGGTGATCGCGTTCGACTCCTCGGCGTCCAGCTCGATGCTGGCGGCCGCGATGTTCTGCTCGATGTGCTCCGCTGAGCCGGATCCGGGGATCGGCAGGATGTGCGGCGACCTGGCCAGCAGCCAGGCGATCGCGATCTCCCGGGGACTCACGCCGTGCCGCTCCGCCGCCGTGCGCAGCGGTACGGTGGCCGACTCGCTGATCGGCGCCCACGGGAGGAACACGAGGCTTTCCTGGTCGCAGAGGTCGACCATCGATTCCGACGACCGGTCGTTGACGTTGTAGCGGTTCTGCACCGACACCACCGGGGTGACCGCCTCGGCCTCGCGCAGCTGCTCTTCGTTGAAGTTCGACACGCCGATATGCCGGATCTTGCCTTCCGCCTTCAGCTCGGCGAGCGCCCCGATCGACTCCGCGACCGGCACCTTCGGGTCCACCCGGTGCAGCTGGTACAGGTCGATCCTGTCGACGCGCAGCCGGCGCAGGCTGCCCTCGCAGACGCTGCGCAGGTGCTCGGGACTGCCGTCGGGCTCCCACTTGCCCGGGCCTGGCCGCAGCTGGCCGCCCTTCGTCGCGATGACGAGGTCGTCGGGATACGGGTACAGCGCCTCGGCGATCAGCTCCTCGCTGACGTCCGGCCCGTAGGAGTCCGCGGTGTCGATGAAGTTGACGCCGAGCTCGATCGCCCGGCGCAGCGCCCCCTTGGCGAGCTCCCGGTCCGGCGGCGGGCCCCAGACCCCCCGCCCGGTGATCCGCATCGCGCCGAACCCCAGCCGGTTGACCGTCAGGTCGCCGCCGACGTCGATCGTGCCGGCGGCCTCCGCTGTCGGCCTCTCGCTCATGGGGCACGCTCCTTTCGTTTCGCCAGCCTCTGCTGCGCTCCGCTTACTCCGCCTCACTCCGCCTCACTCCGCCTCACTCCGCAGGAGTGCTTTCCCGGCGGGGCGTGTCGCACACCTGCCGGATGCGGCATCGTAAGGGAATGGATAAACGCCTGCGCTTCATGGCCGACCTTACGCAACCGCTCACCGTGCCGCCGGGCAGCACCGTCAAGCTGAGCCGGGACCACGATCCCGGCTACACCGGCTCGGTGACGAAGGACCAGGCCACGTCCCTGCTCGCGGACGGCGTGCAGCTCCTCGCCGAGTACCAGGACCGGCTCGCCGCCCAGGACATCTACGGCGTCCTGCTGGTGCTGCAGGGCATCGACGCGGCGGGCAAGGACGGCACGATCAAGCACGTGATGAGCGGCGTGAACCCGCAGGATGTGCAGGTCAGCTCCTTCAAGCAGCCGTCGGTGGAAGAGCTGAACCACGATTACCTGTGGCGGTACGCCCGGGCGCTGCCGGGCCGCGGCCGAATCGGCATCTTCAACAGGTCGCACTACGAGGAAGTGCTCGTCGTGCGGGTGCACAAGGAACTGCTCGCCGCCGAGCGGATGCCCAACCCTGACGAGCACGGCATCTGGGAGCGCCGCTACCGGGAGATTAACGACTGGGAGCGGTACCTGACCGACAACGGCATCCGCGTGGTCAAGATCATGCTGAACCTGTCCAAGCGGGAGCAGGCCAAGCGCTTCCTGCAGCGGATCGACCATCCGGAGAAGAACTGGAAGTTCTCCCCGAGCGACATCAAGGAGCGGCAGTACTGGGATGCCTACCAGCACGCTTTCTCCACGATGCTGAGCCGGACCAGCACGGAATGGGCGCCATGGCACGTGGTGCCCGCCGACCACAAGTGGTTCAGCCGGCTGGCGACCGCGGCGGTGCTGGTGCGGGCGCTGGACGCGATCGACCCGCAGTACCCCGCCGCCGACCCCGCGGTGCACGACGAGATGGTGCAGGCCGGGGAGGAGTTGCGGGCCGAACTCGTTTTGGATAAGAAGGGTGCTGACTGAGCGTGCCGCTGGTTTGCACTGCGGCCGGACGGGCAGGTGGTGGCCATGTTCGAGGCCGAGAACATCCGCGACTGGCGGGAACACGACGTGGTGGATCCCGACGGCAAGAAGATCGGGATACTCGAAGCTGTCTACGTGGACACGGGGACCGATCAGCCGGCGTTCGCCTCGATCAGGGTGGGGATGATCGGCCGCCACCGGCTGACCTTCGTGCCGCTGGACCGGGCGACGGTGTCGCCGTCGGCGCTGCGGGTGGCCTTTACCAAGGGGCAGGTCAAGGGGGCGCCGGAAATCGACACCGACGGCGAGCTGATGGCCACCGACGAGCCGAAGGTGTTCGAGCACTACGGCATGGCCTACCAGCCCGGCGCCGGCGGCGAGCGCCGGCTGGCCAGGCGCTAGGGGGTTTCGATGGTCTTGTTCCTGCTGCTCATCATCGCGGCCATCGCGCTGGGCATCGTCGGAGCCGTGGTCAAGGGGCTGCTTTACCTGCTGATCATCGGCGTGGTGATCTTCCTGCTGTCCTTCATCCTGCTCGGCTTCCGGACGCGGCGGCGGAGGCCCGCCCGTTAGTGGCCGGACATGCGCCTGGCGATATGTGAGGCTTCTCCGGGCCGACCCGCCGCGCCAGCCAGGCCGCCGAGACTAGCGGCGAGCATCCACGATGCGTAGAAATGATCGGCTGCAGTTCGAGTATCCGCACCAACTACGGAGACCCGCTTGGTTCCAATCCAGAGCCGGTTACGGGAGATTCGCCTCCTGTTCCTGGGCGGCGCGGCAGTCTCGGATGATTCCGCTACGCTGCGGGCATGAGCGACCAGACTGGTGCCGACCAGAACGTCCAGATCCGGCTTGCCTCGCGGCCTGTAGGGCGGCCGAGGGCGGAGAACTTCGCGATCGTCGCGGGGCCGGTTCC
>Ga0335075_10009479_pt1 | contig 14844 bp, 9 predicted proteins | sample Lox_Sample_24_FD_206723 | JGI IMG/M metagenome (GOLD analysis project Ga0335075, IMG submission 206723) | Soil microbial communities from Loxahatchee National Wildlife Refuge, Florida, United States - Lox_Sample_2.4 | ecosystem: Environmental > Terrestrial > Soil > Wetlands | place: USA: Florida...
ATTTGAGCTCGAACATTCCGCGCGGCGTCGCAATGTATTTGTTCGAGGTCACCCGGCTCACCGTGCTCTCGTGCATCTCCACCGCGTCGGCGATGTCGCGCAGGATCAACGGTCGCAGGTGCTCGATACCATGGCGCATGAACCCGTCCTGCTGGCGCACGATCTCGCTAGCCACCTTCAAAATAGTCTGCGTGCGCTGCGCCAGCGATTTCACCAGCCAGTTCGCGGTCGCCAGCCGCTCGGCGAGGAAGGTGCGGTCGTCCCGCCCGGCTCCCGCCGCCACACGCGCATAGAAATGCTGGTTCACCAGCACGCGCGGCAGTGTGTCCGGGTTCAGCTCGATGATCCAATCGCCGCCCGGGGCGGCACGCATCAGGATGTCGGGTACCACGACCTGGATCGGGCCGTTCTCGCCCGTCCAGCCGGGTTTGGGATCGAGCGCTCGAAGCTCGCCGATCATATCCGACAGGTCTTCGGCATCGACCCCGCACACCGCCATCAGCCGCCGCATGTCGCGCCGAGCCAGCAGGTCAAGATTATCCAACAGCGCCGCCATGGCGGGATCCAGGCGGTTGCGCTCCGCCAGCTGCACGGCAAGGCATTCCTTGAGGTCGCGTGCGAACAGGCCGGGCGGATCGAATCGCATCATCCGTGCCCGCACCGCCTCCACGCGCTCGAGCGCCACGCCCATGGCCTGCGCGACCTGTTGCGGTTCCGCCGTCAGCCGCCCCGCCGGACACAACAACGCGATCAGATGCGCGCCGATCAGCCTGTCGGCCGGATCGGAGAAGCCCAACCGAAGCTGCTCGCCAAGACGTTCGTGCAACGGCCGCAGCGGTTCCGCGAGATCATCGATGTCGCTCGCGTCATCAGCAAAATCGTGCGCGCCACGGCGGTCACGCGCCGGCGGCGCGCCGTCCGACGGCCCGCCCGCGTCATAGGTCTCGGCATGTTCGGCATCGAGCGGAGTGGCCGACACATCCGGCAACGAGCCGGCGGCGGCGTGGTCTGCCGCATCGAGCAAAGTCTCGTCGGAGCGCGCAAGCTGGTCCGGCGCGGCGCGCTCCGCCGGCGGGGCGTCGTCCGCCTCGTCACGCTCCAGCAGCGGGTTGCGCTCCAGCTCTTCCTCGACGAACGCCGCTACTTCATGGTTGGTGAATTGCAGCAGCTTGATCGCCTGACGAAGCTGCGGCGTCATCACCAGCGACTGGCTCTGACGAAGGTCGAGACGCGGGCCGATCGACAGTGCCATTGCCGCCATCGTTACAGGCTGAACCGCTCGCCGAGATAAAAGCGGCGCACGTCGGCATGCGCGACCACCTCGTGCGGGCGGCCCTCCATCAACACCTGACCGTCGTGCATGATGTAGGCACGATCGATGATCTCCAGCGTCTCGCGGACGTTATGATCGGTGATCAGCACGCCGATCCCGCGATGCTTGAGATGCGAGACCAGATCGCGAATCTCGCTCACCGCGATCGGATCGATGCCCGCCAGCGGCTCGTCCAGCAGGATATAAGCAGGCTGTGTCGCCAGCGCGCGGGCGATCTCCACCCGGCGGCGCTCGCCGCCCGACAGCGCCAGCGCCGGCGTGCGGCGAAGATGGCTGATGCCGAATTCCGCCAGCAGTTCGTCCAGTATCATCTCGCGCCGGTCGGCATCCGGCTCGACCACCTCCAGCGCCGCCATCACGTTCTGCTCGACGTTCAGACCGCGGAACACGCTGGCTTCCTGCGGCAGGTAACCGATGCCAAGCCGGGCGCGCCGATACATCGGCAGCAGGGTGATATCGGCGCCATCGAGTCCGATTGCGCCGGTATCGGGCCGGATCAGCCCGATGATCATGTAGAAGGTGGTGGTCTTGCCCGCTCCGTTGGGGCCGAGCAGCCCGACCGCTTCGCCCCGCCGCAGCGCAATCGAGACGTTCCGCACCACCGGCCGTTTCTTATAGGTCTTGCCGACGCCGGTCGCCGCCAGCCCCGCACCCCCCGGCAAGACCCGAAGCGATGCGCTCATGGCTTGTGCCCGGGCTGTCCGGGCGGCCCCGCCACCACGCCCTGGCTGCTGGCGTCGTTCGGCACGATCAGCCCCTGCACCCGTTGATTCCCTGACAGCAGACGGGACACGCCGGTCTTCAGATTGACGATGGCACGCGTACCGGCGAGTTGGTTCTGCCCGCGGGTGATACGTACATTCCCAACCAACAGCGCGATGCCGGTTTCGGGCACATACACCCCGCGATCCCCGGTGGCGATGTCGGTCGGCGTCCGCACCGAGACATGGCCGAACGCCTCGACCTTCTCCAACTTGCCGGAGGCTGCCAGCGGGTCGTCGGACGCCGGGGTCGCGCCGGTCCTGGCAGCGGCCTGCGTCGGCGCCTGACCGGGCGGCGGCGAATTCGGCGTAGTATAGGCGACCAGCACATCGGCGGCGATCCGGCGCGCATCCTTGGTCACCACCACGGCATCGCCGCGCGCCACCGCCATGTGTTTCTGCGACCAGTATTCCAGGTCGTCGCGCGCGGTGAGCACATCGTTCGGCGTGGTGAGCCGGAGGTCGTGACCGGTCAGCACCAGCACCGCCTGATCGAGGTCGTAAATCCCCCGATCACCCTGCGCGTGGTCGGTCGTGGTGAAGATCTGCACGTGGCCCTGCGCCTCGACACGGTAGATCTCGTTCCCCGACGTGTCCTCGTCGCCGCCGATGCCGGTTGTGCCGTTGGATGCCGCAGCGGGCGTGGCGGCCGGCGTTGTCGCGGCGGCGGCAGCCGCCGGCTTGGCGGCATCCCCGGCCTTCTTGCGGTAATAGGCGATCAGCCGGTCCGCCGTGACCGTGACGTTCTGACGCACGGCACGGGCATCGCCGTAGGCGATCACCTCGTGCTGGTCCTGCAGCCACTCGATGCCGCTCTGCGCGGTGATGTCGATCGGCCCACCGTGCGACAGGTCGATCCCCTGCGCCAGCGCCGGCGATGCAAGTAACAGCACCGCTCCCATCATCGCGCCTGCGAGTCCACCTCTCCCGCTTCGCGGGACGGGTCGCCATGCGAAGCGAGACGGGTGAGGGTGCCGCACGGGCCGCAACGACATCATTGCGCGTTGGCTCCGTTCAGCACCAGATGCGCCGGGCCGGCGAACTGCACTTCCTCGCCCTTGTCGGTGAAGGTGAACCCGCCCTTCGCGTCCAGCACCCCGAACGGACCCTCGGCATGCACCGGCTGGGCGCCGGCGGCGGCACCGTTCTTCATGTCGATCGCCGCGCTCTCGGTCAGCATCGTGGTGCCATCGTCGCGATACAGCGAAACGGCGTGCGACAGGTCCAGCTCATCCTCCTGCTTGCGGTACACCCCGTCCTTCGATTGCAGCATGAGCCAGGTGCCGTTCTGCAGTGTGACGTCACCCTTCGGGGTGGTGAGGTTGATGCGATCAGGATCGACCTGCGTGGCCTCCGAGGCGGTCAGGGTGTACGGGCGGCCGTGCTCATCGATACCGTGGAAGCGGGCGTCGATCACGGTGTCACCCGCCACGTCGGGAACCATCTGGTGGAGATCCCAGCGGACTTCCGCGGCGGAGCGCTTCAACTCCGGCCACATCGCCATGGTGGTAAGCAGTGCCAGGGCCAAGGCGGGCAGCGCTAGTTTGGCCAACAAGATCATCAACCGCCGGCGGGCAATCCGCCCGGGTGTGGGCGGACGGCGCACCCGCGAGGTGGCGATGCCAACCAGCCGTTCCGCTGGGCGAACCGGGGCAGTGAGCGGTGCGACCGCCATCAGGCCACTCCCGCGCGCAGCAGGTCGTGCACGTGCAGCACCCCGATCGGCCGGCCGGTCGGATCGACGACGAACAGGCTGGTGATCGGGCGTTCGCGTGCGTTCATTACGCGCAGCGCCTCGGCGGCGAGGGCGCCGGGTGCAATGGTCTGCGGCGCTGGCGTCATAATGTCCGCCACGCGCCGAGCCAACAGGTCGGGACCCATGTGGCGGCGCAGGTCGCCGTCGGTGACGATGCCGATCAGGCGGCTGTCGGCGCCGGTGACACCAAGGCAGCCAAACCGCTTCTCAGTCATCACCAACAACGCACGGTCCATCCGCAGATCAGGTGCGGCAAGCGGCATCGCATCGCCGTCGTGCATCAACTCGCGCACGCGCCTGAGCCGGGCGCCAAGCCGGCCGCCAGGATGGAACCGTCGGAAATCGGCGGCGGTGAAACCGTGCCGGGTCAGCAACGCAACTGCCAGGGCATCGCCGAGCGCCATCTGCATGATCGTGCTGGTGGTGGGGGCGAGCCCCATCGGGCAGGCCTCGGCGGCAGCCGGCAGGCGCAGCACGACATCCGCCGCCTGTGCCAGCGCCGACTCCGGCTGGGCAGTGACCGCCACCAACGGTAGGGCGAACCGGCGCGCATGGGCAACCAGATCGGCGAGCTCTGGCGTCTCGCCCGAGTTCGACAGTGCCAGCACTGCATCGCCGGGGACGATCATGCCGAGATCGCCGTGCGATGCCTCGGCCGGGTGAACGAACAGCGCGGGCGTGCCGGTCGAGGCCAAGGTGGCGGCGACCTTGCGGGCCACATGCCCGGACTTGCCCATGCCCGAAACCACGACTCGGCCGGCAACGGTGGCCAGCAACTCGACCGCGCGGTTGAACTCGTCACCGAGCCCTGCCGCCAGTGCGCGCAGGCCCGCGGCTTCGGTGCCCAGCACAGTCCGCGCCACGTCGAGGTCGGCGCGCGCGGCAGCGACGAGAGCGGTCATGGCGAGTCCGTCCGACTCCTCTCCCTGAAGGGCGCCTGTATCAGCCGGCCTGACGCGGCGGGTCAACCCCGGTCCAGCCGACGGACAAGAATCGTGCCATCGGATGTCCGGACGGTTAATGCGCGAACAGGTCCGGCTCGGCGAAGCCCAGCAGGTCTAGCCGGGCGCGTGTGGGGAGGAAGGCGAAGCAGGCCTCGGCCAAGTCGAGCCGGTTCTCCCGCAGCAGGAGCGCCTCCAGCCGCGCCCAGAGCGCATGGAGATGCAGCACGTCGGACGCGGCATAGGCGAGCTGCTCGGGGGTGAGATCGGGCGCGCCCCAGTCGGAGGTCTGCTGCTGCTTGTTGATCTCCACGCCCAACAGCTCCCGGCAGAGATCACGCAGCCCGTGCCGGTCGGTAAAGGTCCGGGTGAGCTTGGCAGCGATCTTGGTGCATTTCACCGGGGCGACGGTGATGCCGAGCGCGTGCTGCAGCACGGCGACATCGAAACGGGCGAAATGCATCAGCTTGACGATCGCCCGGTCACCCAGCAGCCCGGCAAGGTTAGGGCATTCGTAGCCGCGCCCACCGAGCGCGCGCGGCAGAAGCTGCACCAGATGCGCCACCCCGTCGCCGGCCGAGAGCTGCACGAGGCACAGCCGGTCGCGATGCGGCTCGAGGCCCATGGTCTCGGTATCCACCGCCACCACCGGCCCCAGCCTCAGCCCCTCCGGCAAGTCATCCCGATAGAGATGGATAGTCGCGTTCGGCATGAACTGCGTAACGCTCAAAACCGGGGACTACCTTCTGACAACTGAAAACTGACCACTGACAACTGTTATGGTGCCCAGGAGAAGACTCGAACTTCCACGACCTTGCGGCCACAGGTACCTGAAACCTGCGCGTCTACCAATTCCGCCACCTGGGCTCGGGGCTCGTCGCGCGCGTGCCGACGAGGGCAGGGCGGGGGATGTAGCGAGGGGGGCGGGCAACGTCAACTCGCCGGTGCGGCACGATCGCCGGGCAATCCTCGGGTTGCCGTGCATGCGCCATTCGGGTAGCCGGGACGAAACCCGGCGGTACGCTGCAGGGGTGGTAGACGGATCGGTCTGCCGCGCTAGCGTAGTGATCGCTGCTCCGCCCCCAGCGGTGGATTTTGCAAGCGGCCCCAATGGGAGGACCAACAGACGATGAGTACATCCTCAGTGACCGCAGATAGCGCCGCGCTTCATCCGCTGGAGCAGGAGACCATCTCGCGGGTGAAGCGGCGAATGATCCCGCTGTTGTTCCTGTGCTATTACGCGGCTTATCTCGATCGCGTAAACGTCGGCTTCGCGGCGTTGCAGATGAATAAGGCGCTCGGGCTCACCGCTGCCGCGTTCGGCTTCGGCAGCGGCATATTCTTCTTCGGCTACTTCCTCGCCGAGATTCCCTCTAACCTGATCCTCGAGCGTGTCGGCGCACGGGTGTGGATTGCGCGCATCCTGCTCACCTGGGGCATAATCTCGGGACTGACCGCATTCGTGTGGAGTGAGGGGACGTTCTACGGAATACGGTTCCTTCTGGGCATCGCCGAGGCTGGTTACTATCCCGGTATCATCCTGTTCCTGACCTGGTGGTTCCCATCGGCGTACCGCTCGCGGATGATCGCGCTGTTCATGACAGCGATCCCGGTCGCCGTGATCACCGGCTCCTGGGCGTCCGGCTACATCCTGGGGATGAACGGTGTTTGGGGCCTTGCCGGATGGCAATGGCTGTTCATCATGGAGGCGCTGCCGGCGCTCATCCTGGGCGTGGTGGTCTATTTCACGCTGACCGACCGGCCGGAACACGCGCATTGGCTGACCGAGCCCCAGCGGAACTGGCTGTCCGGGAGGCTGGCGGCGGAGCGGGCGCAGCGCGAATGTATCCGGCACTTCGCCCTTGGCGAGGCGCTGAGCAATCCGCGCGTGTGGGCGCTGACCCTGGTCTATTTTGGGCAGAACGTGACGGGCTACGGTTTCGTGCTGTTCCTGCCGCAGATCGTCAAACAATTCGGGCTGACCAATGTGCAGACTGGCTTCGTTTCCGCATTACCGTTTATCGGCGGACTGATTGGCATCTTGTTGTGGGGGTACTTCTCGGATCGCACCGGTGCGCGCAGCAAGCTATGCGGGGCGTCGCTGCTGATTTCTGCCGCGCTGCTGATCTCATGCCTTGCGTTGCAAGCCTCGCCCGTGGCGACGATGGCGGTACTGGTGCTTTATCAGTTGGCGGCGTCGGGCATCGCGCCGACCTTCTGGGCGCTGCCGTGCGCCATGCTGACCGGCAGTGCCGCGGCGGGTGGGATCGCGCTGATTAACTCGGTCGGTAATCTCGGCGGATTCCTCGGGCCGTACATGATGGGACTGGTCAGGGATGCGACCGGGAGTTTCCCGCTCGGGCTGCTTGCCATTGCAATGGGGTCGGTGGTGGCAGGCTTGGTGGTGCTTGCGTTGGGCCATGACCGGCGGCTGGAGCAGGCGGCGCCGGCGCCGGCTGAGTAGTGGGGCTGGTACGAACCGGAGAAGATGGCAGGCACAATCCTTCGGGCACGCCCAGCTCGAAGCCCCGAGGGCATACTCCACCACACACCGTCCTGCTTCGGCCGAGCCGCACCGAAATGCTCGCGGCGCGGCGGGGCATCAGCGCCCCACGCAGTGCGGCAGTCGCTGGAGCGGCTCTGGCGACAAAGCCTGGTACAGTTCCAGGACGAGGTCGCCGGACGCGGTCGACCACGCCGGGTCTGGCTCCTGACAGCTGCGGCGGCACGGCATTTCTCCGGCACGCAAGGCCAGCTTACGGTCGACCCGCCGCGCGACGTTCGGCCAAACTTGGTGCCGGTGGCGTCGAGCGGTTGCTGGCAACGCGCAGACGCTGATCGACCTGTATCGCGCGCGATTGGCAGCTGCACGCGGCCGCGCCAACGGCTGATACGGCTGGGGGACATTTGCAGCGAGAAAGGCGACATAGCGCGGGTCTCCACCACACACGACGGCAGCTTCCCGTGCGTCGAACACCATTGCCCGATCTGCGCCGCCACCTCTTGCCGCGGCTTTTGAGCGGTCGAGCTTCGCGATCATTCGCGAGGTGCTCGGCTGCCGTTGGACGATCGATCGGGTAGATCGCCTGCTCGCGAGGGCGGGGCGATGTGCGTGCCGCATGCATCCCCCGCCAGGTCCGTCGTCGCGCAAGCAACAAGCTTGAGGCCGGGCGGCGACGCACCTATCAAGGCGGACGCAGCAGACAGGGCAGGGGCGATGGCAACGCGAGACGTGGCGACCGTCTTCGGCGGGTCGGGCTTCATCGGGCGATACGTGGTCAAGCGGCTGGCACACCAAGGATTCGTCGTGCGGGTGGCGGTGCGCGACCCGATAGCCGCCGGCTTCCTCAAGCCGATGGGGGCGGTCGGGCAGATCGTCCCCCTCTACGCGCCGGTGACCAAGGAGCCCGACGTGCAGCGCGCGGTCGAGGGCGCCGCGGTGGTGGTGAACCTTGTCGGCATCCTGGCAGAGAACCGTACCGGCGATTTCCAGCGCATCCTTGCCGAAGCTCCTGGCCGCATCGCGCGGCTGTCGGCCGCTGCCGGCGTGCTCCGGCTAGTGCATATCTCGGCGATCGGCGCCGACCCCACCAGCCCGAGCCGCTACGGCAGCAGCAAGGCGGCCGGCGAGGCGGCCCTGCAGCAGGCTTACCCGACGGCGACCATCCTGCGGCCGTCTATCGTGTTCGGCGCCGAGGACCGGTTCTTCAACCGCTTCGCCGAGATGGCGCAGATGCTGCCGACCATGCCGGTGATCGCCGGCGAGACGCGGTTCCAGCCGGTCTTCGTGGGCGACGTGGCGGATGCCGTCATGGCCGCGATGGCGCGGGCCGATGCCGCCGGCGCCCTGTTCGAGCTGGGGGGCCCGCGGGTTTGGACGTTCCGCGAGATCCTGGCCTACATCCTTCATGAGACGCGGCGTCACCGGCCGATGCTGACGGTGCCGATGGAGCTGGCCCGACTGCAGGCGAGGCTGGCCGAGCTGTTGCCGAACAAACCCTTCACCCGCGATCAGCTTCTGATGCTGCAACGGGACAATGTCGTGGCCGCTGGCGCACCCGGCCTGCCCGAGCTGGGGATCGTGCCGACGCCCGTCGAGCTGGTGGTGCCTTCCTACATCAGCCGGTTCCGTCCGGGCGGCGGGCGACGGATCTTTCCGTCCGAGGAGCAGAAAGGACGCAATCCGGACCTGTTTTTCACCTCCACCTCGTAAACATTTGCGGAGGACATGGTCGGGGAGGGGATTTAGGTCAGAAAAAGTGCCCTAATCGGCCCCAACCCCCTCGCCAAGCCGAATCGGCCGCCCTATAACCTGCGCGGCATGCGGCCGCGACCGGCGTCCGCCTGCGCCGGAGGAGGGGCCAGCCATGCCGGAGCGCATGCTGCGGTTCGTCAACGTGCCGCAACAGATGCCCGCGAAGCGCGCGGTGGCAGAGCGCCGGCGCGACTTCCGCGAGATTTACCGTATCTTCGAGGACCGCGAGGCGGCCACCCAGGCCAGCCGTTGCAGTCAGTGCGGCGTGCCGTTCTGTTCGGTGCATTGCCCGCTGTCCAACAACATCCCCGACTGGCTGAAGCTGGCGGCCGAGGAGCGGCTGGAGGAGGCGTACGAGGTTTCCTCGGCGACCAATAACTTTCCCGAGATCTGTGGCCGCATCTGCCCGCAGGACCGGCTGTGCGAGGGCAACTGCGTCATCGAGAAAGGCTATGAGGCGGTCACCATCGGCGCGGTCGAGCGCTACATCACCGACACCGCCTTCGAGCGCGGCTGGGTCAAGCCGATCCGGCCGCGTCGGGAGCTCGACAGCTCGGTGGGCATTATCGGCGCCGGGCCGGGTGGGCTGGCAGCGGCCGAGGAGCTTCGGCGGTACGGGTATCAGGTGGTCGTATATGACCGGCACGACCGAGCCGGCGGCCTGCTGATCTACGGCATCCCCAATTTCAAGCTGGAGAAGGAGGTGGTGCTGCGCCGGCGCGACCTGTGCGAGCAGTCCGGCATCCGTTTCGAGCTGAATTGCGCTGTTGGCGAGACGATCGGATTTGCCGAGCTGCGCGCGCGGCACGACGCGGTGCTGATTGCCACCGGCGTCTATACCGCGCGCGAGCTGGGCGGTCCCGGCGTCGGGTTGCCGGGCATCGTGCCGGCGCTTGATTACCTTATTGCGTCGAACCGCGAGAACCTGGGCGATCACGTGCCCGATTTCGTCTCCGGTCTGCTGGATGCGCGTGGCAAGAACGTCGTCGTGATCGGCGGCGGTGACACGGCGATGGATTGCGTGCGCACAGCCGTCCGCCAAGGTGCGAAATCGGTGAAGTGCCTGTACCGGCGGGACCGCGCGAACATGCCGGGCTCGATGCGCGAAGTGAAGAACGCGGAAGAGGAGGGCGTGGAGTTCATCTGGCTGTCGTCGCCCGAGGCATTCACCGGGCGTGAAAAGGTGAGCGGGGTGCGCGCGATGCGGATGCACCTGGGTCTGCCCGATGCATCCGGCCGGCAGTCGGTCGAGCCGATCGAGGGAAGCCGGTTCACGCTGAAGGCGGACCTTGTGATCAAGGCACTCGGCTTCGACCCCGAGGACCTGCCGGCGATGTTCAACGAGCCCGCGCTGACGGTAACGAGGTGGGGGATGCTGAAAATTAATCACCGCACGTTCATGACCAGCCTGCCCGGTGTTTTCGCGGCTGGTGATATCGTGCGGGGCGCGAGCCTGGTCGTGTGGGCAATCCGCGATGGGCGAGATGCGGCGGCGCAGATCCATGATTGGGTCGGGCAGCAGGCGATGCTGGCGGTGGCGGCGGATGACTGAGCAGATTTCGAGAGGTATTGCAAATGGCTGAAATCAGCTTGGATACTGTGCTGCAAGCGATTTCGGAACTGCGAACGGATCTGGTCGGGCGCATCGACAGGCTGCAAAACGGCCTGGATGACCTGCGCCAGGGCTACATTGTCGATTGGGCGAATGTCGAACGCACGGCGCTGATCGCCCGTGGCGCCTCCGACGAGACGCGTGCACTTAGCATCCAGGTCACCGAACTGACCAAGCTGGCGCGTAGGCTCGAAGCGCAGCTTCGGGACCTGCGCGGGGCTGGCTGAAAAGGGGGACACGATGGACGGAATGATCGAAACCGGCCCGCGGTTCCTTGCCGCGTGGGATGCCAATACGCGCGCGCTCCGCCATACTTATGACCCCTCGCAGGAACACGACTCCTGCGGCGTCGGCTTCATCGCCGCGCTCGACGGACAGAAGCGCCGTGACATCGTTCAGGCTGGCATCGACGCACTGAAAGCCGTGTGGCATCGCGGCGCTGTCGATGCCGACGGCAAGACCGGCGACGGCGCCGGCATCCATATCGAGATCCCGCAGGACTTCTTCGCCGCCGCCGTGCAGCGCGGCGGCGCCAAGCTTATGCCCGGGCCGATCGCGGTCGGACAGGTGTTCCTGCCGAAGACGGATCTCTCTGCGCAGGAGCGCTGTCGCCAGATCGTCGAGACCGAGGTGCTGAATTTCGGCTACCTGATCTACGGCTGGCGCCAGGTGCCGATCAACGTCGAGTGCATCGGCGAGAAAGCCAACGCCACGCGCCCCGAGATCGAGCAGATCATGCTGTGCAACCCGAAGGGTGCCGCCGAGGACGAGTTCGAGCGCGACCTTTACGTGATCCGCCGCCGGATCGAGAAGCAGGCGATCGCGGCGCAGATCCCCGAACTCTATTTTTGCTCGCTGTCGTCGCGCTCGATCATCTACAAGGGGATGTTCCTGGCCGAGCACCTGGCGGAGTTCTATCCGGACCTGCTCGACCCGCGCTTCGTCAGCCGTTTTGCGATCTACCACCAGCGCTACTCGACCAACACGTTTCCGACCTGGCGCCTGGCGCAGCCATTCCGAATGCTCGCCCATAACGGCGAGATCAACACGCTGACCGGCAACATCAACTGGATGAAGAGCCACGAGACACGGCTCGCGGCGGAGGAGCTCGGGCCGTATCTGGATGACGTCAAGCCGGTGGTGCAGGCCGGCGGCTCGGATACCGCCACGCTCGACAACGTGTTCGAACTGATGTGTCGCGCCGGGCGTGATGCACCGATGGCGAAGGCGCTGATGATCCCCGCGTCGATCGGGCAGGACGCCACGATGAAGCAGGCGCACCGCGACATGTTCCTTTACTGCAACGCGGTGATGGAGCCATGGGACGGCCCGGCCGCGATCTCGGCGACCGATGGACGCTGGGTGATCGCCGGACTGGATCGCAACGGGTTGCGGCCGATCCGTTATACGATCACTTCCAACCAGATGCTGATCGTCGGCTCCGAAACCGGAATGATAAAAGTAGAGGCCGACACCATCATGGAGAAGGGCCGCGTCGGCCCTGGCCAGACCATCGCGGTCGATCTGGCCACGGCGCGCTTCTACCGCGACGAGGAGCTGAAGGACATGCTGGCTGCGCGCCAGCCCTTCGGCGACTGGGCCCGGCGAATCACCGTGATCGACCGCATCGTCAAGACGGATGCCCCTGAGCCAGTACTTTACCAGGGCGAGGAGCTGCGCCGGCGCCAGCTTTCCGTCGGCTTCTCGCTGGAAGAGCTGGAACTGATCCTGCACCCGATGGTGGAGGAAGCGCAGGAGCCGGTCGGCTCGATGGGCGACGACACGCCGATCGCGGTGTTGTCCGAACGTTATCGCGGGTTGCACCATTTCTTCCGCCAGACTTTCAGCCAGGTGACCAACCCGCCGATCGACAGCCTGCGCGAAACCCGTGTGATGACGCTGAAGACCCGGCTCGGCAATCTCGGCAACGTGCTGGACGAGGACCAGAACCAGTGCGACCTGCTGCAGCTCGAAAGCCCGGTGCTGTCCACCGCCGAGTTCCAGGCGATGCGTGCGTTCATGGGCGCCTCGGCCTGCGTGGTCGATTGCACTTTCCCCGCAGCCGACGGCGAGACTGGACTCCGCGCCGCGCTGGAACGGATCCGGCGAGAAGCCGAGGAAGGCATCCGCGCCGGCTGCACGCACGTAATCCTGACTGATGAAACCGACGGGCCGGATCGCGCACCGATACCTATGATTTTGGCAACAGGAGGTGTGCATACGCACCTGGTGCGCCAGTCGCTGCGCACCTTCACCAGCCTGAACGTGCGGTGCGCCGAGTGCATGGACGTGCACTATTTCGCCGTGCTGATCGGCGTCGGCGCGACCACGGTGAACGCCTACCTGGCGCAGGAATCGATCGCTGATCGCCATCGCCGCGGCCTGTTCGGCGACGTCAGCCTGAAGCAGGCGGTTCAGCGCTACAAGAAAGCGGTCGATAAGGGCCTGCTCAAGGTCATGTCGAAGATGGGGATCAGTGTGATCTCGTCCTATCGCGGCGGCTATAATTTCGAGGCGATCGGTCTGTCGCGCGCGCTGGTCGCCGAGTTCTTCCCCGGTATGCCCTCGCGCATCTCCGGGATCGGGCTGCCGGGCATCGCCCGCAAGGTGCTGGACCAGCACGCACTGGCCTGGAATGCCGAGGTAGTGACCTTGCCGGTGGGCGGCATTTACAAGCTTCGCCGGCATGGTGGGGAATCGCACGCGTTCGATCCGACGCTGATCCATACGCTGCAGACCGCGGTTGCGACCGACAGCTACGCAATCTACCGGCGTTATGCCGACGCCGTGCGCAAGCTGCCGCCGGTGGCGTTGCGCGACCTGTTGGATTTCCGCACCGAGGGGGTGAAGCCGGTTCCAGTCGATGAGGTTGAGAGCATCACCGAGATCCGCAAGCGGCTGGTCGCACCCGGAATCTCTTTGGGAGCGCTGTCACCGGAGGCACACGAGACGCTGTCGATCGCCATGAACCGGATCGGCGCGCGCTCCGACAGCGGCGAGGGCGGCGAGGATCCGGCGCGCTACAAGCCGCGCGCGAACGGAGACAATGCGTCGTCGGCGATCAAACAGATCGCCTCCGGACGGTTCGGCGTCACTGCTGAGTTCTTGAACAACTGCCGAGAGATCGAGATCAAGATCGCGCAAGGCGCCAAGCCGGGTGAGGGGGGCCAGCTTCCCGGCCTGAAGGTTTCGGCTCTGATCGGTCGGCTGCGTCACTCCACCCCCGGTGTGATGCTGATCAGCCCGCCGCCGCATCACGACATCTACTCGATCGAGGACCTGGCGCAGCTCATCTACGATCTCAAGCAGATCAACCCGGACGCGACGGTGTGCGTGAAGCTGGTGGCGCGCTCGGGGATCGGCACGATCGCCGCCGGCGTGGCGAAGGCCAGGGCCGACGCGATCCTGATCTCCGGCCATTCCGGCGGGACCGGCGCGTCGCCGCAGAGCTCGATCAAGTATGCCGGCCTGCCGTGGGAGATGGGGCTGTCGGAAACGCATCAGGTGCTGATGCTGAACCGGCTGCGCCACCGCGTGCGGCTGCGCACCGATGGCGGCATCAAGACCGGGCGCGACGTGGTGATCGCCGCCATGCTGGGCGCCGAGGAATTCGGTATTGGCACCGCGAGCCTGATCGCGATGGGCTGCATCATGGTGCGGCAATGCCATTCCAACACCTGCCCGGTCGGCGTGTGCACGCAGGACGAGAGGCTGCGCGCGAAGTTCGGTGGCAGCCCGGAGAAGGTGATCAACCTCTTCTCCTTCATTGCTGATGACGTGCGCAACATCCTGGCTGGGCTGGGCTTCCGCAGCCTGAAGGACGTGATCGGACGGACCGATCTACTGCATCAAGTGAGCCGTGGCGCCGATATTCTGGATGATCTCGACCTCAACCCGTTGCTGGCACAGGCCGATCCGGGACCGTTCGCGCGCTACTGCACGCTGGAGGGACGCAACGAGGTACCCGAGACGCTGGACGCGCAAATGATCGCCGATGCGCGCGCGCTGTTCGAGCACGGCGAGAAGATGCAGCTTCAGTACACGATTCGGAACACGCACCGGGCGATCGGCACCAAGATCGCGTCAAAGATCACCCGCCGGTTCGGCATGACCGGGTTGCAGCCGGGCCACCTGACGGTGCGGCTGCGTGGCTCCGCCGGCCAGTCGCTCGGCGCGTTTGCCGTGC
>Ga0335075_10009480_pt1 | contig 14843 bp, 13 predicted proteins | sample Lox_Sample_24_FD_206723 | JGI IMG/M metagenome (GOLD analysis project Ga0335075, IMG submission 206723) | Soil microbial communities from Loxahatchee National Wildlife Refuge, Florida, United States - Lox_Sample_2.4 | ecosystem: Environmental > Terrestrial > Soil > Wetlands | place: USA...
CCGGTGTGGCCGGCTCGGGCAAGAGCTCGCTGATCGGCGGCTCGGTGTCCGGACGGGACGAGGTCGTGACCGTCGACCAGGCCCCGATCCGCGGCTCCCGGCGGAGCAACCCGGCCACGTACACCGGGCTGCTCGACCCGATCAGGTCCGCGTTCGCGAAGGCCAGCGGGGTCAAGCCGGCCCTGTTCAGCTCGAACTCAGAAGGCGCCTGCCCGAACTGCAACGGCGCGGGCGTGATCTACACCGACCTGGCGATGATGGCCGGGGTCGCGACCGTGTGCGAGGTGTGCGAGGGCAAGCGGTTCGACGAGGCGGTGCTCGAGTACCACCTCGGCGGCAAGGACATCAGCGAGGTGCTGGCGATGTCGGTCGCCGAGGCGGAGGAGTTCTTCGGCGCGGGCGACGCGCGGACCCCGGCCGCGCACGCGATCCTCGAGCGGCTGGTCGACGTCGGGCTCGGCTACCTCACGATCGGCCAGCCGCTGACCACGCTGTCGGGCGGCGAGCGGCAGCGGCTCAAGCTGGCGACGCACCTGGCCGACAAGGGCGGCGTCTACGTCCTCGACGAGCCGACCACCGGCCTCCACCTGGCCGACGTCGAGCAGCTCCTCGGCCTGCTCGACCGGCTCGTCGACTCGGGCAAGTCGGTGATCGTCATCGAGCACCACCAGGCGGTCATGGCCCACGCCGACTGGATCATCGACCTCGGCCCCGGGGCCGGCCACGACGGCGGCCAGATCGTCTTCGAAGGCACCCCCTCCGACCTCGTCGAAGCCAAGTCCACCCTCACCGGCGAGCACCTAGCCGCCTACGTCGGCGCCTAGCCCAACCAAAGTCAAAATCAACTTCCCGGTATCGAACGGTCCCGGGCGACTCTGGTCCGTCCGCTCCTGTCACCTACGCCATCGACCCGGACCGGGACCTGTCGGCTACGCCATCGACACTGATAGAGCATGTCGCTGGCGTAGCCGACATGGACGCTCGGCGCCGTCGCGCGGTCGGCAGGGTCCCTGAACAGGACCGCGGCTATAAGGTCGCAATGCTACGGGGGTAGTTGCATCGATGTTCGCGTGCCAATGACCGCACGTACTGATAGTCCCGGTCAGAGAAGGCTGTCCGCCAAGGTTTGCGCATCCCGGTGATAACCGCAATGGCGGGCCCCGGAAGGCCTCTGCTGGCGAGCTCCTCAGTCGAGCCGTTCTCAAGCAGGCAGAACAGCCTGAACTGCTCGCGGCGCGGCCCAGAAAGCCGGATCTCGTAGAAACCGCTCATGCTGCCGTGCATCGCCTCCCACTTGCCGCCACCGGAAAACTGCGGTGGGGGCGCGGCCGCAACTGCGTCGAGGACGGCGGTGAACTGGGCATCCAAGGTGCTCGGGCACTCGTTGAGGAATGCCAGGGATGGCACCGCCCCGTCGGACGCTCTGAAATAAATGACAGCCCAGGGATTCTGCCTGCCTTCGGCCGGGGCGGCCGAGCGTGCTGTTTCATGCTTGTCGCGATGTCGAGGGGGCATAAGCCCGACCGTAGTCGACCATTCTTATGTATTGGCTGGGACACGCCGCCGGTCGCTGCCGCCGCCAGTAGTCGACTGCGCCTCCGGCGTCCGGGGAACGACGCGCAGTTCGGCGCCGAGCGCGTCGGCAAGCGCAACGATCAGGGGGAGCTCTGGCCGGGGCTGGTCGGCCGTGAAGAGGCGCCGCACGCTGGATGCGTTGCGGTTGACGCGGCGGGCCAGCTCGGCTTTGGAGATGCCGAGGTCGACCCGCAGGGAATCGAGCTCCCTGATCAGCGCATCGGTCTGCGCAAGCTCGCGGGAGGCCTGCTCGTAGGCCTCGCGGTACTCCTGGTCCTGCATGCGCCGGGCCCGGCGGCGCTCGTGCAGTCCAACGTCGAGAACCTTCGGGTCCACGGGCGCTCTCCCTAATGTGTTGCGCTGGTGATACGTTAAACTGTACCTCCTGTGCAACACTTCGGGAAGACGTCGCAGCTAGTGCGTGGCTAGCACAGGTCGGCGCTGGGGTGGGGGCGGAGGCCGTCGGTGACGACGGTGAGGAGCCGGTCGGCCTGGGACTGGCCGACTGGGCCTGGGGGCGCGTCGTTGATGCTGCGCAGCAGGCCCTTGAGCAAGGCGATGATGTCCGGGGTGGTGATCTCCGGGCGAACCGCGCCCGCCTGCTGGGCTCGGCGCAGCAGTTCGCCGAGGGCGGCGTGCATCTCGGCTTGCAGTGGCCCGGCGATCGAGAGGGCCTCGGGAACATCGCGCTTGGCCGCCGCTTCCTCGCGGATTCGCCCGAGGAAGCCGAAGAACGCCTGACCGGGATCGGCGTCCTCGGCCCGGGCGCGGGCGTCGTCGATGAGATCGCGGACCCGGGCGGTGGCCACCGCCTCGAACAGCTCCTCCTTGGACGGGAAGTGCCGGTAGACGGTCCCGGGCCCCACTCCGGCCAGGGCGGCGATCTCATCGAGGGGCACGTCGTAGCCCGACGCGGCGAAGGCCTCCCGGGCGGCGCGCAGGACCTTCTCCCGGTTGCGCTGGGCGTCGGCCCGCAGGGGCTTGTCAGTCATGGCTATTAACCGGGGCGCTCGTTCCGTATAGTCTAAGCGGGGTCATCGTTCCGATTATAGGAGGCAGCGTCATGCCGTACACCCCGCGCGAAATCGCCGAGCAGGTCCGCAAGATGGTGGCAGGGGAAGGGGTCGTGTTCGCCGACCTGTTCGCCGTCGACGGCGTCATGGCGTATCCGTTCGCCCCGCCCGGGCACCCCGCGGAGCTGCGGGGCCGGGAGGCGGTCCGGGCCTTCTTCGAAGGCCGGGGCCCGGCCCGGGGGCTGTTCGCCATGGAAGGGGTGGACGCGCGGGTGTGGGAGACCGACGACCCCGAGGTCGTGATCACCGAGATCACCCACCACGGCCAGTCCAACGTCACCGGCGCCCCCTACCGCTTCACCGCCCTCGGCATCATCCGGGTCCGCGGCGGCGAGATCGTCCGCTACGACGACTACATGGACCCGATCGCGCTCGCCCGCCTGCTCGGCCGCACCGGCGAACTAGCCGCCGCCCTCAGCCCCGCCTGACTCAGGTAGGCCGGTGATGTCATCGAGCACCGGCAAGCGGTCAGGCCCACGCTAGATCGTCGATCTCGGGCTTGGCTTCGGTCGGGGCTGGTTCGCCGTGAACAGGCGACGCGCGCTGGACGCTTTCGAACGGAACCCGGGCGCGGCTCGGGCGCTGCTAGCCTGAATCCGCTGAGGGGATTGTCATCGATGCTGGTCATTCACGGGGTCTGGGCGTACGGGGCGCTGCAGGTGTGGGCGGAGGATTCCGCCCGGCCGGCGCTGGCGGCGCCGCGGGCCGGCCGGCCGTCGCGCGCCCCTCGGCCGCATCCGTTCGCGGTCCCGCCCGGGGAGCTGGCCGACGCGCTGGCCGGGGCCGGGATCGGCGACCTGGCCGCCAAGGCGGTCGACGACGAGCTCACGCTGCGGCTGCCTTCGGTCGGTGACGGCCCGCTGGCCTCACCCGAGCTCGTCCGGCCGCCCACGGAAGAAGGCTCGGCCGGGAAACCGCCAGGCGGCCGAGTCGCGCTCGCCCCCTGGCGCGTTCCCGTGCTGGTCTTCGAGCCGCCCGCGGCGCTGGCGCTGCTGCCGACCCTGGTCGTCGCCCCGCTGACCGCGGGACCGGCGGATGAGCAGAAGACGGCGCGCGGGGAGCCGGCCGACGCGGACGACGCCGACGCCGGTCCGGCTGACCGGGCGCCGACCGGTCTGGTCGCGGCTGACCTGCCGACGGGCGATCCTGACGCGCGCAGTACACCAGACCCAACGGCCGGGGACGTGATCGTCGGCGGGTCGGTGGGGTATCTAACGGCGGTCGCGCGGTTCGCCGATGAGCTGGTCACCCGGGGGCGGGTGCTGCCGGTGCTGACGGCCGAAGAACAGGGGTTCGCGGCCCGCTGGCGGCCGGTGCTTTCCGCCGCCGACGGGCAGCGGGCACGCGAGTTGGCGGCCGCGATCCCGCCCGCGTGCCTGGCGGCGGACGACACGGCGGGCGGGCCGCTGGTTGCGGGCATGCTCGACGCGCTGGCGGACGCGACCGCGCGCACTCGGCTGCCGGGCGCGCTCTTGCCCGCGAGGCGCGGTCGGCGCCCCGCGCAAATTCCGATTATCGAACGGTCCGTGGCGGCTCTCACCGGCTCAGATCCTGTGGTCGAGGTGGCCGGCCCGGACGACGAGCGCGAGGCGCAAGCGCTGGCGGCCGAGTTCGCGGAGTGGCTGGCGGCCGCCGCGCGTCCGGCCGGACCGGTCCGCACCTGCTTCCGGCTGGTGGAGCCGCCTGCCCCGGTAGCAGCGGCCGATCGGCTCGCGCCGGACCACGAGCACGGCCGGGCCGGTCGCGAGAAAGACGGCGTGGCGGAGGCAGGCGCTGGAGCTGGACGGGATGCGGACGGGGTGGCCGACCAGGAGGGGGACTGGACGGTTGAGTTCTCGTTGCAGTCGGCGGAGGATCCGAGCCTGATGCTGCCGGCCCCGGACGTGTGGGACGGGGCCGGGCTCGGCTGGCTGGCGGGCGACGTGCACCCGGAGGAGGAGCTGCTGGCCGGGCTCGGCTCGGCCGCGCGGCTGTTCTCCGGGCTTGACCGGGCGCTGCGCGAGGCCGCGCCGGCCGAGGTCGCGCTCGACACCGCGGGCGCGCTCGACTTCCTGCGCGAGACCGGGCCGCTGCTGTCGGCGGCCGGGTTCGGCGTGCTGCTGCCGGACTGGGCCCGCCGGGCGCGGCTGGGGCTGAAGCTGACCGCCAAGTCGTCGGCGGGCTCGTCCGCGTCGGCCCGGGTCAGCCGGTTCGGGCTTGAGGATCTGGTCAGCTTCCAGTACGAGCTCGCGGTCGGGGACGACGTGCTGTCGCCGGCCGAGCTGGCCGAGCTGGCCCGGCTCAAGGTGCCGCTCGTCCGCATCAGGGGACAGTGGGTGGAGCTCGACGACCGGCACCTGAAGGCGGCGCTGAAGTTCCTCGAGGGCGGCCGGTCGGGGACGATGAGCGCGGCCGAGGTGCTGCGGGCCGCCGTCGGCGCGGACGACGGCCTCGACGAGCTGGCGCTGACCGCGGTCGACGCCGACGGCTGGCTCGGCGACCTGCTGTCGGGGGAGGCCGACGAGCGGCTCGACCCGATGCCGACCCCGGACGGGTTCGGCGGCGAGCTGCGGCCGTACCAGCAGCGCGGGCTGTCGTGGCTGTCGTTCCTCGGCCGGCTCGGGATCGGTGCCATCCTGGCCGACGACATGGGGCTGGGGAAGACCGTCCAGCTGCTGTCGCTGCTATGGGCGGACCGGGCGAAGACAGGGACCGTTCGGGAAAATTCTGATCTTGATCTTGCCTCTCCGAGCCTGCTGATCTGCCCGATGTCGCTGACCGGGAACTGGCAGCGGGAAGCGGAGCGGTTCACCCCGGGGCTGGCGGTGCATGTGCATCACGGGGCCGACCGGCTGACCGGTGACGAGCTGATCGCGGCCGCCGCCGGGGCCGACCTGGTGATCACCACGTACCAGACCGCGGCGCGGGACCTGGCGGCGCTGTCGCAGGTGCGCTGGGCGCGGGTGGTGTGCGATGAGGCCCAGGCGATCAAGAACCACCTCAGCCAGCAGGCGAAGGCGGTCCGGGCGCTGCCGGCCGCGTCCAGGATCGCGCTGACCGGCACGCCGGTCGAGAACCAGCTCTCCGAGCTGTGGTCGATCATGGAGTTCGCCAACCCGGGCCTGCTCGGATCGGCCAAGTCGTTCCGCGAACGGTACGCGGTGCCGGTCGAGCGGCACGGGTCGGAGGAGGCCGCGCGGCGGCTGCGCCGGATCACCGAGCCGTTCGTGCTGCGCAGGCTCAAGACCGACCGTTCGATCATCTCCGACCTGCCGGACAAGCAGGAGATGAAGGTCTGGTGCAACCTGACCCAGGAGCAGGCGACCCTGTACCAGGCGACGGTGACCGACATGATGTCGCGCATCGAGGAGGCATCGGACGACATCGGCCGGCGCGGCCTCGTGCTGGCGACCATGGCCCGGCTCAAGCAGGTCTGCAACCATCCGGCGCACCTGCTCGGCGACGGCTCGCGGCTGCCCGGCCGGTCGGGCAAGCTGGCCCGGCTCGAGGAGCTGTGCGAGGAGATCGTCGCCGACGGGGACCGGGCGCTCTGCTTCACCCAGTACGCCGAGTTCGGCCGGATGCTGCAGCCGTACCTGGCCGCCCGCATCGGCTGCCCGGTGCTGTTCCTGCACGGCGGCACGACCAAGAAGCAGCGGGACGCGATGGTCGCCCGGTTCCAGTCGGCCGACGAGCCGGTGCTGTTCCTGCTCTCGCTCAAGGCCGGCGGGACCGGGCTCAACCTGACCGCGGCCAACCACGTCATCCACATCGACCGGTGGTGGAACCCGGCGGTGGAGGACCAGGCGACCGACCGGGCGTTCCGCATCGGCCAGCGCCGCGACGTCCAGGTGCGCAAGTTCGTCTGCGTCGGAACCCTCGAGGAGCGGATCGACGCGATGATCGAGCAGAAGAAGGCGCTGGCCGAGCAGATCGTCGGGACCGGCGAAAGCTGGCTGACCGAGCTGTCGACGGCCGCCCTGCGCGAGGTGCTGACGCTGTCGCCGGACGCGGTGAGCTCATGAGCGAATCGAGTGGGCGTTACTTCCGGTGGTCGGACGCGACCGGGCCGATCGCGGTCGAGGGCGGGGTCAAGGCCAGAAGCAAGCGCGGCGCGATCGGCGAGCAGTGGTGGTCGCGGCGGTTCATCGCCGTGCTCGAGTCTTACAGCGCGGGGATGAGCGGGCGGCTGCAGCGGGGCAAGAACTACGCCCGGCGCGGCCAGGTGATCGAGTTCTCGCTCGGCCCGGGCCGGGTCGACGCCCGGGTGCAGGGGTCGCGCCCCACTCCGTACCAGGTGACGCTGGCGGTGCCGCCGCTGACGGCCGGGCAGTGGCGCGAGGTCGAGTCGCGGCTGGCCGCCCAGGCGCTGTTCCGCGCCCGGCTGCTCGCGGGCGAGATGCCGGCCGAGATCGAGCAGGTGTTCGCGGACGCCGGCACCCCGCTGTTCCCTGAATCCGGGCGCGACCTGACCATGCGCTGCAACTGCCCGGACTGGGGCATCCCGTGCAAGCACCTGGCGGCGGTCTGCTACGTGCTGGCGGAGGCGTTCGACGACGACCCGTTCGCGATGCTGGCCTGGCGCGGCCGGACCAGGGATGAGCTGCTGGCCGCGCTGCGGGGCAAGGGAGCGGGGGCCGGCCGCGCGGGGCCCGGTCCGGCGCCTCGGACGCTCGACCGGGACAGCCCCGCCCTGGCGGTGCTGGCGGACGTCGACGGCCCGGCGCTTGAGGCTTCGCTGGCGGACTTCTGGTCGCCCGGCCTCAGCCAGGCGCGGCTGCGGGCGGTCCCGCCGAGCCCCGACACCCCGCCCGATCTGCTGCTGCGCGTGTCCGACGCGCCGGCGGTGGAAGTGCGCGGCCAGCGTCTGCTCGACGTGCTCGCCCCGGCCTACCGCAGGCTCGCGGGCGGGCAGGACGAACTCGCCGAGCAGGACGAGCCGCTTGAGGACTAACGGCGGACTAGCGGTTCTTGAGGTCGTTGACGGCGTCCTTGGCCTTCTCGCCGGCCTGCTTGAGGTCGCCCGCGACCTGGTCCTTCTGACCTTCGGCGGCCATGTCGGGGTTGTTCGTGTGCTCGCCCATGGCCTCCTTGCCCTCGCCGATCAACTTCTGAGCGGCATCCTTGGCCTTGTCCATGAAGCTCATCCGGTTCCCCCTCTGCGTGTCGATGTAATACTTTAAGTATACATCTGATCACTCCATGTGAACAAAATGCTCAGTTCTGACTTAGCCAGCTGCCTCGCCGGACGCGAGAGTCGTACAGCTGGCCGATGTCTGCCGGCGCGCGCTCCGTCACCATGTGGCGCTCATCCCCAGTAAAAGGAGCGCGCCGTGCTGGCTCATGCCCAGTCAGGCGAGTCGCTGTTCGCGGACTGCCTGCGACTTTTCCACAACTATCCGATGGCTGTCCGGCGGCACTACGCCGAGTTCCGGTACGGCTCGATGGTCATGATGAACCGGGAGGCGGGGACGACCCGGTTCTTCGTGCTGATCATGGAGCGGGACGACCTGTTCGCGGTGAGGCCGTGGGACCGCCGGGACTGGCGGCGGGTGGAGATCCTGCCCCGCGAGCCGGTCGACGGCTGGGTCGCCGCGATGATCCGGTCGAGCGTTCCCATGCTCCGCGATGGCGCGCTGCTCGGCTGGGTGACCGGGGCGCAGGTGCGAGCGGTGCTCGCCGCGCACGGCCGGCTGCCGGAACCGTGGGACGACCCGTCGGCCGTGCCCGGCACGCTGGTGATGCCGCGGGTCGGCAGCCAGCCGGCCGATCAGCCGCCGCTGACGGGTAACCCGGCGCAGGACTCGAAGGTCTGGGAGTACGTCGCCCGCGGCCAGCTCATCGACCTCACCTCGATGATCTCGGGCGAGCCGCGGCGGGTGTTCTGGGTGCCGGGGGTGGACCAGGTCGATGGCCGTCGGGTCGGCCGCATCGTGGTGACCGAGCGGCTGCACTCGGAGGGCGCGTGGCTGCCCGCGGGCGTCTACGCCGACCGGTGGGCGGCGCGCGAGGAGAACGCGGCGATGACGGCCAGCCAGCTGCTGGCGCTGCCGGGCGTGGCCGACCTCGCCCGCAGCCACGAGCGGCTGCATCTGCTCGGCGTCTGACTGCGCTTCCCCGGCAATCAGGCGCCGAGGGTGCGAGGCAGGCCGAAGTGCGGGAACAGGCTGTTGTCGCCGAACCGGGTGATCGCGCAGACCTTGTCGCCCGCCAGCGTGAGCACGATCAACCCGTTGGCTCGGTCGACGGGGGCGTGCGGATCCTCGAGGTAGTAGCCGAACGCGGGCTGTCCGTTGGCGCGGGTCGGCACCAGCCGCACCGGGACCGTACCCCACCACGTGCGGCTGACGTAGAACCCGGCGATCGCGGCCCGGCCCTGGTATTCGAGCGGCTCCGGCGGCATCGACATCCATGCGTCGTCGGTCAGCAGGGCGACCAGCCCTTCGGTGTCGGCGGCCTCGAACGCGGCCACGAAGCGGTCGACGACCGCCCGCTCACGGCGCGATCGCGGTGGCGGCGGCGGGTCGTCGCCGACAGCGGCGGAGTGCTGACCGAGGGTTGCCCGGGCGCGCTGCAGAGCGCTGTTGACCGAGGTCTCGGTCGTCTCGAGCATGTCGGCGGCGGTGGCGGCGGGATATCCGAGCACGTCGCGCAGGACGAGCACCGCCCGCTGCCGGGGCGGCAGCCGCTGCAGGCCGGCCGTGAACGCGAGCGCTAGCGCCTCCCTGGCCTCGTACCGGGCCTCGGGGCCCGGCGCGGTGTCTGGCAGGTCGTCGAGCAGCGCGTCCGGGTACGGCTGGAGCCAGAGCGGCTCCGATCGGCGGCTGGGCTCGGGCGGCGGCGCGCCCGGCCACGGGGCGGCCGCCGCCTGCGGGCGGCGGCCCGCGTCGCGGAGCGAGTTGAGGCACCGGTTGGTCGCGATCTTGTACAGCCAGGCGCGCATCGAGGCACGCTCCTCAAATCGGTCGAGCCCCCGCCACGCCGCGAGCAGCGTCTCCTGGAGCGTGTCCTCCGCGTCCTGGACCGATCCGAGTATCCGGTAGCAGTGCACCTGCAGCTCCCGCCGGTACGGGTCGGTGAGCTCGCGGAACGCCTCACCATCGCCCGCGCGGGCGCGGCCGAGCACCGTCATCGCCACGATCGGATCCTCTCACCCGCTCGCCTTTTCCAGCCTCTTGCCGGTAAGGACACCACGCGGACGACAAAGTCACCGGTCAGTACGCCTCGATCCCGGTGTCACAACCAACGGCGGGACAGGCCGACGATGGGAGGGCACGTGGCTATCGCGAGCAAGCTGAATCGCGGACGTGAGGAGCTGGCGAGCACCGCGCAGAATTGGGCGCTCGGACTGGCGTCGGTCGCCTCTTTCATGGTGGTGCTCGACATGCTGGTCGTCTCCACCGCGCTGAACACGATCAGGCGCGACCTAGGCGCGTCCACCGCCCAGCTGGAGTGGACGGTGAACGCCTACACGCTGACGTTCGCGGTGCTGCTCATGACCGCCTCCGCCGTCGGCGACCGGTTCGGCCGACGGCGGGTGTTCGCGGCCGGGCTCGCATTGTTCTCGGCGGCCTCGGCCGGCTGCGCCCTCGCCCCCGGAATCGGGTGGCTGATCGCCGCCCGGGCCGTCCAAGGGGCCGGCGCGGCGATGGTCATGCCGCTGGCGCTGGCGGTGCTGAACGCGGCCGTCCCGCCGCAGCGCCGAGGCTGGGCGATGGGGATCTTCGGCGCGGTGACGTCGCTGGCGGTCGTGGTCGGGCCGGTCCTCGGCGGCGCTATCACCCAGGGCATCGCCTGGCAGTGGATCTTCTGGCTGAACGTCCCGATCGGCGTGGCCGCGATCGCCGGGGTGCGACGCCGTCTGGACGAGAGCTACGGACCGCGGGCGGCCCTCGACCTGCCTGGTCTCGTCCTCGGCACCGGAGCCGCCCTCGGGCTGGTGTGGGGACTGGTTCGCGGCAGCACGGCCGGGTGGGGGAGCCCCGAAGTGGCGGGGGCGCTCGCGGCCGGGCTGGCGCTGGCGGCGGCCTTCACCATATGGGAACGGCGCGCGCAAGCGCCGATGCTGCCGATGCGCCTGTTCTCCGCTCGCGGCTTCTCGGCCGGGAACGCGGTGACGTTCCTGCTCAACGCGTGCACCACCGGCGCGGTCTTCTTCATGGCGCAGTTCCTGCAGATCGGCCTCGGACTTGATCCGCTCGCGGCCGGGCTCCGGCTGCTGCCGTGGGGACTGGCTCCGCTGCTGATCGCGCCGCGGGCCGGGCGGCTGGCCGACCAGATCGGCGACCGGCCGCTGATCGTCGCCGGCCTGGCGCTGCAGGGTGGGGCGCTGGCTTGGATCGCCATCATCGCGTCGCCCCAGCTGGGCTACGCCGCGATGGTCGCGCCGCTGTTCCTGTCGGGGGCCGGGCTCGGGCTCGCGATCCCCGCCGTCACCAAGGCGGTGGTCGGGTCGGTGCCGCCAGCCGATATCGGCAAGGCATCGGGCGCGTTCAGCACGATGCGCCAGCTCGGCGGCGCGTTCGGGGTCGCGATCCTGGCGGCGGTGTTCACCGCGCACGGCGACTACGGGTCGGCCGTCGCGTTCAGCGACGGGTTCGCGCCCGCGCTGACCGCCGCCGCCGGGCTGGCCGCGGCCGCGGGACTGGTCGGGCTGGCGCTGCCCGGCCGACCCGGTTCAGCCCCTTAGGACAGGTTTTCGTCGAGGTCGCCGAGGCTGCGGATGAGCTCGGAGTTGGCGCTGTAGTCGACCGGGCAGGCGATCACCGAGACCGTGTCGTCGGCCAGCGCGGCGGTCAGCGTCGGCAGCAGCTCGTCGGCCGATTCGATGCGGTAGCCCTTGGCGCCGAAGCTCTCGGCGTAGGCGACGAAGTCCGGGTTGCCGAACCGGGTGTCGACGTTGTGCCCGATCTCCAGGTCCATCTTCCAGCTGATCAGACCGTAGGCGTCGTCGACCCAGATGAGGATCACGATCGGCAGGCGGAGCCTGAGCGCGGTCTCGATCTCCTGCGAGTTCATCAGGAACGACCCGTCGCCGGTCGCCACTAGCACCTTCGCCTCCGGCCGGGCGATCTTGGCGCCGATCGCGCCGGGCACCGTCCACGCCATCGTCGACAGGCCGTTGGAGATCAGGCAGGTGTTGGGCGCGTAGGTCGGGTACAGCCGGGCCATCCACATCTTCAGCGCGCCGGTGTCGACCAGCACGATGTCCTCGCGCCCGAGCGCGGCCCTGGTGTCGGCGACGATGCGGGCCGGCGCGAGCGGGAACCGGTCGTCGCGCTGGCCGCGGGCGAGCTCGTCCGCCAGCAGCTCCCTGATCCGGCTCTGATCGCCGCCGGGCGCGGGCGCCTTGCGCCAGACGGCGGCGGCGAGCGCGTCGAGGCTGTGGCTGATGTCGGCGGTGAGGCCGACGGCGACGTCGTAGTGCGCGTCGACCTCGGCCGGGAACCGGTGCACGTGGATGATCTTGGTGGTGCCGTTCGGGTTGATCCTGACCGGGTTGAACTCCTGCAGCTCGTATCCGACCGAGACGATCACGTCGGCCCGGTCGAAGCCGAAGTTGACGTAGTCGTGGCGCATGAATCCGACCGACCCGAGCGCGAGCGGATGGTCGTCGGGGAACACGCCCTTGCCGTGGAAGGTGGTCGCGACCGGGATGTTGAGCGCCTGCGCGAACCGGATCAGCGCCGCGCTGGCGTCGGCCCGGGCGGCGCCGTGACCCGCGAGCACGACCGGGTTGCGCGCCTCGCGCAGGATCTGCGCGGCCCGCGAGACCTGCTCGGCCGACGGGTCGTCGGCCCGGGGCACGTTGACTCGCAGCGGTGTGAGCTCGGGCGGCGCTGTCGCCTCCTCCACGTCCTCGGGCACGGCGAGGTAGACCGCGCCGGGGCGCTCGGTCTGGGCGAGCTTGAACGCCTTGCGGATCATCTCGGGGGCGGCGCCGGGGGTCGCCATCAGCGCCGACCACTTGGTGACGGGGGCGAACATCGAGACCAGGTCGACGCTCTGGTGCGACTCCTTGTAGCTGCGGTCCATCCCGACCTGGGCCGACAGGGCGATCAGCGGGGTGGAGTTGGTGGTCGCGTCGGCCGTGCCGAGCAGCAGGTTGATCGCGCCGGGGCCGAGCGTCGCCGAGCAGACGCCGGCCTTGCCCGTCAGCCGCCCGTAGGTCTCGGCCATGAACGAGGCGCCTTGCTCGTGCCGGGTCAGCACGTAGTCGATGGAGGACTTCGACAGCGCCTCGATCAGGCGGATGTTCTCCTCGCCGGGGATGCCGAAGACGTGCGTGACGCCCTCGTTCTCCAGGCATTCGACGATCAATTCGGCGGTGGAGCGCGACTGCTCGGGCATAACGACAAGGGTAGTAGCGGGGGCCGGGCGGCGGGCCGGCCGAGACGGTGATCTCGGTTACCCGGTTGCCCGCATCTCGGGCCGATGGTTGCGGCAGCGAACCGGTAATAGGCGGCTCGCCGCCACAACCATCCCGCTTGGAGGTGCGGGTTCAGTTTTCGACGGTGACGGTCGGGGCGTGCTGGTACCAGGTGGCGATCAGCGACGACACCTGCGCGCCGGAATTGAAGTCGACCCGCAGCCAGTCGGTGCCCGACCAGGTCTCGACCGAGAAACCGGAGTCGGGCATGGCGGTCACCAGCGTGGCCGAGTCGGCGCTGACGAGCAGCGCCACCCGGCCGCCGTCGAGGGTGTAGCTGCGCACGGTGCCCGCGGTCGCCGACTCCGGCGGGCTGGCCGCGGTCGCGCTCGGCCGCGCCGACGGGGTCGCGGTCGGGGCGCCCGACGAGAGCGCGGCGGAGGCGGTCGGAAGTACGGGCGACGTCGGCGGCTGCGTCGGCTGGCCGTCGGGCGTCGCCGTCGGCACGCTGATCACCTGCACCCCGGGGCTCATCCCGGCGTCCCTGACCACCATGTTCGCGCCGAACCAGGCCAGCCCGACCGCGATGGCAGTGCCGGCCAGCCAGGCGGCAAGGCCGGTGAGGGCCCGCGTCATGTCGGCAATAATGCCGCAAGCCGGGCGTTAAATGCATAGCGTTCCGGTCATGGCCCGAGTGCTGATTATCGAGGATGACCCGTCGGTCCGATCGGCGATCGCGGCGGACCTCACCCAGCGGGCGCACGCGGTGCGGACGGCGGGCACCGCGCTCGACGGCATCAGGGAGGTCAGCCAGCACGAGCCGGAGGTCGTCGTGCTCGACCTCGGCCTGCCCGACCTCGACGGCGAGCAGGCGCTGAAGATGATGCGGGCGGTCAGCACCACGCCGGTGATCGTCGCCACCGCCCGCCACGAGGAGGCGCTGATCATCCGGCTGCTCAACGCCGGCGCTGACGACTATCTGGTGAAGCCGTTCTCGTGCGAGCACCTGGCGGCCCGGATCACCGCCCAGCTGCGGCGGGCGGGGACCGGCGGCGCGGCCAGCGTCATCGAGGCCGGCGGGCTGCGGGTCGACCTCGCGCGGCGGGAGGCGCTGCTCGACGGCGCGCCGGTCGAGCTCTCCCGCCGCGAGTTCGACCTGCTGGCCTACCTGGCCGCCCGGCCGGGGGTGGTGGTCTCGCGGCAGGAGCTGCTGACCGAGGTCTGGCGCCAGTCCTACGGCGACGACCAGACGATCGACGTGCACGTGTCGTGGCTGCGGCGCAAGCTCGGCGAGACCGCTGCCCAGCCGCGGTACCTGCGCACGGTCCGCGGCATCGGCGTGATGCTCGACCCACCGCGGTGAGCGGGCGATGAGGAGGACGCTCGCGCTCGTGTCGGCCGCCGTCACCTCGATGGTCGCGATCGCGTTCCTGATACCGCTCGCGGTCATCGTGCGGGACGTCGCCAGCAACCGCGCGTTCACGTCGGCGCAGCTGGCCGGGGCGGCGATCGAGCCGGTGCTCGCGGTCACCAGCGACCGGGCCACGCTCGAGCGCGCGATCGACAGCACCCAGGCGGGCGCGGCCGGGCAGCTCGCGGTCTACCTGGTCGGCCCAGCGACGACCGGCCCAGCGACGACCGGCCCAGCGACGACCGGGTCAGCGACAGCCGGGTCAGCGTCAGCCGGGTCGGCGTCAGCCGGGTCGGCATCGGTCGGATCGGCACCCGCCGGGTCGGCCGCCGCCGACCGGCTCAGCGGCGGCACCCTGGTGGGCGGCCCGCAGCACGCCACCGAGGAGGACCTGCGGCGGGCGGTGACCGCGGCCGAGTCGTTCACTACCGCCGTC
>Ga0335075_10009482_pt1 | contig 14842 bp, 14 predicted proteins | sample Lox_Sample_24_FD_206723 | JGI IMG/M metagenome (GOLD analysis project Ga0335075, IMG submission 206723) | Soil microbial communities from Loxahatchee National Wildlife Refuge, Florida, United States - Lox_Sample_2.4 | ecosystem: Environmental > Terrestrial > Soil > Wetlands | place: USA...
ACCCGCCTGTTCGTCGAGCGGGCCAACGCGAAGGACGCCGCGGGGATCGCGGCACTGTACGAGGAGGGCGCCGTGATGGCGTACCCGCCGGGCGCCGTGACCGCCGGCCGGGAGGCCATCAGGGCGCTGTGGGCCCGGCTGCTGCCCGCCATGCCCGCCTTCGCGCCTGAAGAGCCGCTGCCCGCGCTGGTCAGCGGCGACATCGCGCTGACGGCGACGGTGGCGAGGGACGGGGCGGGCGCGCGGGCTCAGGTCGCCCGGCGGCAGCCGGACGGCAGCTGGCTGCGGCTGCTCGACCAGCCCGAGTTCACTCCCCGCTGACCGCGGTGCCGCGGCCGCGCAGCGCGGCGGCGTCGTTGACGACCGCCTCGATCAGGTCGCAGGCGGCGGCGCCGTCGGCGAACGTGAAGAGCCCGCCGTCACCGCCCAGGCGGTAGGCCTTCGCGCGCGCGAGCAGCCCGGCGTGCCGCGGCACCAGCCGCGCGGTGTAGTCGGCGGCGGCGGTCTTGGAGATGACCTGACCGGTGGTGATCGTGGCGTGCAGCCGGCCCGGGCCGAGGACGAACCAGGCGACGACGTGCGCGGGAAGCGGGTCCCCGGGGTCGTGCCCGGCCAGCATGCCGCGGCCGCGGCCCGCCCACCGGCGCCAGTAGGACTCCAGGTTCCCGTGGTTCCAGTCGCGCAGCCACTCCTCGCCGGGCCCCGCGCCGAGGCTGCCCGCCGGCGCGCCGCGCACGGTCAGCCCGTGCCGGTCAAGCGTGGCCCACAGCACCGGGTCGGGGCGGTAGCGGGCCCGGTGGAAGGCCCCGTCGACCGCGCTCGGGTACAGGCCCGCGGTGCCGCCGCCCTTGCCGGGCCCGGCGCCGGGGTCCGGGCGCGCGCCGACGGCGGCCGCGGGGACGTAGACCGCGTCCCGGTAGGGCCGGCCAGGGATCGCGGCGTGCAGCGACTCGAGCGCGGCGAGGTCGCCGTCGTCCAGGGGCCGCCGCGTCACCGTGAGGATGTCCAGGTCGCTGCGCCCTGGCCGCCAGTCCCCCAGGGCGGCGGACCCGGTGAGGTAGACGCCGCGGGCGAGCCCGGGCAGCGCCGCGTCGAGCGCGGCCAGGTACTCATCGACGGCGGACCGCGCCTGCGGCGGCAGGCCTTCCGTTCCGGCTGGCACGTGCCGGAGCATACCGGCGCGGCGCGTCCGCATCAGGCAAACGGGGCGCATCAGGCACGCGGGCCGCGCCGGGCGGCCGGCGGCGTCAGGAGAACTGGGTGCGGGGGCGCTCCTGCAGTTCCCCGTCGAGGTACACGTCGACCTTCTCGTCGTAGAAGCAGGCGAGTCCGGCGACCTTCTGGCTTTCCGGCAGCGGGGCGCGGTACGCCCACACCAGGTCGGGGCGCGGTCCCTGCCCGGCGTCCACCGACCAGTACGTGGCCGTCCCCTTGTAGGGGCAGTGCGTCTGCGTGGCCGACGGCGTGAGCAGGTCGGTGCGGACGTCGCTGAGCGGCAGGTAGTAGCGCGGCGGCAGGCCGGTCTCGAACAGGATGACCGGGCGGCCGGAGTCCGCGACCGCCACGCCGTCGACCTCCACGCGCACGTGCCGGGAGCTGGCCAGGATGTCGACCCGGTGGTACGGGTCGCGCGGGTGGGTGTAGACGGGCTCGTCTTCCTCGAGCCACTCGTCCATCGCCGCCCACTCGAACCGGACCAGGTCGCGGATCGCCGCCAGCGGCGAGTCCTGGTAGCGCCGCGCCGCGCCCGCGGCGACGGCGCCGTCCACGCGCACGTCGTAGAGCTCGGCGTCGCCGCGGCTCGGGGAGTACTCGGTCTTCCCCGTCGGCACCAGCTCGGCGGTCACGTCGCCAAGCGGCACGTAGTACGCCGGGTAGTAGGGGATCTCCCAGACCAGGGACGGGTGCCGGGTGTCGGCGACGAGCCGGCCGGCCAGGTAGGCGCGGACCCGCTTCCTGCCCTGCTCGACCCGCACCGTGCCGCGTGATTTAGCGTCCATGGCAGCACGCTACCTCCCCGGCCCGCGCTGGCGCGGCACGGCCCGGGGACGCCGGGCGGCGCCGCGGCAGCTCGGCGCGCGGCCGGTGACGCGAGTTCATGGCGGACATGCTGGTCGCGGTCGTGAACTGGTCGCCCGAGTGAAGACCGTGTAGCCGAGCCGGGGTCTTGAACTGGCCGTGCCGGTCAGCAGGGGATCCGCGCCCTTGCGCCAGGAACCGTCCGGAAAATCTTCAACGGCAGGGTCTGCATGGAGGGTGCCGCGCGGCGCGGCCGATCGCTGCCTAAGGTTGCTGCTGTGACCGACGCCGAAAATGAGATCACCGGGGACCTGATCCGGGACCTGTTGCGCGATCAGCACCCTGACCTGGCCGGCTTGCCGCTGATGTTTGGTGCCCGCGGCTGGGACAATCAGTTGTGGCGGCTCGGTGACGGCCTTGCGGTCCGGCTGCCCTGCTTCGCTAAGGACACCGGCGAGGTGCTACTCAAGGAGCACGCCTTGCTGCCCGCCATGGCGCCGCGCCTCCCCTTGCCGGTACCTGTTCCGCAGCGTCTTGGCCAGCCTTCCGAGCGGTTCCCGCGCTCTTGGATTGTCACTACCTGGGTCGCCGGCGAACCTGCTGACCGGGCCCCGGCGACTCGCGGTGCCGAGGCAGCCGATGCCCTGGCGGCCTTCCTGACCGCCTTCCACCAGCCCGCGCCCGACGACGCGCCGGCCGGCAGGGACCGCCGGGGCGGCCCGCTGGCCGATGCCGGCGTCGCATGGTCCCTGAGGGAGGCGGCAAATCGGGGGCTAGTTTCAGACCCGGACGCCCTGCGCGAGGTCTGGGACGATGCGCTGGCCGCGCCGGAATGGGCCGGTCCGGCTCTGTGGCTGCACGGGGACTTGCACCCGGCGAATCTCCTGACTTCAGGCGGCAATTTCTGCGGCGTGGTCGACTTCAGTGACATGTGCGCGGGGGACCCCGCCTTTGACCTGGCGGCCGGCTGGCTGCTGCTGCCCGGCGGGGTCATCAACCGCTTCTATCAGGGCTACTCGCCGGCTGCCGATGCGGCGACCCTGCGCCGCGCGCGCGGCTGGGCGCTGTGGAAGGCGCTCGCCTGCCTGCTGGTCGGCGACAACGGAACCCACGGCCGCCCGGGCGGGAAAGCCACCTGGGGACCACCAGCAGCCGCAGCCCTGCAGCGCCTCATTGAGACTCGCCCCTAGCTCTCGTGGGGACCCGCCTGCTGCCGGCACAACTGGTACGGCTAACGGGACCCGTCCGCCAACTACTGCTCCCATTCAGTCATCGAAGCCTGTAATCGCGTCCTCTCGCCTGGCACGCGGGAACAGCCAGCCGAGCCGCGGTTCATTGTCCTGTCTCCGCTAAATCGGCCCTGTCTCACCGAATCGGGCCCGTTGTTGCCTTGGTCTCAGTCAATTCGGACCTCCGGGCCAGCCGCGTTCGAGGATGGCGGCGCGCAGTGCGGGCGCTGACGTGCCGAGGGCGGACAGGACGGGCGGGACCAGCCCGGTGGTCATGGCAGTGAAGGCGAGCGCGAGGTGCTCGGCGCGGACAAGGGTGCCGTCGCGGAGGATGGTCGCTTTGACGATGCTCCGGTGCATGGCGTACCAGGCGTCGGGGGTCAGCGGGATGCCCCCGGCGGGCCGGGGGCCCGGGGCCTGGTAGAGACCGGGCGGGGCCGGAGGGACGGGAGGGAGCGGGACGGCCCGCCGGGCCTGGCGCCGGATGCCCCAGCGGCCGATGGGGCCGGTGCGCATCGGGCGGGGGTTCTTAGGGTTCAGCCCGGAGGGACGGCGGGGTGTCCTCTGGGCGGCCTGGCCGGCCCGCGCGAGGGCGTCGGGTCCGAAGGATGCCTCGACCCGGTCACGGACGGCGCCGAGATCGACGCCGGCCGCGGACAGTGTGCCGGTGTCGAGGCCGGCGAACAGTGCGGCCGCGGGGCCAAGACCTTCCAGGTGGACGATTTCCTCCTCCACGCGCCCGGGAGTGACCCCGTGCTCGCGCAGGACCGCCGCGACCGGCAGGTCAGCGGCGGCGAGGGCGAGCAGGTAGTGCTCGCCGCCACGGTGGCCGTGCCCGAGCCGACGGGCGTGCTCCTGGGAATGGATCATGATAGTGCGGGCGTCGTCGGCGAAGGTGCAGGGGCGGTTGAGGCGGATGCGCATTACGGGCTCCCTGTCCGCTTGCCGTGCTTGCGGTGCACGGTCTGCTTGGTGACGCCGAGCCGGGTGGCGATGTCCTGCCAGGACCAGCCGGGCCTGCGCGCGTTGTCGACCTGGAGGATCTCCAGCCGTTCGGTGAGGGCCCGCAGGGCCGCCACGGCGCGCAGCCCGGTGTCAGGGTCGCCGCCGGCGGCGGCCTCGGTGATAGCGAGTGCCGCTTCCATGACGTCAGCATAAGCTGACACCTGGAGCTCGTCAACACATGCTGACGGCATGCGCGGATGTCTCGCCGGCCGCGCAGGCCCGGGCCGAGTTAACTAGACAACGGGCCGGATTCGGTGAGGCAGGGCCGATTTATCAGCGACAGGACATTCAGGTCTGTGATTTAGTCGCGGCCGGCCACCGGGGCGGGGTCGGGTTCGAGGGAGGGGTTGTTCATCAGCCAGTCACGCGGGTGGCGGCCGTTGACGAAGCCGAGGTAAGCGGCGCCCAGGCCCGCTTGGTCCTGGTGCCGCCGAAGCCGGATCCCATCGTGCGCCGGCAAGCAGCCCGCCGAGCTCTGCCTTCGCCGCGGTCACGGCCTGCTGGCTCATGAGCCCGGGGATGACCGTGTAGCCGCCGCCCTGGACCTGCCGCGCGATGTCGTCTGCAACCGTCATGTAGGCCAGTATGGCTGGCCGGAGGGCAGCCGCCCGGGCCCCGCGGCCAAGGGCCGGCGGGGCCCGGGCCGAGCAGGTGCTCACCGTCGCTGCCGCATTGCACGGCTAGACGGCTGCCTCGATCATCGCGCCGGTGGCAAGCAGCAGCGCCTCCGCGTTCGGTCCGCTGATGAGCTGCAAGCTGGCGGGCAGCCGCTGCCCGGTCGGCACCGGCAGCGCTAGTGCCGGGAAACCCGCCAGATTGACGGGGCTGGTGTGCGCGAGGTAGCCCGGCCGCATGGCGGCCTCGAGCTGCGGCGGGAAGAACGGGACCGTCGCGAGCGCGAGCACGTCGGTCTCGCGCAGTGCCGCCGCCATGGTGGCGCGCCAGCGTTCCTGCTCGGCCCGGGCCTGCAGCAGCTGCGCGGGCGTCACGGCCAGGCCGTCGGCGATGCCGGCCCGCACCGGCGGGTCGAGCAGGTCGCGGCGGGCAGGGTCGGCCAGCAGCGCCCGGTTGGACGCCAGCGCTTCTGCGTCGATAATCACCCCCCACGTTCTCCTGGCCGAGTCCCAGCCCGGCAGGTCCACCTCGATCACCTCCACGCCGCAGCGGGCCAGCGCGGCGTCCACCGCCGCGTCGATGACCGGATCCACTTCCACGCCGGCCGGCCTGATCCGGCCTACCCGGGTGGCAGCCGCCCTATCGACTGAAAAACCCGGCTCGAGCAGCGCCAGGCCCGCCGCGGCGCCCGCCACATCGCGCGCCATCGGGCCGATGGTGTCCATGCTCGGCGCCAGCGGCCACACCCCCGCCAGCGAGATCCGCCCATGCGTGGTCTTCAGCCCGGCGATGCCGCAGAACGCGGCCGGGACCCGGACCGAGCCGCCGGTATCAGAGCCGTAAGCGAGATCCGCCTCGCCATCGGCCACCGCAACCGCCGACCCGCTCGATGAGCCGCCCGGGACCCGGCCAGGATCCAGCGGATTGACCGGCGTGCCGAAGTACTCGTTCACCCCGCTCGCGCCCAGTGCCAGCTCGTGCAGGTTGGCCTTGCCCACGATCCGCGCACCTGCGGCCCGCGCGCCGGCCAGGCACGGCGCGTCCCGTTCAGCCGCGGCGGCGGTCGAAGCCACCGCCCGGCTTCCGGCCGTGGTCGGCACGCCCGCGACATCGATCAGGTCCTTGACCGCCAGCCGGACCCCGTCACCCGAACTCGGCATCCGGGTAATGAAAGTAGCCATGGGCACAACCTACAGGCCGGCCAGCGGGCTGCTGGAGCGGACGCTGAGGGCACTCGCCGCCCGGCGCGGGAGGTGACGACCGACGACGTCGACCGGGTGGCCGGCGACCCGGCGCACCGCGGGGCGGGCGGCCGCGACGCGGGTGGATCCGGTCAGCCTGGCGGCGATAGCAGGCTCATGCCTGAGACCTGGCCAGACGGGACGAAGCCGATCCGCAGGTCGAGCGTGCCGTTGGCGAACGTGATCGTGGTGTCGGCCATGACCCCGCGGTCTGACCGCCAGCAGCTGACCCGGAAATCGACCGGCGGGCCGAGGTCCCGCGTCCGTTCGGGCCAGGGCAGGTCCAGCCGCTCGGCGAACATCCGCTCCCGGACGGCGTCCGAGGCGCGGGCGTGGATCTCCGCGGCCCGCCCGTTCAGCAGCAGCCGGACGATCTCGCGGGCGCGCTCGTCCCACTCGGGCCCGGGCGGCTGCGGGCGGGCCGCGCGGGGATTCTCGCCCGCCAGCGCCAGCAGCCCCGCCCGGCGCAGCGACTGCTGGCGGCTAAAGCAGCTGGCCAGCATCGCGATCGCGCGGCGGCGGACGGGGTCGATGAGCACGGCCACCATGGTGGCTTGTCGTGCGCCCGCCTGGAGGCAAAGCCCGCCCCCGTGTGGTCAACCGGGCGCGCAGTCGGCTCGACAACCAGCTGGCAAAGTTCTTTCCACGGCCATCTACACCTGGCGAAAATACCGGACTTCCTACGGCAATCCGCTGAGCGCCCCGTCCGGTCCTGCGGCATCCTTGACCTGCGGGGAGCCGCGGTCATGTCGCGCACCGACAGTGTCCCCTGGGCTCGTTCTGTAGCGGCGGCCAGAGACGGGTCGTGGCCGGCGTCGTATGGTGGTGGCGGGCCGTGACTGGCGTTCGGGTGGGGTACCACCGGGGAGCGGCCTTCCCGGACACTACCGGGACTGCCGTGCGCCTGGGCGAGCATCCGATGCCGTCTGCGGGAGCACGCGCATGCGCAGTCCAGTCACCCGGTCCGCCTCGCTGCTTCCGGCAGGAAGCCCCCGCATCGTCGGGATCGTCAACATCACCGAGGACTCGTTCTCCGACGGCGGCCGCTACCTCGACCCCGGGGCCGCGCTCGCGCACGCCCGCAGGCTGCGCGCCGACGGCGCCGACGTCATCGAACTGGGCGCCGCCGCCAGCCACCCAGGCTCCGCGCCGGTCTCCGCCGCGCAGGAGCGGCGGCGGCTGGCCCCGGCCCTGGAGACTCTCGCCGCGGACGGGACTGCTGTTTCGGTGGACTCGTTCCTGCCCGAGACGCTGCGGTTCGCCGTCTCGGCCGGCGCGGCCTGGCTCAACGACATCCACGGATTCGGCGACCCGGGCCTTTACCCGGTCCTGGCGGCATCGCAGTGCCGACTGGTCGTCATGCACGCCGTGCAAGAGGACGGGACCGCCACCGAGGTGGCGACCGACCCCTCAGCGGTCCGGGAGGGGATGTACCGGTTCTTCGCCCGGCGACTAGCCGCACTGCGGGCAGCCGGGATCGCCAGGGAACGCCTCATCATCGACCCGGGACTGGGCTACTTCCTGGGCAGCACCCCCGGCCCGTCGCTGGCGGCCCTGGCTGGGATCCGGGAGCTGAAGGAGACCTTCGGCGTTCCCGTCCTGGTTTCGCCGTCGCGCAAGTCCTTCCTGCGCGCACTGACCGGCAGGGACGTGACCCGGTCCGGGCCGGCCACGCTCGCCGCGGAGATCTTCGCCGCCTGGCAGGGCGCGGACTACATCCGCACCCACGACGTCGCAGCCGCCCGCGACGCGTTCACCCTCCTGGCGGCCATCAGCAGCGAGGCCAGCCATGCCTAGTCCCGCGCCGGGGCCGCAGCAGCGCGGTCACAGCACCGCATCAGCCGACGAGCTGCCGGCCGGTTTCTCCCTGGACGTGACCGAGAACCTCGGCGAGCTTGAGCCGACCAGGGCCGGCTTCACCGGCGGCCAGGTCCTGGCCGGGCGGGCGAGCACGGCGAGGCCGTCAAGAGGCCGGGGTTCGCGCCGGTCCCCGTCATCGCGCCGCGCGGACATCGGCCGAAACCAATGCTCCGGAGGTACCTGGACGCGCAGCGGGCAGCGGGCGCCAGCGGAAGCGTCCCTGGTCGTGGCCCGCGACCCGCGCAGCCGCAGGGGCCGCGCCAGGACGGAGCGGGGTAACGGGTGTTCGATGTCCTGATCGCGGGCGGTGATGTCTACGACGGCTCCGGCGCGGGCCCGGTGTCGGCCGATGTGGGCGTCTGCGGTGACCGGGTGGCGGCGGTCGGCCGCGGCCTGCCGCGCGAGGCGGGGGCCGTCGTTGACGCGGCGGGCAAGGCGGTGTGCCCGGGCTTCGTCAACATCCTCAGCCATTCGGACGTGAGCATCCTGCACGACCCCCGGTCGCTGGGCGAGCTGACCCAGGGGGTCACGTCCGAGGTGTTCGGCGAGGGCTTCTCGATGGGCCCGCTGACCCCGCGGCTGAAAGACGAGCTGGAGCGGGCCGGCCGGGGCTTGGACGGCGAGGTGAGCTGGACCAGGCTGTCGGAGTACCTCCAGCACGTCGAGCGGCGCGGTACCGCGCAGAACGTCGCGTCGTTCATCGGCGCGGGCACGCTGCGCGCGGGGGCGGTCGGCTACAGCGACCGCCCGGCCACGCCCGCCGAGCTGGACCGGATGCGCCAGGTCGCCGCCGAGGAGATGGCCGACGGCGCGCTCGGCATCGCCTCGGCGCTGGTCTACCCGCCCGGCAGCTACGCCGGCACCGGCGAACTCGTCTCGCTGTGCGAGGTCGCGGCCGCCTACGGCGGCTGCTACGCCTCCCATGTCCGGGGCGAGGGCGGGCAGTTGCACGCGGCGCTGGGGGAGTTCCTGCGGATCGTCCGGGATGCCAGACTGCGAGGGGAGGTGTTCCACCTCAAGGCGCTGGGGCGGCCGAACTGGCACCTGATGGACGGCGCGGTCTCGCTCATCGAGGAGGCTCGGTCGGCCGGGCTGCCGGTGACCGCCGATGTCTACCCGTACACGGCCGGCTCCTCCGGCCTGACCAGCGTCATCCCCGACCGATACCACGAGGGCGGCCCCGCTGCCCTCTACGACCGGCTCGGCGATCCCGGGGTCCGGGCGGCGATCCGCGCGGAGCTGTCCTCCTCCTACCGCTGGAGCCGCGTAAAGGAAGCAGAGAACGTGCTGATCCTGCGGGTGGCCGCCGAGGAGAACCGGCAGTGGCAGGGCCGGACGCTGGCCGAGGTCGCCGCCGCGCGCGGGACCGACCCGGTCGAGACGGCGATGGACCTCATCGCGTCGGACCGCTCCCGGATCCAGGTGGCGTTCTTCTCCATGTCCGAGGAGAACCTGCGGTCCGCGCTGCGGCGGCCGTGGACGGGCATCTGCTCCGACAGCGCCTCGATGGCTCCCGAGGGCTGGTCCCTCCGGGCGCCTGTTCACCCCAGGGCGTACGGCAGCTTCGCCCGGGTCCTCGGGCACTACGCCCGGGACGAGAAGGTGCTGCCCCTCGCGGACGCGATCCGCCGGATGAGCGGGCTGCCAGCCGCCACGCTCGGCCTGGTCGGCCGCGGGATCCTGCGCGAGGGCGGCTACGCCGACATCGTCGTGTTCGACCCGGCGACGGTGACCGACCGGGCGACCTTCGCCGACCCACACCAGCTGTCGGCGGGAGTCAGCGATGTCCTGGTCAACGGGAAGGTCACGATCAGCGGCGGCACGTTCACCGGGGAACTCGCCGGGCGCGCCCTGGCCGGCCCGGGTGCGCGCCGGTGAGCCGGGACGCGGCTGACAGTGCCCGCCGCCTGGCGCTGATTCGCCCTGGCGGTGATTCATCTCACGTCGCGGTACCTGCGCCGCGGCAAGAGGTGAAGATGTAGCCGTGAACTCCTCGCCGCGGGCTCGCGACCTTGACCCAGAACCCGGCCCGGCCGCCACCGCGAGTGCGCCCGCGCAGGCGGCCGGCCCGCCGGGCGCGCCGGGGCCTGCCCCTGATCACCGCTACCTCCTCGACAACGCGCAGGCCGAGGCGGGCGAGCGGTTCCCCGCGCTGGCCGAGCTGTTCGACGGCGTGACCCGCGGGCACTTCGACCGCCTGGGGGTGGGGCCTGGATGGCGCTGCTGGGAGGTGGGGGCCGGAGGTCGCAGCGTCCCCGAGGCGCTCGCCGCGGCCGTCGGACCGACCGGGTACGTACTGGCGACGGACATCAATCCAGCGTGGCTGGACCCGCATGGGACCTACGAGGTACGCCGGCACGACATCGTCGCGGATCCGCTACCGGGGACGTTTGACCTGGTGCACGCCCGGCTCGTGCTCGTCCATGTGCCCGACCGCGCTCGAGCGCTGGCAACGATGGTGGCGGCGCTGCGGCCCGGCGGCTGGCTTCTGGTCGAGGATGCGGACACCGAGCTGCAGCCGCTGGCGTGCCTCGACGAAAGCGGCCCCGCCCAGCGGCGGGCCAACCGGCTGCGGCGCGCCTTCCGTGAGTTGATGACACGCCGCGGCGCCGACCTGCGCTACGGACGTACGCTGCCGAGGACGTTGCGCGAGGCCGGCCTGGTAGACGTCGCGGCGGCGGGCAGCTTCCCGGTCGGCGGGGCGGTTTGCGCCCGCCTGGAGATCGCGACGATGCGGCAGGTCCGCGCCGAGCTGGTCGCCGCCCGGCTGGCCGATGAGGCCGAGATCGAAGCGCACGTCGCGGCCGTCGGCGCCGGCGAGCTCGATCTCACCCTCGCACCGCTGATCTCGGCGTGGGGACGTCGCCCCGACTGAGCTACAGGATGTTCCACGCGGCGATGACCGGCTGCCCGTGCCGTCGCGGCGGCGCGGCCCAGCGGGCTGAAGAACGCGGCGGCCAGGCGGCGGCGGGCCAGCACGGGCGCGAGCGCGCGGGCCGCCGCCGCGCCCGCGTCCGTCAGCGGAAGGCCGGTGCGGCCCGCGTAGCGGCCCGTCCTGCTCCACTCGGTCTCGCCGTGCCTGACCAGGACCAGCTCACCCATGGCCCGCATCCTGCCACGGCGCGGCCGGGCCGCCCGCGGTTGCCGTAGCGGTGCGGCCTTTGTCACCGGGCGGCCGCACACGGCTTGCCCGCGGGCCGCCCAGGCGCAGCTCGTAGCGGCTCACCACGGTCACCGGCCCGTCGTCGAGGCGCTGGCCCGGGGCCCCGGCGACCGTCACGTCGCCGCGGTGGGCGAAACCCGCGGCCTCGTAGTATGCGCGCAGCCGGCCGTTGGCCGCGACGCAGTCCAGCCGCAGGGCGTCAAGTCCCCGCTGACGCGCGGCAGCAGCCGCCCAGCCGAGGATGACGGCACCGAGGCCCGCCGCCTGGCGCCGCACGGCCATCCGGTGCACGTACAGGGCGGCGCCGGGCACCCCGTCCCACGCGGGGTCCGCCAGGTCCACCGTCACGGTCCCGCTGACCGTCCCGCCGGCCGTCACCAGCCACGTCTCGCCGCGGCCGATGGCGCCCTCGACCCAGGACGGCTCGAACCGGTCCGGCCACTGCCCGACCCCGCGCGCCCGGAGCCAGGCCGCCGCCTCGTCGAGCACCGCCAGGACCTCGCCCGCCTGGCCGGGTCCGGCCGGCCGGAAGCTCACCGCCATGTCGCCTGCCACCCCGCCATCGTTCCACGGGCCGGGCACGGCGGCGCGGCGATAACCGGTGCTCCCAGAAGATGGCGCGGTTCTGCCAGCGGGAGGCGGTTCCCGCGGCTGTCATCGACCACGGCAGCGCCGCCCGGAGCGTGCCCGGAGATAAATGTGAGGATTCCATGGCTGCCGGTGTCCTTTACTGGTTTCCGCGTTCGTCCTCCCAGCAAGAGCAGATCCCGATCTCGGGGATCGCATGGGAGAGGAGAAGCAGATGACTGTCACCAACGCCGAGCAGACCACGATCTCGGACGAGAAGTACGTGTCCGTGACCACCTTCCGCAAGACCGGGACGGCGGTCGCCACGGCGATCTGGATCGTCCCGCTCGACGGCGGCCGGGTCGGCCTGTTGACCTCCTCGGCTTCCGGCAAGGCCAAGCGGCTGCGGAACAACCCGAGCGCGGCACTGCAGCCGAGCGACGCCCGAGGCCGCGTCAAAGCCGGCACCACGCCGGTGACCGGCACCGCTGAGCTGGTGACGTCCGGTCAGGACTTCGAAGCGATCACCGCCAGGGTCAAGGCCAAGTACGGCCTGATGGTGCCCGTCATCCGGCTGGTGGACAGCGTGCGACACCTGGGCAAGGGCCCCTTCCCCCATGCGGACACCGGCGTGGTGATCACGCTCCAGGGCTGATCCCGGTCACCGGGTGGTGCCCGGCGGGGCAGCCGCGGCAGATCTCCCGGTGCGGCAGGGCTTGCCCCTGGGGCCCCGCGCCGGGTGGCGCCGCGCTGCGCCCGGGGGCGCAGGGCCGCACCCGTTCCGGATACTCCTGATGACCAGCCACGGGACGGCCGGCCACGGGCGCGGCGGCCCGCGCCGGCGGCGACGGGGCTATCCTGCGCGGGTGATCACGAACGCAGGGCCGGACGCGGAACTGGCCGTGACGGCGGCGCGCGCGGGCGCCGCCGTGGTGCGGGCCATGTTCGGGACGGCGCTTGACCGGGTCGACAAGGGCGGCGGCGACTTCGCCACCGCCGCCGACCTGGCCGCGGAGAAGGCGGTCGTCGAGGTCATCCGCGCCGCCAGGCCCGGCGACGCGGTGACCGGCGAGGAGGGCGGCAGCGCCGGGCCGGACGGCGCGGGGCGCCGGTGGCTGGTCGACCCGCTGTGCGGGACGCTGAACTACGCGGCGGGCATGATGGTGGCCGCCGTGAACGTGGCCCTGCGGGACGGGCCAGGCGTCACCGCGGCGGCGTCCGCCGACCCGTTCTGCGGCGAGGTGTTCTGGACCGACGGACGCCGCGCCTGCGTGCGCGCGGGCAACGCGGACAGCGGCCTCGTGCCGTCCGCCGCCTCCCGGCTGGTGGATGTGAACCTCGACCCGCCGTTCCCCAACGCGCCGCGGTTCCGCGCGGCGCGCCTGCTGGCCGACGAGGCGTTCGCCGGGCTGTTCCGGCCGCGCGTCGTGTCGACGACGCTGGCCGTCGCCTGGGTGGCCGCGGGGCGGCGGGCCGCCTACGTCACCGACGGGTCCCTGCGCGACAGCGTCCACTTCGCCAGCGGTATCGCCCTGTGCCAGGCGGCCGGCTGCGTGGTGACCGGCATCGACGGCCAGCCGCTGCACACCGGGGCGGGCGGGCTCATCGCCGCCGCCGACCACGAGACCCACGCCGCGCTGCTGCGCATGGCCGGGCGCGCGTCAGGCTGAGAGCCGGGGCCGTGCGCCGGGTTCGGCCGCTGGCGCCCCGTGGCCTAGTTCTTGCGGCCCACGCCGCCCAGGGTCCAGGCCCCGGCGGCGTCGAGCTGCGGGTCCTGCGGCTCTTCCCGCCACCGGGTCACCACCGTCAACCCCGGCTCGACCAGCTCGAGCCCGTCGAAGAACCGCATGATCTCCTCGCGGCTGCGGTAGGCCATGGGCGTGGCGGACTTCGCCCAGACCGCTTCCTTCTTGGCGACGATCTCGGGGGGCTGGCCCTCGCGCGTGAGGTGCGTCAGGATCACGTAGCTGCCCGGCGCCAGCCGCCGCACGAACGCGGCGACGATGCCGGCCGGGTCGTCGGCGTCCGGTATGCCGTGCAGGACGGCCACGAACAAGACGGCCGCGGGCTGCGAGAAGTCGATCAGCCGCCGGGTGCTCGGGTGGCCGAGGATCCGCCCGGTGTCCCTGATGTCCTCGGCGATGACCGCGAGGCCGGAGTCGTTACCGGCGAGCAGCGCGCGGGCGTGGGCAAGCACGACCGGGTCGGAGTCCACGTAGACGACGCGCGCGTCCGGCTGGACCAGCCTGGCCGCCTCGTGCGTGCTGCCCTGACTCGGCAGCCCGGCGCCGAGGTCGATGAACTGCGTGATGCCCTGCTCCGCGACGAAGCGGGCCGCCCTGCCGAGGAACCGCCGGTTGGCCTTGGGGACGTACGCGTTCTCCGGCGCGAGCCGGAACAGGTTCTGCACGGCCTCCCGGTCAGACGCGAAGTTGTCCTTGCCGCCGAGCGCGTAGTCGTACATGCGCGCCATGTTCGGCGTGCGGATGTCGACGTCCGGCGGTGCCTGCTCGTCTTCGGTCATGACCGCGTCCTTCGGGGGAGAGCCTCCTGCGGGCCGTGTGCGGGCCGTCACAAACCCTACCGAATAAGACGGGCGCGGGGGAGCGGCCCGGGCTCCTGGCCGGGGGACAGCAGGAAGCAGGCCGGCCCGTGGCGCGCGGGCGTCCCCGGCTCGCTCACCGGCCGTTCGGTCAGGTGAGGCGGACCGGGAGGGACTCCAGGCCGTTCATCAGGCTGACCGGGCGCCAGCGCAGCTCCCGCGCGGGGACCGCGAGCGACATGCCCGGGAAGCGGGGGAGCAGCGCGCCGAGGGCGACCTCCGCCTCCATGCGGGCCAGGGGAGCGCCCAGGCAGTAGTGAACGCCGTAACCGAAGGCGACGTGGCCGCCGGTGTCGCGGCCAAGGTCGAGCCGGTCCGGGTCGGGGAACCGGGCCGGGTCCCGGTTGGCGGAACTCGTCGCCAGGAAGACCCACTCGCCCGCCGGGATCACCACGTCGCCGGCCGGCAGCTCCTCGAGGGTGAACCGGTCGTTCGCGTGGTTCACCGGGCTCGTGAACCGCAGCAGCTCCTCGACCGCCCCCGGGAGCAGCGACGGGTCCTCGCGCAGCCGGGCCATCTCCGCGGGGTGCGCCAGCAGGGC
>Ga0335075_10009483_pt1 | contig 14841 bp, 13 predicted proteins | sample Lox_Sample_24_FD_206723 | JGI IMG/M metagenome (GOLD analysis project Ga0335075, IMG submission 206723) | Soil microbial communities from Loxahatchee National Wildlife Refuge, Florida, United States - Lox_Sample_2.4 | ecosystem: Environmental > Terrestrial > Soil > Wetlands | place: USA...
CTGATGGACCAGATCGCCGGCGCGCAGCCGCACCGCTCACCGCCCCCGATCTCACCCGACCTCGTCCTGCGAGCCAGCACCGCCCCGCCCCGGGCAACCGCCCGGACTGGCCGCAGAGCCTCATCGCGCGCCTGACACCGCGACCGGCAAGACAGCAGCCAACAACTATCCGTCACGCCCGGCGCCGAGCCAGGAAGCAGCCTGTGGCGCGACCGGCTGGCCTTCCGCGATGCCCTCCGTGCGGATCCGCTCGTCGCGCGCCGGTGCCAGGAACTTACGGAACGGCTCGCTGCCGGCAACGGCGACATCACCGCCTGCACCGCGGGCAAGCGCGAGTTTGTCGTCCAGGTCCTGGCACAGGCCGAAGTCATAGCCAAGCAATGGCGGCAGGCAGGAAGGCACTAAACCCCGGCAACTGGTGGCCAATGCTCAGATCGGCGAACTCGCGCAAGGTGCCGAGAGTCAGCCTGATTGTATTCCCGCCGCCAAATCCCATTTACTGCGGCAGGCAAGGGCTCCTAGCAGCGATAACTCGCGACTAGATTTGCAATCCAGCCACCCGGAATGCAAATCTAGGCAGTATGAGCATCCGGCAATACCTGACCATTCATAAGCGCAGTAAATTCAGCAACTCGGGTATTGCAATTTCCGCAGTAAATGCGCCGGGCGGGGGCGGCCGGCCCGGCGGGAAGTCGGCCCGCTGGAGCAACCGGACAGAGTTGCTGCGGCGGCGCGACTTCAGGAACTTCTACCTGGGCTACTGCACATCGATGCTGGGGACCGGCATGTCCAGGATCGCGCTGACTTTCGCAGTGCTGGAGAGCGGCGGCAGCGCAACCGACCTCGGCTATGTCCTCGCGGCGAACGTCGTTCCCCAGGTGCTGTTCATGATCGGCGGCGGCGTACTCGCTGACCGGCTCGGACGGCGGCCGGTCATGCTGCTGACCGACGCCAGCCGGTTTGCCGTGCAAGGCGTGCTGGCGGCCTCGCTGCTCCTCGGCAGGCCGTCACTGTGGGAGTTCGTGCTGCTGTCCGCGCTGCTGTCGGTCGGAGAGGGCTTCTTTAACCCGGCGCTCGGCGGCCTGCGCGCGGACATCGCACCGCGTGCGCTGCTGGCGGATGCGAACGCGCTCATTGGCGTAGCGCAGAACGCCGCCGCCGTGCTCGGTCCGGCGATCGCCGGAACCCTGGTCGCCGTCACCAGCCCGGCGCTCGTCATCGCATTCGACGCAGCCAGTTACGGCGTCAGTGTGCTCGCGCTGGCGAGCCTGCGTATCCCGCCAGCCGGCGTGCCCGTGCAGTCACCGTGGCAGGACCTGACCGAGAGCTGGAGCGTCTTCAAGTCGCAGAGCTGGCTGTGGATTGTCACCGTGCAGTTCTCTCTGTTCAACTTGTTCACCTGGGCGCCGTACCTGTTGCTGGGGCCGATCCTGGCCAGGGCCTATCTTGGCGGTGCGGCGGCCTGGGGGATCGTGACCGCGGCATTCGCTGGCGGCTCGGTGCTCGGCGGGGTGTTCATGGTCGGTCGCCGCCGGCCGGACCGGCCGCTTCTGTACGCCGCGATCTGCACGGCTGGCTACCCGATCCCGTGCCTGATGCTGGTACTGCACGCCCCCGTGTACGCGGTCGCGGGCGGCGCTCTGCTAGCCGGCTTGGGCGGCGCGATCGCCGGGGCGCTTGACTCGACGGTGCAGCAACAGCAGATCCCGCCCGGCATGCTGGCCAGGATCAGCGCGATTCAGCTCACCGGCTCCTACGCGCTCGGCTCCGCCGCCTGGGTCGTCATCGGCCCGATCGCCGGCCTGGTCGGCGCCGTCCCGCTGCTCGCCTTCGGAGCTGGTTACGCCGCCGTGAGCAGCGCGGTGGTAGCCGCGCTGCCCTCGATCAGATCCGTCCGCTGGCAGCCGGCTAAAACGCCGGTTGCCACGCCACAGACCGGCCCGGCCGCCGAGCCGACGGCAGGTTAGGGCTGCCCGTCAGCCCGGTCAGGCCGCGGTTCGGTCTACGGACATCCGACGCTGACCGGCACGCCGGCCCCCGCGCGCAGGCCGAACCAACTGAGGTTCTCGGCGATCGAGCCAGGTGCAGGTCAGGCGGCAAGCGGCAGATGCGTATCCAAGCGCGTGCCGACGCCGGCCGGGCTGTGGATGGCGATCGTCCCGCCTAGCGCCTCGACCCGGTCTTTCAGGCCCATTAGCCCTGAACCCAGCGCGGGGTCGGCGCCGCCGTCGCCGTCGTCGCGGACCTGGAGGTGCAAGACATTACCGGTGATCTGTGCACCGACCTGGACTACTGAGGCATTCGAGTGCTTAGCGGCGTTGGCGAGGGCCTCGGAGAAGACGTAATAGGCGGCAACCTCGACTGGTTCCGGCAGCCGTGGCACGGTCTGCACATCGAGTTGGACTGGGACGATGCTGCGCCGGGCGAGGGCCTTCAGGGCCGGGACGAGGCCGCCTTCGGTCAAAACGGAGGGGTGGATGCCGCGCGCCAGCGCGCGCAGGTCTTCCAGTGCGCTGGTCAGCCCGTTGCCCACGGTGGCCAGTTCATCGGCTAGCAGGCCGGACGTGGGCGGGACGGCTGCCTGCGCAGTCCGGACTGCGAGCGCGAGGGATACCAGGCGCTGCTGGGCGCCGTCATGCAGGTCCCGTTCGATCTGCCGGCGGGCCTCGTCCGCAGCGGCCAGCACGCGCGCGCGGGAAGCGGTCAGCGCAGCCAGATTCTCGGCGTTTGACAGCGCCGCTCCCAGCAAGTTCGCGAACGAGTCCTCGCACCTCCTGGCGCATGCTCGCGGCGCCCATCTCGCAGTGGAGCCGGTGAGCAGCACGCCCCACTTGCGCCCGCCGGACCTGATGGGATAAACAGCGGCCGACTGGACGCCGCGGGCGCGGGCATCGTGGACCAGTGGCCCGCACGCGTCGGCAATGTCCTCTATGGGGACCCAGCGATCAGCCTGGGAGACTGCTCTGGTGAGGCCCCGGAGCTCAGCCAAGCGGCCGCCGGGACCGAAACGCCTTGGCGTTCGCCGCCAGGATGCGACTCCGGTGAGATTGCCGGACTGATACCGCCCTATGCGGACATAATCAGCACCCGTCAGCAGGCCCGCCTTCTCGGCGGCCGCGGCGAAGAGCTCCTGTTCCGGAACCGCGTGCGCGACCACCATTGCCATCTGCCGGAACGCGGCCTGCTCGGCGGCAAGATGACTGAGCTTGCGAGTCTGCTTTGAGACCAGCGCCCCGGCGACTGCGAAACCCGCCAGCGCGAGAACGCTGGGCACCAGGCCAGCCCTCATCCTCGTCATCGTCATGAAGACGGGCGCAAAGAACAGAGCGCGCCCCAGCATGGTCAGAAGCAGTGCGGTGATAGCCGGCCGCATGCCGCCCGCGACCGCAAGCGTCACGATAAGCACGAGCGCAGAGAACTGGAATCCGCCCCGGAACAGAGCCGAATGCAGCGGCAGCGCTGCGAACGTCAGCAACGCCGGCCCGATGATAGCCAGCACCCACACGGCCGCCCGGAACGCAATGGGCCGCCTCATCTCACCTGCCCAGCCGTCACCCGTGATGCCGTCTGCAACGTGCATGGGAGTTCCCTCCCTTTCCATGGCGGCCCTGGACACAGCTCAGCGGCCGTCCGCGCTGTGTCCCTACGGGGCCGGCCGGGTCCTGCGCTTGGCGCTGAGCGAGTCGCCCAGCGTCCACAGCGAGACACCAAGCAGGACGACGTCCTTGAGCAGGAACTCGCCGAGCAGTGACAGCACTGGTCCGCCTGTCGTGACTCCGGGCGTGGTGAACAGGAAGCTGATCGTGCCGCAGAACAGCAGCACGGCGAACGCGCTGCCGACGGCCGAGACCCGTGGCCAGACCGGCCGGAGCGCAATGAGCAGAGCCGCCAGGATCTCCGTGCTGCCTAGCGCGTAGCCGAGCGTGTGGGTGCTGAAAATACCGTAAAGCCAGCTCAGCAGGGGACTATGCGAGATCAGCGACTGAATGGCCGTCGGCGCGGCGATATGCCCTGCGCCGATCCAGGCAAGCACGAGGACAAGGCCGTACCGGGCCAGGAACTGGCCGACATTGGTCACCGCGCGCTTTGCCGTTTCGGCCCGCGCTGCACTGAAGGACTTCGCGTGGGGTATGCGGATCCTTCCTGTCGCCGCGCGGGGGCTGGGAATCTTCGTGTGCAACATGCGGGATGCCTCCTCTCAAGCGCGCAACATCGCGTCGCTACGATCCAGCGTGCGATGACCGCGGGTGAGCCGGCATCACCCCTGGACAGGCTTCACCTGGGTGAGGTGGCCGGCAATGCTGCCGGCGCGCCTTGACGGGACACCGCCGCGCCTCTCGCGGAGCGGATCCACCTGGACGCAGGCAGCAGGGCCGCCGGTCTCACCCAGGTGAGACCCGTACGGGGGGATGAACGCTCACCCGCTTCGGGCTGAGATTGAAAGAAACCGGAGACGGATGGAGGGAACGTGGGACCAATCCGATACCAGATCAAAGTTCGCGGACGATTGACAGAGCGTCTCGGTTCCGCGTTCGCCGGGATGACCATGAAGACGGGAGAGGGACAAACAGCCCTGGTCGGCGAGATCTGTGATCAGTCGCATCTGTACGGCATCTTGGACCGGGTACGCAGCATGGGCCTGGAGTTGGTGAGCGTGGAGCCGTTCCGGACGGGCCAAGCCGGCGATCAGGAACGGGAAACGCGGACGGCACGCAGAACGAGGTAATGGGATGCGGCAACCCGGCTACTGCCCGGTGCCGGTGCGGCCCGGCGTGGCTGCCGGCTGGAACCACCACCTACGGGGCCTTACCGGTCCGCGCCTGGGCCACGGCTTGCCGCCTGGTTGACACGCCGAGCTTGCGATAGATGTGGCGGGTGTGTGTCTTAACGGTGTCGTACGACACGTAGAGCTCGCTGGCGATCTCCCGCAAGGACAGCTGGCTGCTGAGCCAGCGCAGGATTTCGTCCTCCCGCCGGCTCAGAGGTTCCGCGGGATCCGGCGCGCAGTGCCCAGAGGGCGGCACAGGCCCGCCTATCTCACTTGCGATGCCCGCGAGGAGTCCGGTGAGGACCACGCCGGGGTCAGCGCAAGAGGCGATGATGCGCCGGGCGGCCCACAGTCGTAGGCGGGCTTCCTCGTCGCGGCCGGCGCGGGCTGCAAGCCTGGCCAGGCAGAGCTGGGCGAAGGCGGTCTCCAGCCGCGCCTGGCCACGTTCAGCGAGCCGCAGCCCGCTGCGCGCTTTCACCTCGGCGTCGGCCAGCTGGCCGAGGCGTTCCAGCAGCTCAGCCGATGTAAGCAAAGCTGTGGCTGCTACCCAGTACTCACCCAGCCGATGGCGGGCAGCCAGCTCCATGGCCTTGCGAATGTGGTCTTCGGCGACCTCAGGATTGCCGCTCCGGGCGGCGATCGCCGCCAGACAGCCCCGTGCCCACAGGCTGGCGAGGTTGCCGACGGGACGCGGAATGGGCCCGGCGACCCTTCGGAGGATGGTGCGCGCCTCGCCGTCCTTCCCTTGCCAGTACAAGCTCGCGCCTAGCGTCGCCGACGCCACCGCCTGCCACAGCGGGCTCCCCGCCGATTCGAGCGCCACCGCCCGGCGGCTGGCTGCCTCGGCCCCGGCGAGATCACCGATCATGTGGCGGTAGCCGGCGCGGAGCATGCACGCACTTGACTCGATTGACGTACAGCCCTCCGTCAGCGGGCCCTGGGGTGTCGCGGCCTCCGCAGCCTCCAGCCACGGCTCAACCTCGTCTAGTCGACCCAGATGACGCGAAATCCACCCCATTACCAGGCATATCCGGGCATCCTCCGTCACCATCGCAGCCGGCAGCCGGTTCAGCCACGCCTCCACGGTCTCGGCCAGGCCCTCGTTGATGTAGGCGTTCCAGCGCGCGGCGATCAATTCCCTGGCATCGGCCAGGTCGCCGGCCGACATCGCATGCCCGATGGCCTCGGCGATCGAGCCGTACTGACGATGCCACGCCGAAGCACGGCGGTGAAGCAGCGGAGCAAGGCCCGGCTCGACCCGGTCCAGTTCGTGTCGCAGCAGCTCAGCGAACAACTGGTGGTACCGGTACCACTGGCGGCTAGCGTCCAGGGGGATCACGAACTGGTTGGTTCGCTCCAGCCCCTCGAGGATGCGCCACGATCCGCCGGAACCGGTGACGGCATCGCACAAGGGCCCGCACATGCGGTCAAGGACTGACGTCCGCATCATGAACGACCGAACGTCTTCTGGCACTGCATCCACCACCTCGGCCACGAGGTAGTCGACGATTTGGCGGTCGTCGCCCGCGAACGCAGACACTAGCAGGGAAGGGTCGGGCCGCCCTCGCAGCGACAAACCGGCGAGATACAGGCCTGCTGCCCAGCCTTCGGTCCGCCGTTGCAGCGCGTCGATATCCGCCGGGGCCAGGCAGAGTCCGAGTGTTCCGTTGAGCAGCTCCGCAGCCTCGGCGTCAGTGAATCGGAGCGCATCGGCCCGGATTTCGGTCATCTCACCCCTGGCCCGCAGCCGCGCCAGCGGCAGCTCCGGGTCGGCGCGAGCTGACACAATCAGGCGCAGGGTCGGCGGCAGGTGCTCGACCAGGTACTCCACGCATTCCAGCAGTCTGCGATTGTCGATCAGGTGATAATCGTCCAGGACCAGCGTCACCGGGGTGACTAGTCGTTCGAGGTCGTTGATCAGAGGCGTCAGCACACCTTCCGCGGACTTGGCACCGGGTGCGGTCAGCACCTGCAGGGATGTCTCTCCTATCCCCGGAGAGACGGTCGCGATGGCCGCGATAACGTGCGCCCAGAACCGCACCGGGTCGTTGTCGTCCCGGTCAACTGACAACCACGCGGCGGGCGCCGCTTCCCCGGCCGTGCACCAGTCGCGCAGCAGCGAGGTCTTCCCCCAACCTGCCGGCGCAGCGATAACGACCAGCTTGGCCGAAGCGCTCTCATCGAGGCGGATGAGGAGATCCCGGCGGGCTACTGACCCAGGACGCCCGGCCGGCGGATGCAACTTGGAGGACAGCACGACATCGCCGCGCACACCCCCAAGGGCATCCCGCGTGCGAAAAGACTGAGGCGCCGCGGTTGCCGACCCCACAAGGTGACAGTACCCGGCAGCCGCCCGGGGATAAAAAGCGGCGCTCGGTCAGGTCATAGTCCAGCTTTGTCGAGGGATTGGAGGATCTGCCATGGTTCGGTGCGACTGCTGTAGTCGGAGTGGACATCAATCCAGCGGACGACGTGGTCGCCGGAGAGGATGATGGTGGCCGGCATCGGCAGCGTCACGGTGCGGTCAGCGTTGACGATTCCTCACCGGATGGCGTGGCGGCGTGCATCTCGGCGACGCGGTCAGCGATCGTTGACGGGCTGGTCACTTCCCGGCTCCCTTCGATGGGTGGTTGACGGGCACGCAGGATGCCCGCCCGGTTGCTTGGCGTCGGCTGGCCGGCCTCTCGTACTAACGGTCTCGGGTCCATCCGTTGCCGGGAGGGTTCTGCGGTCAGCTTGCGGAGCGTCTGCTGCCGCCGTGCCAATCTTCTTCGGCTCCGACTTGTCCGGCGTCGACGCCGAAACTGCGGAGTTGCGGGCGCTCGCGGAGGCTGCGCTTGAGTTCAGCGAAGCCGGGGAATGCGGCCAGGCCGACGACGTGGTCCCAGAGACGGACGGCGTCGTCGTCGCCTGGCAGGCGGCTGATAACCGGGCCGAAGAACGCGATGCCATCCGGGGGCTGGAACTGGATGATCGGGGTGCCCACGTCCCGGCCAGTCAGGGACAGCGCGTAGTCGGTCTCGGCCCGCAGCTGGGCGTCCCAGCCAGTCTCGTCGAGAGCCTCAGCCAGCCCGGTGGGTAGGCCCGCTCTCGCGAGCAGCGGCTCGGCGAATTCGCGGCTGCCCCGCACCTGCGGTGTCAGCTCCGCGGCCTGCGGCGAGTCGAAGATCTCGCTGCTGAACGCCTCATACAGCGGGCCGACAACACCAGGCCCGTGGTCAGCGCGTGCGCGCGCTGCGACGCGCAGCAACCGCAGGCCGGAGGTGTGCCCGGCTTCGTAGCCGGCCGGGAAGTGGCTGTCGTAGTCGACGTCGGCGTTGATCAGCCGCAGGGAGATGAACCGCCAGTCGACCGTGTAGTCGCGCTGTGCGGCGACCTTGCGGATCCATTTGCTGGTGATCCAGGCGAACGGGCATACCGGGTCGAAGTAGAAGCTGATGTCAGCCTGCCGGCCGGTGGCTGCGGCGGTCATCGTCAGCCTGCCGCGTGCTGTCGCAGGTACCGGACCAGGCCGATGACGTCCTCGGGGACGAGCCGGCCGATGGCGCCGCTGGAGTAGACGCTGACGACGACGTTTCCGGCCGGGTCGAGGACGAACCCGGTCGACTGCAAGTAGACCGGGTCGGGGTTGACGAACGCGCCGGTGAGGTCGGCAATTGCCGCGGCATCGGCGCTGTGCCCGACAGGGAACGTCAGGCCGTGCTTGTCGATGAGCTCGGCGGTGGTGGGCTCGTCGTCGACCGACAGCGCGGCGACCCTGACCCCTGTCTCCGTGAGGTTCTCGCTGGCCCGTTGGAACGCCCGCAGCTGGGCGTTGCAGTACGGGCACCAGGCCCCGCGGAAGAACAACACGACACCGAAGTCACCGGCGAGCGCCTCCGGCAGCGTCAGCGCCGGCGCACCCGGCGGGGTCAGCGTCAGGGCAGGGAACGGGGTTCCAGGGGCTAGCAGCGGCATGATGCTTCTCCTTCACGGGGCTTTCGCGGTGCGACAACGGATCGTCGCATGCACCAGCGTGTCTCCTAGTTAGCGCAGTTCCGTTGAGTGTTCTTACTCCGGATCCGTCCGCGCATATCGGGGTCGCCGGAGGTCACACCCCGGGCAGCTGAGCGGCACAGCAGCGCGGTGAGTCGCTGATCAGAGGTAAGACGGCGCTCGTGGCCTGCCGCTAACTGGCTGGTTGCTGTCACGCCGCCTGATACCTCTCAGGTCAGCTTGCCGAGGAGCGTCAGATTGCCAATGCCGCATGCGGGAGATTCACCTACGTGGGCGCCGACGGTCGCGTGCGGCTTGAGGTCTTCGGCCGGCCTTGTTGGCCTGCTCTTCCAGGCGTGTCACGACGTCTATCTGGGCGCGGAGACTAGCTCGCCGCTGGTGCCCACTGGGCAGGACGTTTCCAGTGCCTAAAGACCCAGATGCAGAGGTCGTCGCGCGGCTTCGTGCGGGCGATGAGGGCGCATTTATTGAGCTGGCGGAGAAATACCATGCTGCGATGCTTTCAATAGCCATCGGCTATGTGCCAAGCAGGGCAGTGGCGGAGGAAGTGGTACAGGAAGCGTGGCTCGGAATGCTAAGAGGTATCACCGGGTTCGGCCACCGCTCATTGTTTCGTACGTGGCTTTTCCGCATCCTGGTAAACCGGGCTATCAGCGCCGGGGTCCGAGAGCGCCGGACCGTCCCTATGGACGATTTGGAACCGGTGGCCGAGGCTTCCAGGTTCGACGCGTATGGGAACTGGCTGGTGCGACCCGAGCCCTGGGCTGACAAGGCCGACGACAGGTTGATAGCGGCCAAGATGGCGGCCCGGATCCTGACGGCGATCGACGACCTTCCAGTACGGCAGAGAGAAGTCGTAACCTTGCGTGACGTACAGGGCCTGAGCAGCGATGAAGCCTGCGCTGTCCTCGACATTAGCCCCGCTAACCAGCGCGTGCTGTTGCACCGCGGTCGCGGCAAGCTGCGCCAGGTCCTCGAGTCTGAGTTCGGCAGGACCCGGCGGTTCGCGTGAGGATCCGGTCTCGCCGCGAGCTGGTCTGCCAGCAGGCTGTTGAACTTGTCACTGATTATCTCGAAGGCGCCTTGTCCCAGGGGCAGCGGCGCCGGTTCGAGGCGCACCTGGCCCGATGCCCGAACTGTCCCGAGTACCTAGCCCAGATGCGCGCGCTTATCATGCTGGCCGGGAACATCACGCCCGATGACTTGACTCCGCACGCCCGGAGGCAATTCATCCACCTGTACCGGCAATGGCAGGCCGACGAGGGACATGACACCGAAACGTAGCGCGTCACTAGCGGGCGGCCTTTTCATGGGTACCGAACAAAACTCCAACTCGCAGTCGCTCTCGACCCAGTTCGGTTCAGTCCGATGGCGGCTATCGGCGATGATGCGTTCTATCAGTTGTCTGATCCAGTCAGCCGGGAGCCAGCCATGCCCGTTCCCTCCGGACGCCAGCATCGGTACCCCTTCGTGGCCTATCGGCCCGACCAGTACCCGGAAGCGGACATGCTTCGCCGCGGCCGGGAGTTCCGCGACTTCCTGGACAGTCGCCGCAGCGTGAGGTTCTTCAGCGAGCAGCCGGTCCCGCGCGCCTGCATCGACCTGGCGATCGAGTGCGCCAACACCGCGCCGTCGGGCGCGCACTTCCAGCCGTGGAAGTTCGCGGTGATCGGCGACCCGCAGATCAGGCACCAGATCCGGGTAGCCGCAGAGGAGGAGGAGCGGCAGAACTACGAGGGCGGGCGGCTGCCCCCGGCATGGCGGGCTGCCCTGGAAAGGCTAGAGACCACATCGGACAAGGGCTACCTGGACGTGGTGCCGTGGATCGTAATCTGTTTCGCCGAGAAGTCCACCATCATGGCGGACGGCAGCAGGCGGAAGAATTATTACGTCAGCGAGAGCGCGGGCATCGCGTGCGGCTTTTTCATTGCCGCGCTGCACCGGATGGGGCTCAGCACGCTCACCCACACCCCCAATCCGATGGGTTTTCTCAACGAGATCTGTCACCGCCCGCCCACCGAGCGGCCCTACATCCTGTTCCCGGTCGGCTACCCCGCCGCCGACGCGGAAGTACCCGACCTGCAGCGCAAGACCCTGACCGAGGTGACCGTGGAGATCCCCGGGCCAGGGCAGTGACCAGCCGCTAACTGGCAGCGCGGCCCTCGCCAGCCCCGTCGCAGGCGGGATCTCTGCAACAACCGAGACCGCTGGGCTCTGACCAGTTAATGCCGACGGCCCAGGGAGGACTCCTGGGCCGTCGGTTGATGTGCGGCTGACTCGCTTAGCTCACCGCGATGCCAGCTGGCGTGGCGCCTGCTGGCAGGGCGGTCGGAGAGCTCGGCAGTTCGGCCAGGCTGCCGCCGCTCACTGCGAAGGCGCCCACTGATGCGATGCGGCTCTCGTTCACGAAGAGGAACCGCCCGTCCGGGCTCATTCCTGGGTCGGTGGCGCCGACACCGCCAGTCGCAGCGACGGTGGTGCTGCCCAGCAGGGTCAGTTCGCCGTCCGGGGCGATGGTGTACCGGGAGATGGTGCCCGACCCGGTGTTTACCGCGAACAGGTACTCGCCGTTGGGGCTAATGATCAGCCAGCAGGGCGCTGTCTGCTGGTCGGCGTACGGAGAGTCGCCGATCGGGGTGAGCGTCCCGGCGGGTGAGTCTGCGAACGCCGACACCGTGCCCAGGCTCGTACCGTTATGTGCGTTCGTGACGAACAACTGGCTGGGATTGGTCGGCCGGAACTCGCTGCCGAACGGGCCTAGACCCTGAGCTGTGAACGGCGAACCTGGAGCTGCGGTCAGCAGGCCGTTCCGCCCCACAGTGAAGCTGTCGATTTGCGACGTTCCGACGCGCGTGCCGATCAGCTTCGTGCCGGTGAAGTTAAACAGCACGTCACCGGGCTGGGCATCGGCTGGCAGGGCCACCGTGGAACCGGCGATGGGCGTCAGCACGCCCCACGGGCGCAGCCGGAAGCCGGTGTAGTTGGTGTCGGCCGGGCCGGCGTTAGCGACATAGACCAGGCTGCCATGCACCGCGATGCTCACGGGCAGAACGCCTCCTGACGACACCACATCAGTCGTGCGCAGCGCGCCGTCGGCTTCGACCCGCAGCACCGAGATCTGGTTGCTGCCTGCATCGACAGCGAGCAGCAGCCTGCCGCCCGCGGCCAGCTGGATCGCGCCCTGGGAAGCCAGGCCGGCGCTGGTGCCTGCGCCGCCGGCGCTGAACGGCGACCCGGGCTCGGCGGTCAGCGTCCCGTCCGCGCCCCGGTCAAAGGCGGCGATCGTGTTCGTTCCTGCCGTGTTGTCGTCCAGGTAGACGTGTCCGACTACCGCGGACGCGCTCGCGGACGCTGCCGCGGGCACAGCCAGGGCGGCACCTGCCGCGACCAGGCCGGCCGCCACCACGGCCCACCGCCAGGATCGCACCTGCGTAACGCCAGGCAGACCCCTGGCTGCCCGCGTTGCGCGGGCATCCAGAACTTTCATCCGTTCCCTCCATACTGATATACGAGGTCGGTTTCCTCGCTCATCCCTCAGTCCGCGCAGGGCGCGCGGCGTTACAGCCCGGCTGCGATCCGCTTGCCCGCGCGTTGCCCGGCCACCAAGGCTTGTCCTCCGGCACCTCTGCGCGACGAAGAGGTAAGACACCGCCCGCGGCTGCCGTTGAGAGGCAGACGATCCCGCGAGACGGGGATCCATCGCGAACCAACAGGCAGCTTGTTCGTGCCCCTGGTTCAGGCTGCCGCGGCGGCGCGGCGTTGCCGTCCCGCAAGTAACTAAGGAGACCGTGGTGACAACTGATCTCAGTGGCAAGACTGCGCTGGTCACCGGCGCGGAACGCAGCATTGGCCCCGCGCGGAAGCCGGGCCCTCGCGGCGTGTGCCCTTCACCTGTTCTTGGTGGGCCCGGTCTGCCCTGCAGCGACCTCCTGCCAGGTTCTTCCGGTGCGCACGCTAGCTGGCTGTTCCGCGACGATGTCCGAGCCCGGCCGCGCTGAGGCGTCCCTGGTCTTAACCAGGATCCACCGGCGTTCGCCTGTGCGGGTCAGGGCGAAGCCTCCGGCGAGCTTGCTGCCGTGCAGGGTGAATGTTACGTGGTCCGGCTCGTCACGGGTGACCTCGGCGGATCCCTCGTCCCAGATGATCACGGCGCCGCTGCCACGCAGTTGTCTCTCATGCACCCCTTCGAACTCACCGGCCGACAGGTCGTGATCGTCGACCGGGACGGCCAGGCGGCGCACGGCGGGATCAAGCGAGGGTCCCTTCGGGACGGCCCAGGAGCGCAGAACCTCGCCGACCTTGATGCGCAGGTCGAAGTGGAGCGTCGTCGCGTCATGCAACTGCACGACGAACCGCGTGGCGGGCACTGGGCGACAATAGCGTTTGGGCGTCGGCGCGGATTGCGGTACCTCTTGCGCCAGCAAGGGTTGGCGGGTCTGGCGACCCGCGGAGTCCGCCTTCGGCGGCTGCTGCTGATGCGCCATGCTCCCGCCTCGGTGCACCGCCGGAGCTCCACCGCATGATTGGCAAGCTCAGCAGCCGCGTCTACCTGCTCTCCGCGCCCGCGCATACGGCACCCGGCCACTCTGCGGCCGCGGATTAGTCACGCGCGCAACTTCATCCGAGTCGAGCGCCAACCCGCGGGGCAGCTCATTGCAGAGTCGCTAACGGTCAGATCGTGGCCCAAGACAGGGCCGACTTGCGCACCAGTTTGGCCGAAGTCAGGTCACAGACAGGACTGCTCAGTGTCGGACTTGTGCACAGGGCGTCGCGCCGGAGAGCGCCGGTCCTGCACTCCTAGTTCTCTAGGCGCGTCGGATGCTCTGGGCCGCTTGGCTGGGCTGCGTTCCTGTTAACCACCTGCATCAACATGCCGAATTTACGGATCAGGGAAAAGGGACCGACGACCAGAGGCATGCCTTGCTGATCAGTTTCCCAGCTGAGGAGCCTCGGATAGCCTGGCTCGGCATGCACCAAGTCGTTGATCCTGCGCTCCAGCAAGGCAACTCGTGCCGATAGGCGTATGTTTTGATACCGCATAAGGACGTAACCCCAGACACCCGCTGCGACGACCGAGGTGGCCAACCCGACTAGAATCCACGTCTTAACGCCGTAGCTAGACAGCCCAATCCCAGCGCCAATAAGTCCTGCCGCCCCGGTCACGAATCCCACAAACTGATAGCGCGCCGTTAAGCGCACTAGGATCTCGTCGCGCAGTGTGTCGTACTCAAGCGACAATACTTGCACGATACGTTCTATCTCAGCACTGGCTTTGCCCGGCCGATCTTCGTGGCGCTCACCCTCGTCCATGGGTCGATGATGCACTATGACAGCGGCAAGAGAAGTGCGAGGCTTCTCAGCGGCCCCGTACTGGGTGTCCAGCACGATCCAGCATCAAGCTCGCTGCCGTTCGCGGCCGGAGCGTTGCTAGCTTCCCGCTGATGTAGCCGTACTGCTATGCCGGGTCGTGGCCTGGCTCGATCGCAGGGCCGCCTTGCTGGCCGAGTACACCCCAGCACCGGGGGTGCCTTTGGTCGCGCTGGTCGTGCCGTTGAGGATGATCGAGGCGCCCTCGCTCATCAACGGCAGCAGATGTTGGACAGTGAACAGGGTGCCTTGGAAGTTGACGCCCACGACGGTGTCGAACGACTCCGGGGTGACGCTGCCAGTGGTTCGGACACCGAGCCGATGCCGGCGCTGGCAAACAGGACATCGAGCCGTCCTTGCTGTTCCCGCACGGTCTCGGCCAGGCGGGCGCGGGTGCGCTCAGCCGGGAAGGTTGACGCCGAGGGTGAAGTTGAAGCCCCCCACGCCGTGGCGGGCCAGGCCCATCATCAGCAGGCCCGTCCCTTCCAGCCAGCGCGCCGTCTCCAGGCCGCCGGCATCCAGCGGGCGCAGCCCGAGGCTCTCGATGAACGCCGACACGCTCGCCTTAGCCCGCGCGTCGTCGCCGGCGAAGAGCACGTCCAGCGGGTGGCCCTGGGCCAGGACGTGGCCGAAGACGGTGTTGAACGCCTTCACGACGTGCGCGCTCGCCGGGACGGCCTTGGCGATCTCCTGCGCGCCGGAAGTGCCGT
>Ga0335075_10009485_pt1 | contig 14840 bp, 13 predicted proteins | sample Lox_Sample_24_FD_206723 | JGI IMG/M metagenome (GOLD analysis project Ga0335075, IMG submission 206723) | Soil microbial communities from Loxahatchee National Wildlife Refuge, Florida, United States - Lox_Sample_2.4 | ecosystem: Environmental > Terrestrial > Soil > Wetlands | place: USA...
GTGCCGACATGGCCATGGTCCACGTTCAGCACGCCGTCACGGTCCAGGAACAGGGCAGGGCGGCGCAGCCGGCCCGGCAGTTCCTCCCGCGCGCGACCCAGATCCGGCGGGATGCCGATATCGATGAACCATCCCTCGGCCAGTGTGCCGCGCAGGTGACCCGCCGCGGCCAGCGCCGGCAGCACGTCCTGCTCTAGCGAGCAGGTCGGCGGCACATGCTCCAGAACCTGCCGGCCCAACAGGTACACCCCGGCATTGATGATCCCTGGCGTGCCGGGCAGTGGCCGTGCCTGGAACGAACAGATCCTGTCGCCCTCCAGCGCCACGACCCCGTAGCGTGACGCATCCGCGGTCCGCCGCAGTAGCATCCGGCCGACCGTTTCCGGGCCGTCGGCTGCCGCGTCGCGCAGCAGTTCGGCCAGGTTGCAATCGAACAGGCTGTCGCCGTTGCACAGCAGGAAACGGTCCGCCAGCAGCGCCCTGGCGTGAAACAGCGCGCCGCCGGTGCCGGCGGGCGCGGGCTCGGCCGAAAACCGGAGGTTGACGCGCCGCGGCAGCGCCTCGACGGCCGCGCGCACCGCATCCTCCACCACGGAAGAGAGATGCCCGGTGAGCAGAAGAATATCCTCTACCCCGAACCGAAGCATCTCGCGCATGAGCCAGCTCAGGAACGGCCGCCCGCCGACATCGAGCACGGGCTTCGGCGTCGCCGCAGTGATCGCCCCCAGCCTCGTCCCCAGCCCGCCGGCCAGGATGGCGCATTGGCGGATGGTCGCCGCCGACACGGTCAGGCTAGCACGAGGTCCGGGAACATGCCCCGCTCGATCAGCGCGCAGAACACATGCGCCGCGGTGATATGGAGCTGCTGAATGATCGGGGTGTGATCCGAATGGGCACGGAACAGCAGTTCACAGCGCGCCACCATGTCCCCGCCGGAGCGCCCGGCAAACCCGAGGCAGACCACGCCCTTCCCGCGGGCGGCATCGAACGCGCGCAGCACGTTGGGCGAACGACCCGAGGTGGAAATCCCCAGGAACACGTCCCCTTCTTGCCCGAGCCCCAGCACCTGCCGCTCGAACACGTGCTGATAGCCATAATCGTTCGCCGTGGCGGTCATCGCCGAGCTATCGACGGTTAGTGCAATCGCCGGCAGTGGTGCATGGTCGAACATCAGCCGGGAAATAAACTCGCCGGCAATATGCTGCGAATCACCGGCGCTGCCGCCGTTGCCGGCAATCATCAGCTTGCGCCCGGCGCGCATCGCCCGGCAGGTGACGTCCGCCATGCGGGCCAGCAACGCCTGGGCATCGCGGTCGGCCGCCAACTCCGCCATCGCGGTCGCCGAGCGTGACAAATACGCGTCGATGTACTGAGTGTCTGCCTCGGTCATGCCGGAGCTTTGCCTGAGCGGCATCTCGGTGCCAAGCAGGAAATGCACCGTCGGGTTGCGGATACCGTTGTTACACGTCGAGCCGGTTGTTATACTGCCGGCCTAATCCTGCGATTGTAGCGCGCCATGCATCAGATCATCGATCACGCCTTCCGCCGGACGGCGATCCGCGGCGCGCAGCACCCTCATCAGGCGGTACGTGCGCGTGCGCCGTTGCGGCTCGGCCTTGCCGGCGGGGGCACCGATCTGCCGAGCTATGCCGAAGCGTTCGGCGGAGCGGTGCTGAACGCGACGATTGACCGCTACGCCTTCGCCTCCATCCAGCCGCGCGACGACGGCCGCCTGGTGTTCGATGCCTGCGATGTCGGGCGGGAGGAAACCCACGACGCTGCCGCAGTCATACCGGACTCGCGGCTGTTGCTGCATCGTGGCGTCTATGAACGAATGCTGCGCGACTACAATGGCAGCGAGCCACTGGCGATCACCGTCACCACGGTCGTCGATGCGCCGATGGGCTCCGGCCTCGGTTCATCTTCGGCGCTGGTGGTCGCGTTGATCGAGGCCTATTGCGCCTATCTCGACGTTCCCCTCGGCCGTTACGAGGTAGCGCATCTCGCGCACCAGATCGAGCGGCTGGACCTGGGCCTTGCTGGCGGCCAGCAGGACCAGTTCTCGGCGGCGTTCGGCGGCATCAACTTCATCGAGTTCCTGGCCGGCGGCCGCGTCATCGTCAACCCGCTGCGCTTTCACCAGGCGGTCGTCAACGAGCTCGAGTCCTCGCTTGTGGTCTGCTTCTCCGGCCAGTCCCGCCTGTCTGACCGGATCATCCGTCAGCAGTCCGAACGGTTGGATGCCGGGGCGGCCGATGCGCTGGAGGCGATGCACCAGCTCAAGCACGACGCCGCCGCCATGAAGGACGCGGTGCTGCTCGGCGACATGGAGGGATTTGCGGCAATCCTGGAACGCTCATGGATGGCCAAGAAGCGGACCGCCGCCGCTATTTCCAACGAGCATATCGACGAGCTGGAGACCCTCGCGCGACGCAACGGCGCGCTGGCGGCCAAGGTGTCCGGCGCCGGTGGCGGCGGCTTCATGATGTTCATCGTGCCCTCCGAACGGCGCTACCGACTGATCGCGGCGTTGAATGAGGCCGGCGGTCAGGCCTATCCGGTGAAGTTGACCGAGCGCGGCAGCGAAGCCTGGGCTATCCCGGCGCGGCGTTGATTCGCTCACCTCTCCCGCTCTGCGGGAGAGGTCGCCGCGCACGGCGCGGCGGGTGAGGGGGGCCCATTGCGCGAAGAACGGATCAGAACGTGCGCAACCTGATCTTCATCAGCCACCGCATTCCCTACCCGCTCACCAAAGGTGAGAAGATCCGCGGCTACAACCTGATCACCCACATGGCGCGCTCGTATCGGGTGCACCTCGGTTGTCTGATCGACGATCCCATCGATAGGCAACACGTCCCCCACCTGAAAACGATCTGCGCCGACGTCGCGGCGTTCGGCATCGACAAGCGATACCAGAAGCTGAAGGCATTGACCCGCTGTCGTCCCGGCCGGCCGCTGACGCTCGACTATTATTTCCATCCCGGGCTGCAGCGTTGGGTCAACGACACGCTCGCCCGCGCTCACATGGACATCGTCTATATCTACTCGGCGGCGATGGCGCCCTATGCCCTGCATCTCGAGCGCCCAGGCAAGGTCCTGGACATGCAGGACATCGATTCCGAGAAATACGCCCTCTACGCGCGCGAGGCAGGTTGGCCGATGCGCGCAATCTGGGCGCGCGAGGCGCGCACGCTGCTTGCTTATGAGCGTCGCGCCGCATCTGCCTGCGACGTCACCTTCCTGGTCACCGAGCAGGAAACGCAGCGCTTTGCCGAGCTCGCGCCGGAAACCGTCGACCGTCTTGCCTGGATCGAGATGGGGGTCGATCTCGAGCGATTTTCACCAGCACTGCGCTTCGACTCGCCTTATCAGGGCGACGGGCCGCACATCGTCTTCACCGGCAACATGGACTACTGGCCCAATGCCGATGCGGTTGCCTGGTTTGCCGACGCGGTGTTGCCGTCACTGCGGCAGCGCTGGCTTGGGGTCCAGTTTCATATCGTTGGCAACAATCCTGGTGCGGACGTGCTCGCCCTCGGCACACGCGAGGGCGTACGGGTCACCGGCTTCGTGCCTGACGTGCGGCCGTACCTGGAGCACGCCGCGGTCGCCGTGAGTCCGCTCCGCATGGCGCGCGGCGTACAGAACAAGGTGCTGGAGGCGATGGCGATGGGCCGGCCGGTGGTTGCTTCGCGCCAGTCATTCGAAGGGGTGCGCGCGGAAGCCGGCCGCGACCTTCTCGTGGCCGACGGCGCATCGGAGATGGCACGGCTGGTGGGCGAGGTGCTCGATGGCGGCCATCCGACGCTGGGGGCCACCGGACGCCGTCTCGTAGAGCAGCGTTACACCTGGGCTGCGACACTGCGTCGGCTCGACCACTATCTTGATGGAGTCCTTGATTCACCTCTCCCGCTTTGCGGGAGAGAGCCTGCCCCGGACTTGATCCGGGGTCGCCGCGCGCAGCGCGGCGGCTGAAGGTGCCGCGGGCGCCCCCGTGGGTGCCGCTGCTTGCGGGCCGACGCAAAATGTTCAAAAAGAACTGGAGAGGAGCCGTGAACGATGCCCGAGCGCAGCCTCGAATTGCTGCAACAGACGGTGGGTCGGCTCGGCCGTCGGCGGGGCGCTTTTCGGCGTGATTCCGCGAGAATTGCATCACACTTAGCGGCTGCGAGTACCGGGAAAATTGCCATTCCACTCTGATTTCCGCACTGCGACGCTACACTCTGATTTCCGCACTGCGACGCTACACTATGATTTCCGCACTGCGACGCTACACTATGATCATAGTGTAGCACCGGCGGTGCATCCGCGGAATTTTTGAGCCCACCGCGATCAGCTTTAGAGGTTGATCCGAAACGGTAGTCCAACGAACGCAAGTTCCTATCCGTGTGGCCTGCTGCGGCATCGGCCGCTAAGGTGTTAATGTCTTCAAAGGCCTAGCGTTCGTCGAACTCGATTCGAGTGAGACTCCTAGTCTAGATCCTCGACCGTTGTGGTGTGGCAGCCGGCAAAGCCAGTCTTGCAAGCGCCGAGCTGTCGGCGCATTGTTGCTACCCCTCCGCTGGGCCGCCCGAGGCAATCATGGGAGGGCAATCCGCTGATAGGTTCACGTGCCATGAGTGATCATGAGGCTCCCGTTTCCAAAATTCGGGCCACGCGCGATGCGAAGCTAGCCAAGTCCTTGTACGACCAATGGATCGCCCGATTTCTGGGATATCGGCGCTTCGACCCGCAGGATTTCGACGTGGCGAGCCGACGGCTCGACGAACTCGGCCTGGATGTGCCGAGCAGTCGCGCCGACCGGGAGCTGCTGCTCGAGCGCGCGCGCGGAGCAGCGCACGCTCGAGCTGAAGCGCATGCAGCAGCAAGCGCTCGCGCTACGGACCCAGCTGAAGACCGAGCCGTTCGCCGACGTCGACGAGTTCCATGCGGCTGCCACTCTCCTCGACAACTTCGACAACGAATTCGGCGTGTTGCCGACAGCCACGCAGGCAGAAATCAGTGCCGCCGGCCAGGCGCTGGCCGCTGCGGAAACGGGGGTCGCCACCGCGCTGTCGCGGATGCGCGCGGTCCGGCGAGTGCAGGACCGACTGAGCGCCGAAGGCGCGGCGGTGGAGTGGATCGCCTACCCTGGAGACGTCGCCCCGTCCCAACTCGGTCAGCTCAAATATCTCAAGCAGGAGATTGATTTTCAGGTCGCGCAGCAGAATCCGTCCGAGATCACCGTGAATTACTTCCGGGATATTCTCAAGCAGTATAGCGATCTCCAAGAGGCGGTCCACCTGTCGATCATCCAGCAGCTCGAGACGCGCATTTGGCGTCTGCAGCCGCCGGCAGGCCTAACCCAGGCAGCCCAGGCCATTCTGGACTTAGCGCGCAACGCGGCAACGGCGCTGGTGACGAACCAAACGCTGGCGAACCAGCTCGGCCAAGCCAACGCCGCAGTGCAGCACCTGGAGGAGCTGCACAAGCTGGCGCTGCGCACCGCCGAGGTGCTTTCGCAGCTTACCACGATCGAGAGCGAGATATCTGGCTACAAGCAGGAATTTACTGACAACGAAGGCAAGAAACTTGACGGGCTGAGGAATGCCATTCTGGGACTCTGCGGTAAACTTGCTCCGGGGGATTGCGCGAGAGCCGAGAAGTCATTGTCGATAATGGAAGGGTTCGCTTATCACTGTATCGACTCCATAAAGGCCTTTCATACCCAGCAGACAGGATTCGCCGAGAAGCGCAATGAAATTACCTTGCGATACAAGAAGGTTTGCTCGTTGATCACGACCGACATCAAGGATCTCATACTCATCTGGGGTCATATCGACGAAGGTGCGATCATGCTCATACACGCGTTTCGGGCCGAGTTCGATTTTCCTAAGGCCCTCGAGATTTTAGTCAAATTCCAGGGTGTTTTGACCAAGCTCTATGCCGAGCTTCCCAAGAAAAAAGGGGCAAGCGACGATACGAACGAGCTGGAGGAGGACGTCTTCGTATGGGACAACTCGGTCTGCGCCACCTGGAAGAATGCCAAGATGAATGAGCTGTGCGCGCTGATCGAGAAGCCTGGCGAACTCTTCCTTTTGGACAACGTGCTCTACTTCGCGCGTCACCCGCAATGCCACAAAGACAGCGCCGCCATGACAAAAGCCTATCTCGATGCCGAGGAAATGGGCGGCGGCACCATCCTTCGGGGCTACTTCAAATGGAAGCGCGACGGTAACGTGATTACCGTGACGCCATGGCGCGTTGCGACGGAGCATGGCGGCAAGGGAGCGAAGAGGAAGCTCGAGGGCAAGGATTTCGAGCGCGCGTAGTCGCGACACCTGGAGCGGGTCGCCTACCTGTAGCGGGTTGCACTTATCCACTCGGGTGCGAAATCACCGGTTCGACGCAGGTGACTGCGAGGGCTACGCGCGGCTCATGTATCCGGGGTACTGGGGACGTGAACCCCTTATGCCGCCACCGGGACTGCTTCTCCGTCCGGCACCATCCGATCCGCGCCGCATTGTGCGTCGGGCGACAGCGCCGACAGCGTCGCCGCGCAAGCCGGCGGCACCAGCACCCGCCCGCCGCCGAGGCCGCACATCCCCAGCGCGGAGACCGCCTCCATCACCTCCTCGACGGTACGGCAGATCAGATAACTTGGCGCCGGCTGCGCCGCGTAGCCGAAATGCCCGTGCCGGTAAGAATGCCGGATCTCCTGCCCGAAGCGATGCAGGATCGCCACCATCCCGCCCGAGAACAACGCGGCGAGGTGCGCATTCCCGCCCTGTGCCGTCAGATGAAACCATGCATGCGCGTAAAGCCGCAGCTTCAGCTCGTTGTAATCAGTGCGCGGCCTGATCTCCCGCGCCAGCTCATCGAACAGCCACACGTCGGAGAAGTGGCGCACGACTTCCAGATCGCCGAACGCCAGGTCCAGCTGGTGGTCACCCGAATAGCCAGCCGGTTCGCCGCCCAGGACCCCGGGACGCAGATAGACGATCTGGAACCGCTCCCCGATCTCCTCGAAGACATGCCACAGCAGTTCAGGCGGCAGATAGTTGATCGGCCGCTGTCCCCACTCCACGCTATATTTGTTGTGCACGATCAACAGCGGCTTTGCCGTTTCGAACGATCCGTCCTTGTAGTGCGCCCGGTAATCGGGGAACATCTCGAACGGGCTGCGAAGCGAGGCGTGATCGTCGCGCGTCGGCAACCACAGCGGCCGCTGCGCCGGCCAGACGTACCGGCGAGGCTCCGCTTTCTCCAATATCTGCCGGTCGTCGAGGAAGAAATAGAATGCCCGCATCCCCGCGTAGGTGCGGATCCACCGGTCGCGCATGAGTCCCGTCCGGTGCAGCCAATAGATGAACGGCACGAAGGAGTTCACCTCGGCGCCGAACTCGCCGGTGAATTCCAGGATGCCCGGCAGTTCGGCGACAAGCTTGAACGGCGAGCCCGGCGGTGCGTCCATGATGCGGTCGATCCCCTGTGCGCGGCTGACCGACCCTGCGCGCAAGCTCTTAATCGGCGGTTAATCGCATCTCCGCCAGCAATCGGACCGCACGCGATGGCAACGCAGGCTTCGCCCGCAACAGCGCATACACATCCTCCGGACGATCGATATCGAGCGCGATCCCCGGCAGCTTCACCACCACCGGCTCGACACCGTGCCGGCGCGCCGCGTCCAGGTGGGGGAAGAAACTATCGTCGCCGAAACGCAGCGGCACAGCGTCAGGGGGCGCGACCAGAACCGCGTTTGACCCGAGTTCGTCATGCGCCGGCACGATCGCAAAGGCCGGCGGCGGCCGTCGCCCGGCGGCGCAGACCTGCTCCAGCTCCGCCGCCGTCACGCGCGGAATGTCGCCAGGCAGAGCGAGCATGGCCGAGGTGCCCCGCGCGCCAAGAATGCGGGCCATCGCCGCCACGGCCGCCGTATGGCCGTCCCGTGCGTCCTCGGCAACGACGACCGCGCCGAAGCGTCTGGCCAGTGCCGCCGCGGCGGCATCTTCGGTATTGACCATGATCCCGCCGAGCTGCGCCGCGGCGAGTGCCGACAGCACATCCTCCAGCATCGCCGCGGCGAGTGCGCTGCGCTGCGCCGGTGTCAGCAGCGATGCGAGCCGGTGCTTGGCGACGGCGAACGTCTTCACCGGCACTGCCGCCCACACGTTCATTGCAGGGCTGCCGCCACGTCCAGCACGACTCTCGCCAGCGCGATCTTCTCGACAAGGTCGGTCATCAGGGTCGATGCCAACCTGACCGGGATGCGCAGTCCCTCCATCGTGGCAGCGTCCTCGGTGTCGGCGATGAACGTGTCCAGCAAGTCGCCATACCGCTCGGCGACCGCCCGCGCGCTCGGGACCATCCCAAGCTCGCCCATGATCTTGGCGGTCGGACCCTTCACTGCACGGCCGCCGATGATCGGTGAGACCGCGACAAGCGGCGCCGTCGTCTCTTCCAGCGCCGATCGGAGGCCGGGAACCGCGAGGATCGGTTCCACGCTGATGAACGGGTTCGACGGGCAGATCACCACCGCCTCGGCCTTCGCGATCGCGGCCAGCAGATCAGGATGGGCGCGTGCCCGCTCCGCCCCCTCGAAGGCCAGCGCGCGCACGACCGGCGCCGTCCGCTGACGCACGAAGTAGTCCTGAAAACCGATCCAGCCACCTTCGGTCAGCACACGCGTGCGCACCGGATCGTCGGTTGCCGGCAGGATGCGCGGACCGACACCCAGCCGCCGGCAGAAATCCGCCGTCACCGAGGACAGCACCTCTCCCGCCCGCAGCCGCCGCGTCCGCTCGACATGCAGCGCCAGATCGCGGTCGCCGAGCCGGAACCAGGTCTCGCCGCCGAGCGTCGCCAGCGTTTCCATGAACGACCACGTCTCGTCGCGCCGGCCCCACCCCAGCTCGGCATTGTCGAGCCCGGCCAGGGTGTACATCAGCGTGTCGAGATCGGGCGAGATACAGAGCCCGAGATGCTCGAAATCGTCGCCGACATTGCCGACCACCAGCAGCCGATCGGGCGGCAGCACATGGCTGAGGCCGAGGGCAAGCTTCGCGCCGCCGATCCCGCCCGACAGCGCAACGATCAACGGAACAGGTCCTCGTCGGGCGTGCGGACCATGGCGGCGGCCGGTGCGTCCGGTGGCGTCCACCGCAGCCCACGGACCACGACGACCGGCTGCGCCTCGTCGGCCTGGCCCTGCAGCAGCGAACCTGCCGCGGCGATCTCGTCGGCAAAGCCGAGGATGCTGACCTCCAGTGTGCGGCCGAAGAGGTCGGGGCGGCCGCGCAGATCGATCAGCGACGGCAGCCCGGCCGCGCCGATCGCCACCCCGCACGTGCCGCGTCGCCAGGGTCGGCCGAAGCTGTCGTTGATCACCACGCCGATCGCAGCGCCGAAGCGTTGCGCCAGCCCATCGCGCAGGCGAGCGGCGGAGCCATCGGGATCGGTGGGCAGCAGCAGCACGCCGTCCGGTTCCCCCGGTGCGGCGACGTTGGAGTGATCGACACCGGCATTGGCCATCACGAACCCGAGCCGGTGCTGCATGATCAGCAGGTTCGGCCGGTGTCGCACGACGCGCACGGACTCCGACAGGATGACGGAGACCAGCCGCGGATCCTTGCCGACTTCGGCCGCGAGCGCTACCGCCTCCGCCGAGGGCGAGACCGAGGCGAGATCCACCATTCGGCCCTCGGACTTGGAGACGATCTTCTGTGCTACCACCACCACGTCGCCGTCGCGCAGGTCGCGCCCGGCCCGCGTCAGCCCGCCGGCGATCAGCGCGACAAGATCGTCCCCGGCCCGCACCATCGGCAGGCCCGACACCGCGAACAATTCCAGAGCTGAATGCGCAGTCATACCGCCCCGTCAGGGCCGGCCGCCGACAACGTCATGGCCGGCCTTGTGCTGCCTCGTGCCGGCCATCTCCCGCGGTCCCGGCACATCAGCACGAGCACGCACGAAACGGCAGGCCCCGACGCCAAGCGTTTCACCCGAAGCGCTGCCGCAGCTTCGGCAGCACCTGTGCGCCGTACAGCCGGAGAAAGCGCTCCTGGTCCGGCCCTGGAGCGTGGAACACGAGGTGACGGAAGCCCAGCTCGACGTACGGCCTGATCTTCTCCACGTGCTCGTCCGGATCGGTGGAAACGATCCAGCGGCTGGCGGCACGCTCGACTGGCAGAGCCGCGGCGAGCTGTTCCATCTCGCGCGGGTCGTGAACCGAGACCTTCTCTTCCGCGGTCAACGCCAGCGCCGCCCAGTGTCGGGTGTCCTCCATCGCACGTTGCCGCTCGGTGTCGAACGAGACTTTCATCTCGATCATCCGGTCGTAGGCACGGTCCGGCTTTTGCGAGGCCTTCAGCCCCTCGGCGAGGTTGGGCAGCAGGGTTTCGGCATAGAGCGCGGTCCCCTTGCCGCTGGTGCAGATGAACCCGTCGGCGCTGCGGCCGGCATATTTGGCGACCAGCGCGCCGGCCGCGGCGACGTAGATCGGCACCGGCTGGTCGGGACGGTCATAGATCGTGGCGTCCCTGGTGCGGTAATACTGGCCTTCGAAGGTGACGTGCTGTTCGGTCCACAGGCGGCGGATCAGCGTCACTGCCTCGCGCAGGCGGGCGAAGCGCTCCTTGAATTCGGGCCATTCCATGCCAGTCGCCGGAACTTCATTCAGGGACTCGCCGGTACCGATGCCCAGCACCACGCGATTGGGGAACATTGCGCCGAGGGTCCCGAAGACCTGCGCCACCATCGAGGGATGGTAGCGGAAGGTGGGCGTCAGCACGCTGGTGCCCATCACGATCCGCTGAGTGCTGGCACCCAGCGCCCCGAGCCAGGCAAGCGCCGAGGGCGCGTGACCGTCCGTGTGTTTCCACGGCTGGAAGTGGTCGCTGACGAAGACGCTGTCGAATCCCGTCTGTTCGGCCAGCACCGAGAAGGCGAGCAGCTTGCGCGGGTCGAATTGCTCTGCGGATGCCTTGTAGCCGAGTGTGAGCACTGCTGTTTCCCCGTGTCCGATCGCGGCCACGATACCGCCGTCGCTCGATCGGCTCAACCGAGGCCAGCCAGCGGTATTGGCTCAGCGAGGTCCTTGCGTAATATGATAACGAGAAACCATCATTTAGGTCACGTTTGAAGGTGGTATTTTCGCTGCGTACTTAACAAACAACCACCAGCATGCTTGCATGGATATCACTCGAGATGGCCGGCACAACGCCGGCCATGACGCGGATTGGGTTCGCTGGAAAGTTGATCTTTCGGCCCGGCATCACGTATAACCGGTCGAACCATCCGGCCGGATCGGCAACTTGCGCTCCCAGTGCACGTAATCGTCCCGGTCCAACACCCGCTCGTCGATCTCGATCCCCCAGCCGGGGCGATCGCGCAGTTCCAGATAACCGTCCTTCGGCAAATAGGGATCGACCGCCCAGGACACTTTCTCCGGCAGCTTGTATTCGAGAATCTTGAAGTTCGGCTGCGCCGCGGCGAAATGCACGTTTACCGCCGTAGCAAGTGGTCCCATCGGATTGTGCGGGGCGACCGTCACGCAATGTGCCTCGGCCAGCGCGGCGATACGGCGCATCTCGGTGACGCCGCCGACGGCGCAGATGTCGGGCTGGATGATGTCGGCGCCGCCGGCTGCCATCAGCGCCAGGAACTCGAACCGCGAATAGAGGCACTCGCCGGTCGCCAGTGGGGCGCGAAGCTGGGCTCGCAGGCGGCCCCAGGCGGGGATGTGCTCGGGGCGGATCGGCTCCTCGAAGAACAGCGGATCGAAGGGAGCGAGCGCATTGCCGAGCTGGATCGCCTGATACGGCTCGAAAATCTTTGCATGCGCGTCGAAGGCGAACTCGAAATGCGGCGGGCACAGCTCGCGCAGTTGACCGAAATACGCACCTGCCTCATCGCAGAGCTGACCCCATCGTCCCGCATGAAGGTCGCGTCGATACGGGCTGAGCTTGAACGCAGTAAAGCCATATCGCTCGTTAAGAGCGACGGTCACATCGCGACATTCGAGCGGATCGGGCGCGGTATAGACGCCGCAATAGACACGCACCCGGTCGCGCACGTTGCCGCCGAGCAACATATAGACCGGCAACCCGGCGGCCTTGCCTGAAATGTCCCACAGCGCGTGGTCGATGGCCGAGATCGCCGCAAGGCCGAGTGCTCCCGGCGGGAACCGCGACGATTGCAGCAGCTTCAGCACGATGAACTCGATGCGCCGCGGATCGATGCCCTTGATCTGCTCGAACAGGTAGTCGAGCAACGGACGCAAGGCATGATCCGGGCCGTGGTTGTACGCCTCGCCCCAGCCGGCAATCCCGGCATCGGTTTCGATCTTTACCAACAGACGGGGACGGTCGCCGACTCGTTGCATGAAGGTCTTGAGCGCAGCAATTTTCATGACCTGTGTTCTCTTCGCCTGTCACGCCGCATGCAGCAGATTTCGCCGGCGAGGCTCAGCCTCCGGCACCGCGGTCCAGCAGCGCCTGCGTATAGGGCTGGCGCGGTTTGAAGCAGATCTCGTCGGCGCCGCCGATCAAGACGATCTCGCAGCGATACATCACCGCAATCCGGTTGCAGAAATATCGGATTAAACCGAGATCGTGGCTGATCGGAGCCGGAGAGGTGCGATGTCACACCGCCCCCTCGTCGGTCTGTACCCGGTCCGATTCGCGGCGAGCCAGCGCCTGGAGGATTTCGCCCAGCTCAAGCTCGCTTGCCTCGTGCCCGTAGGTGCGTTGGAACCACTCGCGGATCGCCTCGGCGGAAACCGGGAACCCCTCGGCCGGCAGGATCACTTTCGCCTCCATCCGCTGCCGCTCGCGATGGGAACGGCCCTCCCGCTGCCCGGTTCCCGCTCGGCCTCAGAGCAGCAGCAGCGCCAGGCTACCGATACCCGCCGCGAAGCAGTAGTAGGCGAACGGGTCGAGCGCCCAGACGTCATGGCGGCGGAAATAATGCATCAGGAACGCCGTGCTGGCGAAGGCGGTCGCACCGGCCACGATCGCGGCCAGCACGGCGTTCGCCGCCACACCATGCGGCACCCCCGCATGCAGCAGCTTCGGCACTTCGAGCACCGTCGCGCCCAGAATGATCGGCGTGGCGATCAGAAACGAGAAATGCGCCGCGCTCTCGTGGTCGATCCCGCGCAGCAGCCCCCCTACCATGGTCGCGCCGGAGCGCGAAATGCCAGGAATCAGCGCCGTGCATTGCCAGCAGCCGATCGCCAGGGCGTCGGCGACCGACAGGCTGGACAGTGGCCGCTCGCCCCTGGCGCGCAACCGCTCACCACCCAACAGGAGCACGCCGTTGACGATCAGGAACACGGCGGCAACCACCGGAGCGCCGAACAGGCCGCGGAAGAAATGCTCGAGCAGGAAACCGACAATCACACCTGGCAGGGTGGCAACGACGATCAGCGCAAACACCCGCCGGCTCTCGCGGACCTGATGGCGGCTATCCAGGCCGAGGAACCCGGTGGCAAGCGCCCACCAGTCGCGCCAGAAATATATCAGCAGCGCTGTCGCTGTGCCGAGATGCAGCATAACCAGGAAAGGCAGGAACGAGGGCGCCCGCTGGTCGATGGGCCAGTGCAGCAGCGCCGGGAATACGACGGCGTGGCCCAGGCTACTAACCGGAAATAGCTCGGTGGCGCCCTGCAGCAGGGCCATGACGATCGACTGGATGGTGCTCATATCCGGTTCGTCGCCGAAAACCGGGAGTCTTGGCAACCGCTCAATCGTTAATTGGATACGACGCCATCAGCCTCTTCTGGCGGCGCCACAAGCGGAACACCTCGGCCACCGATGCCGTCCGATGGCCGCGCGCGCGATTGGCGGCGCCGATCCGCCACGCCTGCCCATAATGGAAGAACTGTGCCCGCCAGGCTTCGGTCAGGCTGGTGGCGGGATCCCAGACATGCGTCGCCTCCGACCCGGCGCCGTTGACCTCGATGATGCGGAAGCCTTCACCCCGCGTCAGCGCTGCGAGCGAGGAGAATCGCACGTCGATGCGGCCGAAATGGAACTCGGGAATGGCGCGGGCGATCCGCTCGAAGCAGGCGGTCAGAGCGGCGGTGGCGTGGCGGGTGCCGTCGCGGAAGATCGAGCCCTTGCAGTGGTTGCCGACGAACACCAGCCGCACCGTCTCGCCCTGGGCGGGGACTTCGTGCAGCCGGTGGGCGAGCCGCGGCAGATAGAGATGAGGCACCCGTCCGGCGCGCGGGTCGGTCAGGATCAGCTCGCGCAGGGTCGAGCGGCCGTCCCCGGTGACCGATGGCGGATATTTCAGGGTGATCGAAGTGATGCGCCCGACCGGCTCGTTCGGGTGACGCACATAGAAGATACCGGCTTCGCCGCGATCAGGGATGTATTCCTGCAACAGCACGCGCTCGCCGCGCGGGAATGCGGCGAGGTACCGGTAGAGGTCTGCCGGTCCGTGGATCAACCTGACGCCGGTGCCGTTGCAGCCGATGTCCGGCTTGGCGACGACGGGGTAGCCGAGTTGCGCCTCGGCCAGGCTTTCCTCGGCGGCCGCGACGTCGCTATGCGCGTTCCACTCGTGTGTCGAGAGGCTGGTGTAGCGCGCGAGCAGCGGACGCGCCTCGGGGCCGACCTGATCCAGGATGTCGCATTTCGATTCGCCGCACAGGCCGCCGGCGGTGATCAGCGGATTGGCCGCGGCCAGCGCCAGCGGTCCGCGAAACCGCACCGCCATCGCCACGCAATGGGCGATCACCGGGCCGTAGAACAGCCAACTCGGCCAGAATTCGAAGAATGAAACGGGCGGATCGGCGGGGCGGGCCGGATGGACCAGCCGAAGCGCGGTGTCGAGCTTCATTCCTGATGCGCATC
>Ga0335075_10009487_pt1 | contig 14838 bp, 9 predicted proteins | sample Lox_Sample_24_FD_206723 | JGI IMG/M metagenome (GOLD analysis project Ga0335075, IMG submission 206723) | Soil microbial communities from Loxahatchee National Wildlife Refuge, Florida, United States - Lox_Sample_2.4 | ecosystem: Environmental > Terrestrial > Soil > Wetlands | place: USA: Florida...
CTCCTGCAGGTCCTGCAGGACGCTATGGGACACGGCGTGGCTGGAGAGGACCTGCCCGGCGACGAACAGCCCGAGCAGCGCCACCGGGATGATCCCGAGCAGCATGTTGTAGGCGATCATCGAGGCCAGGCCGGTGATGTTGGCCTCGTAGGCGATGCGCCAGAAGCGGTGAATGGCGCGCGGCACCGCGCGGAGGTTCAGTCGGCCACGGACGCGCCGGCGCGGCCGTGGATGGAGACATCGGCTGGAAGCGCGCGCGGAGCCCACAGTTCTACGTGTACCTGTTTGCCCTTGAGTTCAACCGCTTTGCGCTCATCGAGCTCGAAGACCTCTGTTCTGAGCCGACGCCGAGTGTCCTCCGTGATCAGCACGCGATCGCCGGTCTCGCGGGTGGCGGCCTCCACCCGCGACGCGGTGTTGACGGCGTCCCCGATGACCGTGAACTCGACCCGGCCGCCACCTCCGACGGTCCCGGCGATCACCGGCCCCGAGTTGACGCCGATGCCGACCTCGATGCGCCCGTCGAACTCGGCGTGGACCCGCTCGGCGATCTCCACGGCGGCCTGCACGGCCCGGTCGGCGTGATCCTCGAGCGGCTCGGGCGCCCCGAACACCCCCAGCAGCCCGTCGCCGATGAACTTGTTGGCGTGGCCGCCGTGCTCGAGCAGCAGCGGGACCGCCAGCTCCCACAGGTCGGAGAGCAGCGTCACCACCTCGGCCGGCTCGGCGCGTTCGGCGAACGCGGTGAAGTCGCGGATGTCGAGAAAGAGGACGCTCACCTCCACCTCCTCGCCGGCCAGGTCGGAGCCCTCCTTGAGCACCCGCTCGGCCAGGCCGGGGTCGACATAGGCGCCGAAGGCCGAGCGCAGCCGCTCGCGTTCCTCCAGGCCCTCGATCATCGTGTTGAACGACTGGGCCAGCGCTCCAGTCTCGTCGGTGGCCACCACGGGCACGCGCACGCCGTAGTCGCCGCGGCGCAGTGAGTCGGTGGCGCGGCGCAGGTCGCGCAGCGAGCTGACCACCGAGCGCACCACCAGCACGGTGAGCTCGAGCGAGATCGTGAACGACACCGCCACCGCCACCACCCAGGCCAGGCCGAGGTCCGACAGCGAGGCGTGATGGCGATGATCCACCAGCCCCGCCACCACCACGCCGGTGATGACGTTGATGATCGGGGCCACGGCGAGAAGGCGCACCGTCAGCGGAAGGGCCGGGGCGTCGATGGCGAAGTCCGGCGGCAGCGCCTCGGCGACGCGCTCGAGCACCGGACGCACCACCACCTCCATCATGAAGTAGCGCAGGATCAGGGCGTAGGCGAGGACCACGCTGCCCACGATCACCAGCACGAAGAAGCCGTACCACGGCATCTGCAGCTCCCACGTGAAGAACGCCATCAGGGGCAGGTAGGAGAAGAGGACGTAGCGGCGGGCAAGGCGCAGGTACTCGATCGGCAGAGTGGCCAGCGCCAGCCACGCGTCCACCGTGGCGGCCCGGTCGCGCGCGCCGCGCTCCCACCGCCGAAACGGCGCCCACAGCCGGCGGGTCAGCTTGATCGAGATGAGGTTGTCGGCCACCACGACCGCCTGGCTGACGGCCACCAGCACCCAGAACTGAGTGGTGGAGACCGGCTCGTAGAGGCTGAGCAGGCCGATCCCGGCCAGCAGCACGAGGTGGGCCACGCCGAACTGCAGCCACACCAGTGCTGAGGCGTTGCGACGGGCGATGGCACGGACCGCCCGGTCGACAGGGTCGATCATGTCGGGAGTGTGGCAGCGGGGCTGGCGCCCGCCGCTCCCGCTTAGACGGGTGCGATCACCCGCTGGGCCGGCGCGGGCCCGGTGATCAACGCCCCCGCCGCCAGCAGTCCGGCCTCGCCTTCGAACCACTGGTCCCCGATACGGATGGCGGGGAGCGCGCTGATCCCGCGCGCACGGAGCAGCTCGGAGTTGGCCTCCAGCTCTTCGTCGCGCCACGCCTCGCCGGCGGCGCTGAGGCACTCCTCCAGCGGCACCCCGGCAGCCGCGGCCGCTTCGGCCAGCGTCTCGGGGTCATCAAGGTCAAAGCCGCCGCAGAAGGCGAGGCGGCTGGCGGCCAGCGCGAACGCCGCGCCCGCGCCGATCTCGCAGGCGAAGGCCGAGGCGCGCTGCGCGCAGCGGGCGCCTCCGGGGAACCGATCGGGCCACACCAGCGGGAGGCGCAGCGCGCGAGCGCACGAATCGGCCCGGGTGCGCAGCCAGGTCAGCTGCGCGTCATCGGGCGAAGTGTCGCGGGCGAGCGCCGGTTCGGCGGCGCGCAGCGAGGCGCCGTCAACGGGGACCCACTCGACCTCGCCGAGCTTGCGCTCGATGCGTTCGGCGGTGAGGTATGAGAGCGGGCAGGAGACGTCGAAGAAGAACAGCGGCTGGGTGATGATGTGGGAGCGGGATCGTTCACTTCGCCGCTCGTGGAGATAGATGACTTGTCCCATTGCGAATCCTGAAACGACGCACGCGTCCGAAACTGGCGCTAAAAACCGGCACCGAAACGCGTTTTGTTCGTTATGCTGGTTCTCGGTAGGTGGAAGCGCCGTCCTTAGACCGGGGAGTTGTCATTTCGCACGTACCGCCCGCAAAGCGTCATCCCTATGACCAGTGGTCGCCTGATGCCCGCGCACTTGACCTCGTGGGCGACAAGTGGACCCTGCTGATAGTCCGCGACCTGCTCTCAGGTCCGCGTCGATTTGTTGAGCTCCAGAGGGTTCTACCCGGGATCTCCACCGAACAGTTGCGGTCACGGCTGAACCGCATGGTCGCCGACGGAATGCTGACCCGGAAGCGGTACCGCGAAGTGCCGCCGCGCGTCGACTACGAGCTCACCGAGCGCAGCCGCGAACTGGCCCCCGTGCTGGGCGAGCTCGCCCGCTGGGGCTACGAGTGGGCCTGGAGCCCGCCACGCCAGTCGGAGCGGGTCGACCTGGGCGCCATCTTCCGTCTCGCCCCCGGCCTGGTCGATGGCAGCACCAGCACCACCGGGACCATCGACCTCGAGGTCACCGACGGCCCGAGCGGGTCGGCGTCGACCTACCGGGTGACGATGACCGGCACCAAGGCCGAGATCACTGAGCACACCGAGGACGGCTCGGCGGACGCCTCCGTCCGGGGGACCACCAGCGCCTGGATTCACGCGCTGGGGCCGATGGGCGACCGCGCGGGGCTCAACAGTTCCGGGAACGCCCCGCTGGCCTGGGCGCTGCTTGACCTCCTGGCCCTCGGCGAGGGCCGCGAGGCGGCCGTCGCCGAGCCCGAGCGCGACCTCGAGTCCGCCGCCGGCTGACCCGCGCCGCAGTCGCCGGCTGACCCGCGCAGTGGCCGGCTGACCCGCGCCGCAGTCGCGGGCTGACCCGCGCGACGCAGCTGCCGGCACCCCCGCGCGGCACGCCGGCGCATCGTCCGCACGACCACGTTGCGCGCGGACGTGCCTCGAGTTATGCACCGTATGCGGGCTTATTTTTCCCGGACGGCGGTGCGGCGACGCTGCCGCGGAGGCGGGTTACTTGTCGGAGTAGTGGGCGGGGTTCACGTGCGGGAACTTCCCGCTCTCGCCCAGGAGCGCGGCCTGCGACGGTGCCACCCAGCACGCCGGCGTGGCGGTCTGGGTGAGCGATGCGGTGCCGGGGCCGGCGGCCTCGGAGCCGTCGCCGGGCGCCCCGGTGTTGTTGCAGTCCCAGGACGGCAGGCCGAAGCTGCCGGGGTGGCTGCCGCCGGCCGAGAAGTCCTTCGGGTCCGCGAGCCACAGCGGCGGCGGATAGGTGTTGCCGCGGTTGGCCGCGTCGCGGTTGGCCGCGAACGACAGCGTCTCGGCGCCGGTGGGCTGGAACTGGCGCAGATAGTGCCCCGTGCCGTCGCCGGAGAACGACGTGGTCTTGGCGGCCAGGCCGGCGGCGCCGTTGGAGATGAAGTCGGAGATGAGCTGCTGGTGCAGCGACAGCCAGGTGAGGATCGGGTTGAGCTGCTCGAGGAACGGGCCGAGCGAGGCCAGCAGCGGCGTGGCGCCGTTGAGCACGTCGCGGATCGCGGGCAGCCCGGTCTTGGACACCGTGATCAGCGGACCGAGGTTGACGAAGAAGGAGCGCAGCGACGGAGCGAGCTCGCGCACGTCGGTGAGCGTCGGCTTGAGATTGGTCGCGACGGGCTCGAGCTCCTTGACCAGCGGATCGGTGTCGTTGGCGAAGCTCTGCAGCCGCGCCATCGTCAGCTTGGTCTCGTCCAGGAAGGTGGGGAACACGTGGAAGGTGGCGGCGATCGCCGCGTTGTTGGCCGCCGTGGTCCGGAAGGTCTGCTCGCCGCTGGTGATGAGGTCACGCAGCGCCGACTGGCTCTTGCCCAGCGCGCCGAACACCGTGCCGCCGTTCTGCACCAGGCTGACCACCGCGGTGTGCTGGACGTCGAGCACCTTGAGCAGATCCGAGGCGTCGGCGGCGAACGTCGGCAGGTTGCCCAGCACGCTGTTGAGGTTCTGGTCATTGCCCTGGACCGCGACGGCGAGCTGCTGCTGCCACTGGCGGAAGGCGGCGCGGGTCTGGGGATCGAGCGCGTTGAAGATCTGGTCCAGCTGAACGGCGTTGGCGACCTGGCTGCGCGCCAGCAGCCCGCCGTCGGGCAGCGTCGGGCTGTGGGGCGTGCCGGGGGTGAGCTGCACGTAGATCTCGCCGGCGATCGTCTTGGTGCGCAGGATCGCGTGGGCGTCCTTGTGAATCGGGGCGAACTTGTTCTGCAGCTGGATGGTCACCATGGTCCGGTTGTGCTCCGGATCCAGCGTCTTGCCGACCACCTTGCCCACCGACACGCCGGCGATGCGGACGTCGGCCTGGTCGGCCAACTGGCTGGCGTTGGTGAACGACACCCGGAACTCGTAGCCGCGCGGGGTCAGCGGGATGGTTCCGCCGAACGACAGCCACAAAAACAGCGTGAGGCCGATCACCGACAGCGCGAACGCGCACATCGAGAGGATCTTGGTCAATGAGGGGCTGCCGGTGTCCATCTACTTGACGGGGAGGTTGGGGTCGAAGTTCTTCAGCGCGCTGGCGGCGGCGCCGGTGACGGCCTTGGCGGCGCTCCCCACGGTGCTCGAGTTGGACCCGGCCGAGGTCTGGCCCGCCTCGAACTTCTGGTAGTCCGCGCTGTTGGCGGCGGCCTGGGCCGGGCACACGCCCGCGGTGGTGAGGATCGGCGTGAGGTTCAGCACGCTCTCAAACTCGGAGCCCAGGCCACCCGAAGCCTGGTTGAGCCCGTCCACCAGCTGGGTGTAGGTCGCGCAGCTGGCCTGCAGGAACAGCGGGCGGAAGTCGCCGTTGGCGTCCTGCACCGAGAACAGGGTGCGGGCGTTGTGGCCGAGCCAGGCCAGCCACCACAGGTAGCCGTGCTCGGTGTCGCCCGGGTTGTAGCCGAGCATGTTGCCCAGCCGCTTGACCACGTCGAAGCTCTTGGTCAGCCCGGGCGTCGCCGCGGCCAGGTTCTGCGCGGCCGGCTTGAGGTTGCGCACCAGCGGCCGCGCGGCGACGACGAAGGGGCGGATCTGCTTCTGCACGATCGGCGCGCTCGGCTTGGCCAGCGCGGTGACGGCGGCGTTGGCGGCGGGCAGCGCCTTGGCCGCGGGCAGGAGCTTGGAGGCCGTCGGACCCAGCAGGTCGGCGAACGTCGTGACCTTGTTGAGGGTGTCGGTGGTCTGGGCCAGGGTGCCCGGCAGGTCGCGGATCGCGGCGCTGATGTTGTTGTCCTGGGAGGCGAAGGCGCGGAAGACGGTCGAGCTGGCGTCGACGAGGCGGACGATCTGTCCCTGGTTGTGGCTGAGCGCGGTGTTGAGGCGCTGCAGCGAGTTGACCAGCTGGCGCAGGTCCGTACCGCGGACGGCGATCGCCTTGTTCAGGCGCGCCAGGTCCTGATGGGTGGGCTCGAAGCGCTCGAACACCTGGGCCAGCTCCGAGCCGCCCTTGCCCTGCAGGCCCTGCCCGGCGCCGTTGACCAGCAGCTGGAGGTAGTTGCGGGTGTCCCCGTCCAGGGAGGACAGGATCTCATCGGTGTCGATGTCGGGCAGCGTGTTGGAGACCGGCAGCGTGTACCCCTGCTTGGCCACCGGCGCCGACTTGGTGCCGGGCTGCACCTCGATGAACATGTCCTTCAGCCCGGTCTTGGGGCGCAGCAGCGCGGTGGCGTTGGTGTGGATGAGGTTCTTGTACTTGTCGTCGATCTGCATCTGCACCACGGCCACGCCGTTCTTCAGCGTCACGTTGCCGATCAGGCCGATCTGCACGCCGGAGACGCGGACCGACTGCCCCTGCCCGGGGGTCACCGCCTGCGCCGTGGAGAACTCGGCGTTGAGGGTGTACGGCGCCGACTCGATGAGCGGGAAGCGGAAGCGCTCGTGGCTGAGCACGTAGCCGGCCACCACGACTGACAGCACCAGGAGCACGATGATCGCGGCGAAGTCGCCCATGTGGTTCTTGATCGCGCGGGTCATGTGCCTCCGAGCACCCCCGCGATGGCCTTGCCGACGCTGTTGGCCGCACCCGAGAGCGCGCCGCCGGAGCCGGAGCCGCCGGAGCCCGAGCCGCTCGTCATCGACTTGGCGCTGCCCGACATATCTGAGGAGTTCAGGGTGAGCCCTGAGGCGTGGGCGATCTTGGCCAGCGCGGGCACCGCGTCCTGAGTCGCGCCCTGCCAGCGCGCCTTGGTGGCGGCCGAGGTGCTGGTGTCGGTCTGCGAGATGGGCCCGCTGGTGGGCGTGGCCAGGTTGGTGATCGGCTTCTGGCTCTCGCACGGGATGGTCTCTTCATACGGCGGCCGCTTGCCCCCGGGCGGAACCTCGGGCTGGACACCGTCGAGCTTGCTCAGCGCCTGGCCGAACAGGCCCGGCTGCAGCGAATAGGTGAAGGTGCCGCCGGTGCCGAGGATGCGGATGTAGGGGCCGTTGGCGTCGAAGTCGCGCGACTCGCCGGCGAGGCCCGGCAGGTAGTCGACGGCCTCGACGTAGACCTTGCGCGGCGGGAAGCCGTTGGAGGCGTCGAAGTTGCTGTCGGGGACGGTCAGCTGTGACCACGGATAGATCACATTGACCACGCAGCTGGCGGTCGGCCGGACCTCGTTCTTCATGAGCGGGATCGTGTCCTTGGTCAGCTTGGCCAGCGCGGGGACGGTGGGCTTGAGGTCGGCGGTCAGGCCGCGGAGCTCCGACGGCTGCACGAGGTCGTTGAGCTGGGTCACGAAGGGCAGGCTGGCGTCCACCATGGGGCCGGTGGACTTCACGCCCGGAATGAGGGCCTTGGCCAGGGTGCGCAGCGGCGGGAAGGCGGCGTTGAGCGCGTTGAACGCCGGCATCGCCGCCGACAGGGTCTTGGGCAGCTCGCTCACCGTCTGCTCCAGCGAGGTGTTCTCGCGGGCAAAGGCGTTGGCGGTGGTGTTGAAGTCCGTGATCAGGTTCTCGAGGTTCTGTGGGTGGGTGTCCAGCGCCCCCGCGACCTGGCCCTGAGCGGCGATGTAGTTGGAGAGATCGTGGGGCTGGATGCCGAGCGCGTCGTGGGCGACAATCGACGAGTACTCGTAGGCGGGCAGCCAGTACTGGATGGACTTGTTGAACGACGGCCCGCCCTGCTTGACCGCCTTGCCGTACTGCTGCAGCAGGGTCTGGAGGTTCTGGCGGGTGTTGTCCTGCAGCCCGGTGAGCACCTGGTCAAACTGCACGGGCTCGACGCCCTGCTGGATGGGGAAGGTGTGGTTATTGGGTGCCACCGGCGCCTGCGGCGTCCCCGGAGAGACGTCGACGAAGAAGTTGCCCTCCAGGAAGATGCGCGGCCGGATCGCGAAGGTGGCGTCGTTGTGGATCGGCAGGCCCTGGTTGGAGATGGTCATGCTCACGTCTGCGGCCTGGCAGGCGCTCTGGGTGGTGCTGGCCGACTTGCATCCCGGCTCGGTCCCGACGGAGGTGACGGTGCCGACGTTGACCCCGGCGATGCGCACCAGCGAGCCCGGCTGCAGCCCGTTGGCGTTGGAGAAGGTCGCGTGGATCGTGTACTTGCTGGCGAACGGGTTGGCGAACTTGGTGTAGGCCGCGTAGGAGAACACCACCACGAGCACGATCCCGATGAGACCGGCCGTGAACTTGCTCAGGCCTCCGCGCCGCTTCTTCTTTCCCTTGCGCAATCTCATGGGTTCTGGGGGATGCTGGGCAGCTGAGGCCCGGTGGAGGGGTTGCGGCTGAAGGTCTCGCCCTTGGGGACGCGGGCGCGGCCGGCGAAGGTCGGGCCCTGGTCACCGGGGGTGTGGGCATCGGTGGCGAGATCACGGCCCGCCGGATCGAGGTGGTTGAGCTTCATCGGGTAACCGCGCTGGCCCGTCTCGCAGTCGGCATTGCCCTGGTTGTCGATGGCCGCGCCGTAGGGCTGCGCGTGCAGGAACTCGTTGCCGCCGGTGAGCAGCGAGGTCGAGCCGCCGCCGTCGGCGGGCTGGGTCGCGCCCTGCTGGCCGACGTTGTTGGGCTGGGTCGGGTTGCCGAGGTTGAGCAGCACGCGCTGGGCGAAGCCGAAGCTCGTGGCCTCCGAGATGTGCTCGGACAGGTAGGTCCAGAAGTAGTTCCAGTCATCGCACACCGTCTGATACGGGCCGAGGTAGCGGACCATCGGATTCAGGGTGTCGACCGTGCTGGTCAGCGCGTTGACGGCCACGTTGGTGCCGGGGGCCTGCGACAGGTTCTTCAGCGCGTTCATCACCTGCTGCAGGTTGGCGTTGAGCACCGGGGTGCGAGCCAGGGTCTTGGTGCCGGTCTCGATGGCCGGGTTGATGTCGGGCAGCGCCTCGCGCAGCTCCGCGGTGGCCGGGGCCAGCTGGGTGCCGAGAGTGGCGAAGTCGGCCAGGAAGGGCTGCTGCACCTTCAGCGACTCGGTGCTCACCTGCTCGGTGGAGGGCGACTTGGCGATGGTCGACTCGAGGTCTGAGGGGCTGTGGTCGATGGCCTGGAAGGTGGTGGCCATGTCCGTGAACAGCTGGGCGTTGGTCTGCGCCACCGGGGCGATGGCGCCCATCACGCCCTCGAGGTTGTTGAACAGGCGCGTGAGCTCGGTGTGGGGATCGGCCAGGTACTGGGCGACCGGCCGCAGGTAGCCCAGCAGCGACGGCAGGCTGGCGAAGGTGTCGTTCAGCGACGAGCCGCGGCCGGCGAAGGCGTCGCCGAACCCGACGAGGTTCTGATCGATCGACTTGCGGGTCTTGGCGTCAAAGGCCTGGAAGATGTCCTCGAACTGGACGGGGACGCTCGTCTGGGTGATGGGCAGCGTGCCGCCGTCCTGGAAGTCCTGGTGTGACTTTCCGATGTGGAGGTCGACGTATTTGAGGCCGAGGACCGAGAGGGGGCGGATCGAGGCCGTCGTGTCGTTGGGGACCTTGCCGTACTTCTTGTTGATCTTCAGGACCAACTGGCCGGCCACCTGCCCGCTGGGCAGCTGGATCGGGTTGAGCGACTCCACGACGCCGATGAGGAAGCCGCCCTCGCGGACCTCGTTGCCGGGGACCAGGTCAGAGCCCGAGGCGACATCGACCTTGAGCTCATCGGTGGGGACGAAGGGCAGGCCGGTGTTGGCGTTGTAGGCCAAGAAGACCGCCACCATGATCACGAGCACGGTCATCGCCCCGACCAGGACCGGGTTGGAGAGGGCCGAGGGGCGCCGCGCGCGGCGGCCTTTTCGCGTGCCGCTGCTCATGGTGAGAGGAGGTAGTTGAGGAGTTGCTGAGCGCTGTTGCCCGGCGAGGAGGAACTGCCGCCGCCTGACGAGCTGGGGGCGGGCGTCGACGTCGTCGCGGCGGGCTGGGCAGGCTGCGGGGTCGGGGTCCCGCCGACGGTGCCCTGCAGGACCTGACCGAGCGTCTTGCCCAGATCGATGGGCGGGGCGCCGCTGCCGGAGCTCGAGGACGAGCTCGAGCCGTTGCTGGACGCGGTCGAGTTCGCCGAGCCGTTGGCATTGGCCGCCGTCTTGCCCTTGCCCTTCTTCTTGCTCTTCGTGGTCTTGCTCTTCTGGCTGGCGCTCTGCTTCTTGTTGGCGTTGATGGCGTCGTCGACCTCGGCCGCGGTCAGGCGGCTGGCGTCGGTGCTCGGGCCGCGCTCCCCGGGAGGCGCGCCACCCGGATCCGGCACCGGCGCGCTCGGGTCAGACGGATCGGTCTCGTTGACGCCGGGCTGGTTGGGCCCCAGCCACGAGTAGCACTGACGGTAGGCGGCCCCGTACTGCTTGATGGCCAGGGCGATGGTGGCCGGAGTGGCGTAGGCCGAGCACATCGGGCTGGCGAAGGCGTCGACGGCCAGGATGTGGCCCTCGGGGCCGAAGGTGTTGATGGCCAGCGTCTGGTTGAAGACGTAGCCCAGCAGCGCCTCCAGGCCGGTGAAGCCCTTGCCGCCGGGGCTGCGCGGGTCCTTTTCGACCGCGCGGCTGGGGTCGTCGAGGTCCTTGAGGACGATGGCCAGGTTCCCGGCCAGCTCCGGCGTCGGCTTGGCGAAGGCGTTGAGGTCCTTGACCGTCGGGGTGGCCGACGTCACCGCCGCCTTGCCGGTGACCGAGGCCTGGCCCAGCGACTTGATGGCGGGCCTGGCCGACTTGGAGAACGCCGGCAGGTCGGTGAGGAGGCGGTCGATCTGGCCCGAGGCCTCGTTCAGGTTCTGCAGCACCGGCTCGTTGGTGGTGACCGTGGTGCCCAGCTGGGCCAGCGTCGGCTTGAGCTGCTGCAGCAGACCGGGCAGCCGCTGCAGCGAGACGCGGAGGTTGCCCTGCTGGGTGGCGGTGTCGGCCGCCGTCTTGCCGGCCACGTCGATGAACTTGTTGACGTTCTTCGAGTTGTTGGCCAGCGCGGTGATGACGCTGTTGGAGTCCTTGGTCAGCGACTGCAGGGTGCCCGAGTCACTGGCCAGGAGCTTGAGCAGGCTGTCGGTCTCATCCAGGGCGGGGACGGCCCGGTGCAGAGCGGCCTCGATGTCCCCCGAGCGCCCGGCGGCGGCGGCGCCCAGCTCATTGACGATGAGCGTGAAGCGCTGGCGATAGGGCAGGCGCATGGTGTCCTGCAGCAGGTCGGCGGGGATCGTCGACTGGGTGTGGCTGACGGGGATGGTGGAGCCGGCCTTGAGCACCGGGCCGGAGCTACCCGGGTTGCAGTCCACGAAGTACTCGCCGATCAGCGACTCGGGACGCGACTCGCACGTCGCGTCCTGGTGAAACTGGCCGAAGCCCGAGCGGTTGACCTGGATCGTCACCACCGCGTTGAGCGACTTCTGATCGAGGTTGATGGCCTTGATCGTTCCGGCGGGCACCCCGGCGACCTTGAAGTCGGCTCCGGTGACCAGCCCGAACGCGTTCTGGAACTCGATCTTGTAGGTGCCCTGGGCGCTGCCCTTGGAGGCGCCGCTGGTGATCACCACGAAGGCGACCGCGGCCAGGATCAGGCCCGCTGAGATGATGGCCCGCCTCATTTACCGGTCGGGACCTCAGATGGGTTGCACGGGAAGCCGGTCTCGGGGTAGTAGAGCGCCCCGCGCTCCATCGACCCGGGGCAGCGGTCGCCCTGGCCGGTGACCAGCACACCCTGGGAGTCGGTGGGGTTGTTGCTGCCCGAGCCGGTGACCCCGCCCAGGCCGCCCAAGCTGCCGAAGGCGAGGACGCTGCGCAGCGTGGGGTTGGTGAACGACGGCAGCAGGTTCAGGGCGCCGTTCTCGATCGATCCGACGCCGACGACCGGGGCGATGCGGCTGGCGCCGCCGTTGGCGTCGACGGTGCCCGGGTGGGTGTAGCCCTCGAACCAGCCGGTGAGGTCGACCGCGTATGGGCGGTCGGTGGCCAGCTCGGGGGTGGACTCGTTCAGCGCCTTGGCCGACTCCGGGAACGCGCCGGCGCGGACCTTCCCGTCGGCGGTCACGTTCTTGACCGTGGCGTCCGCCAGGGGGACGCCGAGCTTGGTGAGCTCGATCAGGTCGTTGTCAGGGCCGGGCCGGTGGATGATGTCCGACAGGTCGTTGAGCGTCGGCACGGAGTTGCGGGCCAGCGGGCGCAGCTGGACGAGCAGCTTCTGGAGCTTGGGCGCGACCGGCTTGGAGTCGTCGACTAGCGGCTTGAGGTCGTCCAGCGCGGAGCGCAGGTTGACGAAGGTCGTGTTGGCCAGGCGCATGAAGCCGGGCAGCTTCTGCAGCGAGGAGCCCAGGGCGACGCGCTGGTTGGCCAGCGCCTGCGTCGTCGTGGACAGGTGCGAGACGAGCCCGCTCAGGTCAGAGCTGCGCGTGGCGACGTCGGAGACGAGCTTGCCGGTCTTGGTGATGAAGTTCGTGAAGTTGCCGGTGTTGCGGTTGATCTCCGCGAACAGGGCGCTGGAGGCGGCCACCGCCGGGTTGAGGTACTGGAAGGCCGCCTGCATCTTGGAGCCGGCGCCCTTGACCTGGGACGCCGAGCCCTGGAAGACATCCTGGAGCCCCTTGAGCGTCGGACCGTTCAGGGTGTCGAAGATCTCGTCGAGGTCGACCTCGCTGGTGGTGTCGGAGGTGGGGATGACCCCGTTGGCGTGGATCGCCCCGTTCGAGTTGGGCCCCAGGTGCAGGTCCACATACCGGCTGGCGATGCCCGACAGCGAGAGCTCGCGGATGGTGGCCTGTGTGCCCTGGCGCAGCGGGTCATACGCGTGGTTGGTGATGTTGAGGGTGAGCTGGGCCTGCCCGCTGGGCGTCAGCGCGATGTTGGAGACCGTCCCGATCTTCGCCCCCGAGACCTCCACCAGGTCGCCGCTGACGATCTGGCTGGCGTTGGTGAAGACCGCGCGCACCTGGTAGCTGCTCCCGCTGGAGAGCACGATGATCGCCACGGCGACCAGCGCGACGACGACCGCCGCCACCGCGGCGGCACGGCCGATCACACTTGAGTTGCGCATCGCCGCGGCCTATTCACTGAAGATCTCCTCGCACCGCGGGCCCGGAAATCCGCGACAACACACCGGAATTCGAACCTAGCAAGCGCTCCATTCGCCTGTCAATTGACAACCGTGGAGCCCGATCTACCCGCAAAACTTGGCTACGAACGCGTGAGTCGATAGCGTCCGTGCCCCGGCCCGGGTGGTGGAATTGGTCAGACACGGTCGCCTTAAGAGCGACTGCCTTTATGGCGTGAGGGTTCGAGTCCCTCCCCGGGTACATCCGCACGTCCGGCCCCTCCTCGGGTCCCTCTCTCAACGGTCTGGATTCCGGCCAGGTTCCGGGCGATCCTTCCCCATTCGAGCGCAACTTATGCGCTGCTAGCGTGTCCTCCCGGGGTAGACACGGAGTCACGCCACCTCAGAGTTGGATGGAAGTCTCAGCGCTCAAATACTCGGGCGGGGTCGGGCTGCACGGGCGGTCAGCTTTGCTGCGCCTGCAGTCAGACGAGCGGCTGATCTCACTCCTGCGCCGCGGCAACACCACGGCCTTCGAGGTGCTGGTGGCGCGCTACGAGTCGCGCCTGATGGCCTTCTGCCGTCATCTGCTCGGCTCGCGCGAGGATGCCGAGGATGTGCTCCAGGAGGTCATGACCGCGGCCTTCAACGCCATCCTGGCCGACGACCGGCCGATCAACGTCCGTCCCTGGCTGTACCGCATCGCCCGCAACCGCAGCCTCAATCATCTGCGTCGCGCGCAGGCGATCGGCGTGGACTCGATGGATCACCACCTGTCCGAGCACGGGGCCACCACCGCCGACAAGGTCCACGAGCGCGAGGAGTTCCGCCTCCTGGTCGGCGACATCCACGAGCTCCCCGAGACCCAGAAGACCGCGCTGGTCCTGCGCGAGATGGACGCCCTCTCCTATGACCAGATCGCCGAGGCCATGGAGACGACCGTCCCCTCGGTCAAGTCGCTCCTGGTCCGCGCGCGGGTATCGCTGGCCGAGGCCGCCGAGGCCCGCCTGCTCTCCTGTGACCAGGTCCGCGTCGAGCTCGCCGAGGTCGCCGAGGGCCTGCAACGGCGCCCCAGCCCGCTCGTCCGCCGTCACCTGCGCAGCTGCAAGCGCTGCAGCACCTTCCGCACCGAGCTCAAGAAGACCAACCGCGCGCTGGCCGCGCTGCTGCCGGTGGGGCCGATGGCCATGTTCCACAAGCTTCTCTTCCTGCACCTGGGCCATTCGGCCGCCTCGGGGTCGACGGCTTCGGCGACGGCGGCGGCCTCCAGCGCCGGGGCCGCGGGCGCCGGAGCGGCCGGGGCGGGTGCCGGGGCCGCCGGTGCCGGTGCGGCGGGCGCCGGAGCGGCGGGTGCCGGAGCGGCGCTGGCCGGCGGCGCGGCCGGGTCCAGCGGGCTCATCTCCGCGGGGATCGGCGCCATCGCGGGCAAGGCGGCGGCCGGGCTGGCCGCGGCGGCCCTCGTCACCGCCGGCGCGGTCGAAGCCGGGCACACGACACATCGTCACCTGCACAAGGCCACCGTCGCGCAGACACCGGCGGCGTCAGCCACTCCCGCGTCCACTCCGACGACGGCCCCATCGCCGTCGGCGCGCGCCTACGCCGAGCCTCGCTCCACGGTGACGAGCAAGGCCCCGGACAAGAAGGACGCCAAAGCGGACGCCACCAAGACGGCCAAGGTGACCAAGGCGGTCAAGACCACCACCACCGACACCACCACGACGACGGCCACCACGCCCACCACGCCCACCACGGTCGCGGCCAAGCCGCCGGTGACCGGGCGCACGCAGACCCAGTCTGATCCGACGGTCCTGCCCGCAGCGCCCGAGGCCACCACCACACCGCCCGTGGCCGCGGCGCCCCCGGCGGCGACCGCGACAACGCCGACCACGACGACGACCACCACCACGACGACGACGCC
>Ga0335075_10009488_pt1 | contig 14837 bp, 16 predicted proteins | sample Lox_Sample_24_FD_206723 | JGI IMG/M metagenome (GOLD analysis project Ga0335075, IMG submission 206723) | Soil microbial communities from Loxahatchee National Wildlife Refuge, Florida, United States - Lox_Sample_2.4 | ecosystem: Environmental > Terrestrial > Soil > Wetlands | place: USA...
TCTGTGGGTACTGCGTCAACTTTCGTTTGCTTTGAGCAGCTGCTGAGCAAATGTCGCACCAAATGCTTAGGTGGATTGCAGTAAAACTGAGGCATACTCGCCCTTAGAGTAATTCAAGTGGACATTAAATCAGTCCGCCTCATAAGTCTTGGCGAGCTCTGGAGGGTTCCGAAAGCCCTTTAGTATGGAGACGAAATCCCAGAGGAGCGGGCCCACGGCGCTCCTCATGCGCGTCGCCACCAAATACGGACCGAAGCGAATGCCACCGTAAACAATGCTATCCCTCCGAACCACCGGGGGAAAAAAAGGAATTATCAGATGTGCATCCTATGTGTGGCAGTAGTATTGGCGCGGGGAGGGTCTCCAAGATCTACAGTGAACGGATCGAGATGGCTGGATTCAGCCAGTGCCCATAGCATCTAATAACCGTTCATACCGAAGGGAATTCATCAGGATCACCTATCTAGTTCCATCACGATTGGGACGCAGCAATCACAACGCCTCTGAACGCCGCTTCAGGGATGCCCTCCATATGTACGTTTCAGATACAATCACTAACTTACTCTCCTTTTGAAGTCTTGTGCAAGTCGCTTCCCTCACAGTTTCGCTTGTTCTGGTCACCATTCCACGTCTGGTCAGCTTGTTGTTGCCTTCAGAGGTTTTCAACCCATAATCCACTAAGAGATTGCTTCCACTCTCAATATCACATACATTTGCGAAGAGCAATTTACCATAACAAGACATAAGAACCTTCAGCTGGAAATTCAGTGGCTTGTCAATAAATGCAACCCATCGGGCCGGTGTATTACCTTTACTGTGTATGGAAGGTTTCCTAAATCCGAAATCTACCAATTAGGCCTCCGCGAGAGCGCCGTGAATGCCCGGTCAAAGCGACTTGCAGCTTCGGCAAAATGTAAACTGCCGGCCTGCAGCGTATCGTCCGTAACAGAGATCTGGCGGCTGCCACAGGAAGGGTAAACAACACCGCAAATTGCCTCATTAACTACGGTATGTCCTTTCGCCCCATCTTTTTAGCATTGCCGCCCGATACGCTGCCGGTATGGTAGTCAAACGTTGATCTTCATTACAAGGCGGTCAAAATAGCCGAAACAGGGCGGACCTGGAGGAGATGCAGATCAAATTACTAGCCTTTAGTGCCTCAATGCAGGCTCTGACGACAAAATGTCCAGAGTCCTAGGTGTACCACTCGAACGACCCCATATCAATTTTATCAAGCATAGAACGGTGTAGGGCTATGCGATTAAGGAACGGTTGATGATGAAAGGTGGCACCAAAAATTTTCCTACTTGAGAGCTTCTTGCGAGTCATTGGTGTTGGGTTTTAACCCGTTAGGGTGCTAGTGGAGGGAAGTCACTCGGTCCGCGACTAGACTTTGGACGCTATGGTGGAGACTCCGGAAGTGTCGCAAGACTTCAAGTGTTTGGGAAGGACAGCCTCCGATCTCGAGAGGTCAAAGGATTGACTTTATTCAGAGCCTTGCGAAGTCATTATTAGGTTGGAGACCTCAGTTGATACATGTGCGTATGTACATGTATATATTCTTATGTTGTACCTTACCTGTCACTTTCATGTTGGTCCAGGGTAGGGGACATAGCAGGGCACGGTCCCTTGAGTTTACTTGTGGCGTTTGGCAAAGTCAGTAGCTGCTACAAGAGGCACAGCACCTGGTTTGCACCCAACTGCGTTTGATATGACCCAGCCCCGTAGAATTCTTTTTCGGGTAGTAAAAGAAGCTCCAGTTGGTGATGCCAATCAGGCACCAAGCCTCTATTGGTGCAGAAGGTGGGGTCAACCGAGGCGGATGGCTGCGCTTTGTTACGGCTTCTAATATGATACACTTTGTATATCCATACATAGAAGCAGATACATCTATAGATGCCGTTGTGTTTATGCGGCGATGCGAGGCCAGGTCGTCGAGCAAAAGTAGAGGTCGGGCAGAGAACGAATGAGAGGTGCAGTGTACATTAGATCGCCGGTGAGGCGGTTGATTACAGCCCTCGACATGCTATGGCGTACCAGGGCGTTCATCAGAAACGGCAGAACAGCGAGGGCCGGAAGGGCGAAAGGAATGCTCGTCCAGTTCACAGAATAAGCCGGTATGGAAGCGAGCAGTCGGTAGTGGACTGTGGCCGCAAGCTTGACACCAAGGGTTTGGTTCTCGGGAGTATTTGGAGGGTGGGCTTTGACGCGGACCGGGGGGAGAGCCACCGTAGAGCTGTGATTGCATGCTAGCCACCCCAAGAGTAGCGAGTCCAGTACCTTTGCAGCCCGCCCTCTAGCTCCTCCACACCCCCCCAGCTATGTACCAGAAGCTCTCCGCCCATCTATCATCCATTCCAATCCACCAAACAGGCGCGCCCCCGAAACCCGTCCGCCTGGATAGCATGTTGCTACCTGCTCCCGTGCGCTTGCTACTTTTGACCTCTTGCAATCCCACGTCGTCTTCACGTAGACATCTACACAGCTGCATTCTGATCGAGATCTCTCCACGTTCCTACCCCATGTGGAGGTGGTAATTGCGCTGCAAGTGCGCCACGATCAAGCCGCGATATACACACTGCAGCTCGGTTTCTGTACCTTCTTCGTCCACTTTGCGACTGCCACACCCGTTTCGGGGCTGTCTGCCTGCCTATCCTGACGCTGCAACCTTCAATCAACGGCACAACACCCTCATTCCCGCCTGCCCTGCTCGTCGCCGCTCTCAAGCTCCGGCACCCTGCAGAACTCCGGCTTCTCTGCAGCTGAATCTGATCTACAACTCGAGATTGCCAATCGCTCCGAGGACAGCTGTAGTACACAGGTGGAGGAGACAGTTGGTGCACGGGAAGGCCCCAGCTATACATCTGGCATTTGCCCTTCAGAAGTTTGTGCTCGAGCTACACGCTCTCTAATAGTCTGGATGGTTCGTTAGAGAGGCTTATCGAAGGTGAACCCTCCGCCTGTCTAGTTGTATATGCCCCCTCTTCTGGAACTTTTGTCCGTTGTCTAGCCCACCACTTCTGTGCTGACATTCACTTCATTTCTAGAGCTGAGCCAGCTCTATCTGGAACCGTTATTTGAAGCCCGGTGCATCTCCGGTAACGTGGTACACTTGTTGTACATCACGCTGGCACGCGTCTCACTGCTAGAAATTTTGGTCACAGGATTCCATGTCTGCTTTTCTGGTATTGTCCTGAACTCTGTCTGTCGCGCTTCATGTCAACCAGCACATTTGCTGGTTGACTTGCTTTGATTGAAGATGGATCATGGGCCGCCCGACCCAAAACGCACCCGACTTGGGTCCGGGTCCTGGTCAAACGGACATCCTCCACAAAGGGGTTCTCTGCCACCACTACCACCGGGCCCACCCCACCAGAGCCAGTATCCTCCACCTCCAGCATTCGCCCGCCCGACTTCACAAGTCCCATTGCATCATCTTGAGGATCGCCGACACCATGAGTCCGACTTCCCAACACCCGGCCAAGATCCGAGGCCACATTCCGTCGCAGCTAACCCTTACCAACCTTTCGTGCAATCTCGAGAGCCCGTGGTGAAAAGAGATCAGTCTGCTGAACCGGCTCAAATGCAATATCATAGGCCTCAATCTACCGGAGACATCGCCGATAATCACGTAAATTCATATCCAGCAGATGATCCTAGGCGACAGAGCATATCTTATGATACAACGAGCGCGCCGCCAGTAACCACTCAACCCTATCGCCCTGCCCCAGCATATCAGCCGCCACTATACGCGCCTCCCAACCCAGGTTATGAACGTCAACCGTATGAACCTCCACCAACTCCCGGCGGGCTTCGAGAAGGAATACATCTAAGTGTCGCTTATGCCAGTGGGTCGGGACCTGGATACAACAGAAGGAAAGCTCCAAGAACTTCACAGGTGAACATGAATCGATTTCTATTATCTCCGTTGACCCATTACTCACATTTCTCAGGCTTGCGATGCCTGCAGAGCTGCAAAGGCGAAATGCGATGATCCCAAACCGTGCAGCTCCTGCAAAGAAAAGGAAATCGAATGTGTATGGAAAACCCCAGAGCCGAAACAGTAGGTGAATATGTCCATACTCTATTCATCTTCTCTAATACTACTATAGTGGTGATAAGGTCCAAGCCGAAATTCTTGAAACGTTGCGCACTGTATGGCAGGACCAACAAGTCATGTTAGAAAAGGTCGACGCTATCCAGAAAAGAGGTATCAGTCAGGATAAACGGCATGCAAAGCTCAAAAAGGCGTTCCTCAAAGTTAATCCAGAATTAGAAGCAGACTTGATCTCTGAACAGGGCGAGGAAGAGGACGTGAAGAAAGAAGACCTGTTCGCAGACTTACGTGGCCCGTCAGCATTACCAAGACATGCAGCTACTCCTGATCAGGTTTATAGTCACGAACCTTTTAGTTTTGTTCGTGGGGACTCACCGGACGTGCCGATGTCCCTAGAAGAGGAGGAAGAGGCTGGAAAAGCGCTGCTGCCAGGCGAGCCTGCGATTCCTGTGGGGCATACGACTGGAGCTGCCAGACTGCTGCTTTGGCCTGCAGTCGAATACTTTCTCAGTGAAAAATTGAGGGAAGACAAGGTGAAGAATGTGGAAAATTTCGTCGAATACCCAAACATACAAGAGAATAAACATGGTATTAGGCTCTATGGCAGAGGGCCAGGATCTGGTCGAGCTCACAGTTCAGATGGTTCACCAGATGATGGCTTCTCAGACGTCTCATCATCACCAGGGCCTGAATCGGTATATGGTCAGATAGGTGGGCTTACTCCTCCTCCAAACTATAGCGGTTCTGTCATTCGACGGCCCGACGAGCGAAGAGGCGGTGCGGGGTCAGATGGACAACTGGAACTGGATGAAGGCACTGTCCGGCGGCTGATTGACAGTTATTTGAAGCACATCCACGTGATGCACCCTATCTTGGATCCAGCAGAGTTACATGCCTATGCGAGAAAGTTCATAAAAATGCTTCCCCCGTATCAGGGATCAAACCCGAAGACGCCTGCTACAACTATGGAACCTCCTAGGTTCGTAACTAGTGGGACGGAAACCCCTGGGAATAAGAGAAAGCGTTCGTCACCGGTTAATACTATCGAGCTGCCAGAAGTCACAGCTCCATACCCTCTTAAACCAGGGAGACCTCAACGCTCTATCAGGAATGCTGTGTTGTTGTTGGTTCTTGCTCTTGGTAAAATCTGTGAGCATAAGACAAAGATACCAGACGTCTTACCTGATCATGAGAGTACTTCGAGTGGCTCTCCACACCTTCGAAGTGGATATCCTTCACCAATGCTGGCCTCTCCGGTTGTGTCATCGCAGTCATCAGGTTTACCATCTCCTCAAGAAGGTGATCGGAATAGAAACATTATTCGACGTCAGTCGACAGAAAGTTACATCCCTCCTCGAACAATTTTACTCTCTAGGAACTTGGACGTCATCCCAGGCTTAGCATATGCAGCATTTGCCACGGATATTCTAGGCAATGAAATCGGCGAAAACACCCTACACCATGTGCACGCGAACATCCTCGCAAGCCTGTATTTTGGCCAACTCGCCCGGCCCTCGTACAGCCATCGCCTCATCAACAACGCTAGTCTGGGACTTCAGGTTATCCTGCGGCTGTGAGTCTCTTTTAATCGCGACTGATCTATACTGACCTTAGCACAGTAAGCTCGATCGGTTGCGAAAGTACAAACCCGATCCGGACAAGATCCTCCATGAGCCAGAGAAAGTTCCTGCAAAAGATAATCCATTGGTTTTTGCATTCTGGACATGTCTGCAACTTGAAAGGTGCGAAATCCCTTCCTTTAACACCAGAGCGATGAGTTAACTGTTGATAGTGATATTCTTGCTGAGCTTGACCTGCCACATTCTGGCATCACTACGTTGGAGATGCACATGCCTTGGCCGAACCTTGAAGCTGCCAAGGCTGCGGGAAAGCTAACCGCAGTCCAAGCAGAAAGCTACCAAGCCCAGCTGTACTTGCGAAATCATCTAAATAAGATACACCAGACAGTATATGGCGTAGGGCCGATTGGTAGATCGTTAGAAGAAGGTTAGTGCATGCATTCAATTTCACTCTCAATCCAATGCGCTTGAACTAATGCACCTCATCATACTTCAGATTACAAACTCCCAAATGCGAACGCGCAGAGCCATTTTCCCGTTATCGAGGCCATGGTCGAGTCCATACCCAATATGAACAAGGTTGCGCCGTCAATGGTGTGGTCAGAGACAGACCCCCCAGCCGGTGATATCCTGGCTGCACGACTCCGCGCGAAATACTACGGCACCGAGGTGATCACCTATCGACCTTTTCTAAAGATGGTTATGAATCGGCCTTCACGACTAAAAGAAATAATGGAAGGCTCGCCTGATAACTCCACACCACCTGAAAATATCTCCCCGAAGATCATGAATTATACTAGGCTGTGTATCAAAGCTATGGAGAACAGTACAAGAGCGTTTCATGGTATGGAAGGCGGACGACTGATCGTCACCAATGTCTGGGGCACGGCTCATGCGTAAGTCCTCGACTCATATGACCGTGCTCTATACTGATAACGTTCTAGACAATGGGGCAATGTCATTCTCCTTCAAGCCGCGTACCAAGATCCTCTACTGCGGGAATATATCGACAAGGACAACCTTCGAACACTCGTCTTAAAAACTCTGAATTTCCTCAAGGAAGTAGCCGATCAAGCTTCAGCCCTAATGACTGACTTCAGAATTCTAGAATTTGCGGCCCGGAAGATGGGATTCTTGACAGATGCCTCATCATCTTTCTCCTCGGCATCTTGGACGGAACAAACACTTCTGCCTCAATACGGGCAATAAATCTCTGTACAATTTACGGTTCTCCGGCTCACGGCCGAATCCCTCAATACTTAGATCTTTCGAAGTATATCCTGGATTGATCAAAACTCAAAAAATAGCTCATCTCTCTTTTACTTCTCAGCATCAACGGCGGGCCCTGTCTAGCACTCTTAGCGATTGAGCATTTCCGTTCGCAGATCTTGATTCCCACCCTCATCTCATTTTATATTTAATCCTATCTATACGCTGCATTGGGTTGGCACCTTTGAAATTTGTCCTGTTCCTGCATTTGGAAGGCTCTCATGCTTATTTGTATCTCGATGGCGTTTTCAACTATTATGTTAGATTATAGCCCTGGCAACACCAAATGGGCAAGCATGGCAGCTACGGCTACGGCTATGGCGGTTACGGCGGCGGCGGTTGCATTATCTTTTAGGTTAATTTCGACCGATACGATATCCGAGTATTCGACAAGGCGGGAGAGGAGGAATTGTGTGCGGGGCGTTGGGAGGCCTGGTGGGCCTTTATGATTACTCTAAGGAAGTAGAGTAGGTGGCTAAAATTGATTTATTTTGCGTTTTTGTTGTGTTTTATCTACTATGATGTAGTATCCTTTTCATATGCTATATATGGTATGATATCCAGATCAACGAATCAAACACGAGGTGTTATCTTCACCGTTTACCATCAAGTTCTCACCACCACTCGTGGACTGCGTAACTGCCATCTCAGCTGATAAAACCACTCATTCATCACATTCCCAACACCTTAATCACCGAGTTTGTGAGTAGGTGTGTGTTCATGCCCTTCGAAGGCCTCCTTGAGACGCAAAACCACGATACGGTTCCAGCTCACTCACTTACTCCAAACCCAGGCAGGCAGCACGTAGGCCTTCAGACACTTCGGCAGAGAGTATCCATAGCAGAACGGGCGCTATATATTGTGTTGTGTTGTGAAGTCCGTGCCGACAGAAGCGTGCTGCGCTGTGCTTTGCTATGCTGACAGGAGTGTGAAGGGTCGGCAGTGGAAGAGCTCTTAAGAGGGAAGACAGAGGATGCGTGTAATCGATAGGAGCTTGAGAGGTGGAACGAGGAAAATTGAGCTTCAGAGTGGAGGCTTGGGGTGATGTGTAATATACGTGCGCGAAGGTGGTCGAATGATGGCTAATGGAATGGGATGAGATCTGGGATCCTTGAGGCGGAATATATGTTGTTTGAGCTGTGCGAGGAGGCAAGCACATCCAGTGTTGATGATGAGGCGCCATTTACTGATGTACGTGGCCAGCTTCACAGCATACATGGTTAAGTTCACAGGTGACCAAGGAGGAAGATGAATTCACACGACATAGTCACGAGTTTCACAGTTGCGGAATAGAAAAGCTTCGATTTTACCCCTTCCACAGCACATCTCCAGTAAGAAATAATAACCCGGGAACCCCCCCTAGCCTAAATACATATATTGCGAGATAGAGATATAATAAATATCTACCAGCGGACAGCCCGGCCGGGACCGGATCCGATATAAGATATAGAGCAGAAAGGACGCCTCAACGCCTTGATGACGATCCTCCTGAAGAAAGACCATCGATCGAGCCCTGGCAGCAAGCAGCGGATGAGGAAAGAGGTAGGGGCAAAACATTCTGTGGGGAGAAACAAAAGCAACGCACAGGCACGAATGCGCCACGTGATGCCACTACAGTAAATAGGGGTAATATCATCCAATCATGAGATTTCGGGCCTATGAAAAGTACTTCCAGAACATGTACCAGCAAGGGACAACTTTATGCGAGATGACGATTTCAAAGTCTCGCTACTCCTTTGGCCTCCGTGCCGTGTGATAAGATCAATGGTGCCTGTGTGTGGTGCTACTTCTTGATGATTGCCTCATAAAAGGTGACCAAGATGCCAATGAAGCAGCCGACGAGAACGCTAGATGGCCCACCGTAAAGGGCGGAGTTGATCCGCGCAACGTACTCGAGGTCTACGAGGCCGCCAAAGGTGTTGTCCTGCTGGTAGACCACATAGGTGAGGAGCGCCTTGATGATATTGAACGTCAAAGGATCAAAGGAGTAATTGAAGTGCGTAGTGTGGCTCCTTCCCGTCCTCGGCTTGCTGGTCAAATTGAAGAAATAAGCTGTAAACAACGGGATAATAAAGCTCGTAAAGGCCCACAGAGTCGCAGGTCCCCAGAAAGAGCTCGTCAGGAGCAAGAACAGATCAGGGATCTGCACAGGGTAGTCCGTCTCGCCGTAGATCTTGGACATAGGGACCGTGAAGGCGTAGCGGTCAGCGAGCAGCTCGTACCGGAGACAGTACGCCTCGAAGAGGATGATGAGAACTTCGATGCTGACGACAGAGCTGAGCGATTCGCGCGCTGTTTGTGCCGTCTCCATGATGCCTGACTCTTCGTATACCTGCGAGACTCTGCGGCGGATCACGGCCGTGCGGCGGTCGATAGCGTCGGCGACGACGCTGGGCGAGGGCGGGAGAGGCACATTCTGCGCGAATGCTAGAGCTGAGGTGCGTGGAGTGCGGGCGACGGCTCGAGCGCGTGATGTCAAGCCCTCGGCGTCAGAATCGTCGCTAGAGAGCGGGTTAGTCTGTTTTGCAGAAAGAGACGCGTCGCATCGGGACAATTGATGTTACTCACGTCGGAGTACCGGTCACAGCATTGGTGAGTTCTTCAGCGGCCTTGGTGACTCGTCGTTTTACGGACTTAACCGCCTTTTCCCCATCTGACAGAGCGCTGGATACTTCTTTCTTGACAGGCGATGATTGCGAACGGCTCTTATAGAACGGGGCTACGCGCGTGTCGGTGGAAAGTGACGGATTATTCTTGAGATAGGTCTCGAGCTCGGTTTCGATATCTGTCTTCTTCAATCCGTCGGAACTGTGGCAAGTGTTAGTCTTATCGTTTTGCGTGGAATGCGTGGGTAGCGCGCAGGGCGCTCATGGAATGTTATCATACATCTTCAATCCGATACTATCAGCTAGCTCCACGAGCTCGCTCTTGCGCTGCTTCTGCAGCCAGGACGAGGTACTAGACATTGCGATAATAGCGAAATTTACAGTCGCGTAGACTGTGCGATTGATTCGGATATAATTTGGCTTGGATACGGGAGATATTGTTATGAAGATGGTAAGATGTGGTGGATGGCAGAGCTGATGTTGTCGTGGTTGTGGAGGGGGCTGGGGTTGTTTTGAGGCGGGATTGCCCATGACAACAATCGAAGGCTGGGCGCTAAGGTGTGACGAAATCCCGCCTCCCACAATTTTTCAGTCGCACAATCGAGATGCAAACGCATCTGCAATCCATACATCTTCCTTACATTCATCCATTAGTTCGAGTTATATGGTAATTTTAATAGGGTTTCTCAATACCAACTCCAACCGCAGATCTAGTCTTCAACAGAGTTTTTCAAGTCGAGAGTCGTTATATTTTGGACAGCCTGGTCATAGCTGCAACTGCAGACTGGAGGATTTGAAGGTGCAAGACTGGAAATAGGCCTTGAGACCATAGCCAGACACTCATTCTTTTTGAGACATTTATCGGCTTTTTGGTGAAAATATCACAACCTTTGGATGACTGCAGTCAAATACTTGGCTATCTCACACGAACAACGGCATAATGCATCAATGGAGTCCCAAGTGTCAGGCAAACTTGTGTTTCCGTAACAAGTGTAATTCGTTCCAGTAGGAGAAATCAACATTCAAGCGTTCATGATTGAATATATCTGTGTACATCGTCCAATCCAATTTGGCACCAAGTAGTGCATTATTATATAGTACATTTGGTCGAGGTTCTCTTCCTCATTCAAGTAGGTTTATAAATCTCTCATCTCCCTTGCGAACGATCCGGACCGGAATATATGTTTCGCCTTCATGCAGCTTCAAGGTAATCCTTGCAGATGCGGATCTGATCGTCTCATCTGCCCTCTGTTGTGCTTTCTTATAGAGCTCAATTCTTTCTTGCTTGCCCATCTTCTCCACCTCCTCGTCTGTCGCCCATCTATCCACGGCAAGCTCAATCGAATATTTCTGGAATATCACTGATAATACTGCGACAACTTCAACTTGAGCTAATCGTCGACCCAGGCAAGACCGGGGACCCTCAGAAAAGGGGATGAAAGAGCATCTGACGGGACGGAAGAGCTCCGCTGCGGAACTCTCGCCGGTAAAACCTCCAAAGTCCTCCTCCCCTCCAGAGTCGCTCTGATCCGGAGTATCTATGCCACTCCGTGTACCATCCTTCACTAACCACCTTTCGGGAATGAAGTCGTCAAGGTCGTTTGGACGTCCAGAAATTTTCGATAGTCCACGACTCGGCCAATATTTGGGGTTTCTATGAACACCTACCGCGTTGATATTGATAAAAGCTCCTTTCGGCAATACATGCTTCTTTCCTTCAATAATGACGGTCTGGTCCTGGTCTTTTCTTACTGACTTCGGTATACTAATGACAGGCGGCATCAAACGAAGTTCCTCATTGAGTACGGCCCCAATCATACCTCCAAGGCACTTGTTGATACATGAATCGTAATCCCAATCCTCTGGCGGCATATTCCCAAATATGGACTCAACTTCTTTTTGTAATCTTCGCTGAGAGCTTGGCGCCGTTGCTAACATCATCAACGCGAAATGGACAGAGTTGGCAGTGGTCTCATGACCAGCAATGATCAAGACGAAAGCGTTGCCAAGTATGTCAGTTTGTGACAAGGTGAACTGTCCTACCTCGCCCTTCTCCCCCAAGTCTTGAGAATCCTTCACCGTGCCGCTCTCATCTGTCATGGTGCTCCTCACGAGAGATCCCATGAGATCCATTCCTTCGCCGTGGTCACCTGCCCGTGCTTCCACAACCTTTTGGTCATATATCGCCTTCATGTATTTACCCCAATTTATGTATGACTCGCGAGCTTCCTTGGCGTTTTTGATGGGTATATGCTCTACCTAACATCAGTAATCGTATCATAGAAGTTAGAAAGCATCACCCACTCAAAAGCCAGTCGGGGATTAACAAAACCCAAATGAGGTTTTCCAGAAGGTGGCTAAGAGCATGCTCAAAGCTCATAGTAAAGCCTTCCGTAGGCTCATGACTGCTGTAGTTCAAACTCGCCTTGTCCTTCTCAGTCAGTTCCTCCCCCGGCCACAGAAGGCCCACACCAAAACCTATCTTACTTATGACATGCAAAGTAACGCGCATTGAGTCCATTGGGACCTCTGTTAAGGTATGATTGCCCTTGCCACCGGGTCCCAGCCATTTTCGCAACATCCCTTGCGCCTGAGCAATAGATTCCTGGAATACAAGGACATTGTTCTTTTCGTTGAATCCAGGAGATGTCACTTTGCGATGCAACTTCCAATCCGTACCCTCAGTGGACACAACATTTCGGCCATATATTTCGAGGACTCTGTAGGACTCGAGAGGTTTCGGAAAGGCTTCGCGACGCTGCGTAATCTGGCGAATTACTTCAGGCGTTACTGTCCAGATAAGTATTCCTGTAGGGGATGCGGTAATAAATGTGTCCCCATGCTTTGCAAATGGGTCGTAGAGTTGCTGCCAGGTCCAATCCGGGTCTACCAAGCTGGCGCAGGTTAGCAAAGTGGAGAAGCGGTTAGACAATAACCACGTACTAGATCCATTCTTCCGTCCAACTCGTTGGAAGCTTGTGTAGTAGTGGTAAGAACAATCGATGTGTAATGAGCCAGATTCTGCTGTAAATATGTATTGCTAATAATCGCACGTCAGTATAGGGGGATAGCAGCGATTTTTGATGGGAAATGCTCACGAGTGACTACATACGGCAATCCAGAAAGCTTAGCCCTCCTGATATTCTTTTTTAGAGATGTATAGTTTGAGTAGATCCAGTACAATGGTAACGCAATGAGCACAATTGCAACTGCAGAGACCATCCTGATGGTCCTGACCAGAAAGAAGACGTGACGCCAAACTGTTTCAGCACAAACTCTGTTCGCGCTTTGGCTGACAACTCTGTATAATGGTCTTGGAGTCCAAGAGATATGAATGACGGTTGACGGCCGCAGACACAAGGCATTGAAGAGTGGTGGAAACAGAGCTGTTCATCTAAATGAATGGCTTCTTCCGTATTCGTCTCTGGAATCTGGACGGGTTGTCGAAGAATCTAAAACGTCAACCAGGGGGCGGTCAAAGCGACTTATACCTCATATCCAGGGTAAAACATGCGACATTCTGGAACGTAGACATTGCGCGCCACCAAATTCCGGCGTATTGGAAGCCGAAACACGTAGCCAGTCGTGAAGTGCTGCTGGAGCATTTGAACATACAGATCGGTAGATGGATCACGGCTTCTTTCCTTCCGGAATTCTTAAATCTAATGCAGAAAATTAGCGCCTTCGCCAATAATTGCTCGGTGTCAGCCAACCCTAGTACTCTTGGACCCCTACCTTACATTGCATCCGTCCGGGGAAATCGGTGAACCTGGAAGACATGTCATCCCAAATGCATCGTAGGGTCCACGTTCCTTTTGATTTTGCATCACGTGGCACTACTTCATGTGTCTGTGTAGCACGTGATATGACACAATCTTGTACTTAAACAAGTTTTCCAGCGTCGCGCTGCGCGATCCGCTTCTAAGTATGCCAGAGGTACAAGTATAATAAAATAATAATAGCTAAGGGGGAGCATAGATCTTAGAAATGGTCACGTTACATAACACGTAGACAATAGAAAGATTTAGGGTTGGGTCGCCTACGCGCAACCCCCTTCAATGTAGCCTACATAAACACAATACTTATAGTTACGACAATTGATTAAATCTATTGTTAACGTATGATCTAATCAATTGCCGTATCCAAAGGTAAGTGCATAAATCTGGTAATATTGATACTGACTTTGATAGATGGCGTCCTCGCCTTTACCGTCGCAAACCTTCCTGCCCTAGTGCGCACTCGCACTGGCTGCCCTCGAACCTTCTGCCCTCAACCTTCCTAGCATGCGCGAGTGCGCCCTCGTTGCCTCTACCCCGCTGTCGCCGGTAGAAGCTGTCGTAGTCGCTGCTAGGCAACTATACAATAAGGAGGGGTAGAGGAGAAAGGTTGTGGTCCTTTTTTTCTTTTATTGTAGAGAGAGGCACTATCAGGTTTTTATTTTTATTTGAGTAGGTAGAGAGGAATAGAATATGTCAAAAACCTATGCTTCCTCTACCTCTGCTTATGTTCCTGTCTCGTCCCCATCCGCTCCCTTACTCTCGCTGTCGCCTGCATTCTTACACTGTACTATACTATATTTTCTATATATAGGGTCTTGCACGAACTACCTTGTAGGCGATGTAGGAAACCTTGTTACAACGTAGGCTACAAATTTGTAGGCTACAACTGCCTAGCCCTACTTGGATTGTTCCTAGTAGAAGTTTCTGGGATATGCTAGATACATTAGGTAGCAACATTCAATAGCATATAAAGATCAGCTCCCCTAGGACCTTCTCTATCAAAGTTATTATAATAAAATATATATAATATATAACTATGAATTATTGTTGGTTTTGAGCTCCCTTCTCCAGTAGCAGCTTCACCACCGCCTCAGGACCATTCTCTTCAGCCCATAACAACGGCGTCCGACCATTATCCTCATCCTTAGTCCCTAGTTCGGCACCTTTCTCCAGTAGCAGCTTCACCACTGCCTCGTGCCCGCTCGCTGCAGCATATGACAGCGGCGTCCGACCATAGTTGTCCTCATCCTTAGCCTCTAGCGCAGCGCCTTTCTCTAGCAGCAGCTTTACTATTGCTTTATACCCCTTCTCTGCAGCATATGACAGCGGCGTCCGACCATAATCTCTATCTTCAGCCTCTAGCTCAGCGCCTTTTTCCAGCAGCAGCTTTACTACCGCCTCGTGTCCGTCCGCTGCAGTCCTTGGCAGCGACGACTGATTCTTACGTATCCGTCGCTCCTATCGGACACATATACTTTTCTCGCGATATTCTGACTGGCTGAAATCTTTTAGATTGAGCAGTTCGAACCTATCACTCAGTGTCCTT
>Ga0335075_10009490_pt1 | contig 14836 bp, 16 predicted proteins | sample Lox_Sample_24_FD_206723 | JGI IMG/M metagenome (GOLD analysis project Ga0335075, IMG submission 206723) | Soil microbial communities from Loxahatchee National Wildlife Refuge, Florida, United States - Lox_Sample_2.4 | ecosystem: Environmental > Terrestrial > Soil > Wetlands | place: USA...
GATCGTGACGATGGCGTAGCCGGTCGCATAACTCGGATGTGTGCGGAGGAGCCGCAGGAAGTAGCGCGCCGCAAATCCTGCCTTGTCGCGGAGAGTGCGCCGCCCGGCGCGCGTGGCCGGTTCACCGAGCGACCCGGGCGGCACCGCTTTCATGCCCCGCGGCGGAAGTCCTGGAAGCGCAGGTTGTTGGACGTGTAGTAGGTGAAGCCCTCGAGATTGGCGCGGCGAGCGAGCACGTAGCGCGGCCAGGCGATGAAGCCCCAGGGCGCCTCACTCATGATGATCTGCTGGACCTTCGAATAGATGTCCTGGCGGCTCTTGGCGTCGATGGTCTCGAGCCCGGACTTGATCAGCGAATCCACTTCCGGATTCACGTAGTTGCTGTAATCGACGTAAGATTTGGAGTTGAAGTAGAGCTGGGTCGAATAGCCGGGGTCGGGCACCCAGGGCGAATCACGATAGAAGATCATCGGCTGTTCGCGCTTGGTGACAAAGTCATAGAAGGTGGCTGCCGGCACCTTGTTGAGGACGATCTCGACGCCGATTTTGCGCAAGGAGGTCTGGTAGAGAATGGCGATCGGTTCCTGCACGGGATCGCCGGCGTTGTAGCTGAGCATGGTCTTGAAGCCGTCCTTGAAACCGGCTTCGGCGAGAAGCGCTTTTGCCTTGGCGAGATCGGTATCGTACTGCCAGAACTGGGCAGTGAAATCGGGATAGATGTCCGGAATGCAGCCCGTCTGCTTGTCGGCGAGTCCCTGGAACACGGTCTCGAGGGTTTCCACGCGCGGCAGCGCGTAGTTCATGGCCTGCCGGACCTTGACGTTGTCGAACGGCTTCATCTTGGCGTTCAGCTCGATCCAGACAGCGTAGGAAGCGCGGACCGCATCGATGGCGACACCGCGTGCTCTTTTCAGCGTCACATATTCGAGCGGCTGGAGGAATTGCGCGATATCGACGCTGCCGCCCTGGAGAAGGGAGAGCCGGGTCGCCGAGGTCGGGACCTCCTTGAAGATCACCGTGTCCATGAAGGGCCTGCCGCGATAGTAGTCGGCGCGGCCCTTGTACACGGCCTGCTGGCCGCGCACGAGCTGGGCGATTTCGTAGGGACCGAAGCCGGCAGAATTGTTTTCCAGGAACTTGTGGGCCCAGTCGTTGTCCACCGTTTCCTGCTTGCACTTGGCCTGGTCGTAGACCGGGTTGGAGAGGTTGACCATCTGCTTCAGCAGCAGCGGGTTGGGCTTCGGAAGGTGGAACGAAACGACGTAGCGCCCGTCAACCTTGATCTGGTCCTCGTGGAAGATGTTGAGAACACCGGTCTGGAAGGGGCCGAGGCCGTGCAGGTTGAGCTTGCGATCCCAGGTCCATTTCACGTCTTCGGCGGTCAGCTCGTTGCCCCAGTTGCTTTTCACTCCCTGGCGCAGGGTGAAGCGGCCGACCGTGCCATCGGCGCTCACGTCCCACTTCTCGGCGAGCTTGCCGACGAGATTCAGATTGTACGGCTTGTCGGGATGCACGCCGATGTCTTCGCGCTGCGCCGCGGGGGCGTCGGGATCCGGGATTTTCGCGTACTCGAGAAGGTTGTCGTAGAGCGCCCCGACCGCGTCGATCGTGCCGAGACTGACGTCATATTCGTGATCGAGGCTCTGCGGGGTTGCCGGCGCGGCGATGACGAGCGTGTGGCCGGCCTCGGTTGCCGCGGAGGCGGCGGACGGTGATCCGGCGACGACGCCGGCGGCACCGGTTGCCACCGCTCCTTTGATCAGGGCACGTCGCGTCAGTCTGCCATCCGTCGGATCGCGCATCGTCGTTCTCCCTTGCCGATGGCGGATGGTCAGGCCATTATGGTCCGACCAAATGAAGTTGTTCGTACTACCGCGACGAAAGGGCGTCAAGCTCGCATGATATGCACCGATACGCCGTAAAGCAGGCGCGCGCGGACGATGCGCGGGAGCCGGTGTCGCACCGGGTCGTCCGGCGGCTGCAGGAAATGATCAGCTACCGAGATCTCAAACCTGGCGCGTTGCTGCCCGCGCAGCGTACGCTCGCGGTTGAACTCGGCGTCAGCCGCAGCTCGCTCAGGGAGGCGCTCTCGGTGATGGAGACGCTGGGGCTGGTTTCGGGCGAACCGGGTCAACGGACACGGATTCTCGGAGCGTCCGAAGACGACAACAAGATCTCGCGGCGCTGGCGCTATGCGAGCCGCTACAGCGAAAAGGACGTGTTCGAGGTCCGCCTCCTGCTCGAGGCGCACGCGGCGCGGCTGGCGGCAGAGCGGGCGCGGCCGGAAACGCTCGCCGAGCTTGCGAGTTGCCTGGCCGCGATGAAGGCGGCGATCCGCGATGCCGATCTCCTCACCGCGGCACGCAAGGACTTCGAATTTCACGGTATCATCATTACCCTGAGCGGCAATCGCCTGTTCAAGGAAATTCATGACATGAACCGTGAGGCCATCCTCGCCAGCCAGCAGCTTCCGCTGGCGCGCCACAACCGGCTCTGGGAGCCGGTCAGGGAGCATGAAAGCGTGCTGCGGGCGCTGGAGCAGCGGGACCCCGACGGATCGGCGTATCTGATGCAGCTTCACATCATCCGGGCGGCCGACCGGATCGGCATCCAGTTGCAGGCGTGATGGCCGGGACTGCCGCAATGAGATGAGCGCCCCATCGTCCGTCCTGGAAGTGCCCGTCCTGGAAGTGCGGGGAATCGCCAAGCGCTACGGTGCCACGGTCGCGCTCAGCGATGTGTCGTTCGTGCTCAACCCCGGCGAGGTGTGCGGGCTGCTGGGCGAAAACGGCGCCGGCAAATCGACCCTGGTCAAGGCGCTGAGCGGGGTTGTCGTGCCGGATGCGGGAGAGCTCTTTCTTGGCGGCGCCGCGTACCGCCCGCGTGACAGGAACGAGGCGCGCCGCCAGGGTGTGGCCACCGCCTTTCAGGAACTGAGCCTTGTGACCACGCTCTCGGTGGCGGTCAATCTCTTCCTGCCCGATCCGGCGGTGAATCGGGCCGGGCTGGTGGCCTGGCGGCGGTTGGAACAGGAAGCGGCGCGCGTTCTCGCCGCCCATGGCATCGGCGATATCGATCCGGCCATCCCGGTGGGCGAGTTGCCGCTTGGTCAGCGCCAGCGCCTGGAAATTGTGCGGGCGATGTTCCGCCGCCCGCGCCTGCTGCTGCTGGACGAGCCGACCGCCGCACTTTCCGATCGCGAGTGGCTGTTCGACCTGGTTGGCAACACGGTGGCCGGGGGTACCGCCGTTCTCTACATCAGCCACAAGCTCGATGAGATTCGCCGTCTCTGCCGGCGCTGCGTCATCCTGCGCAACGGGCGGAAGGTCCTTGACCGCACGGTGGCGGACATGAGCGACGACGAAATCTTCAGGAACATGGCCGGACGTTCCGTGGTCGAGCGCTTCGTCGCGGCACCTTCGGCGGTGCGGCCGGAAGCGGCGCCGGCATTGCGCGCGAGCCATCTGCTCGGCGAAGGTGTCGAGGACATCAGCTTCGCCGTGATGCCGGGCGAGATTCTCGGCGTCGCCGGGCTGGAGGGGCATGGCCAGTCGCGCCTGTTCAAGTCGCTGGTCGGGCTGCATCCGCTGCGCGGCGGGCGCCTCGAGCTGGCCGGGGTGACGCGGACGCTGCGTCCCGCGCGCTCACCGCGCGCGGCGCGAGCGGCGGGCCTGGTGCTGGTGCCGGAGGAACGCAAGAGCGAAGCCATCTTCAACGATTTGACCACGATCGCGAACATCTCCCTGCCGATGATCGAACGCGCCAGCTCGTTGCATTTCCTCAATCGGCGGCGCGAACGGGCCTTGGTCGAGCGCGTGATCGAGGATGTGGATCTGCCCGGTCATTTCCTGCCGCTCGGCATCGCGGCCCTCTCGGGCGGCAATCAGCAGAAGGCGGTGCTGGCACGCGCCCTGGTTGCCCGGGCGCGGTGCCTGCTGCTGTTCGATCCGACGCGCGGAGTGGATGTCGGAGCCAAGCAAAGCATCTATCGCATGATGCGCGCTTTCGTACGCGACGGTGGGGCGATCCTGTTCTATTCGACCGAACTGGACGAACTGGTGCATCTGTGCGACCGCTGCCTGGTGCTGTACCGCAATCGCGTCGCGGGCGAGCTTCAAGGTGCTGCGCTCTCGCAAGAGCTTTTGCTGTCTCTGGCGGCCGGCCAGGCCACACGCGACGCGCCCGGCTTGGCGGGGCCCGTGGCGGGGCCGGTGTGAGCGCGCTCTTCGAGCGCCTGCGCGTTGCCGGCGGCCCGGCGATCGCCGTGGTGCTCTACGTGCTGCTCTTTCTTGTCTATGCGAGCCGCGAGGCAAGCGCCTTTTCCGTCTTCGGCATCACCAATCTCCTGAACGACACGGTGGTGCTGGCGGTCGCCACTGCCGGGCTGACCCTGGTGGTGCTGGCCGGAGAATTCGACCTCTCGGGCATCGGTGTCATCGCGATCGCCAATGTTGTTGTGGCGACGACGAGCACGGGGAGTGCCGGCTGGATCGGCGCGCTGGTTGCCGTGCTGGCGATCGGGGCTGTGGTCGGGCTGCTCAATGGCTGGCTGGTCGCCGGCCTCGGGTTGCAATCGCTGGCGGCGACCATCGGCACCATGATCGCCTGCGAAGGTGTGGCCCTGATGATCCTCGCCGCCCCGGGAGGAGAAGTGGCGGATGTGATCGCGAACGGACTGACCGGAGACATCGGCGGGGTGCTGCCGGTTGCCGCGGTGATCATCGCGGGTGTGCTGGTGCTGTGGTTCCTCTTTGCGCGCACCCGCGCGGGCATCGGCATCTATGCCGTTGGCAGCGACGAGAATGCGGCGCGCCTCTCCGGTGTCAATGCACGGCGCACCAAGCTGGTCGCCTTCGTGCTGTCGGGTATGGCCTATGGCCTCGCCGGCTACCTGCTGAGCGCCGAGACCGGCAGCGGCGATCCGCGCGCGAGCAACACATTCCTACTGTTCATGTACGCCGCGGTCGCGATCGGCGGGACCTCGCTGATGGGCGGGCGTGGCGGCGTTCTCGGCAGCGTCTTCGGCGCGGGCATCCTGACGGTGATGCAGAAGATGCTGTTCGCCCTGGGGGCCGCTTCGTTCTACACCAACGTGTTCAGCGGCATGATCATGCTGATTGCGATTTTCGTCGGCAATATCTCCACTTTCCTGCCACGGCTACAGCGCCGAAGGGCAGCCTGAATGGTGCCCCGGGAGGCACCCGCCTTGCCTGAGCCGGACGCAACGCCCGATCGGCGGTTGCGCACTGCACGGGTCAATCCGGAGCTGCTCCCGTCAGTGGCCGTGCTGGCCTGTGCCGTGCTGCTGATCATCGCCACCAAGGTGTTGAACCCCGGGTCCAGCTTTGGCCAACAGCTCAGTGCCGTGCTTGTGACCTCGATCTTCCTGGTGGTGGCGTCCTTCGGCCAGGGACTCACGATTCTGCTCGGCGGCATCGATCTCTCGGTCGGCGTTGTCGTGGGCATCAGCGCGATGATGATTTCCACGCTGACCAACGGGCACAATGCTGCACTGTACTGGGCGGTACCGGCCACGCTTGCGTTCTGCACCGGCATCGGCCTGATCAATGGGCTCGGCATTGCGCTCGGCCGCGTGCCGCCATTCATCATGACGCTGGCGTCCAGCATCACCTTCTTTGGCGTCGGTCTCGCCTTTACTTCGGGGCTGGCACAGGAACCGGTGGCGCCGGCGCTGCAGGTGCTGATGACCGGACATTGGCTCGGCGTGCCGATTCCAATCTATCTGATCGTCGTTTTCGCGGCGTTCGCCATGCTGTTTCAGGACGGCATGACTGAAGGGCGCAAGCTCTACGCGATCGGCAGCAGCCCGGGGGCGGCGCGGGTGCTCGGCCTGCCGATCGCCGGCCTGACCGCACTGGCGTACGCAATCAGCGGCCTGTGCGCCGGCATCGCCGGGCTGTTGCTGGCCGGTTATTCGTCGGCGGCGACGCTCGACATCGGCGATCCGCTGCTATTGCCGACGATTGCCGCCGTGGTGATCGGTGGGGCGCGGGTGACCGGGGGGCGCGGAATCTATCTCGGTACCTTCGCCGGCGCCCTGTTCCTGAGCGCACTGGGCACGGTCATCAGCGCGCTCAGCCTGTCGCAAGGGCTGCGCAACATCATCGAAGGTGCCATCATCGTCGGAGCTCTGCTGCTGCAGAGCGAGCGATGGGGCGCATTACGAAGCTGAGAGCACAACAAGGAGGAGGTCGCTCATGGGCAGTTCATCAGGACGATTCGGGGCATTCTTGAAGCCGCTGTTGTACGGCGCAGGCGCGCTTTTGGCGGCTGTGGGGCTGGCGCAGCCGGTGTTCGCACAGGCGGCCCGCTACAAGGTGTTCCTGGATCTCAGCTACAGCGGCAATGTCTGGCAGACGGCCGCCGCCAACGGGATCAAGGCGCTGGCCGAAACCCCGCCTTACGACAAGGAAGTCACCTTCAAGACGGTGATATCGGGTACCGATGTGCAGCACCAGATTTCGGATCTGCAGAGCATGATCGCGGCGGGCGCCAATGCGATCCTGTTCTATCCGGTGTCGGGGACGGGATTGAACCGCGTGATCGAGCAGGGTTGCGCGCGCCATATCTTGATGTTCGCCTACGACAGCAGCGTTACCGCGCCCTGTGCGTACAACGTCAACAGCCTCAGCGAACGCTACGGTGCCAATTCCGCGCAATGGATGGCCAACGAGATGGGCGGCAAGGGCGAGCTGGTGATCAATCACGGCGTCGCCGGTACTGCCCTGACGAAACTGATGGACCGGGAGGCGCTGGATGTCTTCCACAAATATCCCGGGATCAAGATCGTCGCGCAGTTTTACGGCAACTGGAACGACGCATTGTCGCAGGAGGGAGTATCGCGGATCCTGGCTGCGCATCCGAACATCGATGCGATCTGGACCGTCGATGGCACCTGGGGCTCGCTGCAGGCGATGATGCAGCACCGGCCAAACCGGTTGGTGGTGATCGCCGGACAGTCGAACAACGGCTACCGGTTGCTGATCGGGGATAAGGAGCTGCAGGCGAAAGGGCTGAAGGGGTTGTCAGCGAGCTTCGGCCCGGCTGACGGGCCCTATGCGTTCAAGGTGATGATGGAGGTGTTGACCGGACAGTTGAAGCTCACGGGGCACAACATCGCCTACCCGCTCCCTTGGATTCCGTACAGCAAGGTCAAGCTGTGCACCGGCGAATCCTTCGTCAACGGCTGCAACGTCTTTCCAGCCAGCAAGGTGCCGGCGCTGTTCATCGACACTGCGCTCAACGGCAAGCTGCTGCCGGAGCTTGACCTGACATCCGTGCAGCAGGGTACGCCGATGCCCGGCGCGACCATCCAAAAGCTGCCGCCCGTCGAGTACGCCGGCAACCTGCCAGGAGTGAATTGCGAGAATTGCAAGGCGCCGGCCGGTTGGCTGGATCCCACGTTGGTCAAGCCGATTCCCGTGCCGCAATAATGCCGTTCGTTCCGGCCACGCGATGCGGAATCGCGTGGCCAGAATCGGGCAGGGGGAAGGGTTGAACATGATTCCACGCGAGCGTGCGACCTACTCGGCGATCATCGACCGCCCGCCGATCCGCTTGCCCGAGGGGAATCGAATCGTCATCTGGAGCATCGTCAACCTGGAAGTATGGGACATTGCCCGTCCGATGGCGCGCCAGGTGCTGCCGGCGCCGACCGGAGAGAGCCTGCTGCCCGATGTGCCGCACTGGAACTGGCACGAATACGGCATGCGAGTCGGTGTATGGCGTTTCTTTCACCTGTTCGAGAAATTGGGAATCCGTCCGACCCTGTCGATCAATGCGCGGGTGTGTGAAGATTATCCGCGCGTTGCCGGGCAGGCACGCGACGCCGGCTGGGAGTTCATGGGGCATGCATGGGACCAGATCCCGATTCACCGCACCCCCGACCAGGCCGGGATGATCAACAAGACGCTGGACACCATCCAGGCCTTCACCGGTGCACGCCCGCTCGGTTGGCTTGGCCCGGGACTGACCGAAACGGAGGAGACACCGGATCTGCTGGCCGCGGCCGGCCTGCGCTATCTTGGGGACTGGGTCTATGACGACGAGCCGACAGAGATCAAAACCCGGCACGGACCCCTGGTCACCCTGCCGTACACGGTCGAGCTTAACGACATCACGACAATGATTGTTCAGCACCACGAGTCATCCTATTGGCTCGGGCGCTGCCGCGACGCATTCGACCGGTTGTACGAAGAAGGCGCGAGGCGGCCGAAATTCATGGCTATTGCCATCCATCCATATATTTCCGGCCAGCCGCACCGGATCCGCTATTTGGAGGAGACGTACGAGTACATCAACCGCCACGCGGGCGTGCTGCACTGGAACGGACTCGACATCCTCCGCTGGTGGGACGCCGGCGCGGGCGGCTAAGCGCATTGAAAAGGAAGAGCCTTCTTTTTCTGAAGAAAAAGAAGCAAAAAGACTTTCCCCCATGACCGGGCGCCAGGATCGCCCTGTTTCGAGCCGGCGGCGCGTCGCCATCGGAGACTTGATGCTATATTCTATGGCCTATATTCTGTGCCGGCCCATCCAACACGGTCAACGGGTCTGCGCCTTGCCTTCCGCCACCGCCGATGCGGAATTTCACGAGACGATCGCCCAGATCGGGCGGAACCGTCCAGGCTGTCAGGCAGCCGGCAAAAGAAACCATTTCGTAGTCAAAATGGACTGAAGCGGATCATGAGTCGCATCGCACGGGTTGAACTCAGCCTCTTTCGCTTTGAGACCGCCGGCCTCGGGTTGCCGGCACACGGGGCCGCCGGGGTCGGCAACCTGATTGCCAAGAAGGATGGCCGCCTTTCCAGCCAACGCTGGGCCGTGCGGATCGAGACCACGGACGGCGCGCGCGGCGAGTATGTGACACACTGGGTCGGAACGCCTGCCTCGTTCGCACAGGCTGCCATGCTTGCCCCTCACCTGCCGGGTTCCGACCCGGATGCGCGGGAGGCGATCTGGCAGGCTCTGAAGCGCGAGGTCCGCGCCTACGATCACATGGGACACGGCCCGCTGGACATCGCGCTCTGGGACCTCGCCGGCAAGCGCCGCGATGTCTCCGTTGCCCGTCTGCTCGGTGCCTTCCGCACGCGCCTGCCGACTTACGCCAGCACCTATCACGGGCAAATCGAACCGGGGGGCCTCAGCTCCCCGGAGGCGTTCGCTGACTACGCGATTCGGTGCCGCGAGGCAGGGTTTGCCGGCTTCAAGATCCATGGCTGGCACGACGGCAATGTCACCCGCGAAGTCGCCACGATTCGCGCCGTCCGCCGCGCCGGGGGCGAGTTGTGGCCGCTCATGATCGACCCCGCCTGTGAATTGCGCACCTGGATGGATGCGCTCGCCGTTGGGCGCGCCTGCGACGAGGCGGGCTTCTTCTGGTACGAGGACCCGTACCGCGATTCCGGCATCGCGCCGGAAGGCCACAAGCGCCTCCGCGAAAGGCTCACCACGCCGCTCCTGGTTTGCGAGCATGTGCGCGGCATCGAAAGCAAGGCCGCGTTCATGCTGGCCGGTGGCGGCGATATGGTCCATGCCGATCCGGAATACGACATGGGAATTACCGGCGCGCTCAAGGTTGCGCATTTTTGCCAGGCTCTCGGCCTGGATGTGCAGTACCACGCCTGTGGTCCGGCGCATCGCGCGTTGATGGCCGCGACCCCGAACACGCATTTTTACGAGCTGGCGCTGATCGGTCCGGACATGCCGAACACGGTGCCACCCGTTTACACCTGCGGTTACTCCGATCAAGCGGAAGCTGTCGGAGCCGATGGCTCCGTGCCCGTACCGGACGGCCCGGGCCTCGGAGTCAGTTACGACTGGGACTTCATCGAGCGCAATCGCGTTGAACATCTCGTATTCACGGCACCCTGACTGCACCGGCGCCATATCCTCACCTGCGCCATTAGGGTTGGCGCTTCGGACGTTCTGACGAGCGCGGATCTCAGTGGGTCAGCGTGACACATGACGGCAGGCGGCGAGTCGTGCGCGACGATGATGAGCGCTACGTCGAGGCCACAACCCCATGGTGGGCTATAAGCGGCATGAGTCCCGCGCTGCCGGGACGGGTAGAGTGCCAACCTCCCAACCAACCCGTTGCTTGCCGGGGGTATTGGCAATTTCAGCCCGACCTGGAAGGCAGACCTGAAAGCGGGATCATTTGAATAACCTTATCGAGCAAAACCTTGCGGTCTTTTTTCCGCTGTTCTTCGCCGCGGTGTGGCTGACGGTCACCACGGTTCTCGCGGTGTTTTCGGGCTGGTTTCGGCTTATGGCGAGATTTCCAAATCAGACCATCGAGCCGATCCTGCGAGTCCGCGGACAGTCGGGCTCCATGGGGTCCGGGGTCAGCATGCAGGGCATTCTGACGTTGAGTGTCTGCCCTTCCGGGCTTCGGGTCGGAATGATGCGCGTGTTCGGGCCGTTTTGCCGGGACTTCTTTGTCCCGTGGGAAGCCATCAGCATCACCAGGAAAAGTGTCCTGTTTTGGCCGGTAGCCAAACTTCAGTTTGGCAGTCCCGCCATCGGATCCCTGACCATTCCAGCACATGTCACCAACAGGTTGGCGCGCGCGGCCATGGGGCGGTGGCCGGAAACCGGGCCGTTCCCCGAAGAGAAGCGTAGCGACACGCTGCGGAGACTGCTGACTCAATGGGCGTTGATTACCTGCGGCGCAGCGCTGTTCTTTACGCTTGCGCCTCTGGCTATTGCGCCGGCCGGAAGTCGCCCGCCGATTGTTGTTGCGATCCTGTTTCCGGCGATTGTCTTTGGCGTGGTTACAATCGTGAGATATATCCGCGCAAGGAACTAGGGGCGCCATCAGCTCAGGTGGCCACGGTCCGGCCCTGCGATCAACCGCAGCGTTGCCCCGACTGCCGCTCCCACTGCGCCTGTTGGCAAGAAAGCCAGCAGTGGGCCAAGTTGCTCGTTATGCCGCGCGTCACGGGAGCCCGACTGTTGCCGAGCGATAGTCCGAACGCGACAGCAAAAATGGTCCATGTGACCACATCAATCCCGAAGCCGAGGGCTGGTACAACCCAAAAGGCCGTCAATCCGCGAGCGCGAAGGACCAAGATTGCGGGTGCCGCCGAGCAATCACTTCGAGAAGTTGCGCGGCAACCTGGCGGGGTTCCACTCAATCCGCGTCAACAGCCAATAGCGGCTGGTCTTTCGGTGGGACGGCAGCCGGGGCGGGGCCGAAGGCGTCTATCTCGACGACCACAGCACAGATGAGGCGAACCGTGCTGACAACGAAGCGCAAGCCGGTTACGGTTGGCGAAATCCTGAGCGCAGAGTTCATCCAGCCCAAGGGGCTGACCCAGGCCGCGCTGGCCGAGGCGATGGGCGTTCAGCGCAAGCACGTCAACGAGATGTGCAACAACCGCCGGACCGTGGCCGCGGCGACCGCGCTCATCCTCGCGCGCGTGTTTGGCAACAGTCCGGACTTCTGGCTGAACGTGCGGCGACGCAGCGATCTGTGGGAAGTGATGAATAGTCCCCGAAAACACGAACGGATCGAACGCGCGACGCCACTCGGTACTGCGGCGTGATCTTTGCCAGGGGAAGAGGAAGAATGCTCTGGCATAGAAATCGACCGTTCCGGTACCGGAGGCTCCGCGCGATGCTGCCGGAATGTCCCGACCGCGCGTCCGCTTGGGCGTTCTACCCGACGATCTTTACATCGATCCGGAGCCTTGGTCCTCCATCGGCCCGGCCGACCATCACCGAAACTCTTTCGCTGGACGGGAATTTGCTTGCTTAGACCCCGGTGCTGGCGGGGTCTAAAATGGATCCGTGTCTGCTACTGCGGGGGCCAGTCGACAAATCGGTCGGCCTCGCCAAGCGCCGCAGGATCAGTGGCGAGGCGTCCGCAGTCCTCCGGCGTCGGATGGGCGGCATTGCCGTCCAGCACGTCTATGGTGTGGTAGGCCCACTGCATGGCGCGATATGCTGGGCCGGCCGTGACGGACATCGGGTCGACGCCCCATAAGTTGACGATTACCGCTTGAGCCGCTCCGTCTTGCTGCCCAATGGACATCCCGGTGTAGAACGCTGGTCTGAGGCCGCATGCCGCGGCCACGACCGCCACCTCGCCCTGCTGGATGATGGGCGGTAGCTCCGCCTTCAGCAGCGCCATGCGCTGGGCATCAGTCTGTTGCGCTCGGGCGACGGCGGTACAGGCGACAAGGGTAAGTAATGCACTGGCAAGCGCAATCCTCCACTCGGACACCGCCCGCATCGCCCTAGTCGCCTCCGCCTTGCAACTGCCTCGGTTCATGCAGGATGATCTCGGGCCTTCCGCGATACAGTTGGATCGGCCCGGTGACGCATGCCCGCTGGCCCCGCAGGCTATCGAGATCGCCGAATGCGGAACGATCATCTCCGAAGACGACTGCCATGAACGTCTCGCGTGGGTATCGGGCGCCAAAATCGAGGAATGTGGGTCGGGCTCGCGAGCGCGAGGCGTAATAGACTGAGGCCACTGTCCCGCAAACCGTGTCTGTCTCGCCAGCATGTGCGGCGGCTTGGCCGTCTGTGATCGTTGCCGCCCAGCCCCGAGCCGGCACCGTGAGCAGAACGGAGCCACACAAAAGCAGCGTGCGCAGCGCTCGCGCTGTTGTACATCTTGGTTGCATGCGGTGCTTGCTCAGCATCAATCCAGGATAGAGTGCCATCGCAATACCAGTGATTATAGCACGTATCCTTTAAACTTGGTCATCAGCGGGCCATTTCCACGATGATGAGCACTATGTCTACGCCATAGCCCTATGAATTATCCCAAGTGGCCCCAACTGCCTCTCGCGCGGATGCAGGGAGCCGGGATTCAGCGGAACGCGCAGGATCTCACGTCCGTGCGTGCCATTTCGCAGCCGCTGCACGCCCCTCCGCCTCGGCAGTCTCGATGCTGTCGTACACTCCGTTTGGCAGAAGCTGTTGCCACCCCTTTGCGATGACCTCACCTTCGTACTCGGATACGTAAGAGTATTCCTCAGCCAAGGAGAAGTGGCCGTCTTCCCGTTGAAGAATCACGAGGCGTCGCTTTTGCGGCTTTCCTGTGGCCCGGCTCAGAACCTCAGCTGTCTCCAATTCCTTCACTCGATGCACGCTCAACGTTCCTTCGCTCTTGCAAGATTATTATAATTATTATATCAAAAACGCGCCCTTCACCCAGGATGGCGTTGGAGCAAGATTCCTGGGACGCGCTGAAAAATGCAAGGAGCGGGCCAACTTTGATGGCCCGCGATTAGGACTGCAAGGGAAAAGCGGGTATGGCGGTGGCAGATTTATCCTTTCAGATCAAAAGATTATTGGATAGTGACCTGAACTTAGGACTGGCGATTTTTGGGAAACGCAACGGAATCAGCGCCTTTTTCGCCATTCAGGGGTATTTTTTGGGAATTATCACCTTGACAAAGCACGGTCGATAGGTTGATACTGGGTTCCATCAAAGGAGCCTCCCATGTGCGATCTGTTCCGCCCCGAATTCACCGATGCCGAGAAAGCCCGCGAGTGGCTTGAGACGGAACTTTGGCCGAATGGTCCTGTCTGCCCGCACTGCGGCGTGGTGAACAGGGCGACTCCGTTGAGGGGGAAAGCGCACCGTCCTGGCGTCTATCAGTGCAACGCTTGCCGTGATCAGTTCACCGTGACAGTTGGCACGCTGTACGAGCGCTCCAAGGTGCCGCTGAACAAGTGGCTGGCCGCAACGCACCTGATCGCCGCTTCCAAGAAAGGTATGAGCGCGCTGGAAATCGGCCGCTTGCTCGGGCTGTCGAAGAAAACGGCATGGTTTCTGTGCCATCGTATCCGCGAGAGTTATCGTGAGGCCAAGCCGGAAAGCCCGCTCGGCGGTGAGAATAAGGTTGTCGAAGCCGATGAGACCTATGTCGGTGGCAAGGAGTCGAACAAGCAGAAGTCCAAGCGCCAGCCAGGCATGCAGGGCGGCAAGAGCAAGGAAGCTGTTGTGGCGCTGGTCGAACGTGACGGTCGCGTCCGTTCGCGGCATGTCGCTTCGGTCAATGCCGCGACGCTGAAGCCGATCCTGCAGGGTCAGATCGATCATAAGTCGTATCTGATGACCGATGAAAGCGGTGTCTATACGCCGATCGGCGGCACGTTTGCCAGCCATGGTACGGTCAATCACTCGATCGAGGAATACGTGCGCGGCGGGTTCTGGCACACCAACACGGTCGAAGGCTATTTCTCGATCTTCAAGCGCGGTGTCTATGGTACGTTCCACCACATCAGCCAACAACACCTGAAGCGCTACTTGGCCGAATTCGACTTCCGCTATAACGAGCGCGAAGCCCTTGGCGTCGATGATGCGGCTCGCATGCGCAAATCGATCAAGGGCATTGCCGGCAAGCGCCTGACCTATCGGCGGACTCGTGGGGCCGAAAAAGCCCAAGAAACAACCGTCCCCCAAGAGTGAGGCGACGAAGCCAGAGCTGCCGAAACCGGCGCAGCTACGGCTTCCGTTCCTTTTCGACGACGACTGACGGCTTGGGTTTTGAAGGGCGGTGCTTTGGTCCGCCCTTCGCTGCCGCATGCACGTAAGACCGGAACCGCTCCCAACCATCGGGCCGTAGCTCGATCTCGCTCGGGTCAATCGGCTTGGGTTGCTTCGTGTTCATACTGTCACCTTACCTCTTTCAATCTTGAGGACAAGTGATTCATAAATTCTCGCACATGGTTCATATGTGGACGGCCCCCGCGTGCAAGGGTTTTTGGCGGCGGCTTTGGCGGTATGGTCAGGTGCAGTCATATGTCCGGCCTCGCGATGCGGTGCCTATGACCGCGGGCCCTGATGGAGTTCGCG
>Ga0335075_10009491_pt1 | contig 14835 bp, 15 predicted proteins | sample Lox_Sample_24_FD_206723 | JGI IMG/M metagenome (GOLD analysis project Ga0335075, IMG submission 206723) | Soil microbial communities from Loxahatchee National Wildlife Refuge, Florida, United States - Lox_Sample_2.4 | ecosystem: Environmental > Terrestrial > Soil > Wetlands | place: USA...
CGGGCAGCAGGATGGGGAACAGGTGCAGGTCCGGGAGGTCGCCGGGGGCCAGCGGGCTGCGCAGCGCGGCGTACACCTCTCCGTGGTTGTACCGGCTGCGGGGCAGCGGTGATCGTGTTGCGTAACAGGCTAGGACCATGGGATGGTCCTGCAGGTTGTCGCCGACGCCGGGGAGGTTGGCGACCGGGTTGATGCCGAGGGCTCGCAGCTGGGCGGCCGGGCCGATCCCGGACAGCAGGAGCAGTTGCGGCGAGCCGACCGCGCCCGCGCACACGATCACCTCACCGGCGGCGTGCGCCTGGACCGGGGCGCCGTCGGCCAGGTAGCGGACACCGGTGCACCGGCCGTGCCGTACTTGCAGGCTGGTGACCAGGCAACCGGTTTGGACGGTGAGGTTGGGGCGGTGCCGGGCGGGGGTCAGGTAGGCATCGGCCGGGCTGACCCGCTGGCCGCCGTCGATGGCCAGGTCAGCCCAGGTCACGCCTTCTTGCCGGGCGCCGCTGAGGTCATCGGTGGCCGGGCAGCCGGCCTGGGTCAGGGCCTGGGCGAACGTGGCCGCGACCGGGTGGCGGTCCGGCTCGGAGACCGGGGCGACCCGGACCGGGCCGGCCGTGCCGCGCAGGTCCGGGTCGCGGCCTTCGGCGTGCTCGCTGCGCCGGAAGTACGGCAGCAGGTCCGCGAATCCCCACCCGGCCGCCCCGGCCGCGGCCCACCCGTCGTAGACGGCGCGGTGGCCGCGTACGTGTGCCATGGCGTTGATCGCGCCGGACCCGCCCAGTGTCTTGCCTCGCGGGTAGGGCACCGGCCCGGCATCGGCCTGCGCGCTGGTGTGGCCGGCCCAGTCCGCCGTGCTGCCCAGCAGCTCGGGCCAGGCGTCCGGCACGGTCATGGCCGGGGTCCGCTCGCCGCTGCCGGCTTCCAGCAGCAGCACCCGGGCGGCGGGGTCTTGGCTGAGCCGGGCGGCCAGCACGCAGCCGGCCGTGCCGGCCCCGACGATGATGTAGTCGAACTCAGCCACTGCTGTCCTTCCGTTCGAGGGTTCAGGCGCGGTCACCCGGTGGTCATCTGCCCGGTGACATCGGCCAGGGCCTGCCGCAGCGCGCGGGTCAACGCGTCGCCGAGGGACAGGACCTGCTCGCTGCGGGCGATGGCTTCGCGCAGCAGGCCCACCGCCTCGCCGAGCTGGCCCGCGGCGGCGTAGGCGCGCGCCAGGTCGGCCCGGCGGGCCAGCGTGTCGGGATGGTCGCCGCCGAAGACGCGTTCGTAGCCGGCGCAGGTCTCCTGATGCTGGGCCAGCGCGGCGGCCATCTGCCCGGCAGCGTCCAAGGCGGCGGCCAGGGCAGCGCGGGCCGCCAGCGTGCCGGGATGATCGGCGCCCAGGGTGTGCTCCCGCCCGGCCAGGACCTGCTTGTGCTCGGCGATAGCGTCCTTGGTCTTCCCGGCGGCCAGCAACGCGCCGGCCAGCCGCAGCCGAGCCTCCACGGTGGCGGGATCGTGCGGTCCGTGCCGGCGCTCGCGGCCGGCCAGCGACCGCTGGCAGCAGCCGATCGCCTGGGCGGCCTGGCCCGCGACCAGGAATGCGGCAGCCTGCTGGTCCCAGGCGGCCCAGGTGCCCGGGTCATCGGGTCCGTGGACGCGTTCGCCGTGCCGGGCCGCCTCGGCCAGCACAGCGATCGCCTCACCGGGCTGGCCCGCCGCGGCCAGCGCACGGCCGAGGCTGACCTCGGCGGCGATGGTGGCGGGGTGATCGGGTCCCAGCACGCCGGCGCGTCCGGCCGCCACCCACCTGAACCAGGTCTCGGCCTCGGCGGCCTGCCCGGCGGCGAGCAGCGCGTCGGCCAGCAGCGCGCCGGCCGCGATCGTGTCCGGGTGGGCCAGGCCGAGAAGCCGGCTGCTGTCAGCGGCCAGCTCCCGCCACCAGGTGACCGCCGGGCCGGTCAGCCCGGCAGCATCCAGGCTCTGCCCCGCTCTGAGCAGCAGCCGGTGGCAGCCGCCGCCGTCCCACAGCACATCGCCCGCGGCGCGCCGCAGGCTCACCGCGCACGACCGCAGCGCTGCGGCCGGCCATGACGTCGCCTGGTGCCCGTGCGCCGCCTGGACAACCGCGTTAGCCGCCGCCCGGACTGCCCGGTCCAGCAGCTGCGGTGGCGCCGCCGCGCGGACGGCCGCTTGCAGCGCCTGGCTCACCCACACGGCCGGCGAACTGCCCGCCGCGTCGACGGCCACCAGCCCGGCCCGTTCCAGCGCCATAACCGCCGGCCAGGCATCCGCGGGACCGGCCAGGCCCGCGGCGTCGGCCAGGTACTGGCAGGTAGCGGGCGTGGTGAACACGGTGCCGGGAACCGCGTGGCCGTCCACAACGGCGGCCAGGGCCAGCACCGGCCAGGTACCCCCGCCGGGAGCCAGCCGCGCGGCGTACTCGGCAGCCAGCGTCCAGGTGACCGCCCCGGCGGGCACCGGCCCGCCGCCTGCCGCGAGCTGCGCTCGCCGACGGGCGAAGTACTCCCGGTACTCACCACAGCGCAGGCCCGAGCTGACCAGCACCGCGCTAGCATGGGCCAGCGCGGCCGGCTCACCGCCCAGCTCGCCGACCAGCTCGATCGCCCCGCTGCGCTGGTCCGGGTCGGCACTCAGCCGACCCATCAAGTAGTTCAGCGCCTCCCGGGTGCTGAACGCAGGCACCTCCACAACCAGCACCCGGTGCTCGCCGGGGACGGCCGCGGCGTCCGCGGCGGTGACCAGCACCCGGCCAGCCGGCCCGGCCGGCCATAGCCCGTCCAGGTCCGCGCCATCGCGCAGGTCATCGAGCACCACCAGCCACGGCCGACTGGTCCCCGCCAGCCAGGCACCGAACCGGGACGCCACCGCCTCGGCATCACGCCCGTGATCCAGGCCCAGCTGCGCGGCGGCCTGGGCGTAGCCGCACAGGACCGAGGCCCGGCTCGTGGCGGTCACCCAGGCCACCAGGCCGACCGTGCGCGACCGCCACAACGACCCGGACACGTCGGCCGCCAGCTGGGTCTTCCCGCATGCCCCTGGCCAATCCGGCGGACTGCCCGGGGCCTGCCGGGCGGTGACCAGCGCTACCGCGGCGCCGGGAACCAGGGCCCCGGCCAGGCCGGGCACCGTTTCGGTCCGGGCGATGAAGCCGTCTGCAACCGGCGGTACCCGCCCCGACCGGACCGGCCACGCCCTGCCAGCTGCCCGGTTCCCGGCCCGGCTGGCCGGCCTGGCCGGGTCATCGGCAGGCATTAACCCGTAACCCTCGGCGTGCACGCGAACCTCCCGGCACCTCTTCCCGGCTGTCCGCACTTCGGGACACCCCGGCACGGACGGCCAGCCCCGCCGCCGCAGCAACCGGCCGGGCGATCACCACTCTGGGTCCTCTCGCGCCGGTACTTCCCGCCGACCTGCGGCGCAAGGCATCTCGGGTCGGGGCATTCATGGCGTTTTCCCGCCGCCGCCGAGGAGTATCGTCGGGCTAGCCTCGGCGGGTGACACGCTGGCACGCCAGGCGGCGACATCGACGATGCCCGGCGGGATCAGCTCTAAGCCATCGAAGAACCGGGCGATGCAAGCCTTCAGGTTGCCGCTGAAGGTCCGCCACGCGGCCGGGGTGACGGCGATCACCGGACTGTCTGGCCCGCGCTTGCTGTCCCGGACCAAGATCATGCCCGGCAGCGCGGCGACCTCGACGCAATTGCCATTGGCCAGGCTGAGCGACGATTTCACCCAGGCCGCGGCAGGGAAGTCTGCTGCTGTCATCTGCGTGCCCCCAGTCTCTCTCGGGTCATTTCCGGTCACCGCGTTCAGCGGTCCCCGGCCGTCGCCGGCAGGCCCGCGGCGCCGACTATGACGTGGCCTGCGCGGTGGGCCAGCACCATCGGCCTGTCTGCCCGGGACCGCCAGGCCGACGCCTCGGTCAGCCCCGGCCCGGCGAGCTGCCACCCGGCGAAGAACGAGGCGATGTCCCCGGTCGTGTGGTTGACGAACTGCCCGGCGGTGTACTTCTCTGCCAGCTGCCTGGCCAGCTCCTCGTCGTCGTAGCGGGCGAGCGAGATGATCAGGCAGCTGCCTGGCGCGACCAGATCCCGGTACCCGGCCGTCACCCGCCGGGCGGCGTCAGCGTCCAGGAAGTGCAGTACCGCGCCCAAGATCACGCACACGGGCTGCGTCAGGTCGATGATCTCCCGCAGCTCGGCGCAGGCCAGCACCGCAGCAGGGTCAGTCAGGTCCGCGGCAACGGCAGCCACTCCAGGCCTGGTAGCCAGCAGCGCCCGGGCGTGGGCGAGCACCACCGGGTCGTAATCGACGTAAGCAACCTTCGCGTCCGGGTTTACCGCCCTCGCGGCCTGGTGGGTGTTCGGCTCGGCGGGCAGCCCCGCGCCCAGGTCGACGAACTGGCTGATGCCTTCCCCGGCGGCCCAGGTGACGGCCTGGCGCAGGAAGTTCCGGTTCTCCCGGACCAGGTCCAGCAGCGGCGGGTAGATCTCTACCAGCGCGCTGGCTTCGCCCCGATCGGCAGCATAGTTGTCCTTGCCGCCCAGCCAGGAGTTGTAGACCCTGGCTGTGTTCGGCGTGGCGGGATCGAATCCGCGCTGTTCCTGGCCGGGTTCGCCTATCACGATTCGCAGCGCGGCCGGGCGGGCGGGCGTGTTCATGTCTCGCTCCCGTCTTCTTCCTGGTCAGCCTTGATCGCCGCGCTCAGCTCGTCTGGCGTACTGGCGCCGATTACCCGGCCGATACGGTCGAGCCGCCACGCCCGCCAGGGTTCTTTGGCCACCAGCTCGTCGTAGGTGATGACGTAATGGCGGGGGTCTATCTGCCTCAGCAGCTCAAGCGCTTGGTCCACAGCCATCCCGGTAAAGCCGTGTTCCCTGGGCATCACAGGACCGCCCGGCCCAGGAACCGTCGGCTCGCCCGCGCCGCGCCCCGCACACCCGGCAGCACGACGAGCAAACGGTCAGCGACCTGCCGGTCCTCCGCGTAATTGTCCTTGCCGCCCAGCAGGTATTTATGGACGCGGGCAACATTTGGCCTGCGTGAGTCGCTACCAGTCATCAATTCACTTCCCCCGCGCTACTGGCCGTCTGCGGGATAATGAATGCGGAACCAGACCACGCGCTTCTGTCCGTCTTGGACTACACCGCAGGCTGAAGCGAGGTTCAATACGACGAGCAGGCCAGAAGCATCCCGGGCCGAGCCCACTAGGTTCCCGTCCCAGCTACTGCCGCCATCCTCGATCTCGCCGAGTATGTAGTCTCCCGGGACGTGAAGCAGGCGCGCGGTGAACGTGCCGCCAGGCTCGCGGCTGGCGCTGTGCCGCACCGCATTCGCCGCCAACTCGGACATGACCAAAATGACGTCGTCGGCGATCGGGCAGTCTCGCAACAGCGGACGGAGCGCGGCCCTGACATACCCCACCTGCTTGTCGGTACCGGGATACGTGTACTCCCAGGCGCGCCCGGGACGGTGAGTGGCAGCGTGCGGCAGCGGCAGCGCTCGGTTGGTCACCGGTCATCCCTCGCAGGCCAAGACGGGGTGGCAGGTCGCCCACGGCCAACGGCATGCATTGCGGGGCTCTGCGCAGTCCACGTGGGGGATACGGCTGGACGGTGAGACGGCCTTTACGGCACGAGCCGGGCCGCCTCTTCGGCCGCTGGACCTACCTGCGCCCATGCCGGTCCTAGACAGTGCTGGCGTGCTCATCGTTTGACCGCGGCCCCGCCGTATCCGGCAACCGGCTCCGCTTTCACGTCGGCACGCCGCTGGATGTCCGGACGCCAGCGAGGCAGGAAGACAAGCCCGGGTTCGACGAGCTCGAAGCCGCCAAAGAATTCGCTGATCTCGGCATGGGTTCGGAGCTGGAAGGACGGCATGGCGCTGGCGTACATGTCTGCGGCGTGCGTAACCTCGGTGCCCTGGCCGTCTGCGGTGGCATGGGAGATGACGAGGTAGCTGTCGGTCGGCAACTGGTCTCGCAGCCACGCAACGGGAGCCGCCGGGTGTTGCTCGTCCGGCAGGAAGTGGAGGATGGCTACCAGCAGGAGCCCTATGGGACGGGTCAGGTCCAGCAGGGTCCGTAGCTCAGGGTCGGCGAGGATTTCGCGCGGGTGACAAAGGTCAGCGTGGATCGCAGCCGCAGTGCTGGTGCCCTCGAGTAGTACGCGGCTGTGCTGAACGGCGACCGGGTCGCTGTCGACATAGACGACGTGCGCATCAGGCGCGGCCTGCTGTGCGACCTCATGCACGTTGCCCATCGTCGGCAGGCCAGAGCCGATGTCCAGGAACTGCCGGATGCCTGCCTGAGACGCTAGGTAGCGGACGGCCCGGCCGAGGAATGCCCGGTTGGCGCGCATTGTCCGCTCGGCGTCAGGCCATGCCGCGCGTACCTGCGCAGCGAAGGCCCGGTCGGAGGCAAAATTGTGCGACCCGCCCAGGAGCAGATCATAGACGCGGGCAGCGTTGGCCTGATCTTCAGCGTGGAGTTCGCCGGTCACGATGGGTTGCACGCCCTTCCTCCGCCGAGGCAGATACGGGAAGCCAGTCGTCGGGCGAGGTTTATTGTGCTGAATTGCGCATGGCCTGGTCATGACCCACAGTGAGACGGTTTCCGTCCCAGTTACCAGGCTCAGTTACCTGCAACAACTCACCGACGCAAGCGCGTTCTGTTCCGCCTGAGACGCGCCATCAGGACATGCGCGATATAAGAAGTCATTCGGGACCGCCATAGCGCGAGGCGGTCAACGTGTCGCGAAATACGAACTCTTGCGTGGGCCAGTCACGATAACTCGGCTGGTGAGAGAGGCACGGGAAGGGCACGCCGATGACCGGCCCGGTTGCCCTCCGCAGGCCTAGCGGCAATGAGCATCAGGACGCGAGGTTGAGTGCGTGCCACGGCTCCTCTTGCGTGCCGCTCATCAGGTCATCGATGCGGCGGCGGACCTCGGCCTGTGCTGCGGGGTTATCGATACTGCGGACGTACGGGACTAGGGTGCGCACCTCTCGCATTTCGCGCAGCAAGGCCAGCCCGGGCAGATCGTCGGGATTCACGCGGTAGGCGGCGCAGAACTGCCTCCACTCGGCAGCTGGCCGACCAAACCGGTGCCGGATGCTGGTGGGCACAATGTCCTGCTCGCGCGGTCCATAACTGACCGAATCCCAGTCACCCAGCACCGGGCCATGCCGGGTCTGTAGGAGGTTCTCTGCGTAGGCATCGCCATGAATCAGCCCGCACCCGAGCGTCCAGGTCGCGGCGTCGTACCGGCGCTGCAGCTCGTTAAGGCGGCCAAGCAGCCAAGACTTCCTGCGCTTATCCAGCCAGGAACAGCGTGTGGTGTCCTCAAGCATGGTGCCGAGCGGGCTCGTAACCGGAAGGTGCACGTGCGGGGTTCCTATCTCGTGCAGCCGCCGCAGCAGTAGTCCGAGGGAATCAACGTCCTCCCACGGCGGCTGCATCGCGTCAACGAACTGCCAGAACGTCGCGACGTAGCCGCCGGTCCCGACCGGCTGTAGAACGTCTATGGGCGCGACGGTCGGGAAGCCCTGCCCGTGAAGCCATGCAGTGACTTTCACGGAAGCTGTCAGCCGTTCCATCATCACGGGAGATCCGTGCGTGTATCTGAGCCTCGCTACTACCGGCACACCTGCCAGCCTGTATACGGTGTTGGCCCGGTCGTAGAGCACTTCGGCGCCCCTGCTGGTGAGCCCGACTTCAGCGCACGCCGCTTCAAGCGCGTCGGCAGACGACACGCGGTTGGCCACGCTATGAGGTTATCTGCCGGGGTAGCGCATCGCAGTAGTACGTCTCGATCTCCTCCTGCAAGTCACGGGCCACGGGGGTGTCTGCGAACGGAGGTAGTGCCAGCGCAGGGCGCAGCCGGCACAGTTGCTGCAAAAGCGGCTCAGTTCGCATGTCGGCGGTCAGGTCAAGCACGGGTCGCAGTGCCTCGGCCGCGCCGTCAAGGTCCGGCTGCCGTAGGTACGCTGCGGCTTGGTCAGTTCGCACGAGCAGTTCGGCGTACAGGTGCCGCGCCCCGACGGGGGCTGTCGCGCCCAGCGCAAGCGCCTGGGCAGCCTCCGAGACAGCGCGGTCGGGCTCATCGAGGAGTAGCAGGGTGCTGGCGGCGAGGCCGTGGTACCGGCCAGGCGTCAACTCCCAGACGCCGCCGAGCAGATCCGGGGCTGATACGGCTGTTCGTTCTGTATCAGCTTGTGCTAGAGCCTGCCGTGCATCGTCCCGCTGTCCGATCCGCGCCAACGCGCGAGCGCGGAACAGGGCCAGAAACACCCGGGCCGAATCCGAAGACTGGTAACGGAGCCCGTCCCCGGCGAGCAGCGCAGACTCACCGTACCGGCTATCCCAGTACGCGAGCTTCGCCTGAGTGACCCGGACCCAGGCGCGGGCACCATCGTGCCCGGCCTGCTCGGCGCACATCCACGCGGTCCACGCGTGCGTGTCGGCAGCTCGGTAGTTGCCCATGTCCCCGGTCTGCCATGCGAGCAGTCCGCACACTTGCGCGGCGACCAGGTACAGCTCGCGTGCCTGGTCCAGGCGCTGGTGACCGCGCAGCCGCGAGGTCACGCGGTCCCGTAGCCGGCGGGTTTCCATTAGTAGTGGAAACGACGCCTCGTATTCGAACACCCGCGCAAGGTGCTGTGCCTGTGCCCGGTATTGGGCGATCGTGGCGTCCGCCACTTCCGATATCCCAACCCATTCCCCGAATTCCTGGGATTCCCCAGCGACTTCGGCGATGATCTCTTCACGGCTCATGTACTCTCGCGGTGCCGCCCGGTTTGGCCTGGCTGGACCCGTTCCGGAGGCCGGCCGTCTCGGGATACGGCTGATCTCAAGATACTCATATCGGTCACTCCCGGGCATATGGGCCAGATCGCTGGCATCCGCGGTCAGCCCGACGAAGTCCCCCCGTCGCACCTGGTCATCCTCTTGGTCTGACCCCGAACTGAGAGTATGCAGGCCAGGACCGGGCGACGAATTTAGGGCCGTCGATGCATCTCGCGTCGTCGAGATATCGTCCCAGCCCGTGTGCTGGTACTGGCCGGCCGGGGATTGGGGCTGGGCGCTAGTTTTGCCGAGTGCGAGGAGTTCGTCGGCGGGGAACTTCTCACGGTCGCTGACGTCGATCAGGTCCAGCACTCCGCACTGGTACATCTCGGCCAGCAGGCACAACGCGGTGACCGGAGGCTTGCGGGCGCTGAACGGCCAGTTCTCCCACTCGCTCAGCCGCGACGCGGTCAGTGCCGTCACAGGCTGCGCCTTACCCCGGCCGCGCAGCGCGTTGTACCGGTCGGCGGCCTCGGGCAGCGTCCACCCCCATGCGGCCCGCCAGGCCGCCCGCGGCCGGAACTTGTACCGGCGGGCCATCTCCGCGGCGATCTCGGCCCGGCTCATCCCCAGTCCCCGCATCTGCTCCCGCAGCCTGCGCTGCTCCGCTTTCTCATTAGCGTTCCGCGCGGGCATTCGTCCTCGCCTCCGCCGATGCTCCCTGGTAGCTGGCCGCGTTACCACCTCACCACCAAAGGTAAACCCGCGCCGCCCGGCCGGCAGCCACCCTGGCAAACGCCGTGGGCGCCACGGCGGCACGGCCTGCGGCCAACCGGCGGCGGGTACCGTGCCGCCGCCAGGGAGGAAAACAACTGATCAGCTAGTATCTCTCCTGCTAGGTAGCTATGGCCGGGCGGGAGGGGAAGCTTCTCAGCGTGGGGGATGACCCGGATGCTGCGGGCTTGGAGACTTGAGGACATCCGCTGATCCCGTCAGACCGGGGACGAGTAATGGACAGTTCCGTGGCGCTCGGCATGCCGGCGATGCCTGCCGGGGACGAACGTGCTGTCGGCGATGGGATTTCTTTCATCAGCGGGCATCATTTCGCTGTCAGCCGGGACATCGACGTATCCGCGCTGGCCGAGGCTGCGGCAGGGCCGCTGTCGGTGATCGTGCAGGTGACCAAGCGCTGTGACTTCGGCTGCGTTTTCTGCTCAGAGACATTGCAGATGCCCGACGCCACGCTCGGGCAGCTGGAGAGGATGCGGGACAACCTGGCCGGGGTACACCGGGTCTTCCTGTCGGGCGGGGAACCGCTGCTGCGCCGGGACCTGATCGAGATCGTGGAGATGTTCGCCGGGTTCATCATCGGGCTGCCGACCAACGCCACCCGGGGCGTGGCGATGGCCCCGCGGCTGACTGGGAAGATCGCGTTCGCCAACATCGGGTTCGACGGCCCGCGCGCCACGTTCCGGCGGGTCCGCGGCGACTACGACAAGGTCATGGACGGTGTCCGGGCGTTCATCAGCGCTGGCATCCCGATCTCACTGTCGGCGGTGGTGCAGCGCTCCGCGGTGCACGCCCTGCCGTACCTGTACCAGATCGCCGACGTTCTCGATGCCGGGAAACTGAAGCTGATCCTGCCGCTGCGCAAGGGCAACGCCCTGGGCATGGACGAGGCCGAATTCATCACCGCCAGCGAGGCGCGGGAGGTATTCGACCGCCTCACCGAGCTGCGCGCGGTCCATGACTGGCACCCCGCGGTGCGGCTGACCCCGTGGACATCGCAGACCGAGGGGCACATGATCGTCATCGAGCCGGATGGCAACGCGAACGCCTGGCCGGTCTACGACCGGCCAGACCTGTTCTTGAACCTCGGCAATCTGCTGGAGGAGCCGATGGCCCAGATCTGGCGGCGCTACCCGTACAAGGCCAGCCATTACGCCAAGTACCTGGGCCGCAGCATCCACACCGCGCCCCGCGCGGCCAGGTGATGCTTACCTACACGAACCTGGCCTGGCCGAATGACCCGTACCGGACCGGCCAGCAGCTGTACAAGCGGCCGTGTGCGATGCTGGCCGCGTTCGCCATCGTGCCACCACGCCAGCCCACGGAAACCGCGCCGACTGCCGCGTCGATCGCCTACCTGCCCCTCCACCGGACCCGCGCCATCACGGTGACCGAGGACACCATCTCCTTCGGGTTCCGCGCGGCCAGCACAGCAGACAATGGCAACATCCACGAGATCGCCCGGGTCGCGGACCTCGATCTGATGCAAGCCCGGCGCCACGCCACTGTCCTGGCCGGCCACGCTCTTGCAGGCAGCCTGCGTGCTCTCAGAGACGCCGCGCCCGCACTGACAGCCCGGGGCCTAGCCGCCGTAGAGGCTGCCTGGGCCGACTGCCAGACCCACGCCCGCGGCACGGCCACGACGATCGACATCAGCGACGGCCAGGGACTGCACGCCATCTGCCGCAGCGCAGGGATCGCCCTGTCCCCAGCAAGGACCGCCTGCGGCAGCACCTCCGCTGATCCCGCCGAGCCCGCAGCCGAGGAACAGGCAGAGACGGCGGCCGAGCACGCTCTGGCGATTGTTCTGGCCTGCGCCCGGCGGCTCAACCGGTACCAGTGGGAGGGAACTCTCCGAACCGCGTACATCATGGCCGCTGCAGCGTGGGACCTGTTCCCGCGTGCGGCGTGGGACGATACCGCACGCGAACAGCACGCCTCTTAGCAGGCCGTCATGAGAGACCAGGCCAGTGATCATCACCACCAGCAACAGCGCACCCGGCGATCATCCCGCCTGTCCCTCCGGCAGCATCATCCTGGCAGCCGTTGATGTGGAGTGGACCAAGAACTACCGCGTCAGGAACGGGAACATCCCGTTCTGCTACTCCGTCGCCTGGCTTACCTTGCCGGTATCCGGCACTCCTGCGGACCTCGACGCGGCCAGCTTCTCTTATCTGTCGGCTTACGTGGACAGCCCCATGGAAACCCAGGATCTAATCAGCAGCGCAGACGACACCCTGGCCCATGTCCTGCATCACGCCGCCCTGATAGCTGGTCATCAGCTGTGCAGTGACCTGGCCGTCCTCAGCCGCGCCGCCGGCCGCCTGCTGCAAGCGGCGACCGAACTGCACGCGGCCTGGCAGCGGCGTCGGCTCCCCGCAGGCGCTGGCCCGCGGATTATCGATACTCGCTACGACATCGGGCACCTGCTGTCCGGCACCAGCCGCCGCCTCGTCGATGTATGCGCTGACCTGGACCTGGATGTGACCCAGCCCGAGCTGCGCGGCACCTCAATGACCGCCCTGCACCGCCACTGGACCGAGACCCGCGAGGTCTCCGCGCGGGAGAAGATCAGCGTGCTCAACCTGCGGCACTCCCTGTCCACCGCCCTGGCCGCAGCGCACGCAGCCGAAGGCGGGCACTGGAAGCCAGGCCTGAACGTCAACCAGAAGCTGGCAGCCGGCCTAGGCGACGCGTTCGCCTGGACACAAGCGCCCGCCTTCCGTGCCCTGCTGGAGCACCACCAATGATGCGGGACTGCACGGTCCTTGCCGTAGAGGGCACCCACGCCTCCGGCAAGACCACCCTCACCCACGCCCTGGCCGCCCACTACCGCGAACGCGGCATCCACGTGGCCACCGTCGAGGAACCCGCCCGGCACAGCCCGTTCATCGAGGAGATTGTCGTGCACGGCTGCGGCCGGTTCGACCTGGAAACCGAGGCCGACCTGTTCGGCTCCCAGCTGTCGGCCCAGTTGCGTGCCGCCCGGCAGCACACGATGATCATCTGCGACAAGACCATCGCCAATGTGCTGGCCTACGCCTGGCTCATGCTCGACGCTCCGCCCGGCAGCCATGAGGCCGCCGTACTGAAGGCGATGGAAGCCTTCTGCCGAGCCTGGTCCCCGGTCTATGACGTCGTGTTCTACTGCTGCGACAACTACGAGCAGCAACAGTGCGGAGACCCTTACCGTGCCAAGGTCTTGAACCTGCAAGAAGCCGCCGACCGGGTAGTGCGGCAGACCTGCGCCACCGTCGGCCAGCACATCATCGACATCCCGCCCCGCATGACCACCACCGAACGCGTCGAATGGATCGCCGCTCGCGTCGCCCGCCTCCGCAAAGCAACCACGCCCCGGTGAACCTCCCAGATCCCACCCGCCAGCCTCGTCTCGCTACCGCCCGGAAACCGGCATGCAGCGTAGCCCCGATCGCGGGCCGGTGCCGGCAGGACCAGGCCGCCTCGACCAGCGCGCCGCGGATCAGCTGCGGGCCGGCCTTGGTGATGCCGCCCCGGCGGGTGCGCGCGCCGCTGGAGTACTCCGAGGGCGTTAGGCCGGTGAAGCCCATGAACGCCGGGGCCGAGGCGAACCGGCGGAAGTCGGCGACCTCAGCGGCCAGGGTCAGCGCGGTCAGCTCGGCGATCCCGCGGTAGCAGGCCAGCCGCCGCACCATCGAGGCCAGCGGGTCCACGCTGGCCCAGCAGCCTCGCAGCTGGCTTTCCAGCACCGCCAGCTCGGCGTCGCGGGCATCCAGTGCGGCCAGGTAGGTGCGCAGCGCGGCCTGCAGCGCCGGCTCGGTGAAGGACTGCCGGTCCAGCCACGCGCGGTGCTCGCAGGTCCACCGGGGAGCCCGCCAGACGCGGCCGTGCCGCTGCAGCAGCGCACCGATGCGCTGCATCATCCGCTTGCGGTCATCGACCAGGTCAGCCCGGGTGCGGACCAGGTCCCGCACCGCCTCCTCCGGCTCGCTGGGGACCCGGATCGCGGTCAGCAGCCCGGCCCGGTGCGACAGCGCCAGGCGCACGCTGTCGCGGCGGTCGGTCTTGACCCGGTCCGCGGCCGCCTTCGGGATCAGCGCCGGCGCAACCACGTCGCAGGCCACGCCCGCCGCGGCCAGCTGCCGGTATAGTTCATAGCCGCCCGGCCCGGCCTCATAGCAGGCCGCCAGTACCGACCGGTCGGCGAACTTGCCGATCAGCCGCCGCACCATCTCGTGGTCGTGGCTGATCACCTCCACCGCCGGGACATCTTCCCCCGGCCGCAGCACCGCGACCGCGATCTTGTCCCCCGACACGTCCATCCCCAGGTAGATCCGTTCTCCTGCCGGTGCCAAACTGGTCATGACGGTTGGCCTCCTTCCTGCCTTGCGGCTCCGCCTCGGCAACGGGAACGTTGCACCTTCCAGCGTCAGGCGACCCGCGACACGAGCCAAGGGCTTCAGGCAGCAACCGGAGCCGACCGTTTCATACTGACTGATGCCCATTAGGAGCGGGGCCTCCTCGCTCCCCGTAGCTGTTCCGGGCGTTCATGCTCAGGGGTGTCCACGTCATCTACGACGATGGGAGGCCCCTGGTGGAAGCGTCTGACGGCCCGCAGATCGTCGGCATGGACCTGCACCGGCGCCGGTCGGTGCTGGTCCGGATGGCCGAGGATGGCCGTAAGCTCGGCACGGCCCGGATCGCCAACAGCCCGGCGCGGCTTGCGGCCGAGATCAAGCGGGCGGGCCTGCACCCGAAGGTGGTGGTGGAGGCCTGCTACGGCTGGGTACTGGGCGGCGGATACGCTGGCGGCGGCCGGAGCTGAGGTGCACCGGGCGCACCCGCTCGGAGTAAAGGCCTTCACCTGCCGCCGGGTCAAGAACGACGAGTTGGACGCCCGTGACCTGGCCTCCTTCAGGGATGACATGGTGGCTCGCTGACAGAGTGTAACTAGACCCGACCTCGGCCCTGGCCTGGACTTATTGCCCGTCTTCCCGTGTTTTCCCGCGCGTCGCGGGCTCCTGGCGGGCTAGATGCTGACTAAACCAACGCAGCGACAGGCCGCGCGGTCACGGCCGAGGCCGGAAGGATTCACGTGATGCTCGGCGCGCTCAACACGCCCTTCGCCACGCTGGTCATGAGCGTCACATACCCTTGAGGGTTATCAAAAACTCTCCAGCGCAGGCTTTCGCGGATCGCGATCTAATTGTTAGTAAAGTTCTAATTCCCGCACGGCGTGCCTAAAGGGCAACAGCTCCTCACATCGGTAGAAAGGAGGTGCG